>VFQN01000030.1_pt1 | contig 326386 bp, 288 predicted proteins | sample 3512371 | NCBI WGS metagenome assembly VFQN01 (sample SAMN10412370, study PRJNA504923) | tailings metagenome | isolation source: Replicate 2 from Balatoc abandoned mine | place: Philippines: Itogon, Benguet | collected 2017-08-28 | reverse complement strand
GCTAATACCTTAAGCTCTACCACCGGTAACTTTACAGATATCAATGTGAGTGGTATGATCAATGGTGGCACATTCAGTGGCACATTGAATGCAACTGCACAGAACTCTATTACGAATCTGGCAAACATTGCAACGATCACAGCAACGAATGCAAACATCACGAATCTGACAGGTTTAAACAACCTGACTGTAAGTGGCACCGTAGCAGCTAACACATTAAGCGCAACAACAGCGAATCTGACCACGATCAATGGTTTAACCAACTTGAACGTATCTAATACAATCAGTGGAGCAACAGTAAGTGCAACAACAGGTACTTTCAGTAACCTAAGTGTAAGCGGAACGATTACAGGTGGTACATTCAGCGGTACATTATCAGGTAGTACATTAAACAGTATTACAAGTCTTGCTAACCTGTCGAATATTTCTGTTACAACAGCTACGATCGGTACTGCTACCATTAGTAATCTTTCAGGCTTAAGCAATCTGACAGTAACAAACAATATCCAGTCGAACTCAATAAGCACCACAACAGCAAATGCTACTACGGGTAACTTTAATACAGTTAATGTTACAGGCACACTGACTGCAGCTACATTGAATGGAGCTTTAGCGAATTCATTATCAGTGTCAACGGGAATTTTAGCAAATAATCTAACTACCACAACATATAATGGTAGCCAGGCTGTTGCATTAAGGGCGGATACTATGGTTTTAGCTACACGAGCACTTTTACAAAATGTATCTGAAACCAAACTCAATATTCTAGATACCGCTGTATTCACTTCCAGAATCAAAGTATCTGATACTGCTATGATGTTGGGCGGTTCTATCTATTATCCGGATTTCGCAGGACCTAGTCCGCCAAGAACCGGATACGCACGTTATGACCATGTGGTGAAGATTGCGGATACTGCAACGATGCTGACGAATTATCGTGTGAGGATTAATAGAATTGAGAAAGATTCAACATCAGCATTAAGAACACTGATCAATCAAAGACCTAGAGAAGGTAATACAAGTCTTGCAACTGTAGGTACGATTACTACGGGTACGTGGAATGGTACGGTTATCGGTTCGGCCTATGGAGGTACGGGAGTTAATAATGGAAGTAATACGATAACGCTTGGAGGTAATATTACAACGGGAGGAGCGTTGACAACAGCGGCTGATTTTGTCACGTCAGGGAATAATATAACGTTGACGGCAACAGGTGCTACCAACGTAACGTTACCAACGACGGGAACATTGGCAACAATAGCCGGAGCGGAAACGTTGACCAATAAAACGATTAGCGGAGCTTCTAACACCATTACGAATATTGCGGGTACATCATTGTTATCCAATACGGTGGCATTAGGAAATATCCAGCAGATCAGTACTGCTCGATTGTTAGGACGAAGTACAGCAGGTACAGGTGATGTGGAACAGATAACGATCGGAACAGGATTACAATTGGTAGGAGGTGAATTGAGTGCTACGGGAGGAGGTGGAGGAGGAACCGTTACGTCTATTTCTGTGAGTGGTTCTAATGGAATTGGTGTGTCAGGATCTCCGATCACAACCAGTGGTACCATTACACTCTCCTTGGGAGCTATTACGCCAAGTTCTGTAGCTGCTAGTGGAACTGTAACAGGTTCAAACTTGAGTGGAACGAATACAGGTGATGTGACTTTAACCGGACAGAATTATTTGTCATTGACAGGCCAACAAATTACTGCCAATGCAATTGATCTGAGTGGTTCTAATGCAACCGGAACTTTAGCAGCGGGTAGATTCCCTGCATTGACCGGAGCTATCACAACATCTGCTGGATCATTGGCAACTACTTTGGCGAATGATGCTGTGACTACTACCAAGATCTTGAACTCTAACGTAACTTTTGCTAAGATTCAAGATATTGCCACTGCTACGATATTGGGTAGAAATAATGCAGGTACCGGTGTGGTAGAAGAGTTGAGTCCATCAGTTGTAAAAACAATGTTAGCGCTTACTAAATCTGATGTTGGATTAGGTAATGTTGAGAACACAGCTTTATCTACATGGACTGGCAGCACCAATATTACTACTTTGGGTACTATTACAACAGGTACTTGGAATGCCGGTGTGATTGGTCCAACGTATGGTGGTACGGGTGTTAACAATGGTTCTAGAACCATTACCTTGGGTGGTAACTTGACTACTAGTGGAGCATTCAATACAACATTGACTGTAACAGGAGCAACAAATGTTACCTTACCAACATCCGGTACTTTAGCAACATTAGCAGGTTCTGAAACGCTGACCAATAAAACCATCAGTGGATCTTCCAATACACTGAGCAATATTGCAACGTCTTCATTGACCGGTACCTTAGCTGCTGCTCAGTTCCCTGCGCTGACAGGTGATTTGACCACAAGTGCAGGTAGTCTGGCAACAACATTGGCTACAGTGAACAGCAATGTAGGTACATTCGGTAGTGGTTCATTGATTCCTGTGATTACAGTAAATGGCAAAGGTTTGGTGACTGGTGTATCAACTACTGCTGTAAGTGCTGCTGCAGGATCACTTTCGGGTTCAACACTTGCAGCAGGTGTAACAGGATCATCTTTAACATCAGTAGGAACATTAACAGGTTTAACTGTGAATGGTACGATCAATCTGAATAATAATAACAATGCAGTGACTAATATTAATACCGGAAGCAGTACAAGTGATGTAACGATCGGTGGTGCTTCGAATGAGGTAGGTATTGGTGGTGCACCGGGTGGTTCTTATAAATTGGAAGTATTTGGTAGACTAAAGACGAATGCTATCAATGAGACTTCTGATATGCGCTATAAGAAGGACATTGTAACTATAGAGAATGCATTGGATAAAGTAAATGCATTACGTGGTGTAAATTATCTTTGGAGAACCGAAGAGTTCCCTAATAAAGGTTTTGAAACTACTAAACAGTTAGGTTTGATAGCTCAAGAAGTTGAAAAGATTGTACCGGAAGTCGTGAAGACAGATGATAAAGGATACAAAACGGTTGAGTACTCTAAACTGGTAGCTTTATTACTGGAAGCCATTAAAGAGCAACAGAAAATTATTGAGAAGCAAACAAAAGATATCACGATCCTGAAATCTGACGCAGATAGAATTAAGAAGTTAGAAGACGAGATTGCAGGTATTAAGAAACTTTTGGAAGCGATCAGTAAGGAGCCGAAACCAAAAACCAATTGATATTTTTAAGGACTAATGATGTAAACTAAATTTTGCATCATTAGTCTTTAAAACATCCTGAGCAATAATTGATTGACCGACATCTTTGAAGTTGGTAGCGTAAGAGGTTGAATGAAGCTTTAAGCTGATTGCAATGTCTTGTATTTATTTTGTTGTCTTGTTTTGATTATTACTCAGGCGTCGCTAAAGAAATAATAAGATTTCGAATGATCTTATAAGCTTGAGTAATTATGACTAAACCTATTAAGAGCAAGCTAATTGAACCTTTACAGTTTCTTTCAAAAAAGGCTCTGCTATTACGAATAGTAGGTATTTTATTATTCTTATTTGTTTTCTCTTTTTCTATCTCAGCCCAAACAACATATCGATGGGATGGAAGTACTTCTACTGATTGGAAGATAGCAGATAATTGGACGTATGTATCCGGTGCCGTCGTAGCAGGAGGGTACCCGGGTTTTGCAGCAGGCGATATTGCAGAGATTCCCAATGTCGCTAATCAACCTACACTCTCATCAGCATTAAGTTTTGCGGTATCTGCCATTACATTTACGGCTACTACCGCAGTTACTACCACATTAACTATTGGAACAGGCGTAACATTAAATGTAACCAATGCTGTAATCATTAATAGTTCAGCTGGTGCCAATCCTGTTGCAGCTATTGCAGGTGCGGGGACATTGAGCTGTGCATCATTTACAGTGGGTTCTGACGTAACGCCGACAGCTGACAGGACTTTAACCTGTAATATCACAGTTGGTACTTTAGATATTGCTGGAAACTTAACATTAAGAACAGATTTTGCATCTGGTGGTGGCGGTCGTCAATTGAATATTATATTCAATCATAATTCAGGAATCATAAATCTGGGCGGAGCTATTACAACCACTTTTGTAGATGCTAGTGCTGCTGCCAACTATAACACGAATACAGGTGGTACTACGCTGAATCTTGAAAATGCTGCACCTTTTTCATTTGGAACAGGGATTAATAATATTGATTTTGTTGGTACCAATGCTAGAGTAGATTATCAGGCAGCTTCAAATTTAACAATACCGGCTTCTCCTACAGGGTTGAGTTTATATACCAACCTTACCATTAGTGGAGGTGGTGGTGTTGTAAAAACATTTTCAGCCAACTTATCGGTTGCTGCCAATTTAACGGTACGTGCCGCTACAACATTAGCATTGGGAACATTTACTTTATCGGGAGGCTTGTCGAGTGTTACAATGGAAACTTTAGGTGGTGGTAATGGTGCCGCTATTACAGGTACGGGTGCGATAACTTTAGGAGGAAATATTACCGTGAATTATACGGGTACCGGTGCCATTACAACGGGTGCGAGTATTGGAAATCCTGTTGCATTAGGGGCCACCAGACAAGTAACAGTTGCTGATGATGGAGATCTCACTAACACTGATTTTACAATGAGTGGTGTAATCAGCGGCGCCACTTTTGGTATTACTAAACTCGGAGCAGGAGAATTATCCCTATCAGCTTCTAATACATTTACAGGGGCAGTAACTATTTCAGCAGGAGTTTTATTAGCAAATACAGTTGCTAATCAAAATACAAACAGTTCATTAGGTACCGGTGGTGGTACAGCGGCAATATCTATTGCAGCTGCCGGAACACTGCAGTATAATGGGTCTGGTCACTCCACTAACCGACCCTTCACCATCACAGGTAATGGTGCCACTATTGATGCTTCCGGTTCTGGTTTATTAACGCTAACGGGAAATATTTCAGCAACGAATTTGGGCTTAGTATTATCCGGATCAGGTTCCGGTTTTTGCAGCAGTGTAATCGGATTAGGTTCAGGCACATTAACCAAAACAGGAACAGGTAGTTGGGAACTATCAGGAGCAAATACTTATACCGGTGTTACAACCATTAGTGGAGGTACTTTATTAGCGGGTGCTGCTGTTTCAGTGAGTGTAGCTGGTCCATTTGGTAATGCTGCCAGTGCTATAGTGATGGGTAATGCCGCAACGACTACTAATAACTGGAGTCCTACTTTGTTGATCGATGGGGCATTTACCATGGCCAGAGGCATAACTATAGCAAATCAGGCTACAAGTGGTACTTATACCATCGGCGGAAATACGGATAACAATGCCACTTTCAGTGGTACCATCACTTTCAGTCAGCCATTTTCTGTTACTCAAGTAGCTACAGCAGGAGCTAATGCATTAACCATTTCCGGTTCAATAACGGGTGGACTTGCGGGCACAAAAAATATTACATTTAATAATGTCGGTGCTGTGGTAAAAACAACCAATGCCATTGCAAATGGAACGGGCGTCAGTGCAGTAATTAAAAACAACACCGGAGAACTTACGATGAGTGTGGCCAACACATACACCGGAGGAACTACATTGAATGCGGGGGTCATCAATATTAATAATGCTGCAGGGTTAGGAGATGTTACCAGTACATTTACCATTGCTGGAGGAACTATCCAAAATACTACCGGAGGATTAGTCACAACTGCAAATCACCCCATCACCTGGAATGCAGATTTTACTTTCGATGGTGCACAGCCTTTGAATTTAGGAACGGGAACCGTGACGATGAATGCAGATATTCAAATCACAACTGTGAGTTCAGGTGTGACATTAACAATTGGAGGAACTATTAGTGCAGCAACTCGCTCACTGACTAAACTTGGTGCCGGAACACTCAGTTTTGGTAGCCAAACTATTACATTGAATAATGTTAGCATCAGTGCAGGCACCCTTGCGGCAACTTCAGGTACAATGAATGTTGCAGGAGCTTTCACTAATGATGCTACTTTTACGAATAATAGTGGTACTGTTTTAATGAGTAGTGCATCATCTTCGATCGTTAATAACAGCACACTTACTTTTAATAACCTGACCATTAATGTTACACCTACTGCACAATCGCAGTACAATACCAGTTTTTCTGTTGCAGGGGCACTTGGTGTTACCGGTGGTGTCACATTTGCGCCAACCGGAGGTACGATCACGATGAGTGCAGTTGGTTCATCGATTGCCAACACAGGAACAAAAACATTTAATAATCTAACGATCGCAGCAACGCCCACTGCACAATCGCAGTATAATACAAGTTTTAGTGTAGCAGGTGCATTCACCATCAATGGTAGTGTGATATTTGCACCCACCGGTGGTACGATCACCATGAGTGCAGCAGGTTCATCCATTACCAATAGCGGAACTGCTACTTTTCAAAATTTGACCATTGCAGCAACACCGACTGCACAATCACAATATAATACCAGTTTTAATGTGGCGGGTGCGCTAACCATTAATGGTAGTGTAACATTTGCACCAACAGGTGGTACGATCACCATGAGCGCAGCGGGTTCATCCATTGCCAATAGCGGAACGACTACTTTTCAAAATTTGACCATTGCTGCTACACCTACAGCACAATCTCAGTACAATACCAGTTTTGAAGTTGCCGGAACTTTTGCAACCAGTGGTGCCATCACATTCGCACCTACCGGCGGTACGATCACTCTGTCAGGAGCTAGTGGAGCTATCAATAATGCTTCAGGTACCGTTACTTTTCAAAATCTGACGATCAGTGGAACAACGGTGTCAAGTACCGGAAACTTTGCTGTGGCAGCTACCATGTCAGTAACCGGTGTTTTCAATCCATCTGCAACCAGTGTCATCAGTGGAGCAACAGGAACCATTACAGGTTCAGGTACTGTGAATGTAACACGTACCGCAGCCACCCCAAGTTTTGGAGCACAGTATACGATCAATACAAAAACATTGGGTAACCTTACAGTGAACTATAATGGCGCAGGTGCACAAACAGTAGATGCTCAAGATTATGGCAACCTTACCATTAGTACCAATGGTACGAGAACAGTTACTTTCATTAATGGTGGAACCATTCGTGTATCAGGAGCATTTTCACCCACAGCTACTACTACAACTTATGTAGTAACCAACAACAGTTTTGAATACAATGGTGGTGGAGCACAAACTATTACTGCTTTTACTTATAATAATCTTATCATTAGTAATGCTGGTGCTAAAACAGTTTTAGCAGGTACTACCGTGAATTGTCAAACCCTTGAGATCAATAATTCTGCAGTATTAACTTTACCTGATACCAGTGTATTAAATGTTCAAGGGTAAATAATTAGTACAGATTAAACACCTGACTTTACGAATTCTCTAATCTATTTCTAATCTCTTTTACTTATCGTAAACGGTAATCGTTATAGAAAATTCGTATTTTTATATCGAGCAAAAGTCTTCTGTATTCCATACTCCATATCCACAGAAGCTATAACAAACAAATCCTGAGCATAACTTAAAAAGTAGAACTATTACCATTGATTGGTGATGAAGCCTTGTACTTTTTAGTTATGTAGTATACAACTTTTCCTATTGTTGTTGCTACAGTAATAACAGATCATCAGACCCTGAACATTTTGTTATGACTATAGCTTTGCATGTGTTTAATAAACGATTCTTTTTGACTCACCTCTTTTTGGGAAAGAATCGAATAGCTAATGATAGCCGATTCTTTAGGATAGTTATTTTTTCTATTTTCTTCTTACTTCATTTTGCAACCCAGGGAGCAACGATTACTTCCAAAAATGTAACTGGTTTTTGGGACGTAGGAACAAACTGGATAGGAGATGTAGCTCCAGGACCTGGTGATGATGTTATTATCGATGATAGCGCAACTATTACCGTGCGTACAAATGTTACTTGCTTAAGTCTAACCTGGACAGGTAATCCGCCTGCTACCAGGGTTCTAACGATCAATTCAGGATTTTCACTGACTGTGACGGGAGATATTATATTATCGTCTCCGACAGACGGAACTAAAAATAGAACTATCAATGTCATCGGTACTTTGAATTGTGGGGGAGATTTTGTCATGCAAGAAAGTCTGAACAATGGTCGTGATATTATATTAAGTATTGCCACAACAGGCATCGCTACTATAACGGGGAATCTTATAATGGTATCGGCTTTTAACAGACACCATGTTGATATGACGGGTAATGCACAAATTAATATTGGAGGAAATATTGGTGCAAATGCAGATGGCACAGCAACAGGAGGTGGGTTTACCAACCCGCCAGCAGGCAGCATTATTAATTTAAATGGAACCCTCCCACAGAATTTTTTCACGCAAAATGCTCCTACATATAGCGGTACTTTCAAAATTAATAATCCTGCTGGTGTTATTTTACGAAGAACATTGGCTTTGGGGACATCTACACTTACCATTGGTGATATAACTGCCAACAGTGTACTTAAAGACAGTGGAAATAGTATTACTTCAACAGGTACTTTTAATTTAGAAAATGGGGGAACCTTAGTTTTGGGTCGTTATTCAGGTGGGGCTGGTACCGCAACAGTATTTCCTGCATTTAGTACTACAAATATTGATTTGGGAACTACTATTGAATATGGTCATATCAATGGTAACCAAACAGTATCTGTAACGCCTCAATATGCGAATCTTACCTTTTCTTCTTCGGTGGCGAGAACAAGAATTATTGCTTCAGGTACACTTACGGTTCGTGGTAATTTAACAATAGGTGTTAATACGACTTTCACCGGAAACACAAATAATCCTGTAACCAATTTAGGTGGAAATTTCATTAATAATGGAACATTTAATTCAGGTACGGGTTTGTTTACTATGAACGGAACAACGAATCAATCCATAACAGGTACTGCTTTATTTTCAGGTGGGCTTACCATTAATAATACAGGTGTGGGCGGCTCTAATACTATAACCATCAATAACAATATTACAACCGCCGGCAATCTTACAATTACAAATGGGCAATTAGATGTAGGCGATTTTACTGCAAATAGAACAGCAGCAGGAGGTACACTTACGATTGCAAATGATGCTCGATTAATTATTGGAGGGACCAACGGCCTGCCAATCAATTATTCTACTCATGTTATTGGTGCAACAAGTACTGTAGAGTACAATGGAACAACGAATACTGTTACCACCCCCAACAGTAGTCAGGCGTATGGAAATCTAGTGATTGCCGCAAGCGGTGCAATCACAACTGGTACTTTCCCAATTGCAGGTGCATTGACTGTATCAGGTAGCTTGGTTGCATCTTCAGGCATTATTACTATGAATAATGTGGCTTCTGCAATTACCAATAATGGTACACTAACATTTAATGATTTAACTATAAGTGCTACACCATCATTGCAATCACAATACAACACCAGTTTTACTGTAGCAGGAACTTTTGCTACAAGCGGAGCCATCACTTTTGAACCAACCGGCGGAACCATAACTATGATAGGTACTGCAGGTGTCATTGATAACCTGTCTGGAAACCTAACTTTTCAAAATCTTGTAATCAATGGAACTGAGATAGCATCTATCGGAAATTTTGCAGTAGCGGGTACTATGACTGTGAATACTGTATTTAATCCGTCTGCTGCAAGTATCATCAGTGGTGCAGGCACAATTACTGGTTCGGGTACTGTGAATGTAACCAGAATTACAGCAACTCCCAGTTTTGGAGCACAGTATACCATCAATACAAAAACGCTGAGTAGTCTTACTGTGAATTATATCGGAGCAGGTGCACAAACAGTTGATGCGCAGAATTATGGCAATCTTACCATTAGCACAAATGGGACAAGAACTGTGACCTTTGTGAATGGAGGTACAGTTCGTGTATCAGGTATATTTTCACCCACAGCTACCACCACCACTTATGTTGTTACCGGCAATACATTTGAATACAATGGAAGTGGCGCACAAACAATTGCTGCATTTACTTACAATGATCTGATTCTAAGTAATGCAGGTGCTAAAACTGTTTTAGCAGGTACCACTGTGAATTGTTTTACCATTACATTAAATGATGATGCCGTATTAACACTTCCTGATACAAGTGTATTAAATGTTACACAGTAAAATCTAATCTAAATCTAATCGCTGTCTAATCTCGTTCTTTACATATCTGCAACATAGCTGTTAACTTTGTTGTACAAATACAGATGCTTTAATGCTGGATGTTTTTCATCACGCATAAGTATTGAAAATCCTATACCACGGCTATTCATATCATGCCGTGATACCCCTGAGCAATTTATCAACTATTTCCCTGATGTCTTTATTTGTAAAGCTTGAAGATGCTGTCGTGTATGTTATTGAATAGAATGAAAGGCAATAAAATATTATTTTACTTTTTAGTATTGGGAGGCATCCTGCTATTTCAATTGTCTTATTTGTACGCAGCGAATGTTGCCAGTGCAGCAACCGGTAACTGGAGTGCAACAGCTTGGCCAAATACCGGACGAACAGGTACCATCACTACCTCAACAGGCTCAGTAACTGTTACAGGAACCGGAACTTTATTTCTTACAGAATTAAGTGTGGGTAATATCATTAAGAATACCAGTAATGTGGTGATTGGAACCATTGCAGCAATCAATAGCAATACATCACTCACTTTAACAGGGAATGCAGCGTCTAATAATACAGGTATTGCTTATCGTTCACAAGGTGTTGGGCCTGTAGATGTAATTACTATTAATAGTGGTCACGATATAACTATTGATGGTGTTTTCACTTGTGCATCTATTACTATCAGTGCTTCTGTTGGTACAACCCTATCTTTTAATGATAACAGCTCTCTGAATTGCACAGGTAACTTGGTGATGGTTGCCCCAACTGGTAATACTCCTAACTTAATTAGCGTAGCCAATGGCTCATTTACTGTTGGAGGTACGACTACACTCAACAATAATAATATAAATACCAATAATCGTATTACCGAAATAACATTGGGGAATGGTTCTATTACTTTTACCGGTGCTGTCGCACTCAATGCGCGAGGCAATAGAACTCCCAATGCATCATTAGACTTTAGTGGAAGCTCAGGTACTATTACGTTTGGTGCTGCAGGAAATGTTTTTTCTAATACAAATGGTGTTGTTACTTTAGGTACGTCCACCACATATGTCTATAATAATGCAGGAGCTCAAACAGTTTTTGGTGGCACTTATTTCAATCTAACCTTAACAGGCGGTGGCGCTAAAACAGTAACAGGAGTTACAGTCAACGGTACACTTACAAGATCAGGTACCGCTACAGTTACAGGAACACCTTCATTAGGGACTTCATCCACACTTGCTTACAGAAGTACTTCGGCTCAAACAACCGGTAATGAATTTATCTCACCCTTTCCGGGATCCGGTGGTGTTTTCATTGAAAATGCTGCAGGTGTAACCTTAGGTGCTGCCAGAAGTTTAGGTGCAAATCCATTAAGCATTGGTGCAGATACTTCCAACAGTATTTTCAATGATGGTGGATTTCAACTGACTTCAACAGGTACACTTGCGATGACTTCGGGTACTTTTAAATTGGGTAGTGGAGGCAGCGCAACTACATACCCAAACTTTTCAAGCAACACACTATCAAGTGGAACCATTATTGAGTACGCTGCAGGTGTTGCTCAAACTGTTTCTACCACACCCAACTATCAGCAATTGGTGTTTTCAGGTGCGGGTAATAAAACGGTTGAGTCCGGTACATTGACAGTGAATGCCAACTGGACCACTAATGGCGGTGCAGTATTACTGAACACGAATAATACTGCTGTAAATCTCACCGGTAATCTTTTAGGAGCAGGTAATATCACTTCAGGGAGTGGAACCATACAAATCAATGGTAACTGGTCAAACAGTGGCAGTTTCACACCCGGTACAGGAACAGTCGTATACAACAACAGTTCAGGTGGACAAACAGTAGGAGGGGTGACCTACAATATCCTTACACTCAATAATACCAGTGGTACACAAACAGCAGCCAACAATATCACTGCTGGAACATTGAACACTACTTCGGGTGGAGTATTCAATATGGGTAGTTTTCAATTAACAGTCACTACTGCTAATCATAATGGAGTTTTACAAACGCAGAATACTTCTTCAACACCTATTTCTTCCGGACTCACATGGGTAGGAGATGTTTTCTATAATGCAGCTTCACAACAAACAGTGGTGAGTGGAAATTATAATAATTTAAATCTCTCCGGAGGTGATCGTATTTTGAGTAGTACCGGTACCATTGGTATTGCTGCAGTGCTAACACCCGGATCGGGTACTTATACTGTTACAGGCAGCACGGTTGATTTCAATGGAACGGGTAGTCAATCAATACCTAGCTGTAATTTTGCCAATCTCACTATTTCCGGGAACAGATCTAGTAATACCATCACATTTGTGAATGGAGGTACCATCGGTGTGTCCGGAGTTTTTTCACTCACTGCTACATCTGCCAGTTATGTTGTGACGGGTAATACGTTTAACTATAATGGTACCAGTCCACAGATCATTGTCCCATTTAATTACAATGTTTTAATCATTAGTAGTAGTGGTACCAAAACCATCGAAACAGGGAGTGTCGTGAATTGTGCAGGGTTAGATATATTGGATGATGCTACACTAAATATTGAAGGCACAGCAGAACTTAATTTTCTTTAAGATATTGTCTTAAGTTGAACTTAATGATCCCTTAATATTGATAAATGGATCTTAGAAAGATGCAATTATGTGTATCTTAGTTGAACAGTTATTATCAATATGAAATTATTTGTGCTTTTGATTGCTGGTATGTTGTCGCTGAGCGTAATAGCCCAAAAAACAACTCCATCCAAATCTTCTCCGGTATCAGCACCGGTAAAGCTTAGCAATATCAATGACTCCATTCAATACGCCATCGGGGCGTATGTAGCTCAATGGATTAATAATAACGGATTTTTGATCAGTAATCCTGCTCTCTTTATCAGAGGTATTGATGATGTTTTTCAAAGTAGGCCTCGTTTAATAGCAGATAGCCTAGTGCCTGATATGATCACAGCTTATCAGCAAGTAACCCAAAAGGATCGATCTATTAAATTAGAACAACAGCTTTTTACAAATATCAAACAACGTCCGGGCTTGGGAATATTGCCCAATGGTGTTCATTATTTTATTTTAAAATCAGCTCAGGGACAAAGACCTCTGCCCAATGATACTGTCACTATTCAATTGAGAGGCAGTTTAGCAGATGGAACCGTGTTTGAAGACACCTATCGTAAATCACCGGTTAAAATTACACCGATAGAAATGGTGCCCGGTGTTAGTGACGCCATACAAATGATGCCGGTAGGCTCCAAATGGCAAATCTATGTTCCGGCGATGCTGGCTTACGCTGAGAAAGGAACATCTGTCATCCCCCCTAATAGCGCATTGGTATTGGAAATTGAATTATTGAGTATTACCAGTCCTAAAAAAGAATAAGTCATTTGTTATCGTCTAATATATCCTTTATATTTATAATGTCTTAATGCTCTCATAAACTACTAAAAACATGAAACGATTATTGATGTTCTTTTTGTCTGCAGGTATGATCCTGAGCGTATCTGCACAAACCAAAACCCCTGCACAATTGGCGAAGGAAAAAGCTGAAGCGGATACCCTTCAGTATGCATTGGGTGTTTATATGGTGAAGTCATTACAAAAAAATGGCGTCATCATTTCCAATCCTGCTATTTTTCAAAAAGCAGTGGATGATGTCTTAGGAAAGAAAAGACTCATGATACCTGAAGCAAGTGTTGAACCACGTATCAATCAATTTCAAAATGCCATTAGTTCTGAGAAGGGGATCATGATGGAACAAAAATTATTTTCCGAATTGAGCAAGAGAAATGATGTGGTGAGAATGCCGAGTGGTGTAAACTATGCGGTAGTAACCAAAGGGCAAGGAAGAAATCCAGAGCCGGAAGATACTGTTGTTATTAATATTGTAGGTACACTACCCGATGGTACCGTATTTATTAATTCAGACAAGGATAAGCAATCATTCCTTATACTTGTTAAAGATCTGGTACTGGGTTTGCAAGATGCAGTATTGAGAATGAAAGAGGGATCTGTTTGGAGAGTATTTGTACCTGCATCATTGGGTTTTGGTGCAACAGGTACCGCAACCGTTCCACCCTACACACCATTGGTATATGATATCGGACTTGTAGCCGTACGTCCGGCGAAAGCCCGATAACGCATATTCATACCCTGAAATCGACAGGAATAGACGATAGTATGAAATAGACTGCTTCTAAATATTTGATTTTCAGCATATTATTAAATGCCCCGAAATTTTTTTTGGGGCTTTTTTTCGGGGATAATTTAATCTTCAGAGGTTATTCAGGGAATTGGTATTATTCCTACCTTTGCCGCCTCGAAAATGGGAGCGTATGCTTCCTGCAAAAAAATATTTAAACAAGCACTTTTATGGCTGACTTGAAATTTCAACGCAACTTCGGTATTGCCGCACACATCGATGCCGGTAAAACCACTACTACCGAGCGTATCCTGCGCTACACCGGTATGATTCACAAAATTGGTGAGGTACATGATGGTGCCGCTACTACTGACTGGATGGAGCAGGAAAAAGAAAGAGGTATCACTATTACTTCTGCTGCTGTAAGCTGTCAGTGGAATTTCCCTACTGTAAAGGGTAAAGCTGATGCCAATACCAAAAAATATTATTTCAATATCATCGATACTCCGGGTCACGTTGACTTTACCGTAGAGGTAGAGCGTTCTATGCGTGTACTGGATGGTTTGATCGCTTTGTTCTCTGCTGTGGATGGCGTTGAGCCCCAGTCTGAGACCGTATGGCGTCAGGCGAACCGTTACAAAGTTCCACGTATCGGTTTCGTTAACAAAATGGACCGTTCCGGTGCCGACTTCCTGAATGTAGTGAATCAGGTAAAAGAAATGCTGGGTGCTAAAGCTGTGCCTTTGCAATTGCCGATCGGTGCTGAAGATAACTTTAAAGGTGTAGTTGACCTGATCAAAATGAAAGGGATCATCTGGCACATGGAAACAGAAGGAATGACTTTCGATGAGATCGATGTTCCTGCTGATATGAAAGAAGATGTTGAATTCTGGAGACAGAATTTGATCGAAGCAGTAGCTGAATATGATGATACATTGATGGAGAAATTCTTTGATGATCCAAATAGCATTTCTGAAGACGAAGTTCACGAGGCAATCCGTAAGGCTTGTATCGATCTGAGCATCGTTCCAATGATGTGTGGATCTTCATTCAAAAATAAAGGTGTACAAACTGCATTGGATGCTGTTTGTCGTTACCTGCCTTCTCCGGTAGATATCGAAGATACAGTAGGTACCAATCCTGATACAGGTGAAACCATCACTCGTAAGCCTGATGCAAAAGAACCATTCTCTGCATTGGCTTTCAAGATCATGACCGATCCTTTCGTGGGACGTCTGGCATTCTTCCGTTGTTATAGCGGTCACTTAGATGCTGGTTCATATGTGTTGAACGTAAGAAGTGGTAAGAAAGAGCGTATCAGCCGTATCATGAAGATGTTTGCGAATAAGCAGAATCCGATCGACTTCATCGAAGCCGGTGATATCGGAGCTGCTGTAGGTTTCAAAGAGATCAAAACCGGTGATACCCTTTGTGATGAGAACCATCCGATTACCCTTGAGAACATGTTCATCCCTGAGCCTGTAATCGCTATCGCTGTTGAGCCTAAAACGCAGGCTGACGTAGATAAAATGGGTATGGCTATCGCTAAGCTGGTTGAAGAAGATCCAACACTGCGTGTAAATACTGATGAAGATACAGGTCAAACCATCCTTCGTGGTATGGGTGAATTGCACCTTGAGATCATCGTAGATCGTATGCGTCGTGAATTCAAAGTAGAAGTAAACCAGGGTGCTCCTCAGGTTGCCTATAAAGAATCATTCGGAACCACTATCGAACACCGTGAAGTGCTGAAGAAGCAGTCGGGTGGTCGTGGTAAGTTTGCCGATATCCAATTCTCAATCGGTCCTGCTGATGAAGAATGGCTGAAAGAAAACGAAGGAAAGCATTTCCAATTCGTGAATGATATCTTCGGTGGATCTATTCCTAAAGAATTTATTCCTGCTATTCAGAAAGGTTTTGAGACCGCAATGACTACAGGTGTTCTGGCTGGTTATCCGGTGAACAACATGAAGGTTCGTGTATTCGACGGTAGCTACCATGATGTGGATTCTGATTCAATGTCATTTGAATTGTGTGCTAAGTCCGGTTTCCGTGAAGCAGGTCGTAAAGCGAAGCCAACATTGTTGGAGCCTATCATGAAAGTAGAGGTGTTGACTCCGGATCAGTACATGGGTGATGTAACAGGTGACTTGAACCGTCGTCGTGGTATGTTGGAAGGTATGGATAGCCGTGCTAACCTGCAGGTGATCAAGGCGAAAGTTCCATTGAGTGAAATGTTTGGTTATGTAACCCAACTGCGTTCATTGTCTTCAGGTCGTGCTACTTCAACCATGGAGTTCTCTCACTATTCTCCTGCACCAAACAATATCGCAGAAGAAGTGATGGCGAAGAACAAAGGAAAAGTAAAGATCGAGGAATAATCATCCTTGTTCAGATAGAAAAAGCCCCGACAGTAATGTTGGGGCTTTTTTTTGGTGAATAAGTGAATAGTGAATTGTGAATTGTCAATCATTGATATTATATCAGTAGTGTATCATTCACAATTCACCATTCACCATTCACAAATGCCTCCATCCACTCACTACTGACCATTCACTTCTCACTGATTACAGTATTGCGCAATAATATTATTGGCCTCCGCATAATTTTTAGACTTCGCAACTTGTAAAATTTTACAGCCGGCTTCCTTATTGCCAAGATTAATCAGACTAACGCCTTTAAAGAATTCAGATTTTCCGTCTTTTGAAATATTGAGTGAGATCACTTTGTCGAAATAGACGATGGCTTTTCGATAATCTTTCAAGTTGAAATAACTCACTCCGGCATTTTCGTAAATAGCATAGTTAAAAGCATTGATCTTTGCTGCCTGAACAAATTTTGCTGCCGCAGTTTTGTAATCTTGTTTAGAAAAAGCTGCAACACCTTCATTGTAAACTAAAGTTGCTTTTTCAATCAATGCGGCTGTTTCTCGAGGACTTGCAGCTACCGTACCGGTGAAATTGAGATTGTTAACGACCTCTTCTTTTCTTTTTAGAAGAATAGCATAATCTTGTTCGTTGGCAGGATTATTTCCTTTCGGATCAAAGATCTTGAGTGCGCTGTCTGCTAGCTGTACAAGTTGTGGAGTGCCTCTTTGTAATGCATTCAGTAATCCGGATATATACAAATTCCATGCAAATGGCTCATTTCTATATTTTGTGTATGTTCTGAATGCTTGTGTGATGGATGCAGTATCTCTTCTATAAGCATGGATAGCTACCAATGTCTGATAATAAGTATTCGCTCTAGGTCTATTCGCATAAGCAATTTCTGCATAGTATTTGGCGCTATCTAAATTCCCAATTGTATAGAACAAGTTTGCCATCAGGAATTGGTTGTAATAGATGTACGGATTATCGTTGATGGATTTTCTTAAAAGAAATAAAGCTTCATCATATTTTTTATTCTCAGAATAATACCTGGCAACTATACCTTCAATAGGTTGTGCTGAAGAAGTTAGATTGGGGATAGAAGGAAATGCATTCTGTACTTCAGATAGCGGTATTTGCATAGGTTCATTCTTCATGTCGGGTATCACTTTCATTTGTACCTGAAGTGATTTGTTGGTTGAAAAAAGTATATATAGCGTAGGGATCAATAATAAAAACGCCCCCATAATGTATAAACCGAATCCCGGTAACTTTTTTCTTGTTGTATCGCTTGATTCTTGTGAATCCTCTCTGTTTTCAAAACCAAAATGTGAGTTGAGGTTGATTGCAGTGATGAATGCAAGAAACATCTGCATGGTGGGTCTTTCAATAGGGAAATTGAGTCCTGCGTCTACACCGTAAACAATTAGTGATAGAAAAGACGCAATAGCAATCAGGCGATTAGTTTCAGTTGTTTTTGGAGATCTGACAGTTTTAAATGTAAGGATCGATAAAAGCACAAAGAGTCCAAGATAAGCAAGCCCACCAATGATTCCTGTTTCAGCTGTAAATTCCAAAAAATCATTGTGCGCATGAGCAGGTATGAACAGATCATCAATGAATTCCTTTTCGTACGGAATGGATGCTAGTTTCCAGTTACCATAGCCGCAACCCATAAATGGATTTTCAGCAATGTATTTCCATGCATGTCCCCAAAGCATAAAACGATAGCTATCTGATCCGCTCGATGCAGATATGCTTGTAAAACGACTCACTACATCACTATAGACAGCTTTTGTTTTAATATCTTTTCCTTCATCTTGTGCTTGTATACTGGCGGATGTTGGTGCTGCCAGATTTTGAGTTTCTACACTTAACTCTTGTTTTGGTAAAAGTGATTGCGCCAAAAAAAATGCTATCAACAAAGGTGCTGCTAAGTATGCTACACGAAATAAATGTTGTTCGTAGGTCTTTGTTTTGACCATCATAAAGATGGTTCCAAAAAAATACAGCATTGAAATAATGGCAAGACTCAAATAAGCCGCTCTCGCATTGAGAATAAATATCACTGTAATACCCAATGTTAATGACAACATATGAAATATGCGCTCAATAAAATTCCCTTTGTATAAGCAGAAAAAAATGAAAGGAAGTTTAATGACCATGCCGGCAGCTAAAATGTTTTTATGCCCGCTATTTCTATTGATACTCCTAATCAGGGAATCGATGGAAAGGTCATTGGGATTGCTGATATAAGTGTTCAGGCAAACTATTGCATCGAATAGCAATATAAAAGATAAGGCTATGCCAATCCAATGATAAAATGCGAGTCGCTTATAAAGTAAAACCGATATATTAATAAATGCCACCAGCGTTACAAAAAAACGAACATAACAAACCCAAGATTCGATGACATTGATAGAAAAGAACATCGAAAACCCGCTCCAGGCAAAAAGAAAAATAAACAGGAGTGAGAATGGCTGTTTTATGATATGTGTAAATGCCTCTTCATATTGGTCCTTTTTATATGCCAGAAAAGCCAATATGATCACATTGACGATGCCCAGGAACAGCCACTGTGGACCAAGTACATCAATAGAACCTAAATTAGGAATAAAGTGTACACCAAAATAGAGAAGTAATAGGGCTGATGTAAATATATTTTTATTATATTTATTTGTATTTGTATATACGTCATTACTTTTTGATGTATTTGGCATTTTTTGCTTCATATCATGTCTAATTGGCGTGAAATTAACTAAATAAATAATTGAATAGGAGAGGGCTTGGATGTTCCATGATAACTTTGATGCCTTAAAATCTTCCTTTTCGTGAAAAAGTGAACTATTTTCCTCTTTTTCTTGAAAATTATTTCCAAATTTCTTGACCATTCAGATACAGTCCCTTACCTTTGCAACCCCAATCAGAAAATTGGGTTTCGACTATGTCTCAACGTATCAGAATCAAATTACAATCTTACGATCACAATCTGGTAGATAAATCTGCTGAGAAAATCGTAAAAACAGTGCGCAGCACTGGTGCCGTAGTAACTGGTCCAATTCCCTTGCCTACACACAAGAGAATTTTCACTGTACTGCGTTCACCACACGTGAATAAGAAGAGTCGTGAGCAGTTTCAACTGGCTACTCACAAGCGTTTGCTGGATATCTACACTTCTTCATCAAGAACGGTAGATGCACTGAGCAAATTAGATCTGCCTTCTGGTGTTGAGGTAGAGATCAAAGCCTGATAAAATAGGCTGCAAGTTTCAAGCCACAAGCTGTGATTGAAACAATAGTTCTTAAAAATAAATTAGTCATCTGCCAACTCTCTACTCAAAATAGAGAAGAAAGCAGCTCTGAATAAATAAACGGTCGAAGACAGCAGTTTTCAAATCTGCATCTGCCATCTGAGATCATACATATAAACAGGCCCTTCGAGGTTTGTTTACTTCCGGTACTTCCTCTCCCGATTACATCGGGAAACAACGGAAAAGGTCGGCAGCGAACAAGGATTGAATCCCGCTTCATCGGTGGGATGTCCTCTTTAACCTTGCGGGGCATAAACCGCAAAACGATGAAAGGTATTATTGGTAAAAAAATCGGGATGACCAGCATCTTCTCGGCAGATGGTAAGCAAACAGCTTGCACCATCATTGAAGCTGGTCCATGTACCGTAACTCAGGTGAAGACCCAGGATACTGATGGTTACACCGCACTTCAATTGGCATTTGGCGACAAAAAAGAAAAGCACTCCACTAAAGCCGAGCTGAATCACTTCGCAAAAGCTCAAACAGCCGCCAAAAAATTCGTAAAAGAATTCCGTAATTATTCCATAGAGAAAGCATTGGGAGAAACTGTTACTGTTGACATTTTCGCTGAAGGCGAAAGCGTTGAAGTAGTAGGTACTACCAAGGGTAAGGGTTTCCAGGGTGTTGTAAAGCGCCATGGTTTCTCCGGTGTGGGTGAACAATCGCACGGTCAGCACGATCGTCAGCGTGCTCCGGGTTCTATCGGTGGTTCTTCTTATCCTTCACGCGTATTCAAGGGCATGAGAATGGCCGGACGTATGGGTGGTGACAGAGTAAAAATGAAGGGATTGAAAGTGGTGAAGATCTTCCCTGAAAAGAACTATATCCTGATCAGCGGTTCTGTTCCTGGTCATAACGGTTCAATCGTTTTAATCCAGAAGTAATCACAACTTAATTGAATGACCATGCAAGTAGATGTATTAAATATAAAAGGACAGAAGACCGGCAGAACGGTTGAATTACCGGCTGAGGTTTTCGGTATCGAGCCAAATGATCATGTGATCTACCTGGCTGTAAAACAGTACCTGGCTGCAGGCCGTCAGGGTACACACAAAGTGAAAACCCGTGCGGAAGTAAAAGGTGCTAGCCGCAAGCTGCACAAGCAAAAAGGAACCGGTGGTTCTCGTAAAGGTAATATCCGTAACCCTTTATATAAGGGTGGTGGTACCATCTTTGGACCAAAACCTCACGCTTACGATTTCAAATTGAATCGTAAAGTGAAAGACCTCGCTAAGATCTCTGCACTGAGCTACAAAGCAAAAGAAAGCGCGATCGTAGTGGTGGAAGATATTCAGATGGAAACACCAAAAACCAAGCAATTGGTTGAAGTGATGAAGAACCTGAACATCGCTGATAAGAAAACACTGGTTGTATTACCGGAGTACAATGATAACCTGTACCTGAGCACTCGTAATGTGCCAAATGTTGCCAGCACTTTATTGGCCGACATCAACACTTATGAGATCATGAATGCAGATGTACTCGTAATCACAGAAAACACTGCTAAAATCTTCGCAGACGAAGAAGCAGTAGCATAACCAATTAGAAACGTTTCAACCGAAATACAATGAAACTGAGTGAAGTATTAGTAAAGCCTATTTTAACTGAGAAAGCAAATGCTCAACAAGAAAAATTGAGAAGATATGCTTTCAAAGTAAATCGTAAGGCGAACAAACTCGAGATCAAAAAAGCAGTAGAAGAATTTTATGGTGTGAATGTGATCGATGTGAACACTGCTGTTGCTCCTGGTAAAAACAAAACCCGCTACACTAAAGCCGGTTTTATTCAGGGTGCGAAACCTGCTTATAAAAAAGCATTTGTAACCGTAGCCGAAGGAGAAACTATTGATCTGTACGCTAACATTTAACCGCAGCCCAAAGGGGCATGAGGTAGAATGATAAAGTATGGTAGTTCAACTACCGCAAAAGTTGATTAAAAAACAAAGCCTAGTATCCTTTAGGGACTAGGGGCAAAACAAAAAAAATGGCACTGAAGAAGTACAAACCGATGACCGCAGGAACACGCTGGAGAATCGGAAATGCTTATGCTGAGATCACTACTAACAAGCCTGAAAAGAGCCTGTTAGAGCCACAAAAGAAAACTGCAGGACGTAACTCACAGGGTCGTCGTGCAATGCGTTATATGGGTGGTGGTAGCAAGCAACATTATCGTATCATCGATTTCAAAAGAAACAAGAGAGATATCGCTGCAACAGTAGTCTCTATTGAATACGATCCGAACCGTACTGCGTTCATCGCATTGGTTCAATATACGGATGGTGAGAAAAGATACATCATTGCTCCTCAAGGAATCCAGGTAGGTGCAAACATCATCGCAGGTGATGAAGTAGCTCCTGAGATCGGAAATGCTTTGATGATGAAGAATATGCCATTGGGTACTATGATTCATAACATTGAATTACAGCCCGGACAAGGTGGTAAAATGGTAAGAAGTGCCGGTGCATCTGCTCAGCTGGCGAACAAAGAAGAGAAATACGCAGTATTGAAAATGCCTTCTGGCGAATTGCGTAAAGTATTGATCAACTGTTACGCTACTGTAGGTGTGGTTTCTAATAGCGACCATAACCTCGAAACAGCAGGTAAAGCAGGTAAGAATCGTTGGAAAGGTATCCGTCCACGTGTACGTGGTGTTGCGATGAACCCGGTAGATCACCCGATGGGTGGTGGTGAAGGTAAAGCTTCAGGTGGTCACCCACGTAGCAGAACCGGTAAGTATGCAAAAGGTGAGAAGACACGTACAAAAGGAAAAGGCAGTGATAAACTGATCATCCAAAGAAGAGACGGTAAAAAATTAGCAAAATAATATTTCCGATACAATCGGAACCAATTTTCAAAATAACTCAATATGGGTCGTTCGATTAAAAAAGGTCCTTACGTTGATGCCAACTTAGAAGGTAAAGTTGAAGGTATGAATGATGGCAAAACCAAGAAAGGTGTTATCAAAACTTGGAGCCGTCGCAGTACCATTACTCCTGATTTTGTTGGACACACTTTTGCAGTGCACAACGGTAACAAGTTCATCCCGGTATATGTAACCGAATTCATGGTAGGTCACAAATTGGGTGAATTTGCTCCAACACGCAACTTCAGAGGACACGCAGGAACTAAAAAGTAATCACTTGGCGTATAGTTGATGGTTAATAGCGAATAGCAGAACCGGATGCGATACCCTAAACAAATAAAGAAATGGAAGCAGTAGCTAAACTGAACAATTATCCTACAGGGCCACGCAAAATGCGTTTGCTGGCTGATGTGATCCGTGGAATGGAGGTAGAGAAGGCATTGGCTATTCTCGAGCACCACCCACAGCACAATGCAGTGCCTTTGGCAAAATTGCTGAAGAGTGCGATCAGCAACTGGGAGCAAAAAAATAATGGCGCCAGTGCTGCAGACAGCAGTCTGGTGGTAAAAACTGTATTCGTTGACGGAGGTCGTGTACTGAAGCGTATGCGTCCAGCACCTCAAGGCCGTGGCTACAGGGTACGTAAGCGCAGTAACCATGTAACATTAATCGTAGATTCTAAAAACTAATTGTAAAACCACTATATGGGTCAGAAAGCAAATCCAATTGGTAACAGGTTAGGTATCATCCGCGGATGGGAAAGTAACTGGTATGGTAGTAAGAAAGACTATGCTACCAAGTTAATCGAGGATCATAAGATCCGTACTTACCTGAACGCCCGTATCAACAAGGGCGGTATTGCCAAAATTGTAATAGAGCGTACCCTGGGTAAGCTGATCGTTACAATCCACACCTCTAAACCAGGTATCATCATCGGTAAAGGTGGTGGAGAAGTAGACCGTATCAAAGAAGAGTTGAAAAAATTAACCGGTAAGGAAGATGTTCAGATCAACATTCTGGAGATCCGTCGTCCTGAACTGGATGCGAATATTGTAGGAGATACCATCGCTCGTCAGATCGAGAATCGTATCAACTTCAAACGTGCTACTAAGATGGCGATTGCTTCTACACTCAGAATGGGTGCTGAAGGTATCAAGATCAAGTTGAGTGGTCGTTTGGGTGGTGCTGAGATCGCTCGTAGCGAAGAGTTCAAACAGGGTCGTGTGCCTTTGCATACTTTCCGTATGGACATCGACTACGCTAACGTATACGCTCAAACTGTTTACGGTAAGATCGGTATCAAAGTATGGATCTGTAAAGGTGAAGTACTTGGAAAGCGCGAACTGAATCCAAACTTCGTAGGTGGAAAGAATGATATGAGTGAGAGAAGAGGTGGTGAAGAAAGAAGCGGCGGACGCGGAGACAGAAGAGATGATCGCGGAGGTCGTGGTGGAGATAGAAGAGATAACCGCGGCGGAGGCGGAAGAGACAGAAGATAATTTGAAAATCAACCCATTTTCAAATTCAATTATTCAAATTTTCAAATTGTAATAAATGTTACAGCCTAAAAGAAGTAAACACAGGAAACAGCAGAAAGGCCGCATTCGTGAAGTGGCTAAGCGTGGTACTTCCATTTCATTCGGTTCATTTGCTTTGAAAGCGATGGAACCCATCTGGTTAACCAACCGCCAGATCGAGTCTGCTCGTCAGGCAATGACCCGTGCTATGAAGCGTGAAGGTAATGTGTGGATCCGTGTATTTCCTGATAAGATCATTACCCGTAAGCCTCTTGAGGTAAGGATGGGTAAAGGTAAAGGTAACCCTGAATTCTGGGCTGCTGTAGTAGAACCAGGACGTATCATCTTCGAATGCGATGGTGTATCTCAGCAGGTAGCTCAGGAAGCGATGGAACTCGCTGCTCAGAAATTACCGATCAAAACCAAATTCATCGTAAGAAGAGACTTACAAGCTTAATTTTCAAATTGACCAAAATGGCAAATAAAAAAGTTGAATTCAATAAAGGTCTGAAAGACATGAATGTCTCAGATCTGCAGGCAAGAATTCAGGAAGATCAGTTAAGACTGAAAAAATTAGAATTCGCACATGCGATCTCTCCATTGGAGAACCCGATGAATATTCGTGGTCTGCGTAGAGATATTGCTCGTCTGAAGACTGAGTTGAAGAAAAAACAATTAGGAATTTAAAGCTACAAGCTTCAAGCTCCAAGCAACAAGCTTATCAAAAAAAACTTTGCTCGAATTAGCCCAGGCTGACCAGAGCTCATAGCTTAAAAAATAAACAATGGCTGAAGTAAGAAATTTACGCAAAACAAGGATCGGGGTTGTTACCAGCGATAAGATGGACAAGACCATCACTGTTGCGGTTGAAAGAAAAGTAAAACACCCTATCTACGGAAAGTTCGTAAAGAAAACCACGAAGTTCCATGCTCATGATGAAAAAAGTGAGTGCGGTATCGGTGATGTGGTAAAGATCATGGAAACTCGTCCGCTGAGCAAAACAAAGCGTTGGAGACTGGTTGAGATCGTAGAAAAAGCAAAATAATAACCGGCTTGCGGAAAGCCGCAAGTCACAAGCTGCAAGCTGCAAGAATTTGAGCTGTAGCCTCTGTAAAATTGATAAAATTTAACGAAGAGAGAAATCTCTAAGTTATAAGCTAAAAGCTAAAACAATGATTCAGCAAGAAAGTAGATTGAATGTAGCTGATAACAGTGGTGCTAAGGAAGTACTTTGTATCAAAGTATTAGGTAACAGCGGTCAGGATTACGCCAAGATTGGTGATAAGATCGTTGTAACTGTTAAAGATGCGATTCCTGCAGGCGGTATCAAAAAAGGTACTGTATCCAAAGCGGTAATCGTTCGTACCAAAAACAAATTGCGTCGTAAGGATGGTTCTTACATCCGTTTCGATGACAACGCAGTGGTATTATTGAACAACTCTGATGAGCCTCGTGGTACCCGTATCTTCGGACCAGTAGCAAGAGAGTTGCGCGATAAGGGATACATGAAAATTATCTCACTGGCTCCTGAAGTTCTTTAATAATAAATAAGCCGTTAGCTATTAGCTGTTAGCTACTGGCGATCGACATCATAATTTTGGTTAGCAATTGCTAACCGCTAAAAGCTAAAAGCTCAAAAAAGATGAGTACAAGATTTAAACCCAAATTCAACATCAAAAAAGGAGATACCGTAGTGGTGATCGCCGGTGATGACAAGGACTTGAAAAAGCCTCGCAAGGTGTTGGAAGTTATCGTGGATAAAGGTCGTGTGGTAGTAGAAGGTGTTAATATCGTAACCAAACATACCAAACCTTCTGCGCAGAATACAAAGGGTGGTATCGTTAAGATCGAAGCACCGATCAACATCAGCAATGTGATGTTATGGGATGCTAAAACGAGCAGCGCTACCAAAGTAAAGCGTAATCGTGAAGAAGGTAAATTAGTTCGTATATCTAAAAAGTCAGGGGAGGTAATCAAGTAATGAGTACTGCAAAATACACTCCGAGATTAGCAGACAAGTACACCAAAGAGGTAGTACCTGCTTTAATGAAAAAGTTTGCTTACAAAACTGTAATGCAAGCTCCTAAGTTGGAAAAGATCTGTATCAACCGTGGCGTTAATGGTGCGGTGAATGATAAGAAATTGGTTGACATCGCTGTAGAAGAGCTGAACATGATCACTGGTCAGAAAGCAGTTCCTACCATGTCTAAAAAGGATATCTCCAACTTCAAACTTCGTAAAGGAATGCCAATCGGTGCTCGCGTAACACTGAGAGGAGAGAAGATGTATGAATTTCTGGACAGATTGGTATCTGTTGCGTTACCTCGTGTACGTGACTTTAAAGGTATCAGCGATAAGGCGTTCGATGGTCGTGGTAACTACACATTAGGTGTTACTGAGCAGATCATATTCCCCGAGATCGATATCGATAAAGTGAATAGAATCACCGGTATGGATATCACTTTCGTAACCACTGCTCAAACCAATGAAGAAGCATATGAGTTACTGAAAGAACTGGGTATGCCTTTCAAAGGAGCAAAAAAAGACAATAACTAAAAAGTAACTGGTAGCAGCCGGTTTGTAATCATCAAATCCGGAACCTACTCAAATCTAAACATAAAACAATGGCAAAAGAATCAGTAAAAGCCAGACAAAGAAAGCGTGAAGCCTTGGTAGCCCAGTATGCAGAGAAGCGTGCAGCTCTAAAAGCAGCCGGTGATTATGCAGCATTGGATAAACTGCCTAAGAATGCTTCACCTGTTCGTTTAAAGAACCGTTGTCAGCTTACCGGACGTCCGAAAGGTTATATGAGATACTTCGGTCTCTCAAGGGTAATCTTCCGTGATATGGCCCTGAATGGTAAAATTCCAGGTGTTAAAAAAGCAAGCTGGTAAAAACCCGAGTCCCGATACTTATCGGGAAATGGACACAAAATTTTGAACACGAATTAATTCTAATAAAAATGGTAACTGATCCTATAGCAGACTTCTTAACCAGAATCCGTAACGCACAGATGGCTGGTCACAGACTGGTAGAAATTCCTGCTTCTAATCTGAAAAAGCGTATGACAGAGATCCTGTACGAACAGGGTTATATCCTGAAATACAAATTTGAAGATGATAACAAACAAGGTCTGATCAAGATCGCGTTGAAATATGATCCTTCTACTAAACAACCTGCGATCCGCTCTCTGGAAAGAGTAAGCCGTCCGGGTCTGCGTCAATATGCTAAACCTGCAGAGATCAAAAGAGTGATCAATGGTTTGGGTGTTGCTATCTTGAGTACTTCTAAAGGTGTACTGACTGATAAGCAAGCAAAAGCGCAGAATGTAGGTGGTGAAGTTCTTTGCTACATCTCTTAATTAAGTTATTGTCCTGTCTGACAATTAAGCTTTTAGTCGGAGCTGAACACGGTCAGGATTTTAGTTGAACAATAAAAAAGAAACGACTATGTCTCGTATTGGAAAAAAACCGGTAACAATCCCAGCAGGTGTAACCATCACTGTTAGCAAGGAGAATGAAATTACTGTTAAAGGCCCTAAGGGTGAATTGAAGCAGCAGATCGATAGAGATATCACTGTTACTATCAAAGATAATGAAGTAGTATTTGAACGTCCTACTGATCAGATCCGTCACCGTGCTATGCATGGTCTATACCGTGCACTGGTAAGTAACATGGTAAAAGGTGTTACTGAAGGTATCAAAAGAGAATTGGAACTGGTGGGTGTGGGTTTCAAAGCCGCTAATACCGGAAACATTTTGGATCTGGCATTGGGTTACTCTCACAATATCATTTTTGAAGTTCCTAAAGAACTGAAAGTAGCAACTGTTACTGAAAAAGGTCAGAACCCAAAGATCCTGTTAGAAGGTATCGACAAGCAACTGATCGGTCAGGTAGCTGCTAAATTGAGAAGCTTACGTAAGCCTGAACCATACAAAGGTAAGGGTGTGAAATATGCTGGTGAGATCCTGAGAAGAAAAGCAGGTAAAGCAGCAGGTAAATAATAGATAGTCGATGGTCCACGGACCATGGTCTATGGACTGAAACAAGATGTTAAACATGCTTCCGGCCGAATCGGAAGTAACAAATAAAGCAAAATGGGTAAATTAATTCAAAGGCAAAAGATCAGATACCGCATTCGTAAGAAAGTGGCTGGTACAGCTGTTAAGCCACGCTTATCTGTATTCAGAAGCAATGCTGATATTTATGCACAGTTGATCGATGATGATAATGGTCAAACACTGGCAGCAGCTTCATCTCGCGATAAAGATATCGCTGCTCAGAAAGTAACCAAGATCGAAAAAGCGAAACTGGTAGGTGCGGCAATCGCACGTAAAGCCACTGAACTGGGATTGAATACTGTAGTATTTGATCGTGGTGGTAACCTGTACCATGGCCGTGTTAAATCAGTAGCCGACGGTGCAAGAGAAGGTGGTCTGCAATTCTAATCTGCTAACAACAATTAATCGTTAGATAAATGTCTAAAGTAAACGTAAATAAGGTAAAAGCCGGTGGCGACATGGAACTGAAAGAGAAAGTAGTTGCCATTAACCGTGTGGTGAAAACCACTAAAGGTGGACGTACCTTCAGCTTCTCAGCACTGGTAGTAGTGGGTAATGAAAGTGGTGTGGTTGGACAAGGTCTGGGTAAAGCAAAAGAAGTTCAGGAAGCTATCACAAAAGGTATCGAAGATGCCAAGAAGAACCTGGTAAAAGTACCAGTAATGCATGGAACCGTTCCTCACGAACAGTGGGCGAAAGATGGTGCTGCGAAAGTCCTGATCAAACCAGCTGCTCATGGAGCGGGTGTGATCGCGGGAGGTAGCATGCGTGCCGTTCTGGAAAGTGCAGGTGTAACAGACGTACTGGCGAAAAGCCTGGGTTCTGCTAACCCTCACAACGTGGTAAAAGCTACCATCAAGGCATTGAGCCTGTTGCGTGAACCCGTTCAGGTTGCTAAAACCCGTACGATCAAGCTGAGCAAAGTATTTAATGGATAATTGCCAATAGCTAATAGCTAATGGATTATCATTTGAAAGCCATTAGCTACTAGCCATTAGCGATCACAATAACTCGTTATGAAAAAAATCAAGATCACACAGATTAAAAGCGGTATCGACAGATCTGAGCGTCAAAAACAAACTTTGATCGCTTTAGGTTTGAAGAAGTTGAATGCTTCAAGAGAAGTAGAAGCTACTCCTCAGATCCTGGGTATGGTGAATAAAGTAAGCCACCTGGTGAAGGTTGAAGAGATCGCTTAATCCAATCAGATAAGATAGAATTTGTTCCGTATCATGCGGGATGAAAATGAGTCAATTTACTTGATTCATTTTCTGTTTATAAAAAATCAGAATTCTGTCGATCACTGACAACACATTTTCAAATCATTTGCGAGGGGTGATTCCCCGAAAGTTCAAAATCAATACAACATGAAACTACACAATCTGAAACCTGCAGAAGGTTCTACACACAAGCAAAAACGTTTAGGTCGTGGTGAAGCATCCGGTAAGGGTGGTACATCTACAAAAGGTAACAAGGGTGGACAAAGCCGCGCCGGTTATAAAAGCAAAATGGCTCACGAAGGTGGTCAGATGCCTATCCAGCGTCGTATCCCTAAGCGTGGATTCAAGAACAACAACCGTGTTGAATTCGTCGTATTTAACCTGGGTCAAATTGATCAACTGGTTGAGAAATATGGCTTCACTGAATTCAGCCTTGAGAATTTATATATCAATGGATTGATCAGCCGTACTGATAAAGTAAAAGTATTGGCTAACGGTGAACTGAAAGCTAAAGTATCTTTCAAAGTGAATGCAGCCAGCGAAAAAGCAAAAACTGCTATCGAAGCTGCAGGTGGTAGCGTTGAAATTATCAAGTAATTTTATCGTAACTTGCCAGACGCACAACGTGCGTCTTTTTTTGGTTTAAGACTATTAACGCTTACAATTGCATTCAAGTGAAAAAACTAGTTCAGACATTAAGGAATATTTGGACGATAGAGGAGCTTCGTAACAAGATCATTATTACACTTGCACTGGTTCTTACATATCGTTTTGGTACCCATATCGTATTACCGGGTATCGATCCTAATAAAATTGAAGAAGCACAGAAATCTGCTCAAAGTGGCGGAGGTCTGTTAGGCATTTTTGATATGTTCGCAGGTGGTGCCTTCTCTCAGGCATCTATTCTTGCACTCGGTATCATGCCTTATATCTCTGCTTCTATCTTCATGCAGCTGATGACCATCTTGGTTCCTCAGTTACAGAAAGTTCAAAAAGAAGGAGATAGCGGACGTAAAAAAATCAATCAGTGGACACGTTACCTCACCGTAATCGTTACTGCATTCCAGGCAGGTGCATATGTTGCATACCTGAACAGTCCTGGATACGCTGAAGCGATCATGCCTGCTTATGCTCCTTACTTCTGGTTCTCTACTGTTATCACCTTAACAGCCGGTACCATGTTTGTAATGTGGCTGGGTGAAAAGATTCAGGACAAAGGTTTGGGTAATGGTACATCTATCATCATCATGGTAGGTATCTTGGCTCGTCTTCCTCAGTCTTTGATCCAGGAATTTAGCGCGAAAGGTGAAAGAGCAGGTGGCGGTTTATTGATCTTCTTGATCGAGATCGCTATTCTGATCGCTATCATCCTGGGATTGATCGTATTGGTTCAAGGTGTTCGTAAAATACCTGTTAACTATGCTAAGCAGATCATTGGCAACCGTCAATTCGGTGGTGCTCGTCAGTTCCTGCCTATCAAAGTAAACAGTGCCGGTGTAATGCCGATCATCTTCGCTCAGGCGATCATGTTCCTGCCTACACTTGTATCATTTACCAATCTTGATTCTGCTCAGGGTATCGTTAAGATCTTCAACGATCATAGCAATACTTGGTATATGGTGATCTACTCAATCATGGTAATCGGATTTACTTTCCTTTACACTGCATTGATCTTTAACCCTAAGCAAATTGCAGAAGACCTGAAACGTAACAACGGTTTTATTCCCGGTGTGAAGCCCGGACAACCAACTGCTGATTATATCGGATCTGTAATGGACAGAATTACTTTACCGGGTGCTATCTTCTTAGCATTGGTAGGTATCATGCCCGGATTCGCTCAGCGTTTGGGTGTTACGCAAGGATTCAGCACTTTCTTTGGTGGTACTTCATTACTCATCATGGTAGGTGTGGTATTGGATACACTACAGCAAATTGAAACATACCTGTTAATGCGTCAATACGATGGACTGATGAAAGGCGGTCGCGTACAAGGCAGACAGACTGTTTCTACTTCAACAATTTAGTCGATTAGTCCATAGACCATGGTCCATAGACTATGGACAGAAAATACGATATTTGCAAACCTGTCGTCTCGCTGATAGCGACGACAGGTTTGTTTTTTTATCATGTCGAGAAGAAATCATATGATCATTTATAAAACAGAAGCGGAAATAGCCCTGATGAAAGAAGCGGCACTACTGGTAAGTAAAACACTTACTGAAGTGGCCAAAGTGCTGAAGCCGGGGATGACGACGATGCAAATCGATAAACTTTGTGGTGACTTTGTCAAAGACCATAAAGCAGTTCCCTCTTTTTATAATTACAGAGGATATCCTTTCAATGTATGTGCTTCTGTGAATGATGTAGTTGTTCACGGTTTTCCCAATGATATTCCGCTAAAAGATGGTGATGTGGTTTCTGTGGATATGGGTGTGATCTTGAATGGATGGCATGGTGATCATGCATATACTTTTATACTTGGAGAAACAGATGCTGAAATTATTCAGTTGGTGAAAGTCACCAAAGAGTCTTTGTACAAAGGCATTGAAAAAGCGATCGTCAATAACAGGGTAGGAGATATCTCTTTTGCTATTCAAGAGCATGCTGAAAAGAAACATGGCTATGGTGTGGTGAGAGAATTGGTTGGACATGGATTAGGACGTAGCTTACATGAAGATCCTCAAGTACCTAATTATGGTAAACGTGGGAATGGTCCAAAGATGAAAGAGAATTTGGTATTGGCCATTGAACCCATGATCAATTTGGGTACAAGAGAAGTATATACCGATGATGATGGATGGACCGTTCGTACACAAGACGGAAAAGTTGCTTGTCACTTTGAACATGATGTGTGTGTGAAGCGCGATCAAGCATTGATACTTTCTGATTATAGCATTATTGAGGCGGCTGAGAAAGCGAACGCAAACCTCAATACCTCTTATTACTAGACAATTCAGTCTACTATAAAACTGCTGTCGATGAAAACATTATTGTTTCTTCTCGCACTGTGTATCCAGCCTTTCTTATTGCTATCACAGGTAACTGATATCGAAAAAGTGAGAACGCTTAGGCAGCAAAAAGAATACGCATGGTTACAAGAATTCATGCAGTTATTATCGATCCCCAATGTAGCTTCCGATACCTACAATATTCAACGCAATGCATCTATGATCATGGAGTTGATGCGTAAGCGTAATATCCAAGATGTAAAACTTCTCACTCCGGAAACAAAAGATGCACCACCCGCTATTTATGGAGAGATCAAAGTGCCCGGTGTTGTTAAAACGATCATCTTTTATGCGCACTACGACGGACAACCCGTTGATCCTTCCAAATGGGCAAAAGGCTTTCAGCCCTTTGTACCGGTATTGGTGAGTGGAGCAACTGCTGATGCAGAAAAAATAATTTCACTTCCCTCACAAGGCAATCATATCAACGAAGACTGGAGAATTTTTGCCAGAGGTGCTTCTGACGATAAGGGTGGTGTGATGGCTATTTTATGGGCGTATGAAGCCATTATTCAGTCGGGACAATTACCCAATTGTAACATAAAATTCTTTTTCGAAGGTGAAGAGGAAGCCGGCTCACCACACTTGCAAGAGATTTTACTCAAGTATCCCAAAGAATTGCAATCTGATATTTGGGTCATCTGTGACGGACCTGTTCATCAATCGGGGAATAAACTGATTTGTTTTGGGGTAAGAGGTGATGCAAATATGGATATAACTGTATATGGTCCTCTAAGACCTTTACACAGCGGTCATTATGGTAATTGGGTTCCGAATCCTGCACTCATGATGGCTAAGTTACTGGCATCTATGAAAGATGACAATGGTAAAGTCACCATCAAAGGCTTTTATGATGATGTAACACCTTTATCACCGACAGAGAAAGCTGCTATTGCCAATATACCCATGGCAGATGAGCAGATGAAAAAAGAATTAGGGTTCATTAAACCAGAAATGGATGGATATAGTTTACAGGAGTCTTTGATGTTGCCATCACTTAATATCAATGGTATACAAAGTGCCAATGCAGGTAAATTGGCTGCTAATGTAATTCCCACTATCGCTATTGCAACTCTTGATCTTCGCCTCGTAAAAGGAAATGATTACCAGCTACAGCAACAGCGTGTAGTTGACCATATCAAAGCACAGGGCTATTATGTAACAGATAAAGATCCTACCATCGAAGAAAGAAAGCAATATCAAAAAATAGCGAAAGTGGTAAAATACGATGGGTATAATGCACAACGCACACCTATGGATCTGCCCATTGCACAGGAAATAGTAACTGCTGTTAAAAGAACAACGAATGGTACATTGGTGATTGTTCCTTCTCTTGGAGGGAGTTTACCACTCTATAAATTTGAGAAGTTTCTGAAAGCGAATACTATCAGTGTACCTATCGCTAATCATGATAATAATCAACACGCAGAAAATGAAAATATCCGCATCCGTAATTTGTGGAATGGGGTAGAAACTATGGCTGCTATTATGTTGATGAAATAAGTGTATGCAGAAAACACTCGTTGTAATAGGAGGTGGAGCAGCCGGCTTCTTTTGTGCCGTGAATGCTGCACGTATGAATTCATCATTGAAAGTGTTGTTGCTGGAGAAGTCCAATAAACTTTTAGCAAAAGTTAAAGTCAGCGGTGGTGGAAGATGTAATACCACACATGCTTGTTTTGAGATACCGGAGTTGGTGAAAAAATATCCACGCGGACAAAACTTCCTAAAGAAATCATTTCATCAATTTTATACACAGGATACGATTCAATGGTTTGAAGAAAGAGGTGTTGAATTGAAAACAGAAGAGGATGGAAGAATGTTTCCGATCACAGACTCTTCTCAAACTATTATTGACTGTTTATTAAAAGAAGCAGATCGATATAAGGTAGAAGTACAGTTACAAGTGGGTGTAACATCTATCCAAAAAAAGGAAGATCAATTCGAACTTCGATTGACGAACGAAAAAATTCTTGTAGCTGATTTTGTATGTGTTGCAACCGGCGGTTTCCCGAAAGCCAATATGTTTGATTGGTTAACATCCACCGGACATAACATCGCAACACCGGTGCCATCACTCTTCACATTTAATATGCCGGGTAATCCTATTACATCTTTGATGGGTGTGAGTGTGGAACGCGCCATCGTAAAAGTAGCAGGCAGCAAATTGCAGGAAGAAGGCCCATTACTGATCACCCATTGGGGTATGAGTGGTCCTGCGATCTTAAGAACTTCCGCTTGGGGTGCAAGAGAACTTGCAGATAAAAATTATCATTTCATAATTCTTGTGAATTGGATACCTGTGTATACTGAACAAATGCTGCGCGATGAATGGCAAGAGATCAGAGAAAGATCCGGTGCTCAAAAGATGGGTAATAAAAATCCATTCGGATTACCCAATCGTTTGTGGTTACATATCTTACAGGAATCTGAAACCGATCCCGAATGCAGGTGGTCTGATCTTCCTTCAAAACAACAGAATAAGCTTATCAAAAATCTGACCGCACACGAATTTAGTGTGAAGGGTAAAACCACTTTTAAAGATGAGTTTGTAACTGCCGGAGGTATCATGCTCAGCGAAATAGATCCACAAACGATGCAAAGCAGAAAACTACCCGGATTGTTCTTTGCAGGTGAGGTGATGGATGTAGACGGTATCACAGGGGGCTTTAATTTCCAACATGCATGGACTAGTGGATTTATTGCTGCAAAGGCCATTGCATCAGCCTGAAAATACAGATCATCAAAGAACAATCACAGTGGTTGATTTTAAAGCTGATTGTTAAAAAATTGCCACTTATCCATTCCCCTGTAAATTCCTGACACATATTTACTATTTTAATAGTCAACTAAACGAAACGCTATGAGAAGACTCTTGCTTGCCGCATCTGCGTGTGCGGTATTTATGGGCTCAACCCTGTATGCTCAACAACCTCCGGCAGGTATGCCAGCCGGTACCCGTCCAGCGGGTGATTCTTCTAAAGCTCCTGCTGCGCCTAAAAAGCCGACAGTTGCTGAAAAGACAAAAGGCAATAAAAAGATCGATGGCCTTTTTACCTTGTATCAGGATACCACTACCGGTAGTCTTCAGATGTATATCAGAAAAGATCAGCTTGATAAGGAATTCATTTATCAAAGCTTCTCTATCAATGGACCTACCTCTTTATTCCTGCATCAAAGTATGCACCGTGCAACGGCTGTATTCAAAATGAAAAGAGCCTATGATAAAATTGAATTTTCTCAGGTAAATACCGGCTTTTTCTATGATAAAAACAATCCGGTGAGTAAGACCGCAGATGTAGACAAACCCGAGGCGGTTTTTTACAACGATAAATTCAGCATTGAAGATTCACTGGGTTATTTGATCAATGTGGATCAGTTATTCTTGAGTGAAAAATTGGATCCTGTAAAACCAGTGATACCGCCAAGTCCGATGGCAATGTTCATTTTTAATTTGGGTGGATTGAATCCTACTAAGTCTAAATATGCCAATATCCGTTCTTTCCCCAATAATACGGATGTAGTGGTGGATCTGTCTTATGATAATCCAAGTACCATTGCTAACGGCGGTCCCGATGTTACTGATCCACGTTATGTACGTGTTCGTATGCAACACAGCTTCATCGAAATGCCTAAGAATGATTTTCGTCCACGCAGAGATGATCAGCGTGTGGGATATTTCTTAGATCAGCGTAATAACCAAACCAGTACTAGTCCTGTCCCTTATAAGGATATGATCAATCGTTGGAATCTTGTAAAAAAAGATCCATCAGCTGCAGTGAGCGAACCGGTAGAGCCGATCGTTTTCTGGATCGAGAATACCACACCACATGAATATCGTCAGACAATTCTGGAAGCAGGATTGAAATGGAATGAAGCATTTGAAAAAGCAGGCTTCAAAAATGCAGTTCAAATGAAGATCATGCCTGATGATGCTACTTGGGATCCTGCTGATATCCGTTATAATGTGATTCGTTGGGTATCTTCTGCCAATCCTCCATACGGAGCTATTGGACCAAGCTTTACCAACCCACGCACCGGACAAATACTCGGAGCGGATATCACCGTAGAATGGTTCTCAGGAAGTGCAACACCTATTTTTGATGAGTTGTACAATGGTCCATCAATGCAAAATGCAACAGACCTACAGTTTCCGGGTATGCAGATGAAAAATCATACTGCTTGTACATTAGCCGGTGAACTGAAAGCACAGTTCATGACCGGACATACAACCCTCGAAGCAATGGATGCACCGGAAGGAGAGATCAAAGAAATGCATAAGCAATTCCTGATCTACTTGATCATGCATGAAATGGGACATACACTCGGACTGAACCACAATATGAAAGCCAGTCAGATGTTATCGCCTGCAGAGATCAACAATACCTCTATCACTCGTTCTATCGGATTGATTGGATCAGTGATGGATTATCCTGCGATCAATGTATCATCAGACAGAAGCAAGCAAGGAGATTATTATACCACCAAAGCAGGTCCTTATGATCTATGGGCAATAGAATATGGTTACACGCCATTCTCTGAAGCACAGGAAGAAGCAGGACTTACCAAAATATTATCACGCAGTACGGATCCTAAATTAGCATTCGGTAATGATGGTGATGATATGAGAGCTCCGGGTAAAGCCATCGATCCTCGTGTGAATGTGAATGATCTCACCAATGATGCTATTGGTTATGCAGAAGATCGTTTCAAACTGGTAAATAATTTGATGGGTAAATTGGTACAGAAATATACCAAGCCCGGACAATCATATGTAGAAGTACGTGCACGTTATGGTGTGTTGAATGGACAACGTAACAGCATGATCAATGCCGTTAGTCGTTACGTAGGTGGTGTGTATATCGACAGAAGTAATCCTGAGCAAAATTCAGGCAACAAACCATATACACCGGTTCCATTGGCTACACAGAAGAAAGCGATCGATGTGTTGAATAAATATGTATTTGCGCCAAATGCTTTTGATGCAGACGCACAAGTATATCCATATCTCGCATTCCAGCGTAGAGGATTCAACCAGCCGGGTAATGGGGAAGATTTCAAGATCACAAACAATGTATTAGGCTTACAAGCAGGTGGTGCGTTGGCTCATATCCTGAGTCCTATCACTTTGCAGCGTATTACCAATACTCGTTTGTATGGTAACCAGTACAGTGTTGCCGATGTAATGGGTGATCTGGTAAAAGGAATCTTTGATGCAGATATCAATGGTAATGTGAATGTTCATAGACAATACCTGCAAACTACTTTTGTAAAAGGAGCAGCAAGTTTGTTGAATCCACAAGCACCGATTGATGATGTGTCCAAAGCCGCTGCATTGTATACGATCAAAAAGTTGAGAACCAAAGTGGCTGCAGCCGTTTCAACCAACGAAGAAACCAAAGCACACAGAGCCAATTTGCTCTTCCTGATGGATAAAGCACTGAAAACAGACTAAGGAACAGAGGAATTTCCAATAATCAATGTCCAATCTCGAAGTGATAAGCTTCAGGGTTGGACATTTTTTTATAGAAGAGCCTATCTAAAACACCCCATTTCACTTTTCACAATCCCCGCTTGCACAATTCAAAACCAAGTATTATATTAAGGAACTAAAACGCCTGCCATGAGAAAAGTAAGTAATGTATTGCAACGCAAAGGAAACAGAGTAGCTACCGTTCCGCCGGAAATGACAGTGATCGATGCATTGAAGCTGATGGCTGAACAGAACATCGGTTCAGTAGTAGTGATGAAAGATGAAAAATTTGCCGGTATCATGACGGAACGTGATTATTCCCGTAAAGTGATATTGAAAGGACGCCATTCCAGTGAAACCAAAGTAGGGGAGATCATGACGACAGATTTTCCTTATGTATCTATGAATGATACTGTAGAATCCTGTATGCAATTAATGACCTCACATCGTTTAAGATATTTACCTGTGATTGAAGATGAACAATTGGTAGGGATCATTTCTATCAATGACCTGGTAACAGAAACAATTCTGACGCAGGCAGAAACGATCAATCAGTTGCAGAGTTATATTCAGTCTTGATGATGCTATCCGGCTTGCTATGAATAAGCTGCTATACTTTCAAAGAAGGATGTAATGACAGGCTAAGCTATTGGCTTAAGTTTCGTTCTTCATAAAATTTTGATTTTACCAGAAATGAATTAACAGCTTTGTTGTCAGCATAGTTGAGTTCAATGATCTCTTTGATAGCCTGAGATTTATTTTTTGCGTGCTTGTAATACGATTTACAAATTTCATAACCGATATAATAACCCAAATCAGCCCTTTCACCCTTATGTCCGCCATTGTATAGCCAATTGGAGAAATTAGTTGTTAGCATATCTTGTTTAAATTGATCTTTTATCTCACGATGGTGTTGTTTACCATAAAACTGGTACTGTGTTTCAAGGGGTTTTTGAAGAACGAGTTCTGTGACAAAATCACAAGCACCTTCCATAATACATTGGTTCAATAATCGATCGCTTGATCCATTTTGTTGTGTATGAATGTATTCATGAATATTCACATAGACTAGATTGTCCAACGATTGTTTGGTGAATACTTTTTTCAAAAAATCATTTTTCAAATCAGATACATCAATACTAGAATCACCTGTCGCAATCTCTGCACCTACCAAAACCATGTTATCCTTAACAGTGCCGCCGGAGCGCAAACCGCCGATCGTAAAATACATTTCAGCTTCTCTCAGTTCGGGATATAGTTTTTGTAAATCAGTGATGGCTTTGTTGAATGAGGCTGTTTTCGTTTTTACAGATAAGGTGTTGGCTCTAATGGAGTTCCAGAATTTCGGATACTGTTCTATTTGTTGTAAGTACAGCGTATCATTATAGCCGCGCAGATCCATGAACGCATCTAAGCCTTTTGTTTTCTTACTGATATAGTATTCATTGATCAATGCCAGTTTCTTAGTAAAATCTTGTGTTTGTTGAATGCTATCATAGGCTCTCCAGAAATTGTCGATATCCGAAGTGAATATTTTATTCGATGATTGTGCATGTACAGCAAGAGCGGCCATTGAAAAGAAGATGATCAATGTTTGTTTCATATTTTGTTTTTATGATCAATGAATACCCTTTAAAGATAATCGTACATTTTACAGATCAACTTAATTAACAACGAATGACTGCTTATGACTGTTAGAAACACATTTTTTATCAACAAGAAAGTAGTTGGGTATTATCCTGAATGATATTTCCAAAGTGTAGCCGATGAAGATTGTATCATTCGATTTCTTAAACAAATCAATCGTTAGATGAAAAATAAAAATGTAACGAACAATGGAAAAGTACATAGAAATATAAAGCTTAAATAATCTTGTCGGTAAGATGGATGAGAGGTGGAAATTTACTCAGCCATACACAGGTATAAGTGAAAGCCCAAATGGGAGTGATGATGATAAAAGCCACCGGTGAGAGATCACAGACAGGTTCCCCGGCCGGTTTCAACATATAATAGATCATATAGATCCACCACAGCAGATAGGGTAAAAGAAAAAAGCTGGAAACTTTATGTCGATAAAAAAGCGACATGGTTCTTTTTCTATTGATGCTGAAAATTTGAAAAAGTAACCTATGGTCGGTGGGTAATTGATTCCGCGAAAACACAAATTCGACACCTAGAGTCACTTCTTACCTAAATGGCATCTGCGAAAAACTTTTTTATTTGTAAGACTCTGAAGTGAAGAAATTACCCCAAAATTTAATAAATAGAAGGTTATAAAATGGGTTAATATGAAAAAATATATTTATATATCCTTGGTAATCCTCCAAAAAACACGATTTCCATCTAAAAACCCCAATTTTCCAGACTTCAAACCACCCATCTACCCAACTTTTTCCCTACTTTTGCACCCCCGATTTATTAAACCATCGGGATCATTTTATGAACATTTTTCGTAAACAATTAAACGCAGATGCTCAGGACAACGCGGGTACACCCGAAGTTGCTACTGCGACAACAAAAGCACCTGAAGCAGCGCCGGTTGTAGAAACTGCGCATGATGATTTTGACTGGAGCATTGACAAGCGTAATGTGAGTCACTATGCTGAAGCTGAAAGAGTGAAGTATGACAAAGTGTATGACAACACTTTCGTACAGATCGAAGACGGCGAGATCGTTCGTGGTGGTGTGGTTGCCCTCACCAAAACTGATGTGGTTGTAAACATCGGTTTCAAAAGCGATGGTCTGGTTTCACTGAACGAATTCCGTGATGTACAAGGATTAAAGATCGGTGATGAAGTAGAAGTAATGGTTGTTGAGAAAGAAGACCGCAATGGTAATCTGCACCTCAGCCGTAAGTCTGCCCGCATCTTCCGTGCATGGGAGCGTATCGTGGAAGTACACAAGACTGGTGAAGTGATCACCGGTACTGTTACCAGCAAAACAAAAGGTGGTTTGATCGTGGATGTATTCGGTATGGAAACTTTCTTACCGGGTTCTCAAATCGACGTGAAGCCTGTAACTGATTACGATCAGTTCGTAGGTAAGACTATGGAATTTAAAGTAGTGAAGATCAACGAAGCGATCAAGAATGCCGTTGTATCTCACAAAGCACTGATCGAAAGCGATATCGAAGCACAGCGTGCAGAGATCATGAGCAAACTTGAGAAGGGCCAGGTATTGGAAGGTGTGGTGAAGAACATCACAGATTTCGGTGCTTTCATGGACCTCGGTGGTTTGGATGGTCTGTTGTACATCACCGATATTTCATGGGGTCGTATCTCTCACCCAAGCGAAGTGGTGAAGATGGATCAGAAATTACAAGTGGTGGTATTGGATTTCGACGACGACAAAAAGCGTATCAGCTTAGGTCTGAAGCAACTGACGCCACATCCATGGGATGTGCTGCCTGAAGGTTTATCTGAAGGTTCAGTTGTGAAAGGTAAAGTAGTAAATATTGAAGATTACGGTGCATTCCTGGAAATTCAGCCTGGTGTTGAAGGACTGGTACACGTATCTGAGATCACTTGGGCAAATACTCCGATCAACGCGAAGGAATTCTTCAAGTTGGGCGATGAGTACGAAGCAAAAGTGGTAACCTTAGATAAAGATGCACGTAAGATGAGTCTGAGCATCAAACAAATGAGCGAAGATCCATGGAGCACGATCGAGAACAAGTTCCCTGAAAACAGTAAGCACAAAGGTTTGGTGAAAAACATCACTCCATATGGCGTATTCGTTGAATTGGAGCCTGGTATCGGTGGTATGATCCACATCAGCGATCTGAGCTGGTTGAAGCGTTTCAATCACCCAACTGATTATACCAAAGTAGGTGAGCACATTGATATCATCATCCTCAGCATCGATAAAGAAAACCGTAAACTGCAATTAGGACACAAACAGTTGGAAGAAGATCCTTGGAATGCCCTGGAAGAAACTTTCGCTGTAGGTAGTCTGCACGAAGGAACCGTTACCCGTAAGGATGACAAAGGTGCCCTTGTACAATTGCCTTATGGTTTAGAAGGTTTTGCACCTAACCGTCACCTGAACAAGGAAGATGGTACACAGGTGAAAGCGGATGAAACTGCACAGTTCATGGTGATCGAATTCGATCGCAATGAGAAGCGCATTGTTCTGAGCCATGCCCGTATCTGGGAGAAAGTAGTAGCTGAAGAAAAGGAAATAGCCAAGAAAGAAGCAAAAGCTGAATCTGACAATACCAAGAAAGCAGTGAAAAACATCCAGGCGAAGGTAGAAAAAGCAACTCTGGGTGACCTGGGAGCTTTAGCTGAGATCAAAGCTAAACTGAAGGAAGGAGAAGGCGAGAACTAATAACGCCTTCGTTTGAATAGGTAAAGAAAAAAGCTGTTCTGCTTCGCAGAGCAGCTTTTTCTTTTAAGCCTGTGGCTTTGGGCTTCAAGCTTCAAGCTACAAGCTGCAAGTGAATATCTTGCAGCTTGTAGCTTGCGGCTTGCAGCGCATAACCTTCAGTCAATTTTTGTGCTTTTCTTAACTCCCTGATAATCAATTCTCCAAATCAAGTTTCTAAATTGCTTATAATTAACTAATTTTGCCAACTTGTATGAATAGGATCGTTGTCTTTTTAGTGGCTGCTGTTGTAATGGTATCGTGCTCCAATAAGTTCAATAAGGTATTGAAGAGCAAGGATTACGAGTACAAATACAAAATGGCAGAACAGTATTATGCCAAGAAAGATTATACGAAAGCACAAGTGCTCTTTGAAGACATTTTTCCTTACGTAAAGGGTACTGCCCGTTATGAGGACATGTACTATAAGTTCGCATACTCTTATTACTACCAGAACGATTTCATGAATGCTGAAAATCTGTTTAAGAGTTTTGTAGAGAATTTCCCGAACAGTACCAAAGGTGAGGAGTGCGATTATATGCGTGCGTATTGTTATTACAGACAATCGCCGAAGATCGACTTAGATCAGACGAGTACGAATAAGACCATGCAGTTGATGCAGGCTTTTATCAATACCCATCCTAACTCAAAGCGTGTGCAAGAAGCGACGGATTTGATTGATAAGTGCAGAGAGAAATTGGAAGCCAAAGAATTCAAAAGCGCACAGCTGTATTATAACTTAGGTTACTACAAAGCAGCAGCGATCGCTTTTGGAAATGTATCAGATAATTTTCCTGACTCTAAAAAAGCGGATGAATACAAACTGCAGGTGATCAAATCTTATTTCCGTTATGCAGAGATGAGTTATGAAGAGAAGCAGCCGGAGCGTTTTCAGAAAGTGATCGAAGAATGTCAGGATTTTTCAGACCGTTATTCAGATAGCAAGTATTTGGAAGAGGTCAACAAATTAAAATTACAATCAACAAATTATATTAAAAACCAGAAAAATGAGCAAGCTAAGAAGGCAAATGAGCGCTAATACCGCTAGTGTGGTTGAAACCAAAAGCCTGATTTCTATCAAAGGAAAAACAGGTAATCTGTATGAATCAATCGCCATTATTGCGCGCAGAGCTAATCAGATCAATGTTTCATTGAGAGAAGAGCTGCACAATAAACTGGAAGAGTTTGCAAGCCATACAGACAGTCTGGAAGAGATCCATGAAAACAAAGAGCAGATCGAGATCTCAAGAGCATATGAGAAAATGCCGAATCCTGCAATTCTGGCTACTCAAGAGTTCATGGAAGACAAGATCTACCACAGAAAGAACAATGATAACGATCTGTTCAGATAAGATCGTATCCTTCTGATAATTTTATGAAAAGCGACAGTTATTTGACTGTCGTTTTTTGTTACTTTGAGGGGAGAAAGGTGAAGTGTCAATGGTGAATTGTGAATTGTGAATAGTGAATGAGGCGAGAGGTTCATAAATCCGAGTCATCATTGGTAAGGCAATATAATTTTTGCCGTCATTAAGTATGATATAAAAAACATTCACCATTCACAATTCACCATTCACAAACATGCTTAAAGGAAAAAAAATACTCGTTGGCATCACAGGCAGCATTGCTGCATATAAAACCATTACACTGGTTCGCTTGCTCATTAAAGCAGGTGCTGAAGTAAAAGTGGTGATGACGAATGCGGCAAAGGAATTTGCTTCCCCTGTTGTATTATCCACCTTATCAAAAAACAAAGTCACGTATGATCTGGTAGAGGGCGATGATTGGTCTAACCATGTCATGCTCGGGCGTTGGGCAGATGTATTTGTGATTGCACCACTCAGTTGCAATACCATGGCCAAAATGGCGAATGGTTTATGTGATAATGTTTTACTCGCGGTATATCTATCAGCCACTTGTCCTGTTGTGATTGCACCTGCCATGGATGAAGATATGTGGCATCATGCATCTACCAAAAGAAATTTGGAGCAGTTGGTCAAAGATGGAAATCATTTGATCAAAGTAGGGAATGGAGAATTGGCAAGTGGTTTATTTGGTGAAGGAAGAATGGCAGAGCCGGAAGAGATCTGTCAATACCTGATCGAACAGTTTTTTCGCACGGATGAATTGAAAGGCAAAAAAGCGATGGTGACTGCCGGTCCAACTTATGAAGCCATTGATCCCGTTCGATTTATTGGTAATCATTCCTCCGGTAAAATGGGTTTTGCCATTGCGGAAGAATTGTACTTACGTGGAGCTGAAGTAGTATTGATCACAGGGCCAACACATCAAAAGACTGCCTATAAAGGTATACAGGTATTGCCTGTTGTTTCAGGTGATGAAATGTATGATGCAGCTGTTAAGTCGTTTGCAGAAGCACAGATCGCTGTAATGTCTGCAGCAGTGGCAGACTATAAACCTGTGACAGCGGCAACAGATAAGATCAAAAAAAAGCAGGATGAGTGGGAAGTATCATTGGTAAAGAACAAGGATATTTTATTGCAGTTGGGAAAAGTGAAGAAGAAAGATCAGTTCCTAATGGGCTTTGCATTAGAAACCAGTAATGAAAAAGAAAATGCATTAGGTAAACTGCAATCTAAAAATGCAGATGCCATTGTGTTGAATTCTTTGAATGATAAAGATGCCGGATTTGGTATTGATACGAATGCTGTCACCATCTTTCACAGTAGTGGAACAGAAGTAAAGACCGGTGTGAAATCAAAGAAAGAAGTAGCTGTTGATATTGTTTCCTTCATCATAAAACATTTGGATGCGTAAATACTGCTCAATAGCGATCTTGTTTTGCTGTATCTCTTTCAGTGCAAAGAGTCAGGAGTTGCAGGCAAGGGTGACTGTCTTATCCAATAGAGTGACCACTAATATTGATCGTAAAATATTTACAACTCTTCAGAATCAATTGACCAATCTGTTGAACAACAGAAAATGGACCAATGATTCTTACAGACAAAATGAAAAGATCGAGTGTAGTTTTATTTTGAATATTGAAAGTGTAGTCGAAGTGAATATTTATAAAGCGGCTTTAAATATTCAAGCAGCTCGTCCTGTATATCATTCTTCATATCAGGCGGCATTGGTGAATTTTCAAGATCCGGATGTAACATTCAAGTACCTGGAATTTCAGCCGGTAGAATTCAATGAGAATCGCGTGCAAGGAACAGATGCTGCTGTAGCTAATCTTACCGCTGTATTCGCATTTTACGTGTACACTATTCTTGGGTTGGATTATGATTCTTTTTCTCCCAAAGCCGGCGACCCCTATTTCAGAAAAGCGCAGAACATTGTGGTGAATGCTCCTGAGGGAAGAGGTATCTCCGGATGGAGAATTTTTGATGGATTGCGTAATCGTTATTGGTTGAATGAAAATCTGATCAATACCCGTTATAATCGTATCCATGATGTGATCTATGGTTATTACAGAAACGGATTGGATAACTTATACGATAAAGAAGCTGAAGCAAGAACAGGCATTCTGGATGCATTGATTCAACTACAAGCTTTTGGAAAAGAAAATCCGAATACCATGATCCAGCAATTTTTTATGCAAGGGAAATATCAGGAAATGGTAGGAATCTTTAAAAAAGCACCATCAGCAGAAAAGGCAAAAGCAGCTGAGCTGTTGAGTGAGTTAGATGTGATCAATGCGGCAAAATATAAAGAGGAATTAAGATGATGAAGAAGCTATTGCTTTGTTATTTCATATGCATCATGACAGGATGTTCGAATGATTCGGCCGATCGCATCATTCCAAAAGACAGTATGCAGGCGATCATGTGGGACATGATGAAAGCAGATGAACTTTTCATGCGCAAAATGGTCACAGATTCCAATGCGGTAAAGAATAAAGAGGATGTAAAATTATATGAAACGGTTTTCAGAATACATAAAGTGAACAAGGATCGTTTCTTCGAAAGTTATCGATACTATGAAGCGCATCCTGTCTTACTCAAAGAGATCATTGATTCTATTGATTCCAAATCGAATCGTGAACGTATTGAACGCTATAGCGGTAAAAGAAACAAACCTTAATATTGCAGGCTATGAATAAAGTATTTGCAAATGCTGAAGCAGCCATACATGATATACAAGATGGATCAACACTTATGCTGGGTGGCTTTGGATTGAATGGGATACCTGAAAATTCAATTGCTGCATTGGTCAAGAAAGGAGTGAAGGATCTTACCTGTATTTCTAATAATGCAGGCGTTGATGATTTTGGTTTGGGTTTGTTATTGAAAACAAGACAGATCAAAAAGATGATGAGTAGTTATGTGGGAGAGAATGCAGAGTTTGAACGACAATTGTTAAGTGGAGAGTTGGAAGTAGATCTTATTCCGCAAGGAACTCTGGCAACAAGAATTCAAATGGCAGGAATGGGTATCCCTGCATTTTTTACGCCTGCAGGATATGGAACAGAGATCGCAGAAGGAAAAGAAGTACGTGTATTCAACGGGAAACCTCATCTCATGGAAATGGCATTACATGCTGATTTTGCTATTGTGAAAGCATGGAAGGGTGATACATTAGGGAATCTGGTCTTCAGGAAAACAACCAGAAATTTCTCTACCTCCATGGCCAAAGCAGGAAATATTACCATTGCAGAAGTGGAACACCTCGTTCAACCCGGAGAATTAGACCCCGATGAAATTCATGTAGCAGGTGTATATGTTCATCGCATTTTTGAAGGGAAGGGTTATGAGAGACGAGTGGAAAGAAAGACCATTAAGTTGGGTTGAGTGAATAGTGAGTAGTGAGTAGTCAGTTTTTTTGATCACTCACTACTCACTACTGACTACTCACTAAAAAATAATATCAAGTATAATAAATCTCTTATGGCTCTAGATAAATTCGGAATTGCAAAAAGGATCGCGCAGGAATTGCGTGATGGTATGTATGTGAATCTAGGAATTGGGATCCCTACATTGGTATCTAATTTCATACCTGAGGGCATGACAGTGATCTTTCAAAGTGAGAATGGCATTTTGGGTATGGGGCCTTATCCCACAGAAGAACAAGTAGATGCTGATCTGATCAATGCAGGAAAAGAAACTGTTACGGTAATACCCGGCGGTGCTTTTTTTGATAGTGCCGAAAGTTTTGGAATGATACGTGCCGGTAAGATCGACTTGACTGTTCTCGGTGCCATGGAAGTTAGTGAAACCGGAGACATTGCCAACTGGAAAATCCCCGGCAAAATGGTGAAGGGAATGGGAGGGGCTATGGATCTGGTGGCGAGTGCAAGAAATATCATCGTTGCAATGATGCATACCAATCCGAAAGGAGAGAGTAAATTACTTCCATCCTGTACATTGCCGTTAACAGGTGTTGGCTGTGTGAAAAAAGTAGTAACTGAATTGGCGGTACTCGATATTACAGACAAAGGTTTTGTATTGCTTGAAAGGGCTCCCGGTGTTTCCGTTGAAGAGATCGTAGCTAAAACAGCCGGAAAGTTAGTAGTGCCTGATCAGGTACCTGAAATGAAACTTTAGGGTACTGTAACAGCCAACTATTTGAATTTTATTTTGTTTCATTATTCATCTAATCATAAAAAAGCAACCTAATGAGTATTCAAGCCGGTGCCATTGCACCTCAATTTTCTCTCTTTGATACCGATAAAAACAAAGTATCACTGGCTGATCAAAAGGGAAAAAACGTAGTAGTACTGTTTTTCCCGTTGGCATTTACAGGCGTATGTACTACTGAACTTTGTAACGTGCGTGATAATATTTCACTCTATAACAATACCAATGCCGTGGTATTTGGAGTGTCGGTAGACTCATTATTTTCTCTGGGTAAATTCCGTGATGAACAGAATTTAAATTTCCAGTTACTGAGTGATTTTAATAAAGAAGCAGCAGCAGCATATGGCGTTTTGTATGAAACTTTCCCTGCTTTTGAAATGCAAGGTGTAAGTAAACGCGCTGCATTTGTGATCGATAAAGAAGGAGTGGTTCGATATGCAGAAGTTTGTCCAACACCCGGCGATCTTCCCAATTTTGAAGCAATCCAACAGACGCTCAATAGTCTGAATTAAGAGATATTTCCATCTGAAACAAGTCCGCTGTTGAAGAAGTTTGGCTAAAAAAGCTGCTTCCAGACAGCGGATTTGTCATTTATGGGGTCATTTTAACAGTGCTTTTTGTAAAAATGAGCTTCATTGACTAATTTAGAGTATTATTCACCTATGAGGAATCGTTACACAATCGCCTTATTGATTTGTATGATACTCGGAAGCAGCTTTGCTTCTGATGACTTCCCATATGGTTCAAACACCGGTTTTGAGTTCGGAGAGAATACATCTAAAGTCACCCGATACTATCCCAACCCTGCTACAACTGTTATCAATTTTGAGTTCGACAAAACAGTTGACAAATCCTATACATTGCTGATCTGTAATTTTCTGGGTAAGCGTATGACAGAAGTACGTATTACTGAATCAAAGATCACCGTGTCGCTGGATGATCAATATTATAGGGGTCTGTATATCTACCAATTAAGAGATCAAAGCAACCGTATCGTGGAATCAGGACGCTTCCAGGTTGTCAAGTAATCGATGGGTACTTCATCATTAATTCCTTTCCTCTTTTTGTATTTTACTTATATTTATTTATAGCCCTTTGGGGTCATTTATTGATCAATACCAACCATATGAAACTGCTTTCACGTAGCGTATTGCTTGCGCTTACATCTTTTCTTTTCATCATTGTATCTGCACAAAACAAAACCATAGGACCTGAGTGGAATACAGGAACCTTTTCCAATCTGAAATTCAGATCTATAGGACCTGCGGTTACTTCGGGTCGTATTGCTGACTTTGCGGTGAATCCTGCGAATACCAGTGAGTATTATGTAGCCACCGCTGCCGGTGGTGTTTGGAAAACAACCAATCACGGAGTAACATACCAACCCGTATTTGATGCACAGGGATCTTACTCGATCGGTTGTGTCACCATCGATCCCAATAACAGTAATGTGGTATGGGTAGGCTCCGGTGAAAATAATAACCAACGTTCTGTTTCTTATGGCGATGGGGTCTACAAGTCTGAAGATGGAGGTAAGACATGGAAGAATATGGGATTGAAAAATTCTGAGCATATAGCTGAGATCATTGTTGACCCTACCAATTCCAATATCATTTATGTGGCCGCTTATGGTCCTGTTTGGAATGAAGGAGGGGATCGTGGTGTATATAAATCTGTGGATGGCGGACAAACATGGAATCTAGTTAAATCTGTTAGTGCTTATACAGGTTGTAATGATCTGGTGATGGATCCTCGCAATCCCAATGTTTTATATGCGTCTTTTCACCAGCGTATGAGAAAAGTATTTACCTATATCGGTGGTGGACCTGAGTCTGCTCTATACAAAACAACTGATGGTGGTAGCACTTGGAAGAAAGTGGAAGGCGGATTTCCCGGAGGTGAGTTGGGAAGAATCGGTTTAGCGATCAGTCCTGTCAATCCTGATGTATTGTATACCGTTGTTGAAGCGAAGGATAATAAAGGCGGTATTTATTTATCAAGAGACAAAGGAGTGAGTTGGGAAAAGAGAAGCGGTTATGCTACTTCAGGTAACTATTATCAAGAAATCGTTTGTGATCCGGTGGATGTGAATCGCATTTTTATTACAGATGTCTACTACAAAGTGAGTGATGATGCTGGTAAGTCTGTATATAATCTTGGTGAGATCAATAAGCATATCGATAATCACGCTATTTGGATCGATCCTAATGATACGGATCATTTAATGGTGGGTTGTGATGGCGGTATCTATGAAACCTGGGATTTTGCAAAAAGTTGGGATTTTAAATCCAACTTACCCGTAACACAGTTTTATAAAGTAGCTACTGATAACGCTTATCCATTTTATAGTGTGCATGGTGGTACACAAGATAATTTGAGTTTAGGTGGACCAAGTCGTACCACATCTGCGAATGGTATTGTGAATGCTGATTGGTATATCACTTCAATTGGTGATGGGTTTGAAACACAGGTAGATCAATCGAATCCTGATATCATTTATGCACAGAGTCAATATGGTGGTATTGTTCGTTTTGATCGAAAGAGTGGAGAATATCTATCCATCAAACCATCTGAAGGTGAGAATGAACCTGCCTATCGTTGGAACTGGGATGCACCATTGTTGATCAGTCAGCATGATAATGCCAGGTTATATTTTGGTGCCAATAAATTATTCAGAACAGATGATAGAGGGAATAGCTGGAAAGTGATCAGCCCTGATCTAACCCGTCAGGTGGATAGAAATAAATTTGAAGTGATGGGTAAGGTTTGGTCGGTAGATGCCATCGCTAAAAATGGAAGTACTGATATATTCGGACAACTAACCAGTATTGCGGAATCAAAATTCAATCCGGATATGATCTGGGTAGGAACAGATGATGGATTGATTCAATTAACAACTGATGGTGGAAAGAATTGGACAAAAATTGATAATCTTCCGGTCGTACCGCCCATGAGTTATGTGCATCAGGTCATTGCTTCATTACACGATGTGAACACAGCGTATGTTTGTTTCAATCAACATCGTAATGGAGATTTTAAACCTTATGTACTCAAAACAACAGATGCAGGTAAAACATGGAAGCCAATTCAGTCAAACCTGCCACAACGAGGAAGTGTCTACACGATCGCAGAAGATCATGTAGATCGTGATCTGTTATTTGTAGGTACTGAGTTTGGTGTATTCTTCTCCAATAATGGTGGACAAGAATGGACACAATTAAAAGGAGGCTTACCTGTTGCAGCGGTGCGCGATATGGAAATTCAGCGCAGAGAAAATGATCTGGTGATTGCAACCTTTGGTCGAGGGTTTTATATTCTGGATGATTATAGTGTATTGAGAAATTTCAAAAAGGAAACACTGAATAAAAATGCGGAGATCTTTCCTGTGAAAGAGAGTCTGATGTTCATTGAAAGATATCCATTGGGATTACGTGACAAAGGACATTTAGGTAGCAACTATTTCAGCACGCCGAATCCACCGGTAGGAGCAGTGTTTACTTATTATGTAAAGGATGATAGTAAAAAGTTGCGTGACATTCGTTTGGAGCAAGAGAAAGCAAAAGGCGAAAAGGGAGAGAAAGTATATTATCCCTCTATGGATAGCTTACGAATGGAAGACAATCAGCCGGAGCCATATTTACTCTTTACAATTCGTGATAAAGCAGGAGATGTAGTTCGTCACTTGAAAGCGCCGGCAAAGAAAGGATTACAAAAGATCGTTTGGGATTTTCGTTATGCTACACCTGCACCTGTACTTGGTAGAGTAACACTTGCGCCGGATCAGTTATTTGGTGGAGAAGAAAAAGGACATTTGGCGATGCCGGGTGAATATACTGTTTCATTATCCAGATATGAAGACGGTAAACTTACAGAGCTTGCAGGTCCTGTAACATTCAGTTGCAAATTGTTACAACAAAGCAGCTTGCCTGTGAATATGGAAGAGAATGTGAAATTCTATAAGCAAGTATCAGCATTGAGAAAAGCAGCAAGTGCTACTTCAGATATCTATGGAAATATGCGTAACCGATTGAACAATATCAATGCTGCTACACAAGATATGTTGGCAGCACCAAAGGCAATACTGGAAAAGGCTTATACATTGATGCAGGAGTTGAATGCGATCGGTATACAACTCAACGGAGATCAATCACGTGCCAGAAGAGAATTTGAAACGCCTCCATCTATCAACGCCAGAATCGGAGATGTTGAAGGAGGAGTGTGGAATTCTACTTCTGTCATTACCGAGACGTATAAAAAAGATTATGCAATAGCTTCTAAAGGATTAACAGCTGTTATTGCTGCTATGCGCAAACTTGATACTGAGATCAAGGCATTGGAAAAAGAATTGGATCTAAATAAAGCACCTTATACACCCGGGAGATGGCCTGAGTGGTGAGGGGGAGTGAAAAGTGAAAGGTGAAAAGTGTGTGGAACCCTGTGGTTAGTTTACCGTTGGGCTTCACACACTTTTTTATTAATTCCACATCCTCCATTAGACATCAGAAATCTGCCATCCGTTCTATCTATCTGTTACTTCTACGATTAAGAATTTCAAATAGTTGGTATTCTCCATACCCCAGATGATCGGGTGATCACTGGCTTGTGCTTGGAATGTGACCTGTCTGATTTTTTTGCGCGCATCTTTGGCAGCCATCTCAATGGTCTGTAAAAACAGATCAGGCTGAACGAGATTGGTACAACTGGAAGTAACCAGGAATCCCCCATTACGGATCAACTTCATGCCTCTCAGGTTGATCTCTTTATATCCTGTGATGGCTTTTTGAATATTCTCTCTGCTCTTTGTAAATGCAGGGGGATCTAACATCACCACATCATATTGTCTGCCATCCTTTCCCCACTGTTTCAATACATCGAAGGCATTCATCGCCTCGAACTTGCAGATTTTGTCAAGTCCATTCAAAGCAGCATTTCTATTGGCTTGCGCCACTGCATTTTCTGAAATATCTAATCCTAAAACAGATTTGGCGCCATAATGTGCCGCATGAATTTCAAAAGTTCCGGTATAAGTGAATGCACCCAATACTTCGGCATCTTTTACGATATGCTGAATAGCTCTTCTGTTATCTTGTTGATCTAAAAAATAACCTGTTTTTTGTCCGTTCTCAATGTCCACATGAAACTTTAATCCATTTTCATGGATGATGATATTGGTATCAAATGGAGCAGATAAAAATCCTTTTTGTTGTGATAGCCCTTCCAATTCTCGAACAGGCACATCATTTCTTTCATAGATACCTTTAGGAGAGAAAATGGATTCCAGCGCTTTTACAATAGCGGGTTTCCATATATCCATGCCATAGGCAAGGGTTTGTAAAACAAAATAATCATTGAATTTATCGATGATGAGTGCGGGCATTTGATCTGCCTCACCAAAAATGAGTCGGCAGTTTTCGGTATATCCAATTTTTTGTCTGTAACTCCATGCAGTGGTAATGCGGTCATAAAAGAACTGGTCATTGATCTCTTCCTGTTTGCGGGTCAATAATCGAACCATGATCTGCGATTTCGGGTTCACATACCCTCTACCTGCAAATTTTCCATCCGCATAAAATACCTCAACAATATCTCCGGCCTCAACAGGGCCCGTTACTCTGTCTACTTCATTCCCAAAGATCCAGGGGTGACCATTGGCAATACGCTGGGCGATCTTTTTTCTAAGATAAACTTTCGTCATGCCGCGAAGATAGTCTATCACCCAGCAAGCCAGTTCTTTGGCAGCTAAAAACCGGCAAAAACGGGCTCAAAGACTGACAGGAAACGCTGATTATCACTGTAAACTGCCAATTTTTCCCGTTTCTTTGCATCGGCAAAATTTTTGACAGGTTTTGTCGCGAAATGTATTCAATAAAATAATTATGGAAGAGCAGGCAACAACACAGACTTCAGTGAACGAAGAGACACAAGCAAATATTGATATCAATGCTGATGAGAATGCAGCAGGTACTTCTCATTTGAATGAGCCGGTAGCAGAAGAAAACCAGTTGGAAAAGCTCCAGGCTGAATTGCAAGAGCAGAAAGACAAATACCTCCGTTTGATGGCTGAGTTTGATAATTTCAGACGTCGTACAGCGAAAGAGCGCATTGATTTGATTCAAACCGCTGGTAAAGATGTGATTGTTTCATTGCTTGATGTATTGGATGATTGTGATCGTGCAGAGAAACAATTACAAACCAATGATGATATCGCCGTACAGAAAGAAGGAATTCAATTGGTCTTCAATAAACTTCGCTCTAATCTTCAATCAAAAGGAGTAAAAGCCATGGAAAGTATTCATGCTGAATTTGATGTAGAAAAGCATGAAGCCATTACAGAAATTCCGGCTCCTACCGATGAGTTGAAAGGTAAAGTATTGGATGAAGTCATGAAAGGCTATTATCTCAATGATAAGATTATTCGTTTTGCAAAAGTGGTGGTAGGAAAATAATGTCAGATATTAGATGGTAGATGTTAGATATAAAATACATCTGAGATCTGCCATCTGATATCCTCAAATCTATAAAGATGGCTAAAAGAGATTTTTACGAAATATTGGGAGTGAGTAAATCAGCTTCTGCAGATGAGATCAAAAAAGCTTATCGTAAAGTAGCAATGCAATACCACCCCGATCGTAATCCAAACGATAAGGAAGCAGAAGAAAAATTCAAAGAAGCTGCAGAAGCTTATGAAGTGCTGAGTGATGCGGATAAGAAAGCCAAGTATGATCGTTATGGACATGCAGCTTTTGGTCCGGGTACCGGTGGTGGTGCCGGTGGTTACAGCAATATGGATGATATCTTCAGTCAGTTCGGAGATATTTTCGGTGATGATATGTTCGGTAGTTTCTTTGGCGGCGGAAGACGCAGTAGTGGCGGTGGTGGAAGAGCGGCCCGTGGACAAAGGGGAAGCAACTTACGTATTAAGTTGAAGCTGAATTTTGAAGAGATCGCAAAAGGTGTTACCAAGAATGTGAAAGTAAAAAAACATGTTTTGTGTAATACCTGTGGTGGTAATGGCGCAAAAGATAAAAGTAGTGTACAAAGTTGTGGTACTTGTGGTGGTAGTGGACAAGTGAGAAGAGTAACCAACACTTTCCTTGGACAAATGCAAACAGTCACTACTTGTCCAACATGTAATGGAGAGGGTTCAACAGTTACTGCTAAATGTGGTAGTTGTAAAGGAGAGGGTAGGGTTTATGGTGAAGAAACCATCAGCATCGATATTCCGGCAGGTGTTTCGGAAGGTATGCAGTTAAGCATGAGTGGTAAAGGGAATGCCGGAGAGCGTGGTGGATTTGCTGGTGATCTGATCATCCAAATCGAAGAAGAAACACATCCTGAGTTACAGCGTGATGGATTGAATGTGGCTTATGACCTCCATATCTCTTTCACTGATGCTGTTTTCGGAACACAAGTGGAAGTTCCTACTATCGATGGTAGAGCGAAGATCAAAATCCCGGCAGGAACACAAAGCGGAAAGATCTTCAGACTCAAAGGAAAAGGATTCCCAGAAGTGCAAGGATATAATAAAGGCGATCAATTGATTTATGTGAATGTCTGGACACCACAGCAGGTAAGTGAAGAAGAGCGTCAAATGCTTGAGAAATTAGGGAACAGCCCGAATTTTAAGCCACAGCCTACTAAAAGTGATAAGAGCTTTTTTGATCGTGTGAAAGAAGCGTTCAGTTAATCTGATTTTCTTTTTTTCTTTGGCGGGTTGTATAATCGTATGGCTTTCTCCAGCAGTTGTTGAAACTCTTGTTGGAGAATGTTATTCGGTGAAACAGCGTCTTTATTGAGTAAGGCGACATCTTCTAGTTGGAATCCATGTGTATATTTTGATTGGCGTAAAATGTTTCCAAACATCGCCACTGCAGCAGCGAAACGATAAGCGCTATCTGTTTGCTCTATTTTTTTCCCAAGATAATATGCTTCAAATGCCTGCTCTTTCTGGATGCCACTCATCGGTTCTTTGTAACGTAATACTACTTTGGCCAAAAGCTGATTCATAGAACTCATACTGTCTTTTGCAGGAATGATCTCAGCAATCGCCATAATAGAATGACCGCTGCCTATTTCTCCGCCCTCCAGGGTAGTAGTGTTGTCATCTAATGCTGTTCTTTTATTATCGAATCCGATAAGTCTGTATTCAGCAACTGTTTGTGGATCAAATTGAAGTGTGATAGATGCATCATTGGCAACAGTGAAAATATTTTTTGTAAACTCAGTCACCAAGACTTTTTCTGCTTCTCTGATCTGATCAATGTAAGCGAAATTGCCATTCCCTTTTTTCGACAATGTTTCCAGTTTACTGTCTTTATAATTCCCCATTCCAACACCCAAGCAAGTCAAGTATATACCACTCATTTGATACTGCGTGATCAGATCTTCTAGTTCTTTCTCTGATGATTGTCCGACATTAAAATCTCCATCCGTTGCAATGATCACACGATTGTTTCCCCCTTTGATGAAATTTTTCTTAGCTGTTTCATATGCTAATTGAATAGCTCCTGAACCAGGCGTATCACCTCCTGCCGATAAAGAATCAATTGCCTTTTTGATGAGTTCTTTGTGCTGTCCACTGGTAGGAGCTAATACCATTGCGACACCACCGCCATAAGTGATCACTGAAACCGTATCAATTGGTCTGAGATTATTGATCAGTAACCGAAAACCTGATTGTAATAGCGGCAATCGATTGGGTTTATCCATAGAGCCGGATACATCAATGAGAAAAACAAGATTGGAAGCGGGTACTTCGTTTAGAGGGATTGTCGGTGCCTGTAATTGTATGAACAATAACTGGTGCTTGGGATTCCATGGGCAACTGCTATGTTCATATGCATAAGAGAAATGAACATCCGATTGGATATTTTTCGAAGGAAGTGGTAAACTAAAATAGTTCAACATCTCTTCAATACGAACTGCATCTTGCGGAATCATCATTCCATTGTTGATGAATCTTCGGATATTACTGTAAGACGCATTATCAATGTTCAAAGAAAATCCTGTTTCCGGAAATTTGATTGTCTTGATGAAATCATTTTCGATGATACTCGTATAGCTTTCACCCGGTCCTAAACTATAGACTCCTGTACCATGCGTAAGGTTTTTTACAACGGAAGCTTTATAGTTCTTATACAGTTTTGCAGAACCGGAAATTGATTTCATTTGAATCATTTGAAACTGGCGGCTATCTGCATACACACTTAAAGACTCATACCCATCAAAACTTAAATGAATGCTATCTTTTACAGTTGTTATCGGGATACCAAATGATCCGCTTCCTCCCGAATAATAAATAAGACCGGGTTTGGTACTGATTTTAATCTTGACACCACTTAATAAAACGCCTTGCTCATTTCTGACCTCTCCACGCAAATAATATTGGGCGTACGAAAAGTGATTGACAAGTAGTAGTAATATCCAAATGGATAAGCGCATTTGGTCGGGGTTTACACTACAAGTTAATATAAAAATGCTGCTGCTATGTAAGCTTGGTCCGTTAAAGCCTTGTTATGCTTCGTCTTTGAGCTGATAGATCTCACGAATATTTCTTCCTAATCCATCATAATCCAATCCATAACCAAGTACAAAGCGGTTAGGGATGGTGAAACAGCAATAATCGATTTGAACCGGAAACTTCATAGCATCAGGCTTATGAAGCAATACTGCTACTTTCAACGAGAGTGGTTGTTGATTGATCAGTTGCGGTAGGAATTCGCTGAGTGTTTTTCCGGTATCAATGATATCTTCCAATATCACTACATGCCTGTTATTGATCTCGGTATCTAAACCTATTGCAGTGATGACATGGCCGGTTGATTTGGTTCCCTTATAAGAAGCTAGTTTAATAAAGCAGATCTCAGCTTCAATGGATAATTCTTTGAACAAATCAGCAGAGAACATGAAAGATCCATTCAAAATAGAAATGAATAAAGGTTTTTTACCCTGGTAATCTTTATCTAATTGAGCTGCTAGTTCTTTGATCTTTTCTTGGATCAAAGTTTCCGGTAAATAGGGAACAAATTCTTTATCATGAACTTTTATTACCTGCATGGATCTGTTATTTTGTAGATTTCTTTTTGTTATTGCCTGCTGCTTTATTGATCTCTGCAGGAGAGCGTAAAAATAATTTTTGTCCGGCAGAAAGCTGACTGTCTTTTTTGAGTTTATTGTATTCCAATAGACTCTCCATTCTGATACCTTGTTTCTGACAAATATCATGTATGGTTTCACCGGCAGCTACTTCATGATAATCAGAAGCGCCCTTCTTTTGTTTCTTCTCGATGAATAGTACACGATCCATATCCATGATATCGAACTCTGGCAATTCATTGAATTCAAAAAGTTTGCTTAAGCTGATATCATATTGATGTGCCAGTGCTAGTAGAGAAGTACCTTCTTTTACATGAATAGCTCTGGTATGGTTAATTGTAAAGATACCTTCCGGATAAGAAGGTGATTTTTTCTTTTCAATTAGAGAATCTATTTTCTCCTCTGTAGGTTTTGACTTTTCAACTGTCGGATTGATGGTTTGTTGCTCTGTTTGTGGAGCTTCTATTTCTTCTTTTATGGCAGCAGATTTTTGCACCTCGTTTTTTAACGCAGATACAGAAGGTTGTTCAACAATTGGATTGGTGGCAATCGTACTTTGCACAGGTGCTACAATCGGCGCAGTTTTATTATCCATCATCGCAATGCCCTGTAATGTGTATTGATGTAGTTGGTAATCTTCGATGACGCGTAAAAGCTTTTCAGGGTATGTTGTGTTGGTAGCATATCCGGCTCTCTTTAAACCATAAGCCCATCCTGTGATATCCGTTGGCTCTAGTTTGAAAAGAAATGAATAGTGTGGGCGTGTCTTTAAAAAATCTGAATGATCACGATAAGATTCTTCTGCAGATTTGTAAACGCGGAAACACTCTCCTTTGGCATCATCATCCTGGTATGTTTTCTCACCTGTCCATTCCGTTTTACATTTAATACCAAAATGATTATTGGCATTCTTCGCCAATGTACTTTCTCCGAACTGAGATTCTAAAATACCCTGTGCCAGTTTAATAGATGCAGGCACTCCGGTACGCAGCATTTCCTGAATAGCCAGATCTTTATAGTTATTGATATATGCTTCTGTTCTTTCTTTCACACTACTATTTTGTGCAACTGCTGACAGCAGTACAGTGCTTAGTAATGTAAATAGTAAGATGATTTTCTTCATATCGTTTTCTTTTTTACCATCAATAATCCGTCTCTGATGGTGAGTAAAACCTGTTCAGTTCTATGATCCTGTTTTACATGTTCGTTAAATGCATGAATAGCTTTCGCATTTTTACCACTGATCGGATCTTCAAAAACTTGTCCATGAAACAGCACATTGTCTGCAAGAATAATACCATTTTCAGCCAAGCGGGGCACCAGTTGTTCATAGTAACCAATATAGCCTGTCTTATCAGCATCTATAAAAACAAGATCCCATGGATGATTCAGCGTAGGAATGATGTCCACCGCATTTCCAACGTGCAAATGTATTTGATCCTTCCTATCGCTTTTGCTAAAATAGTTCCGGGCTGTATGAGCATCTTCTTCTCTGCATTCGATGGTATGCAGTTCTCCATCATTGTGCAGACCTTCTGCCAGACAAAGCGCACTGTATCCGGTAAAAGTTCCTATCTCTAAAACGTATTTAGGACGAAGAATAGTACTTAAAAACGAAAGGAATTTTCCCTGGACCTGTCCACTGAGCATATGCGCATGGGGGTGATGAGCGCTGGTATACCCCTCAATTTCGGCCAAAAGAGGGCTATCGGCTGAGGTAAACAGCTGTGCATAAGTCTCTGCTTGCGAGGAAATGATCAGGGGGGCAGACATGGTGCAAAGATAGGGTAGCTAATGGTGAATAGTCCATGGACCAAGGTCTATGAACTATTCATTTCCTTTCTTCGAAACCAGCATCAGTCCTAAGAAAGTGATGGCTCCATTGATGATCAAGAGTTCAAGACCAATTTCGAAAGAGCCAAAAATCTGTTTTTGAAATTTATCTAACAGCAGACAGATAAGTGGAGAGGCGATACAGATAATGGGTACCAGTTTATCATTGACTGTACGCTTCAATAAAATACCGAAAGTGAACAAACCCAAAAGCGGTCCATAAGTATAGGCTGCCACTTTTAAGATCACGCCGATCATACTACTACTATCGATCCATTTGTACACCATCACAAACAAAAGGAAGATACCTGCAAATACAAGGTGTACTCTTTGTCTGATCTTTTTCTTTTGTGCGTCGGTCCAATCCTCTCTTCTTTGCAATCCAATGATATCAATACAAAATGAAGAAGTGAGTGCTGTAATGGCCCCATCCGCACTGGGAAATAATGCAGAGATCAAAGCAATGATGAAGATCACAGAAACCATACTTGGCATATGATTTAAAGCGATCGTTGGGAAAAGTTTATCACCTGTGGCTGCAATACCTTGTGCATCTGCATAGAGGTGTAATAGTCCACCTAAGAATAAAAATAAACCGATCACAGCGAGCATGATAAAACCTAAAGTCACTACATTCTTTTGTGAATCTTTCAATGTCTTTACAGAAATATTTTTTTGCATCATTTCCTGATCCATACCTGTCATGGTAATGGTTACAAAAGCACCTGCCAGAATTTGCTTCAAGAAGAAGAAGCGGCTCTCGGGTTCTGTAAAGAATATTTTTGAATACCCCTTATCACCCATGGCAGCAAAGCTTTCAGAAATACCCATATCCAATTGGCTCAAGATATAGACTACACAGATCACCAATCCAATCAACATACAGGAGGTCTGTAATGTATCGGTCCATACAATTGTTTTTACACCCCCTTCATATGTGTATAATAAGATCATGGCCAAAATGATAAGCGTGGTTGCCCAAAATGGAACATGAAAACTTTCAAGAATAGCATCTTGTAAAATACGTACTACAAGATATAGACGAGCGGTGGCGCCTAGTGTTCTGGAAAGAATGAAAAAGGATGCCCCTGTTTTATAAGAATTCACTCCCAAGCGCGTACTTAAGTAATTATAAATGGAGGTAAGATTGAGTTTATAATAAAGAGGTAACAATACAAAGGCAATCACCATGTATCCGATCAGATAGCCCAATGTAATCTGCATGTAGGCAAAAGATTCTTTGGCCACGGCACCCGGTACACTTACAAAAGTGACACCACTCAGTGAGGTGCCGATCATGCCAAATGCCACCAGCATCCAGTTACTGTTTCTGTTGCCAATAAAGAAAGAATCATTATTGCTGTTTCTTCCGGTATACCAAGCAACTACCAATAAGATCAAGAAGTAAATGATAACAAATGAGAACAACAGGAGTGGGGACATATCCAAAGGGTTTATGGCGTTAATACGATCGTTCCCGATAAAGATAGGGGATGTTTGCGTTTTATTGCAGGAATCGATCGCTAAAATTCATAAATAAAAAATACCCTGCTAACTAGTGTAAACATATTCCTGCTTACATTGCAACGTAAATTAAGATGGATGAAGGCGAAACATGTTGCAGTTTTTTGCGGTTCAAAAAATGGAAACAACCCGGTTTTTGTTGCGGATGCATCCCGATTGGGTAAGTTAATGGCAGAGAGGGGTTTGACATTGATCTATGGGGGTGGTAATAAAGGATTAATGGGGGCCATTGCTAATGCGGTAATGGATCATGGTGGGAAAGCCATTGGAGTTATTCCTGAAGTATTATTGGAATGGGAGCATCAGCATGAAGGTATTACAGAGTTGCATGTGGTGAAGGATATGCATATTCGGAAAAAGATAATGTATGAATTATGTGATGCTGCAATTGTATTACCCGGTGGTAATGGTACCTTGGATGAATTGTTTGAGATGCTTACTTGGAATACATTGAATATTCACAATAAAAAAATTATCCTGCTGAATTCAGCAGGATATTATGAATCATTGATTACTCATATTGAGAAAATGACGGAAGAAGGATTTCTTTATGAAGACTGGCGCAAGCGCTTAATTGTAGCGGATAGTGTTTATGCCGCGCTTACTTCTTTCGATTAAGGTACATGCCAAATCCGGCTCTAAAAACAGGTAGAGGATCATTGAACTGATCCCGATATGGCGAGTTGATGTTTTGTAATACATCGATCATCAATGTCACATATTGATAATTGTTACCGATCATTCTCGAACCATAACCGATACCTATCAGTAAACTTTCAGAACTGTATTTGTATTTGAAAGTTTGTCCGGATATCACATTTTTCTGTGAAGAGTTGATCCAGTTGTATTCAGGTTGTACCTGTACATGCAAAAAATTCACAGGCCAGAAGCGAAAAAAAGTACCTGCTCCGTAATTAAAATTCCTGAATCGAGTACTGCTAAAGTCTGAGGCGTTTTGTGAAAAATAATTAATGTTGAGCGCAACACCTGCATCCATCCAGCTATTCAAACTATAGCCTATTTCAGGATTCACACCAAAGTTAAAGAAGCGGTTGCCCAGCGAAAGATTTACAGCTGCACCTGCAAAAACATTTTCTCTTTTGAATTTTCCTTTGTTATCATCCTGCTCATTGAGTTGAGCAAATGTGGAGGAGCAGAGAAGCAAACACAAAAAGGTGAACAGAATACTGTTTTTCATAGTTGCAGGTGTTTCATCAAAAATACATCCCTAGTTGAGATCAAAAATCTTTCCGGCATTTAAAATATTGTTAGGATCAAACGATTTTTTGATCTCTCTCATCAAATGCATATTGGCTTCACGAAAAACAGTAGACAGATAAGGCTTCTGAATCAAGCCAATACCATGCTCACCGCTGATAGTACCACCTAAACTTTGTACCAATTCGAAAAGGGCACGCAGTGCACGGGTCATTTCCTCGTTACCATGACTATTCTTGATCGTTGGATGGTTAATTCTGATATGCAGATTACCATCACCAGCGTGTCCATAACAAACTGCATGGAAGCCATATTGTTTTCCGAGTTCTTTGACGCCTTTGATCAATGCAGGTAATTCAGCACGGGGAACTACTGTATCTTCTTCAATCGTATAACCACTCGATTTTACTGCTTCCGCTACGCGACGACGTAGTTTCCAGAGTTCCGCTTTTTGTTGAGCATCATCTGCAAAAAATATTTCTCCTGCATCAAACTGCGTCAATAGTTCTGCGATGGATTCCATCTCACTCATCAATACATCCATATTGTTTCCATCCACTTCAATGATGAGATGCGCTGCAATGGAATCATCTACAGGAACTGCAGTACTGTCAACCATCTTACTCACGATCTTTAATGCATCGATCTCTACCAATTCCAACGCACTCGGCACAAAACCGGCACGGAAGATGGCACTCACTGCTTCACTTGCTTTTTCCAATGAAGAAAAAGGAACCAGCATCAGTAAATCATACTTAGGGAAGGGGATCAGCTTCAAAACGATCTTTGTTACAATCCCCAAAGTCCCTTCACTTCCCACCAATAATTGAGTAAGGTTATATCCGGTTGAATTCTTTAAAACATTGGCACCTGTCCAAATGATCTCACCATTGGGTAATACCACTTCAAGGTTCAATACATAATCCTTTACCACACCATATTTCACAGCTTTGGGGCCACCACTGTTCTCAGCAATGTTTCCACCAATAAAACAACTGCCTCTGCTGCTGGGATCGGGTGGATAAAACAATCCTTTTTCCTTCACGGCATTTTGTAATACTTCTGTGATCACTCCGGGTTCTGTGATGACTTGCAGATTTCTCTCATCAATAGAGAGAATACTATTCATTCTTTCGGTCGATAGCAATACACCACCCAAATGTGGAAGTGCACCACCACTCAAACCTGTACCTGCACCACGAGGTGTTACAGGGATACGATCTTCATTACAAATAGACATGATCGCGGAGATCTCTTCTGCCGTTCTGGGTTTCAATACAACTTCAGGTAAGAACAACAATTTTTCTGTTTCATCATGACCATAGTGGTTCAAATTCTCTTCGTCGGCTAAAACATAGGCTTCTCCAACAATAGATTTGAATTTTTCTAAATGTGCAGTTGTAATCAATCCTTTTCCGGGAATAACCTCCATATCTGAATAATTTTGGTAAAAATAATTCCTGTCAGGCACAAGTATGCAGGAATATGCGCTTTTACGCTGAAATTTTTATAAAAACTTCAATTTTTCGTTCTTGTAGTGAAAAAAAACGCCAGAGTCTGTTGGATTTTTTGAATATCCTAAAAGAATTTCTGCAAACGATTGATGAACTATAACGTGTAGATATTACATAAAAGAATTGGTGAAATGATTAAACGGTTAATTTTGCCGAACTAACTAACGATTGTTCGTATATGACTGAATCTATGACCCAATTGAATCTGCAACAAATCACAGCTTTAGGTTTAACCGGTACCCATCAGCTTCATTATCAACTTAATCCGGAAGTATTGACTGAACAAACAGTATTGAGAAGTCAAGGTGTATTGAATGATACCGGTGCTCTTTGTATCAACACAGGTGAGTTTACCGGACGTTCACCCCAGGATAAGTTCATTGTAAAAGACAGCATCACTGAAAACACTGTTCATTGGAACAATTTCAATATTGCCATTGAAGAGAAGTACTTTTTTCAGTTGAAAGAAAAAATGTTGAATTATCTCAATGGAAAAGATGAGATATGGGTTCGCGATGCTTATGCATGTGCCGATCCTGCTTACCGCATGAATATCCGTGTGATCAATGAAAATCCGTGGAGTAATTTGTTTGCTTATAACATGTTCTTGCGTCCAACAGAACAGGAGCTGGAAAATTTTCAACCTGAGTGGCATATCATTCAAGCTCCGGGCTTCAAAGCAGACCCGGCAGTGGATGGAACCCGTCAACACAATTTTGCAGTAGTTTCTTTTACACATAAAACCATTCTCATCGGTGGTACAGGATATACCGGAGAAATGAAGAAGGGTATTTTTACCATCCTCAATTATGTATTACCCCAACAGAAAAATGTACTGAGCATGCACTGCAGTGCCAATATGGGTAAGGATGGTGATGTAGCGATCTTCTTTGGTTTAAGCGGAACCGGTAAAACAACTTTGAGTGCCGATCCAAATCGTAAGTTGATCGGTGATGATGAACATGGCTGGACAGCCAACAGCGTGTTCAATTTTGAAGGCGGTTGTTATGCCAAGACCATTGATTTAAGTGAAGAAAAAGAGCCCGAGATTTATCATGCAATTCGTCCGGGTGCGTTGGTTGAAAATGTAGGTTTTGAAAATGGGACTACTAAAATTGATTTTGCAAGTAAAAAAATCACTGAGAATACGCGTGTAAGTTATCCGCTTCATTTTATCAGTAATGCTGCTGAACCAAGTATTGGAGGCTTACCAAAAAATATTTTCTTCTTGACTTGCGATGCTTATGGTGTTTTACCTCCGATCAGCAAATTAACTCCGGGTCAGGCAATGTATCAGTTTATCAGTGGATACACAGCAAAAGTAGCCGGAACAGAAGCCGGAGTTACTGAGCCGAAATCTACTTTCAGTGCATGTTTTGGTGCACCTTTCTTACCACTGCATCCCGGTAAATATGCCGAAATGTTGGGTAATAAAATGAAAGAGCACGAAGTGAATGTATGGATGATCAATACCGGTTGGAGTGGAGGCTCATATGGTGTTGGAAGTCGTATGAAACTCAGCTATACAAGAGCGATGATCACAGCTGCATTGAATGGTGAATTAGATCAGGTTCAATTTGAAGTACATCCTGTATTTGGTATGATGATGCCTGTAAGTTGTCCGAATGTACCTTCTGAAATTTTGAATCCACGTAACACTTGGGCTGATGCGAATGCATATGATGCAAAAGCAAAAGATCTGGCACAACAATTCATCAATAATTTCTCTAAATATGCTGCAGGCGTAAGCGAAGAAATTTTAAAGGCCGCCCCTAATGTTTAATTGCTTATGAGAAAACTATAAAGACACTAAACTCGGTCTCTTCGATTGCTTTGTCTGTTTGAGTGAAATCCCGTCCTTGTGGCGGGATTTCTGTTTTGGGTCTCCATGGTCCATGGTCGATAGTCCATGGACCATGGCATATAGGTCATAGCATATAGGTAATCATCCATGGTCTATACCATACGCTATGAACCATAAGCTACAGTCCATGGACCATTGACCATTGACCATGGACTATGGTCTATTCTCCCTCCTCTGTAACTCAAAGAAATAACCGATCTGAATAAAATCTCTGCCTGTTTCATCATTGATCTTATAATCAAACTGGTGTAGAAATCCTAATTGAAGGGTTGTGGTAGCGGAGGTTTTGTATTGTAGACCGAAAGCCATTCTGTTTCTTTCAAAGAAAGGCTCCCCATCAGTGAGAAAGATTTCATTATTCAGATAAACTTGCCATGGTTTATTGGAGGATGTTGTTGATCCAAAAGGATAGGAGATTCCCAACCTATACCTGAATCTGTTGCGATAGCCATTGGATGTAAAGCGTAACTCAGCACGGTAACGTTGCTCTACTTTAAAATTGCCTAAAGATTGTGTCAGTAATACTTGTGGCCAAATCCTGAATTCATCATTGTTCTTTGGTTTCAAAAAATTACCGCCTTCTTTATAGGTTTGATAAGAACCTGCAGCCAATGAAAGCAATAGATTCTTATTTGCTTTATAGTTTAGACCTCCTTTGTATTCATAATAATGAAACTGATCATAGAGCTTCAAAGAACGGATCTGTCCTTCCCCAAATGCGCTCCATTTTTGATCGATGTTATACCGAAGGTTTACAATATTCCAAGTACCAATATCAATACCTTGTGCTTTGAGAGCTGTAGAAGTAATAAAAACTAGTAGAACAAGGAATAATTTTTTCATGCTGATACAAGCAAAATTAATAGTAAATCATAACACCATTCAATCATTATAACTCCATATTCGACGGGGTGGTTATGATCACTATTTCTTAAACTCTACGATATACTCCGACATATATTTTCCTAGATCCGAGTACTTATAAAATAATCGAGCTTTTTTCCCTAAACGCATGCTGGTTCGTTTAGCTGCAATATCCTCAGGTGAATTCAATGGTTGTAAGGAAGGATACCACAAAACATGTCCGGGTTTTTGAACCAATAATTGTGGGGTACTCCATTGCTGTGAATGATCATCCTTGCCTAGATCTTTATTTGAATTGAATGAGATATACAATTTATCACCCACCCATGATTGTCCTTCTACACGTCCCATCAACATCACCCAACATTGAAGGTATTCATTCCAACTCACCGAAGGTCCCCAGTGAAATCCTCCTTTGGGTGAAGAGGCAGCACCTCCTCCTTTTTCAAATGGTATTTGAAGAGATGCTATCGGCTTGCCTGTTCCATCCCAAGGAGCATTAAAACCTTTACCATCCCATCGTTTCGCTTTTCCTTGCGGGTCATCCAAATCACTGAGTGATATCCTTGCTATACTAATGCATTGTCCACCCCATTCTTTTTTTGCATCATAGCTAAGAGAATCGTAGGCATCCGGGTAACCATACTCTCCATAAAACAAATACAAATATTCTCCTACAGCAACAGCTGATGGATCACCAACACCTCCTGCAAAAGTTTTTGAAGTATTGTGAGGTTTCAGGATCATGCGAGGTTGTTTATCTTCCAGAAATAAACCTTTGTTTTCCCAGCTCCATCCACCATTGGTAGATTTCATAATTCCAATTCTGCAAACTGCAGCCGGTGTAATACGTTCCGTCAACCCCAATGGCCATTTGTGATCGATATACCCTTCCTTTGTTATATTGTCATATGGCAATGTTTCAGGATAATTTTCATTGTGATAGATGGCATATAATGTTTTACCGCTTTTATCTTTTGAATCCTGATATACAGTCTCAAACCAAACAGCACCGTGCAATCCCTGCTGACCTTTTGGAGCATTTAAAGGCATTGACGGTGAGATGTATGCTGATGCCGGACTAGCAAACACTTCATCCGCATTTTTTCCTGATGCAAATTTTAAGTCATGAGCCTCACCCCATACAGGGTCTTCACCGTATTTTCCTGGAAAGATGCGGAGTGTATCGCCAATCCATGCCTCTGCCATATTACAATCCACAAAATTGTTGAAATGAAAAGTATCTGTGTTGGTCAATGTAAACTCAGGGAGTTTAGTGGAAGGTGATTGACAGGCAATGATGAATAAGAAAGGAAGTAGGCGTTTCATCTGTTGGGTTTTACTTCCTAAGTTATTTATTTATTGCCACAGAGGTCTCAGAAATACACAGAATTATTCAGTGCTTTTCAGTGTATTCAGTGGCATTTTTCACACACTAAAATCTTTTCCCGATCATAAAACCCAAATGAGTAATGGCATCAGCATTATTATCATTTTGAAATGCAGCATTTATACCGAGTAGCCAATTGTTATTGAATGTGTAGTTGTACGATAATTCGGCCATATATCCGATGGTATATATTCTTTGGGGAAATGTATTATCGAATACAAAGAATATTCTAGGATCATTCGGCAAGCCTAAGCCGGCAGGATATGCAACGCCATAACCATTATCACCGAGAGAGGAGCTTTGGTATCTTCCAAAAACACCGGCAGCAGTAATAAACTCGTGTTGTTTGGTGCGGATTAAACTGTATCTAAACAAGGAGCCCACTTGAAACCCAGCAGTGTTTTCACGAATATTACTCGTATATGTTGTACCATTTCTTGTGAATGCATAGTTATCTTGTCCATCATGAATGGTTCCTTTAAAATGGTATTCAAGTGATAATTTTTTCTTCCAATAATGTGTGTAAGCAGTGCCAAAACTGATTCCTTTCAGATCACCTGTGCCATGTGTGCTCTCGCCAATATTAAAACGAAGAGATCTTTTGGGAAGATCATTCTTTTGTGAAAAACATACAATACTGATACAGTAAAACGACAATAATAGATAGATGGATTTCATAAATAATGAATGAATTGAAACAATGTTTTTTCGAGGGGGACAGAAATCTGAGGGGGTATATGTTAGACAGGCAAATAATAAAATTGCTGCATGCGATAAAAGAAAAAGCCACAGATGCATTTGCCCATGGCAAGCGCATCTGTGGCTTTATAAGATAGGGCTTTAGAATAAGCCAAATAGCATCCCATCTACTTTGCTAATGATCTCTCCAAAATGCTCTTCACTTTCTGCGAATTTATTTTTGTCGCAATCGATCACCAGTAATTGTCCTTCTTTATAACCATCGATCCATTTATTGTAATACTCATTCAATCGTTTGAGATAATCCAAACGAATATTTTCCTCATATTCTCTACCTCTTTTTTGGATCTGCGCTACCAATGTTGGTACGGATGCCTTCAAATAGATCAAAAGATCCGGTGGTTGTACCATGGTTTTAAGCGTCTGAAAGAATTGATAATAATTATCAAAATCTCTTTTACTCATCAAACCCATTTCATGAAGATTGGGAGCAAAGATGTTGGCATCTTCATAAATGGTTCTGTCTTGTATCACGGTTTCAGTTCCATGATGGATATCCAACAATTGATTGAGTCGGCTATTCAAAAAATAAATCTGAAGATTAAAACTCCATCGAGGCATATCCTCATAAAAATCCATGAGGTAAGGGTTATGATCCACATCTTCAAACTGAGGAATCCAGCGATAATGCTTACTCAACATCTCTGTAAGCGTTGTTTTGCCCGCACCGATATTCCCGGCCACGGCTACATGTTTTGGTTTCTTAGGTTTCGCCATAAAAATGAAAATACGAAAGTTGAGAGAATTGGGGGGAGAATTTTGGGGGAGTAGCTTATAGCTAATGGTAAATAGTTCATAGCAGCCCCCTTAAATAAATGATACTACCCGAAAAGCCCCTATTTACCATGATCTATTTGCTATCTGCCAATAGCTAATAATCCATCCCCACCGCTGTCCTCACCAATGTCAGGGTCTCACTGGCGCTGGCTCGGGCTTTATCGGCTCCTTGGCGGATGATTTTTTTAAGTAAATCCTGATTCTGCTGAATATCTGCTGCTTTAGCACGAATCGGCTGAATAAAACGGATCATATCTTCTGCCAACTGCTTTTTCATATCGCCATAGCGGATGACACAGTTTCCGGCACTACTATTATTAAAATCGTCTTCAAATTTTTGTACCGTATCGGCAGTACTTACCAATTTCATGAGGGTGAACAAATTCTCAATGTAATCGGGTTTGACAGCGTTAGGTTCAGCTGGACCTTGATCGGTTTTAGCTTTCATGATCTTTTTACGGATGCTTTCATCTTCATCAGCCAAATACAATGTGTTCATTTGGTTTTCACTCTTACTCATTTTTCCGACACCATCCAGACTCAAAATTTTTACCAATTCTCCACCATAGTTAAATGCGTAGGGCAGAGGAAGGACATCACCATATCTATGATTAAAACGCTCTGCATAATTACGAGCCATTTCAAGGTGTTGTTCCTGATCTTTTCCAACAGGAACTTTTACAGCACGATGAATTAAAATATCAGCAGCCTGTAACACAGGATAGGTTAACAAGCCCGCATTTACATTGTCCGGTTGCAATCTGACTTTCTCTTTAAAAGTGACTGTTTTTTCCAATTCACCTTTGTAAGCCATCATATTTAGATACAGATACAACTCTGCTATTTCAGGAACATCACTTTGTATGTATAAGGCGACCTTTTCAGGGTCTAATCCACAAGCAATATTTTCAGCAATAACTCTGTGTACACTGTTCTTTAACTCTTTTGTGTCAGGGTGTGTAGTCAGACTATGCCAGTTGGCTACAAAAAAATAGCAATTGAACTCATCTTGCATACGCACATAATTGCGCATGGCTCCAAAATAGTTTCCCAAATGTAGGAATCCGGTAGGGCGGATACCGCTTAAAACAACCTCTTTATTCATGGGGCGAAGATAAGGAAGAGAAGCTACAAGCCGCAAGCTGCAGGCTGCAAGCTTTCGCGTATTTAATTTTCCGGGCTCAAGTTGTATCACTTGGAGCTTGTGGCTTGAAGCCTGCAGCTTTCCCAAGATTGAATTTTCTATATGCTTTCCAGCAAGGATATTTGTAAAGCGAGATAAAAGAAAGCAGGTAAGCTTTTTGGTTCTGAAAATCAAGAAATCAAAGATCAACAAATCAAAGATCCCTCCACCATATTATCCTCACCCATTGAATACCTCAAAGGCGTTGGTCCATTGAGGGGTGATCTATTGAAAAAAGAACTTCAGATCTTCACCTTTAATGATCTGTTGTATCATTTCCCGCATCGTCATATCGATAAAACAAAAGTGGGGAAGATCAATTTGATCAATTATCAAACAGACTTTATTCAAGTAGCCGGGATATTACAACCCTTTGAAATCATCGGAGAAAAAAGGGCCCGAAGATTGGTCGCTTATTTGAGAGATGAGACGGGTGCATTGGAATTGACTTGGTTCCAAGGAATTAGTTGGGTGCAGAAAAATCTGGTACCCGGACAAAAATATCTTGTATTTGGAAGAACCGGATTTTTCAATGGGCGGCCACAAATGGTTCATCCTGAAATCGAGTTGTTCGTTCCGGCGAAAGCAGATGGGAAAGATTATCTCGAACCTGTTTATCCTGCGACTGAAAAATTAAAAGCAAGAGGATTAAATGGCCGACAAATAGGGAAGCTTACATTTCAATTGTTTTCTCAGATCAAACCCTCGGATATTCCTGAGAATATTCCGGAAGATATTTTCAAAAAGCTGAAGCTGATGAATCGGTATGAAGCTTTTTCTAACACCCATTTCCCGGTTTCACAGGAAGCCTATCAATTGGCATTGCGAAGATTGAAATTTGAAGAATTCTTTATTGCCCAGATCCGATTGAATTTGGTTCGTTTACAAAGACACCGCAGTAGCAGAGGCGTGATATTTGAAAAAGTAGGTGATCTATTCAATGATTTCTACAATCATCATTTACCATTTGAGTTGACAGGAGCACAGAAAAGGGTCATTCGAGAAATCAGAACAGATACCGGTCGTGGTCACCAAATGAATCGATTATTACAAGGCGATGTAGGCAGCGGAAAAACCATTGTTGCGCTCCTTAGTATGTTATTGGCAGCCGACAATGGCTATCAAAGTTGTATGATGGCGCCAACAGAAATTTTAGCACAACAACATTACAATGGACTGAAGGAGTTGCTGAAAGATATGCCTGTTGAGATCGCTTTATTGACGGGTAGCGTAAAAGGAAAAGAACGCAAAAGAATATTGAATGGGTTATTGGATGACAGTATACATTTTGTGGTTGGAACTCATGCAGTGATCGAAGATGTAGTTCAGTTCAAAAATCTGGGGCTCGTAATTGTGGATGAACAACATCGTTTTGGGGTGGCTCAGAGAGCTAGATTATGGGAGAAAGCTGTGGTACCGCCGCATGTATTGGTGATGACGGCAACACCTATTCCCAGAACCTTGGCCATGACCGCTTACGGGGATCTGGATTATAGTGTCATGGATGAATTACCTCCGGGCAGACAACCCATCACTACCGTTCATCGTAATGAGATGGCAAGGGCAAGTGTGATGGAATTTGTACGGACAGAGATCAATAAAGGCAGACAGGCATATTTTATCTATCCATTAATTGAGGAGAGTGAGAAGTTGAGTTATGAGGATTTGATGCAAGGCTATGAGCAAGTGAAAAGCTTTTTCCCTGAGCCATCTTATCGTATCAGTATGGTTCATGGAAGACAATCTGCTGAAGAAAAGGAAACCAACATGCAACGCTTTGTTCAACATGATACACATATCATGGTAAGTACAACAGTGATTGAAGTGGGGGTGAATGTTCCCAATGCCACGGTCATGGTGATCGAAAGCTCGGAAAAGTTTGGCTTATCTCAGTTGCATCAGTTGCGCGGAAGGGTGGGTAGAGGTAGTGAAAAAAGTTTTTGCATTTTATTAACGGGGTCTAAAGTCAGCAAAGATGCCAAAGAACGGATCAATACAATGTGCGCTACCAATGATGGTTTCAAGATCGCGGAGAAAGACTTGGAACTACGAGGCCCTGGTGATATTGAGGGTACGCGGCAGAGTGGGGAACTGAACTTTAAAGTAGCCAGTATTGTTAACGATAAAGATCTCTTGGAACTTGCGAAAACTACTGCTGAGCAATGTTGTGAAGAGGACCCGACATTGGATATGGCAAAGAATTTGCTATTAAAAAATTACCTAAGGTCACAGAAAGGTAAAAATGCCTGGAGTCGCATATCCTGATGACAACTTTAACAGTGACGGAAACGTATATTATAGTAACTTATTAAAAATTTAACGGCTTGGCAGCACTGAAGAAAATAACAGGATTGTTCTTGATACTGATGACAGGATTCCAGGTGATGGCTCAGAACTATCTGGAGTTTGTAGAGAATAAAGGACAGTGGGATAAAAAGATCTTGTATCTCGCCAATACCGGGATTGGTTCTGTAGCGTTGCAATCGGATGGATATCGTGTTTTACTTCATAATGAGCATGATCTTGAAAAGGTCAACCCACATCCACATCCGGGTAAACATCAGCATAAAACAGATATAGTTAAGCAATCAACATCTCTTGATCCTTCGAGAGGTGGTGAAGGAGGTGGTAGTTCAGATGAAAATCTGGTACTAAGATCACATGCATATCAGGTTCGTTTTTTGAATGCCAACCCGAATCCACAAATTGTTCCTGATAAAGCGCTGCCTACTTACAACAATTACTTTTTAGGGAATGATTCCACTAAGTGGGCAACGAATGTAAAGATCTATCAAGGTGTAACATTTAAAAATGTATATCCCAATATTGATATCAGATATTATACCGCAGGTGGTAAGTTGAAATATGATGTCATTGTTCACCCGGGTGGAGATATCAATAATGTATCCCTGTATTTTGATGGGGTAGATGGATTAAAGATCAAAGAAGGAAAACTCCATATCAAAACTTCAGTGTTAGAAGTACAGGAAGAGTCTCCTTACACTTATCAATTACTTCGTAATACAAGAAATGAGATCCCTTGCAATTTTGAAGTACGTGGAAATATTGTACGATTTAAATTGACCGGCACTTATAACAAAGACGCCATGTTGGTGGTAGATCCATCGATTGTGTTTTATGGATATACCGGCAGTACTGCGGATAACTGGGGTTTTACTGCAACCTATGATGGACAGGGAAACTTTTATGGTGGAGGAATTGTGTTTCGAACTGGACAGTTCCCTACAAATAATGGGGCTTTTCAAACCACGTTCCAAGGAGGTGTTACTGAAGGTGATATTTCCGGAACTGACATAGCCATCATCAAATTTGATGCATCCGGTGCCAATAGAATTTATGCTACTTATTTGGGAGGAGCGGGTAACGAACAACCGCATAGTTTAGTTGCTGATGCCGCAGGTAATTTATTTATTGCAGGACGAACTTCTTCAGCGGCTACTTATCCGGTTAGGGGTCCGGGTTTATATGGAAGAGGCGGTGGATTATTTGATATCATTATCTCAAAACTTAGTGCAAACGGCTCAACTTTAATGAGCTCAGTACGTATCGGAGGCAGTGGTAATGATGGTGTGAATGTGCGGCCTAATTATCTGAATCCGCCAACAGCCGAAACAACAAGAAGAAATTATGGCGATGATGCGAGAAGTGAAATTATTTTAGATGCAGGTGGGAATCCGATCTTAGCATCTGCCACACAATCCATTGACTTTCCTGTTACACCGGGAGCTTTTCAATCTACTCCCGGACTGGCAAGTTCAACGCGTTTTCAAGATGGGGTTGTGCTGAAACTTACTCCGGATTTGGGTAGTTTATTATTCTCTTCTTATCTGGGAGGAAATGGTGATGACGCAGCTTTTGTAGTGGCTACCCATCCCCAGAATGGAAATATTTATGTAGCGGGAGGTACTGCCAGTAATGATTTCCCCGGAAATAAATCCGGTGTTGTGTTTGCAACAAATCAGGGAAATATTGATGGTTTTGTGAGCCAGATCAGTCCTGATGGTACTCAGCTGATTCGTACGAGTTATTTTGGAACCAATGGTATCGATTTGATCTACGGAATCCAATTCGATCGTTTTGGTTTTCCATACATCATGGGAACAACAACTGTGGCATGGCCTGTGATCAATGCACCTGTTAATGCAAATGGCAGTCAGGTTTCAGGAAAACAATTTATTTCAAAATTGCGCCCTGATCTTTCGGGGTTTATTTACTCAACTAATTTTGGTACAGCAACCGGTAATACTCCTAATATTTCTCCAACAGCCTTTCTGGTAGATCGTTGTCAAAATGTATACGTTTCCGGATGGGGTGGTACTGTTCTTCAAGGATTCCCTAGTGCGGGTACAAGAGGCTTGATTACAACAGGTGATCAGTTAAAGAATGGTACAGATGGAGACGATCTTTATTTCTATGTGTTAGAACGTGATGCCACAAGAATTCTTTTTGCATCTTTTTTCGGTGCAACTACAGGACCAGGTGGCTCTCCGGGCGGAGACCATGTTGATGGAGGAACCAGCCGCTTTGATGCGAATGGCACCATCTATCAATCCATTTGTTCTTGTAAAGGAAATGAAAACAATCCACCAGGTTATTTAAGAGGTACAGCAGGTGTTTGGTCTCCAACCAATCCCTTAAACCCCTCATCCGGTAGTAGTGGTAGTTGTAACCTTATGGCCATCAAAATTGCTTTTAATCTTGCAGGCGTTGGTGCAGGTTTAAGTGCCTCTATCAACGGGGTGCGTGATACAGCAGGTTGTGTTCCAATGACTGTTCAGTTTAGTGATACATTAGCACAAGGACGAGCCTATTATTGGAATTTTAATGACGGCTCTCCTGAAGTAAGAACAACGACACCTACTATTGCTCACACTTTCAATAGTATAGGCGTGTATCGTGTTAGACTGGTTTCTGTTGATTCTACAACATGTAATCAAACCGATACAGCATATCTGACACTACGTGTGCGTGGTGATGAGGCTTCTCTTGCATTTACTTCTGCTAAATTACCTCCATGTGAGTCATTGGCTTTTCAATTCAATAATACCTCTATTGCGCCGGCAGGTAAACCTTTTACCAATCAAAGTTTTCGTTGGGATTTTGGTGATGGTAACACAAGGGTAGCAGGTCCGGGTATAGTTACTCATACTTATGCGGCCGGAGGAACTTATGATGTAAAGTTGATATTGATCGATACTAATTATTGCAACCACCCTGATAGTCTCGTACAGCAAATACGCATTGCGCCGAATGTGGATGCAAGATTCACTACACCTGCTGTTGGTTGTGCACCGTATAATGCAGTTTTCAGAAATACCTCTTTAGCAGGACAACAATTCCAATGGAGTTTTGGAGATGGTACAACATCTACTGCTACCAACCCAACACATCTATATGCTAATCCGGGAACTTATACGGTTCGTTTAATAGCGATTGATAATGCAACTTGTAATATCACTGATACCGCATTTCAAACGATTACGGTAAGTGGAAGTCCAACAGCAGCATTTACCTATTCGCCCAATCCAACAGAACCGAATACAGCCATCAGTTTTAATAATAGCTCTATCGGCGCCACTTCTTTCAAATGGTTGTTTGGTGATGGCGATAGCACGCTTGGAAATAACATTGATGCGCCTGTCAGACATCTTTACAATCAAACAGGAACATACAATGCTTGTTTGATAGCCTTTAATGCAGCAGGTTGTAGTGACACTACTTGTCAGTCGATCAGTGTCACTGTAAATGTTACTGCGAATGTTCCTAATGCATTTTCTCCGAATGGAGATGGTAATAATGATCGAATATTTGTTCGTGGTTATGGTATCGGAAAAATGACTTGGCGTATTTATAACAGATGGGGAGTACAGGTATATGTGAGCAATAATCCTGCAGAAGGATGGGATGGAACTTATAAAGGAAAACTACAGCCGCAAGAAGTATATCATTACACCTTGCAGATAGAGTTTACCAATGGAGATAAGATTTCCAAAAAAGGCGATATTACTTTACTTAGATAATTGTGTGTATGCGAAGTAGCGTTAAGATGATATGGATGGGTTTTGTATTTAGTTTGCTTGCTATGTCTGTGAGTGGACAAGGATTGAATTTTTCTCAATACTTCAATACACCCATGTTGGTGAATCCTGCAAACACAGGTTTCAATCCTGATTATGATTACAGAATTGGTGGTAATTATCGTAACCAGTGGGCAAGTGTTGGGAATCCATTTCGTACCATGAGTCTTTGGGGCGATACGAAGTTGTTTGGTAACCGTTTTGAAAATGGATGGATGGGTGTAGGCGCTTCTTTATTTAGTGATAGGGCAGGGAGTGGTAATCTGGTATCTACCAACGGTTATGCAAGTGTAGCCTATCATCAGATGTTAGGATATAATAGTTTATTGAGTGGCGGATTTTCTGTAGGTTTTATCAATAAACGTATTGATGTTACGAAATTGAATTTCGATAATCAATGGAATGGACAGTTTTTTGATATCAATGTTCCTTCCAATGAGCCTTTTGCATTTACACAAACAACCTACGCAGATCTTCAGGTAGGTATGAACTATGCATATTTTGCTTCGGATAATTTTTATTTCAATCTCGGAGTCAGTGCACAGCATGTCAATCGTCCACGTGAAAGTTTCTTTTCACCTACATCTGTCGATGCACGTCTCAACCCTCGATATACCGGCTTTGTAAACGCTAGTATCAAGTTCCAGGATCTCTGGATCGTCAACCCAAATGTGTATGTTAGTAAGATGGGCAATGCTTGGGAGACCGTATTAGGTTTCAATGCCAACAGAAACCTCAGTGGCGATGGAGAGCAACAAATGATACTGGGACTCTACTATCGTCATAAAGATGCGCTTATTCCGATGGTAGGTTATCAGGTAAACGATACAAGATTTACGTTCAACTACGATGCCACCATTTCTAATTTAGGTAATATCAATGGTGCTCGTGGTGCTTATGAAATATCCATCATCAAAAGTGGAATATTTTCCAATAGCAGCAATGCCGTGAAATGCCCGACGGTGAGATTTTAGTGAGTAGTGAATAGTGAGTTTTTTTTGCTGGCCACTCACTATTCACTACTCACTATTCACTAATCCTCATCCCTCTCGATCGAATAGTCTTCCTTATCTAAATACTTGCTATACTTTTTATTGACTGCAGCAGATTGTTCTTTGCCGTTGATGAAGAGCTTTTTATCCTTGATCTGGATCTTGTAGGATTTGTCTTTGTCGATCAATCCGTCTTTATCCAGTTCATCTATAAATGACTTTAATTCTGTAAGTTGTTTCTTGGCTTCACGGATGCCTTCTTTGGCTTCAAGCATTCCTTTTTCTACCTCTTTTCTGATACCTTCAAAATCGATATCATGTTTGAATTTCTCTCCCTTCATTTCTTCTTTCACTTTTGTCATTTCCTTTTCTACTTCTTTATGAACTTCTTTAAAATCGATCTCGCGTAAAGCAGCCTGTACTTCTCTCATGGCACTTTCAATTTCACGTTTGATTCCATCCACATCAATTTTCTTGATTTCTTCCATCGCCTTTTTCATATCCTTTTCCATTTTGCTGAAATCAATCTTCAGCTCACGGTCAAGTTCCACTGTTGCTTTGTCGAGTTCTTTCAAAGCCTTGTCCAGATCTCCCACTTTGTATTCTCGGTCATGATCAGCATACACTTTGAATTTCTTTTTGCTTTTGGTGGTGTCCTCATCTTCATAGGAATAGGAAAAGGGTTTTGGTGGATTGACAGATTCATCTGCTGCTTTCCATGCGCTGAAGCCAATGATGGATAATGCCAATACTGCTGCACCTATCCACTTGCTGTTACTAAACGTTTTCATGTTGTTTGTTTTATTATTGAACGAATATTTTCGTAGTAAATATACGAGCGTATTCGTAAATAAGAAATATTTCGTAGAAATTGATGCTTTTTTAACAAATGCCCCAACAGATAAGCCGAACTTTTGGGGTCACCTGAAGCATAAAGTTTTATATTGCAAACCTCAATTACGACCCCATGAAGTACTTGCCTCTGGATCCCAATCTATTCATAATCAATCGTAAGCGTTTTGTCAAAGCCATGTTGCCGAATAGTATTGCTGTTTTTGTGAGCAACGATGAATGGCCAATGAATGGGGATGCGCTTCACAAATTCAAGCAGAACAGTAATTTGTACTGGTTAAGTGGTATCACACAGGAAGATTCCATGGTGATACTTTTCCCCGATTGTCCGGATCCCAAATTCAGAGAAGTATTGGTACTTGTTCGTCCCAACGAGCTTAAAGAAAAGTGGGATGGCAAAAGATTGCGTAAAAATGAAGCTACTGCTATATCCGGAATTGAAACCATTGTTTGGTTAGATAGTTTGGATGCTCTGCTTCAAACATGGATGCATCTCGCAGATAATGTTTACCTCGACACCAATGAAAACGATCGTAAAGCATCCTTGATCAGAAGCAGGGATTATCGCTTTGTAGATGAAATGAAAGAACGCTATCCGCTTCATCAATACCAGCGTGCTGCTAAGATCATGAAGTCTTTGAGGGCTATTAAAACCAAAGAAGAAGTGGCAGTGATACAACAAGCCATTGATATTACTGATAATACTTTCCGCCGTTTATTAGGTTTTATTAGACCCGGTGTATTTGAATATGAGATTGAAGCTGAGATCTATCATAGTTTTTATAGTCAACGTGCTACCGGTCCGGCCTATGGAAGTATCATAGCCGGGGGAGACAGAGCCAGAACACTTCACTACGTTTCCAATAACCAAGAATGTAAGGACGGAGAAATGATACTGATGGATTTTGGCGCTGAATATGGCGGTTATTGCGCTGATCTTACTAGAACAGTTCCTGTTAACGGTAAATTCACACGTAGACAAAAGACTGTTTACAATGCTTGTTTACATTTACACAACTATGCGAAAAGCATTTTAAAACCAGGGATATCTATTATTGATTACACTGATAAAGTAGGAGAGGAAGCCACACAACAATTTTTGAAGATCGGCCTATTGCGGAAGTCAGACGTGAAAAATGAAGACCCTGAAAACCGTGCGTATAGAAAATACTTGTACCATGGAATATCGCATCATTTAGGTATTGATGTTCATGATCTGGGCACACGCACAGAACCTGTTCAAGCAGGCATGGTGTTCACCATAGAACCCGGTATTTATATTGAAGAAGAGCAAATGGGTATACGTATCGAAAATAATTTCTGGATCACTAAAAATGGTAACATCGACCTCATGAAAAATATTCCCATCACTGTGGAAGAGATTGAAGCGTTGATGAAGAAAAAATAGAGAGTTGATAGCTAATGGGTAATAGCAAATAGTTAAACAATTTTAAGAACAATTGTTTTGCGATTAACTATGATCCATATGCTATAAGCCACAATAAGTAAGCATGAAACAAATCCCCAACCTATTCACCCTTATTAATCTCCTATTAGGTTGTATCGCTATTGTGATGGTGATGCAAACAGGGTTAACGATGGCATATTCGTCAACAGGTGAAACCATCGTTGAGATTCCAGCGCAAATGCAATGGGCGAGCGTTTTACTGGCGGGCGCAGCTGTAATCGATTTTTGTGATGGTTTTATCGCTCGTTTGTTGAAAGTGCCATCTGACATGGGAAAACAATTAGACTCCCTTGCCGACGTGGTTAGTTTTGGTGTGGTACCCGGACTTATCGCCTGGCAATTTCTTCGTTTGTGCTTGGCTCAGGAAGCGGATGGGTTAGATGCTTCTATAATCTGGTTATTGCCGGCCTTTCTATTGCCTTGTGCAGGAGCTTACAGATTAGCAAGATTTAATATTGATACAACTCCAAGTATCGGCTTTAAAGGAGTACCCATACCCGCAGCCGGATTATTGATCGCTTCTTTTCCACTTATTTACTGGAATTCACAAGATCCGAAGCTTATCGATCTACTGTTGAATAAGTGGTTTTGGTATGCCATTATTGTAGTAGTGAGTTATTTAATGATCTCTCGTTTGCCCATGATGGCATTGAAGTTTCAACAAATATCATTTCAAAAGCTATTTCCTTTTCTGATGATTGCAGCTACAGCAATAGTTGCAGCATTCTTATGGGGATGGCTGGCAGTTCCTGTCACTTTTATTGCTTATGTAGTTCTATCTTTGCTCCTTAAACAAAAACAAGTATGACTTATAACGTGCAGATCAAAGTAATGCCATTAAAAGACCTTCTTGATCCACAAGGTAAAGCTGTATTGGGCGGATTGAATAATCTTGGACTCGGAGCAGTATCTGATGTGAGAGTAGGTAAACACATTACACTGCAAATTGAAGCTGCTTCAGAAGCAGAAGCCCGTCAAATAGCCGAAGATGCCTCAAAAAAACTTCTCGCTAATCCGGTGATGGAGTTTTATGAGATAGAAATGATCAATTAATTATCTCAGATCGCAAATGTCAGATTTAGCAATATATTCAATCTGCCATCTGCTATCTGCCATCTGCATCACATGCTGTATCTTGTACCTACTCCCATCGGTAACCTAAAAGATGTAACCCTTCGAGCATTGGAAGTGTTACAACAGGTTGATGTGATCTTGTGTGAGGATACACGTACTTCTTCTCGGTTCTTGAATCATTATCAAATCAATAAACCCCTTTCTCCTTATCATCAGCACAATGAGCACAAAGTGGTGTCTCATTTAACGGATCAGATGAAAGCAGGTAAAACCTTTGCACTGATCACTGATGCCGGTACACCTGGTATTTCAGATCCTGCTTTTTTATTGGTAAGAGCCTGCATTCAGCAAGGGGTTAAAGTAGAATGTTTACCCGGTACCACCGCTTTTGTTCCTGCTTTGGTCAATAGTGGCATACCCTCCAATCGATTTGTGTTTGAAGGATTTCTTCCGATCAAAAAGGGTAGGCAAACATTGTTCAAACAATTGGCTACAGAAGAAAGAACCATGGTGTTTTATGAAAGTCCGATGAGACTTGTAAAAACACTCGACGAAATGATAGGTTATTTCGGTGAGAACAGATATTGCAGTGTCAGTAGAGAATTAACTAAACTGTTCGAAGAAAACTTTAGAGGTACGTTGAAAGAAGTAGCAGATCATTTTCGATCTAAAACAGTTAAAGGTGAAATAGTGATCGTAGTTGCAGGATCTGAAGAATAATACTGCTTGATACGTTTCTTTCCTTCTTTGGTCTCTCATTGATAGTAGCTCGTATTATCTTTTTTCTTTATCGTGATGATGGATCTTTTAATTAGCGGATAAAATACCTCAGACCTCAACTTTTTTTCAGAAATTAGCCGTTCACAAACGATTAGCACGACATGAAACAATCACTTTTGAAACTTTTCTTCCTGTCAACTCTCATCTGCCATCTGTCTACCAACACTATTGCACAAACAGATCGTTGGCAGCAAAAGATCAAATACCAGATCAATGTGAACATGGATGTGAAAACAAATAGGTTTACAGGTACAGAGAAGATCGATTATTGGAATAATTCTCCGGATACATTAACACGCATCTTCTTTCACTTGTATTGGAATGCATTTCAACCCAACAGTAGTATGGATGTTCGTAGTCGTGAACTCGGTAAAACCGTTTTACGTGAACCTTCGAGAATGAGTGATGGGTTGGACTGGGATGCAAGGGTGAAAGATCGTATCAGTAAATTAACGCCCGAGCAGATCGGTTTTCAAAAAGTGTATACTGTTAAGATCAATGGAGTAGCGCAACAACTCAAAGAGCATGAAACCATTTTAGAAGTGGTGCTGGCTAAACCGATACTGCCTAAAACGCAAGTACAGATCGATGTTCAGTTTGAAGCACAGGTGCCTTTACAGATTCGTAGAAGCGGAAGAGATAATGCTGAAGGCGTTCGTTACAGCATGAGCCAATGGTATCCTAAACTTGTTGAGTATGATTATCAAGGTTGGAATGCGAATCCATATATCGCAAGAGAGTTTTATGGCGTATGGGGTGATTTTGATGTGAACATCACGATCGATAAACAATATTTTGTTACAGCGGGTGGTGATCTTGTTAATGCAAAAGAAATCGGACGAGGTTATATCGCTACTGCTGTTCAGCAACAAACAGTTGCTAAGCCGGTGACAACCACAGCAAAAACAAAGAAACCCGCCGCTAAAACAAAAAAGCCGGTAGTCAATGCTAAAAATAAAAAACAGGGTACCACGAAACAAAAAGTGGCTGCTGCTGATACTATCAAGAACCAACCTGTGATTGATACCAATAAGATCACCTGGAAATGGCAAGCGTATAATGTGCATGATTTTATGTGGGCAGCAGATCCGCAATATAAAATGATCACCAAAGCAGTTGCAAATGGTCCGTTGATTCGTGTGGTCTATAAAGGCACTGATTCAGCATCTGCTGTAAATGATGCTCGTTGGCAACGTGTATTGGATACTGCGGTATTGGCTTATCCCATTATCGCTAAAACATTCGGTCCTTATCCTTATAATACTTACACTTTTGTTCAAGGTGGAGATGGGGGTATGGAATATCCGATGGCAACACTCATGAAAAATGCAAGTATCGGTACTGCTATTCATGAATGGATGCACAGCTGGTATCAAATGATGATGGGCTCTAATGAAGCATTGTATCCATGGATGGATGAAGGGTTTACTGATTATGCAACTTCTAGGATCATGGCTGAAATGCGTGGAAGCAAAGGATTTGCAGCCGAAGGATCTTATCGTAGCTATTTTAATTTGGCTAAGAGCGGTTTTGAAGAACCTGCAAGTACACACGCAGATCATTACAATACCAATTTTGCTTATGGTGCGGCTTCTTACAGTAAAGGTGCTGTTTTCATGGAGCAATTAGGATACATTGTTGGTGCCAAAGTCCGTGATCAAATATTGTTGGATTATTATTACCAATGGCGCTTTAAGCATCCCAACCCTAATGATTTTATTCGCGTTGCAGAGAAACGAAGTGGATTGGAATTGGATTGGTACAAAGAGTATTGGATCAACTCAACCAAAACCATCGATTATGCTATTGGTGATATCAATCTTATTGATGGTAAAACAACATTATCCATCAAACGAGTTGGAAAAATGCCCATGCCTGTTGATGTGCTCATTACATATAAGGACGGACAAAAGCACATGCATACCATTCCTCTAGATCTTATGTATGGTGCGAAACCTGCAGAAGATGCAACGCCAAGAACCATTGAAGCCACATGGCGTTGGACACACCCTGAATATAAATTTGCAATTCCAAGAGGAATACAGGACATCAAATCCATAGAGATAGACCCATCGTTGAGATTGGCTGATATCAATCGAAACAATAATAAACTGGTAATACCAGACTAAAACAAAAAAGAAAGCATCCAATTGGATGCTTTCTTTTTAATATTCCATTTTACGTAAAGACGGTGCCTTGAACCAAGTAGTGATCACTACTAATAGTGTCATCGTTCCTCCAAATACTACAGAAGGTACTACACCCATCAGCCTTGCAGCCACACCACTTTCAAATTGTCCGAGTTCATTACTGCTGTTGATGAACATCGAATTCACACTCATCACTCTGCCACGCATATAATCCGGAGTTTTTAATTGAAGGATCGTTCCCCTGATGACCATGCTAATTCCATCTAAGATGCCGGCTAAGACCAATACGCTAAATGATAACCAGAACAATCTTGAATAAGCAAAGATGATGATACAGATCCCAAAACCTGCTACAGCTAATAATAGTTTTTTTCCTTGTTGTCTTCTCAAAGGAAACAAGGTTAGTAAAACGACCACGATGATAGCGCCAATATCAGTGGCAGCATTTAACCAACCAAATCCGATAGGCCCTGTCTTCAATATATCTTTTGCAAATACCGGGATCATTGCAACAGCGCCACCAAAAAGAACAGCAAAAAGATCAAGGCTTAATGCACCCAGCACTTCCTTGGTTTTGAAAACAAAACTCAATCCTTCTTTTACGCTGTCCAATGTTTTCTTTTCACCCGGTTCATTCAAAGAGGGCTTGGGTTTGATCTGGTACATGAAACAAAATCCTATAACCACCAATGTGCAGATGGTGATGAGTGATCCGGTATTGCCCAACAGTGCGATCAGAAAACCCGCTGTTGCATGTCCGGTCACAGAAGCAGATAGCCAGATGCCTTGATTCCAGGTAGTTGCATTTTGTAAAAGATCACGTGGTACAATTGAGGCTACCATGGTACCGAATGTGGGGCCGGTGAAAGCTCGTATGATACCTGTAAAGAAAATGATCACATAGATCAAAAATGCTATCCAGTGCTTACTTAGTTGAGCGGTTGTATAAGAAGTAGAGAGTAATAATAAAAAGATGGCACATGTAAAATAGAGCGCTACACCTCTGAGTAATACCTTTCTTTTTTCACTGATATCAATGATATGTCCGGCGTACAAGGATAATGAAACTGCCGGTATCACTTCTGAGAGTCCGATCAAGCCAATTGCAAATGGGTCATTGGTCAATTCATAGATCCACCAGCCCACCAATGTTCCCATCATACGTAAACCCATGATGAAGAGAAATCGTCCCGTCATCAGGTTTCTGTATTCTGGAATGCGCATTGCTGCAAACGGATCATAAGTGACTTTATCCATGTGAGAATATTATGCATCAGGGTAAACTGAAATAGTGTTGCCCTCCATCATAATCCTTTTCCAAAGCTTCTAAAACAATGTTCAGATGTTTTTCATTACCTAAAAAATCTGCATTGCTGGCATCAATGAAAATGGTTTTGATATTATGTTGCTTGATATAGCTTGTATAGGTCTCCTGTATATTGAATAAATATTCATCAGGAATCGATTGCTCATATTCACGATTTCTTTTCCTGATATTTTGCTGTAGTTTATTTACAGGTGCATGTAAGTAGATGAGGATATCGGGAAATGCCAATTGCTGATGAATGATATCAAAAAGTTTCTGGTACAACCTGAATTCCTCTTCAGGTAAATTGACTTTCGCAAACAGCAAACATTTGGTGAACAGATAATCTGATACAGTGACCGTTTGAAACATGTCTTTGGTTTGTAACAGATCTTTCAGCTGTTTGTAACGCTCAGCCATAAAAAACAATTCCAATGGAAAAGCATATTGCTGAGGGTTTTCATAAAACTTCGGAAGGAAGGGATTGTCTGCAAACTCTTCCAGGATCAGCCTCGCATTTAGTTTTTTTGATAATAAATGAGCCAGAGTGGTTTTTCCCGCACCGATATTTCCTTCAACTGTAATGTATTGATATTTCATGTCCGATAAGCAATAGCGCCCAAAATTAACCGCACAAAGGAACCAATAGCTTATTTTTTTTGCACATTTAAGGTATCCGGACAAATACGGAGCAATTCACTCATGGTTTTCTTTTCAATCGGATGCATTAAATCAGGGGCGATTTCTGTTAAGGGAAGAAGTGCAAACCTTCTCATGGTCAAGGCCGGATGCGGAATGGTCAATAACTCAGATGCCTGAACCAGATCATCTATCAATAAAATATCCAAATCGATGATGCGAGGTCCCATTTTCACAGTTCGAATGCGCCCCATTTTTTGTTCAATATTCAATAATGAACACATCAGATCATTCGGGGGTAATGCTGTTTCTATTTGTAATGCTTGATTCAAAAAGGATGGCTGGTCTGTTTTTCCCCAGGCTTCTGTCTCGTATATAGAAGAAGCTACGATGAGTTTTCCGCAATTTTGTTGAATGAATTCAGCAGCTTGCTGTAAATGATTGAACCGGTCACCCATATTACCGCCTGTCAGCAAATACGCTGTATTCATAAATTGGAGATATTTACAGCCTCAAATATCTTTAAATTCACCATGCGGGAAAGGATTATTTTGTCGGATGTATTATAAACAGAGTTCTATGCGAAATTTTTTTAAAATATTTTTTGCCTCATTATTGGCTTTGATCGTATTTACTGTTATCGGGTTCTTTTTGTTGATCGGTTTTATATCCAGTGCAGCAACGCCTGAAACACCTGTTGTTGGTTCTAAAGCTGTCTTGGTATTGGATCTGTCTGTGAATTTTAAAGAGCAAGCACAAGAAAATCCTTTTGGAGCATTGATCGCTAATGCAGAATCCGATATACCTTCTTTGCTGGATGTGGTCAGGTTATTGGAAGAAGCAAAATCTGATTCTTCTGTTAAAGGACTTTATATACTTGCTTCAGACAACGCTAATGGATTTTCTTCGAGTGAAGAATTGCGTAAAGCTGTTTTGGATTTTAAGAAGTCAGGGAAATTTGTATTGGCATACGGCGAAACCATGACACAAAAAGCTTACTATGTTGCTAATGCATCAGAAAGAGTGTATGTGCATCCACAAGGCGGATTGGAATGGTCAGGTTTTTCTTCCAATCTTTTCTTTTTGAAAGGGATGCTGGATAAATTACAGATTGAGCCACAAATATTCTATGCAGGTAAATTCAAAAGTGCTACTGAACCATTGAGAGAAACCAAAATGACAGAAGCCAATCGCTTGCAAACTGCAGTATGGCTTGGAGATCTATACGCTTCTTTTTTACGTTCCACTTCTAAGGCGAGAAATATTGATTCTGCAACCTTGCATGAACTGGCCATCAATGGTAAAGTGCAAACAGCCGCAGATGCATTGCAGTATAAATTGGTGGATGGATTGAAATATGATGATGAAGTAAAAGGAGAGATGTTGAAATGGTTAAAGAAAGATCCTAAATCCAGTATCAATTTTGTTACGATCAATGAATATGCAAAAGCGACATCATTGGATAGTTATGGCAGTGGGGGAAAGATAGCGGTCATTTTTGCGCAGGGAGATATTGTTAGTGGCGAGGGAGATGAGGAACAAGTTGGAAGTGATGTGTTTAAAAATGTATTGAGAAAAGCTCGTTTAGATAAGGATGTAAAAGCGATCGTACTTCGTGTTAATTCGCCCGGTGGTAGTGCATTAGCAAGTGATGTGATCTGGCGTGAGATGGCATTGGCAAAAAAAGTGAAACCCGTTGTTGTAAGTATGGGTGATGTGGCTGCCTCCGGTGGTTATTATATCGCATGTAATGCAACTACGGTATTTGCCAATGAAACTACTATTACAGGTTCTATTGGTGTGTTCAGTATTGTACCCAATTTTGAGTCTTTTCTAAAAAATAAGCTGGGTATTACCACTGATCGTGTTCGTACCGCACCTTTTGCAGATATGGGCGCAGGTGACCGTCCATTGACAGAAACCGAAAAAAGATTTTTCCAATCTGCTACTGACTCTATTTATCATACATTTAAAAGCAGGGTGGCTGAAGGCAGAGAGAAAAATATCGACTATATAGATAGTATTGCACAAGGCCGTGTTTGGACAGGTTCCAGAGCGATACAAATTGGATTGGTGGACAAGATCGGTACTTTACAAGATGCAATCGCTCATGCTGCAGAATTGGCAAAAATGGATGATTATCGTGTTAGAGAATATCCTGAACAAAAAGATCTGTTCCAGCAGATCATGGGCAACTATAAACGCTCTATTAAAACATCCTTGATCAAAGAAGAAATTGGATTAGAACAATGGGATTTCTTAAAGCAATTGAAACAAGTGAAGCAAATGGTAGGAGAGCCCCAAACCCGTATGCCTTATTTCTTAACGGTTCACTAGTGGAAATAATCGTTCATCAAAATGAAAGTCTGTTACTTCTTTCATACGGATCTTGCTATAATCTTTGTGCAAAGGATTGAGTAAGAAGTTAGACTCCTGCTGAACAACTGCTGAGGGACATTCAATCAAGAGGGTCTTTTTTTCCTGTAATATTTCTGTGCCCATCCACTGTGTGTATTCAAGATCATGATGCCAGTTCTTTTTCAGCTGCTTGGTATTGATCTGGTATTTGATAGCCGTTTCAGGGATCGTTAATTGCATCAATCTGAATGGTTGTAGGGCTTCAAAGCTGCCTGTATTGACCAATATTTCCAATAACGACAGAGAGATGGAGCCGCTCGTATATAATACACCGGTACCTATGCGATTCCATCGTCCGCCATGTAGTTTGGCACCATTTCCAGATAAATCATCTGCATAGCGTTGATGGGCAAAACGATAAACGATCATGCGTAAATACCTTGCTGAATGCGTGCCAATTGATGAATGACTTCCTGAATACCACGAGAAGATGATAACGAACTGAAATTAACTACCTGCCCCATGATATGTTTATCTTTTTTAAGCCATTGATAAAAGCTTTCAGGAGAGGTAAACGTAGCTAGACCGATATCGATGAGCTCTTGTACGTGTAGAATGCGGTCTGTATAAATACCTTCAAAAGAACCATTGTTTTTGGCGTAGCGTTGTAATGTTCTTTCAGACAAATGAAGAATAGCTGCCCAATCACTTTGTGTGAAAGGAACTTTATCTGCTATCTTTTTAAACTTCCGATAGGTAAATTCAGCAACCTGTGGCAATGATTGCTTAGGTGCCGGAATATAAGGCATAGCAAATTCTTCCACTTGGCGGTTGGGGGTGCCGGGAGGAGTTAATTTTTTTGCTTTTGCCATTTGGTAACATTTGTCATACAAATATACGACATTCGTCTTTATATAAATCTTGTCTTCTCTTTTTTTCGATTCTTCCAGAAAAAGATAGATTTGTAGTCAATAGTTGGATATGTCAGCACAGTACAGTCAGTTCAAAGCCATGTTTGCGATTACCCGAGCCAGCCTAAAAGCTGTGTTTAGGAGTCCGTCAGCAGTTATTTTCAGTATCGCATTTCCATTAATTTTTATTTTGGTATTTGGATTTGTAGGTGGTGGTGGTAAAGTGTCATTAAGCATCGCCTTTGCTCAGAATACTGATACTTTAAATCCGATCTATCCTGCTTTAAAAAAGATTCCCGGAATCCGGATCATTGAAAAACCGGCACAAGCATTAAAAGAGGATCTTGAAAAGGGTCGACTTACAGCGATTGTTGCTATTCGCAAGTCCGGATTGGATAACCCGCCTTATACGATTCAGCTATCCAGTTCTGAAGCGGTTAATCCACAGAATTTACAAGTGCTACGTTCTATACTGAATGCAGTGATCGCCGGTATCAATCAACAAACATTTGCCAATACACCTACTATTGCTTTGGTGAATAGTGAGGTAGAGAAGATTCCGGGAAGAGTGTATCGGACGATTGATTTTATATTACCCGGACAATTGGGCTTTTCATTATTGAGTGCGGGTGTATTTGGGGTAGCTTTTTTATTCTTCAATTTACGTCAGCAATTGGTATTGAAACGTTTTTACGCTACACCTATCAGACGACCTTATATTGTTTTGGGAGAGGCTTTGAGCCGTGTCATCTTTCAGATGATGACAGCGGTGATCATCATTGTTGTAGGCCATTTTGCTTTTAAGTTTACATTGGTGAATGGTATGGAAACTTTTATAACGATCATGTTATTGAGTTTCATTGCGCTTATTCTTTTTATGGGCTTTGGTTTTATTGTGAGTAGTTTGGCAAAAAATGAAAGTAGTATTCCGCCTTTTGCCAATCTCATCACACTGCCGCAATTTTTATTGGCAGGAACTTTCTTTTCAATTGATGCCTTTCCCGCATGGCTGCAGCCTTTATGTAAAATTTTACCATTGACACATTTCAATAACGCGATGAGAAATATCGCATTTGAAGGGGCAGGCTTAGCCAGCTGCACACAAGAGTTAATGATCTTAGGAGTATGGACAGTAGTGGTATATGCTATTGCATTTAAGACCTTTAAATGGGAATAATATGAAATTGCTGAAATTAGGATTGATAAGTTTAGTGCTTTTGTTTTTACTGGCTACCATCATGGGTAGTTTACTACCATCTAAAGTATTGGTGTCAAGGGCTGTAAATATTCATGCACCGGGCGATACTGTGAGAAGTAAAATGGAAGATATACGTCAATGGACAGCATGGATGGAAGGGATGAATGATCCTTCCGTAAATATTCAATCTTCAGTGAGTGCTCAGATCGGAAAGAGTGAAGTAACGATTGCAGAAAAAAATGATAGTACGATTATTAGTACTTGGGTGACTGCCAAAGGAAAACCGCAGATCAGTACAATGCGCATCATTTTCCAACCTCAACAGCAGGTTACCATTGTGCAATGGCAATTTGAACAATCCATTGGTTGGTTGCCATGGGAAAGGTTAGGGTCAATCATGAATGACAAGATCATGGGGCCGATGATGGAGAAGAATTTAGAGCGCTTAAGGCAGCTTATAGAAGCACAAAATCGCAATTCGTAGAATCATTTTGCTGATTTATCCCCAATTTTCAAATTTTATTTGCGTTTATTTGCGTCTTTGGAAAAAAAGTTGCAGTTTTATACAAGGGTTACAACTAATGTTTGTTAGTTTTAGGCGAGTTCAAGATTCAGTTAAACAACTTCTTATTAGGGTATATGGGAGTTGTTGGTTGTTAAATGAAAAAAGCCATCCGTTTTAAAGCGGATGGCTTTCTCATATCTAGTAATAGAGATTAGATGATCAATAAAGCATCTCCATAACTGAAGAATCTGTACTTATCTTTTATTGCTTTCTTATATGCTTCCATCGCCAAATCATAACCCGCAAAAGCACATGTCATAATCAACAAACTGGTTTTGGGTAAATGAAAATTGGTGACTAAGCTGTCGGCCACATTAAAATTGTAAGGAGGATGGATGAAGTGATTAGTCCAGCCTTCGCTTGGCTTCAGCAATTTTTGAGCTGTAAAGCTACTCTCCATCGCACGCATGGTGGTGGTTCCGATAGAGCAGATGCGATGTCCGCCTTCTTTTGCTTTGTTAACGATCTTGCATGCTTCTTCTGAAATAGCATAATACTCAGCATCCATTTTATGTTTGCTAAGATCTTCTACTTCAATCGGACGGAAAGTTCCCAATCCGGTATGTAAGGTAACTTCTGCAAAACGAATACCTAAGATTTCACATCTTTTGATCAATTCCTTACTGAAGTGTAAACCTGCAGTAGGTGCGGCTACAGCGCCTTCATGCTTTGCATATACGGTTTGGTAGCGCTCTTTATCTTCCTCATCAGGCTTACGCTTGATGTATTTAGGAAGAGGGGTCTCACCTAAAAACTCCAACATTTTCTTGAAGCTCTCATCATCATCATCCCAAAGGAATCTGATGGTACGTCCACGGCTGGTGGTGTTGTCAATGACTTCGGCAACGAGTTCTTCGTTATCGCCGAAATACAATTTGTTACCCACACGAATCTTTCTTGCGGGATCAACGATTACATCCCAAAGACGATTGGGTTTGTTCAGTTCACGCAACAAAAATACTTCGATCTTGGCGCCGGTCTTTTCTTTGCGACCGTACATACGTGCAGGGAATACTTTGGTGTTATTCACTACAAATACGTCTTTATCATCGTAGTACTCCAGGATATCACGGAAATGTCTGTTTTCCATGTGACCACTTTTACGATCAACAACCATTAATCGGCTGTCTTCTCTTTTCTTGGTCGGGTGCTGCGCAATAAGGTTAAGGGGTAAATCGAACTTAAATTGAGATAATTTCATGTTACGGCATGATTTTTTATGAAGTCGGCAAAGGTACGGAATTTTCCCCTCTTTAAAAACTGTTGTTAGAGATATAGGGGGATAATATTTTCCGATTCCGTTGACATATTGAAGGGCTTTCACCTAATTTTGCGCAAACAGTTGTTAGTTTGGCTGGTGTTTCAGGAAAACTGTAAAAACCCGATCATGATTCGAAAAGTCTGGTGGAAGATATTAGCGATCATTTTATTGCTCTATACCTGTTCCTATGGGTTTCTGGTAAAAATACCCAAGCTGGATGACCGATTACAAGAGTCTATCCGCAACTTCTTTTTCCATGTACCCATGTGGTTTGCCATGATGATCCTGTTGGGAGTGTCGGTGGTCTATGCCATTAAATACCTCCGCAGCAGAAATCAGATCCATGATTTTTATTCCTCCGCTTTTGCAGTGACAGGAACGATATTCGGCTTTTTGGGTCTTACCACAGGTGCAATATGGGCGAACTATCAGTGGGGAAGTCCTTGGAGTGGTGATCCCAAACAGAATGGTGCCGCGATCGCCATGCTTATTTACTTGGCCTATTTTGTATTACGTGGTAGTATGAATGAGGATGAGAAAAAAGCAAGGATCGGTGCTGTCTATAACATCTTTGCCTTTTTTATGCTCTTTCCTACACTGTGGATCTTGCCGCGACTAACAGAATCACTTCATCCGGGTGGAGAAGGTAGTGAAGGAAATCCCGGACTCAACGGTAAAGACATGGATGCCAATATGCGTTCTGTTTTTTATCCTGCAGTGATCGGTTGGACTTTACTGGGTGTTTGGATCAGTACTTTGCGTATTCGATATGAAATTTTAAAAGAACAACAATTGATTCATGAATAAACTACTCAAAACCATTTATACATTCGCAGCCATATTGTTACTCAATATATCTGCATCGGCTCAGGAAGTTGCAGCAGAAGCAGATGTTATGAGAAGCAATGGAAAGATATACGTAGTGATGGCAGTAGTACTTACAATCATCATAGGATTATTCATCTACGTAGCATCACTCGATAAAAAGATCAGTAAACTGGAGAAAAAGAGTTAATAGTCCATAGACCATGGTCCATGGACTATGGTCTATTAACTATTAGCTAAACCATAAAGTCAAAAACAAAAACGATTAGCTCATGTCAGATCACAAACCGTATAGCTTCTTTCAAAGTGTTGAGAGAAGTTTTGATAAAGCGGCAAAATTTACCAAGTGGGAAAAAGGTTTGCTCGAACAGATCAAAGCCTGTAACAGTATTTACAGCATGCGTTTTCCTGTGAAAATGGATGATGGCCGTATTGAAGTTATTGAAGCTTACCGTGTACAACATTCGCAGCATAAATCACCATGTAAGGGTGGTATTCGTTTTAGCGAAGAAGTAAATCAAGATGAAGTGATGGCGCTTGCCTCTTTGATGACCTACAAATGTGCGATCGTAAACGTTCCATTTGGTGGTGGTAAAGGTGGTATCAAGATCAACCCGCGTAACCACAGTACGTATGAATTGGAAAAAATCACTCGTCGATATACCGCTGAACTAGTAAAGAAAAATTTTATCGGCCCCGGTATTGATGTTCCTGCTCCAGATTATGGAACCGGTGAACGTGAAATGGCATGGATCGTTGATACCTATGCTTCTCTGAAACCAGGTGAGATCGACGCCGCGGGTTGTGTGACCGGTAAGCCTGTTACTCAAGGTGGTGTGCGTGGAAGAAAAGAAGCAACAGGATTAGGTGTGTTCTTTGGCATCCGTGAAGTATGTAACATGCCTGATGTAATGAAAAAGCTTGGACTTACTACAGGCGTGGAAGGAAAATCTGTAGTGGTGCAAGGTTTAGGTAATGTGGGATATCATTCTGCGAAATTCTTCCGTGAAGCAGGTTCTAAAGTAGTAGCGATCGCTGAATACGAAGGTGCTATTTTTAATGCCAATGGTTTGAATGAAGAAGAAGTATTCCAACACAGAAAGAAAACAGGTTCTATTCTAAACTTCCCCGGTGCAACCAATCTTGCTAAAAGTACAGATGCATTAGAATTAGAGTGTGATATTTTGATTCCTGCTGCTTTGGAAAATGTCATCAATGGGGAGAATGCTCCTCATGTAAAAGCAAAGATCATCGGTGAAGCCGCAAACGGTCCATTGACACCTGAAGCAGATGAAGTATTTGCAGCCAAGGGAGTATTAGTAGTTCCGGATATGTACCTCAACGCAGGTGGTGTAACTGTTTCTTATTTCGAGTGGTTGAAAAACCTGAGCCATGTTCGTTATGGTCGTATGGAAAAACGTTTCACTGAGAACATGAATAACCATATCCTCGGACAGATAGAAGAACTTACCGGTAAACAAGTTTCAGGTAAAGAACGTTCTTTCATTTTGCATGGTCCTGAAGAAGTGGATCTCGTGCATAGTGGATTAGAAGAAACCATGATCACCGCTACACGTGAGATCATGGAAATCTGGAAGAACAATCCTGAAATTCCTGACATGCGTACTGCAGCTTATGTATGTGCTATCAATAAAGTAGGTACTTCATACGCTGAGTTGGGTATCTTCCCATAATAGGATTCATCTATTTTAGATGTCGGATGTCGGATGTTTGATTTGAATTTTAGTTTCAATCATACATCAGATATCCGACATTTTTTATTGGTAGGAGGGAATGGCATTCAAAGTAGTAAACTGATCGTTTTCTTTTCCGATTCCTCTGGTCTCATTTCCGTTGGTAACGATCAAATAATCTGCCTGAACAGTGATTTGATATCGCAGTAATTGTTCCATCACTGATTCGTTGATGGGGACATTCATTTCTTTGCATTCAATCAGCAGCCAAGGGCGATCATCTTTATATACAAGAATGTCAAAGCGTTTTTTGAGCTCTCCGATCTGTATTTCTTTTTCTATGGCGATCAATGCAGTGGGATATTCCATCACCTGGATTAAATACTGAAGAAAGTTTTGTCGTACCCATTCTTCGGGAGTCAACCGTATCCACTTCTTCCTTAAAGGATCAAAAATATACTCCTTGTCTTCTCGGGTTTCAATCTTGAAAGGATAGGATGGGTAGCTTATTTTGATCATACTACTAGCAAATAGAATTGATTTTTTGTATTTTAGCTAATTAACCTGTTCAAAGATAATTGGCAGGTCATCAAAATAGTTATGTTATGAAAACGAAAGCGGAAATTGTGAACAACTGGCTCCCTCGATATACCGGGGAGAAACTAGAGAACTTTGGAAAGTACATTCTGCTGACCAATTTCAGCAATTATGTGACCATGTTTGCGAAATGGAATAAGGTTAAAGTAGTAGGTGCTGATAGACCCATGCAATGTGCAACCGCAAATGGGATCACTATAATCAATTTTGGAATGGGTAGTCCGGGTGCAGCCACCATCATGGATCTTTTAACCGCCATTACTCCTGAAGCAGTATTATTCCTCGGAAAATGTGGCGGACTCAAGAGAAGAAATAAACTCGGTGATCTCATCTTACCAATTGCTGCTATCAGAGGAGAAGGTACATCCAATGATTATTTTCCTCCTGAAGTTCCTGCAATGCCTGCTTTCGCTTTGCAGAAAGCCATTTCAACTACCATCAGAGATTATAAAGTCGATTATTGGACGGGTACTGTTTATACCACCAACAGAAGGGTTTGGGAACATGATGATGCATTTAAAGCTTATCTCACCAAAGTGCGTGCTTATGCCATAGATATGGAAACAGCTACCATTTTCACGGTTGGTTTCTTTAATAAAATTCCAACGGGTGCATTGTTATTGGTGAGCGATCAGCCCATGATACCGGACGGAGTAAAGACAGAAGCCAGCGATAAAAAAGTAACTGCAGATTATGTTGAAAAACACCTCAAGATCGGTATTGACTCTCTCAAACAACTGATCAATAAAGGCCAAACGGTTAGACACCTGAGGTTTTGATTTTTGATTTGTTGATCTTTGATTTCTTGATTTAAATTCAAAGATCAACAAATCAAAGATTTCTAGTCTTTCCACAAAAAGGGAAATAAAATAACTGCGAGTGCAATAACAAGGATATCGAGTCCAACCAACATGAGCACCATTTGCCACCAGCCGGCCTGAATGACATCTGAGAAACCGGTTCCGGCAATTTTCATGAGTAATAATAGTTGAGGGATGATCAGTGGGAATCCCATGATAGCCATTAATGCAGCTTGTTGCTGGGCTTTTGCTGCAATAGCAGCCAGAAAGGTGAACACAAGACTTAAGCTCATACCTCCCAAACAAGCAATGCCGACAAATTGTATTAGGTTTTCTAACGGGTTGCCCAATAAAACTGTGAAGATTCCCAAACTCAATAAGCTCATCAAAACCATGAGCAGCAGATTGAAGATGAGTTTGGAAAGAACAAAATCAATGGGTCCTGCAATAGAATAGAAATACAACATTCTACCTCTACTTTCCTGCAAGAAACTTTTGGCAACTGCATTGACGCAAACAAATAACTGAATCACCCAAAATAGCCCATTCCAAACGGTATCATCGGGTTGTCCCATAGATAAATACACCACAAAAATGGTAGAAGCAACATATAGTAATATGCCATACAATGTATACTGTTGGCGCATTTCTAATAAGAGGTCTTTTTTGACCAGCGATAATATCGTTCTACTACTTTTCATGAAAACATTTTCTGCAGCGGGGTTCATAGGTTTCTTTCTCACCTAACAACACCTGACCATCACCTTCAATTTTTCTGTAAGATACGTTAGCAATGTTGCCACATTTCATACAGATGGCGTGCAATTTCGTGATGTAATCGGCTACCGCCAGTAAATTAGGCATTTGTCCAAAAGGACGTCCTAAATAATCCATATCCAATCCCGCAATAATAACTCTGGTTCCTCTGAGCGCTAATGTTTCACATACATGCATGATCTCTGCATCGAAGAACTGAGCTTCATCAATTCCAACGACATCTACATCTTGCGCCATCAACAAGATGGTTTGCGAGTTTTCAATGGGAGTACTTTGAATACTGTTGGCATCATGACTTACTACCTGGGTTTCATCATAGCGAACATCGATGGCAGGCTTGTATATTTCAACTTTCAGGTTGGCGATCTTGGCTCTTTTTAAGCGACGTATCAGTTCTTCGGTTTTGCCACTAAACATACTTCCACAGATCACTTCGATCCAGCCTCGGCGCTCACCTGTTAAATTTGGTTCAATAAACATATAAATAACGAATCAAGGCGGGCAAATTAGTCTAATCGACACTTATTTTCATATTTTTGCCTCGCATTTTACAAACAAACTAAGCCCGAAAAAAGCAAGTAGGTATTTAACATGAGAACTATTCTACAAAAGTTTCTTGTATTGCTGCTGCTGATCTCCTTTGCTAATATAGTGACGGCGAGACCCGGGTGCCATTTAAGAACGGTAGATACCACAGCTGAGGCTGAAGACCTTAGGTTTAATAAGACCGAATCTTTTACGCTTATTGAGTTTCTGTTAGAACGCGTACATGGTCTCTCAGATAATATTCCTAATAATGAAGAGACAGGTGTTCATTATAGTGTTTTCAGGACACAGAGTAAAGGTATTTCGACACCTCGTATTACATCTGCAGAACAGCCAAAAAATTCAGCTGCGTTAGCTTCTATATTTTCGGCTGATCCGGTAGTGCATCATACATTTCTGTACAACTCACCTATTACAGGGATATTTCACGGTTTTCTTTTCAGGCTAACGCCATTTTGATCCTCACTCGTTTCCATCTTTTTTTTGCTTCATGTAATATGAAGCATCTGCATGATTCGAACTATTAATCAACTTAAACGAGTGAAATGAGATCAATTTTACCTGTAATGGGCGTATGCATATTATTCATCTTTTCTTGTAAATCTGAAAATAATGAAGGACAAAAAGAGCAGGAAATGATTTTACCTGTTCTTGAGATCACAAAAACCGATACACAGCTGTTAGTGGATTATGTGTCGGATATACAAGCGGTAAAAAATGTAGAGATACGTGCACGTGTCAATGGATTCCTAGAGAAAATTTTTGTAGATGAAGGGCAGAGTGTTAAAAAAGGACAATTACTTTTTCAAATCAATGATTTAGAATATACAACCGATCTGGCAAGAGCAAGAGCCAATGTTTCCAATGCACAAGCTGAAGCGAAAGCTGCAGAACTCGAAGTATCCAGAACAAAACTTCTGGTAGAAAAGAAAGTCATCTCTTCTACTGAATATGATCTGGCGTATGCGAGATTAAAAGCCGCCAATGCAAAAGTGGAAGAGGCGTTGGCTTTACAGGCAAGTGCACAGAATAAACTATCCTTGACAAGTGTGAGATCTCCATTTGATGGGATCATTGATCGTATCCCATTGAAGATCGGAAGTATGATCGATCCGGGTGCTTTATTGACAACGATCTCTGATATCCATGATGTTTTTGCATACTTCCATATTTCAGAGAGTGAATATTTACGGATAAAAAAAGGAATGAGTGATACCCGACAGAATGTTCCTGTTCAATTGATATTAGCTGATGGAACTAAGTATCGTCAACAAGGAAGAATTGAAACGGTGGATGGGGAGATCAATGAAAATACGGGTGCTATTGCTTTCAGAGCAAGATTCCCGAACCCTGAAAAATTATTACGTCACGGTGCTTCCGGAAAAGTACGACTGATCAGTGAGGTAAAAGACGCTATGTTGATTCCACAGAAATCTGTGTTTGAGATACAGGATAAGAATTATGTTTTTGTAGTGGGATCAGACAATATTGTAAAAATGCGAGGCTTTACCTATAGCAAACGCGTTGCAGACTTTTATATAGCCGAGCAGGGTTTGATGGCAGGCGAGAAAATTGTATACGAAGGTGTACAAAATATTCGCGATGGTATCAAGATCAAACCTAAAATGATCACTGCCGCTAACCTGATTGCTTACAAAAAATAATCTATCCCATGTTTGATATATTTATCAAGCGACCTATATTGTCGCTTGTCATCTCATTATTAATAACGTTACTGGGGGTATTAGCATTATTCACGCTTCCTGTAACACAGTTTCCTGATATTGTTCCCCCCTCTGTTACTGTAACTGCTAAGTATACAGGAGCTAATGCTGAAGTATGTGCGAAGGCAGTAGCTACCCCCTTGGAAAGAGCCATCAATGGTGTTCCGGGTATGACCTATATGTCTTCTGTTTCGAGTAATAATGGTATTACTTTAATTACAGTTTCATTCAAAGTAGGTACTGATCCTGATCAGGCAGCAGTGAACGTGCAAAACCGTGTCACCACTGTATTGGATGAGTTACCTGAGGAAGTGATCAAAGCCGGAGTTACTACCGAGAAAGAAGTGAATAGTATGTTGCTGTACTTGAATATCATGAGTGATGATAGTACCGCGGACGAAAAATTCATTTACAATTTTGCGGATATCAATATTCTGCAAGAGCTCAAGAGAATTGATGGCGTTGGTTTTGCTGAGATCATGGGTTCGAAAGAATACGCAATGCGTGTTTGGTTGAAACCTGATAAGATGCTAGCCTATAATATCTCTGCCAATGAAGTGGTGGATATTCTTCGAAATCAAAATGTGGAAGCTGCGCCTGGCAAAACGGGAGAGAGCTCTGGAATGGATGCAGGCTCATTGCAATATGTACTTCGTTATACCGGGAAAAAAGCCAGTGCTACGGAGTATGAAAATATTGTCATCAGAGCTGAACAGAATGGATCTGTTCTTCGACTAAAAGATATCGCGGATGTTGAATTCGGATCAATGACGTATAGCATGGTATCTGAAACAGATGGTAAACCATCTGCTTCTATCATGCTGAAACAAAGACCGGGATCGAATGCGAGAGATGTGATCAAGAATGTAAAGCAAAGGATGGCAGAATTGCAGGAAAGTTCTTTTCCGCCGGGGATGAAATACAATTTCGCTTATGATGTTTCCCGTTTCTTGGATGCGTCTATAAAAGAGGTACTGAAAACCTTAGTGGAAGCTTTCATATTAGTGTTCATTGTAGTATTCATTTTTCTGCAAGACTTTCGTTCGACTTTGATTCCTGCATTAGCAGTACCTGTGGCGCTGATTGGTACACTGGCATTTATGCAAATGCTGGGATTCTCCATCAACCTCCTCACATTGTTTGCATTGGTATTAGCGATTGGTATCGTTGTTGATAATGCCATTGTAGTGGTTGAAGCTGTGCATGTAAAAATGGCGGAACATCACATGACACCTATGAATGCAACGATCGCAGCGATGAAAGAGATCAGCGGTGCATTGATTGCAATCACACTGGTAATGTCTGCGGTGTTTGTACCTGTAGCTTTTCTCTCAGGTCCGGTAGGTGTATTTTATCGTCAGTTTTCTCTGACACTTGCTATTTCCATCGTCATATCCGGTATCAATGCTGTTACGCTTACACCTGCATTGTGTGCTTTGATGTTAAAGCATGAACCTGCTCGAGTAAAAAAGAATCTATTGGCGAAATTCTTTGACGGGTTCAATAAGAGATATGATCAGACATCTTCAAAATACCAGCGACTAATCGGTGCTATCGTTACTAAGCGAATGGTTACAATGGCACTACTGGTTACATTCTTTGCAGCAACATGGGGAGTATCAACGATTCTTCCAAGTGGCTTTATACCAACTGAAGATCAGGGAATGGTTTATGTCAATGTTACCACACCGCCGGGATCTACGGTTGAAAGAACTGAAACGGTAATGCAACAGATGCAGGAAGCGATAAAAGATATTGAGGCGATTGAGAATATTTCAATATTAGCTGGTTATAGTTTGGTGACAGAGGTAGCAGGCGCTTCATATGGAATGGCGATGATCAATCTGAAACCATGGAAAGAAAGATCGGTATCAGTTAATCAGTTGATAGAAGAGCTGCGGGAAAAAACTGCTTTTATCAAAGATGCTGATATTGAATTCTTCCCGCCACCAACAGTTCCGGGTTTTGGTAATGCAAGTGGATTTGAAATGAGGATATTGGATAAAACCGGAACCGGTAATCTGCAGCAAACTGCTGCGGTTGCGAATGATCTGATCGACTCTCTTGAAAACACAAAAGAGATTGGATCCGCATTTACTAGTTTTGATCCTGACTTCCCACAATACCTAATCCACGTAGACCAGGATATGGCGGCCAAAAAAGGAGTGACGGTCGAGAATGCCATGAGTACATTACAGACATTGATCGGAAGTTATTATGCGACCAACTTTATTCGATTTGGTCAAATGTATAAGGTAATGGTACAAGCCTATCCTCAATACCGCACCGAGCCTAACGATCTATTGAATTTATATGTCAAGAATGATAAGGGTAACATGATTCCTTATTCCACATTTATCAGACTGGAGCGTGTCTTTGGCCCTGAGCAATTAACGCGTTATAACATGTATACTTCTGCATTGATCACAGGTGATGCAGCTGCAGGATACAGTAGTGGGGAAGCGATTGAAAAACTCAAACAAACTGCAGGTGAATTATTACCTAAAGGGTTTAGCTATGAATGGTCGGGGATGACACGTGAACAGATTCTTTCCGGAAATCAAGCTGTATTCATCTTCGGCATTTGTTTATTATTCGTGTACTTATTATTAGCAGCACAATACGAAAGTTTCTTACTGCCATTATCTGTAATTCTATCATTACCTGCCGGTATTTTCGGAGCTTTTCTGAGTCTCAAATTATTTGGATTAGAGAACAATATCTATGCACAAGTAGCCTTGGTAATGCTGATTGGATTATTGGGCAAGAATGCCATCCTGATTGTTGAATTCGCTATTCTCAGAAGAAAGCAAGGACATCGTATAGCAGATGCAGCCATCGAAGGGGCAGTATCGAGATTACGTCCGATTTTAATGACATCCTTTGCATTCATAGCCGGATTGATACCATTGTGTATCGCTTCAGGTGCAGGGGCTATGGGAAATAGATCCATTGGTACTGCGGCAGCAGGTGGTATGTTGATTGGTACCATTTTCGGCGTGCTCGTTATTCCTGGTCTATACTACTTGTTTGCAGTTTTATCTGAAAAAACGAAACGCCAACCGATAGCGGTATCTACAACAATAGCAGAAGAGAATACAGAGCAATTCAATGATCAATAAAAATTGTCAATTATGAATCTATATACTTTTAATAATAAGGTCATTGTCGTGATGATGGCCGTCATTTTACTAGGTAGTTGTGCAGTTCCAAAAGATGCAAATCGGTTTCAAGAAATTGAGTTGCCGAATTCATTCACAGATAAAAAGGATACAGTGAGTCTTGCGCAACTGGATCTAAAAATATTTTTTAGAGATACTACTTTGTATGGACTGATAACAATAGCCATCGAAAATAATCCGGATGTACAGAAGGCTTTAAGAAGGATCATGATGGCACAAGCACAATTGCAAATGGCACACAATGCAAGACTTCCTGTATTAGATGCCATAGCATCAGGAGGTTTCAACAAGTTTGGAAAATATACAATTGATGGTGTTGGTAATTTTGACACCAATCTATCACCGAACATTAATAAAGATCAACGTATTCCTGTATTGACACCTGATCTGTTTCTTGGTTTCAGGAGTAGTTGGGAAGTGGATGTATGGGGTAAGTTGAATGATAAAAAGAAAGCGGCTTTATCAAGATCATATGCTGCGGAAAAAGAACGGCAATGGCTCAAGACTCAACTGGCGGCTCAAGTTGCGTCAATGTATTATGAACTATTAGCATTAGACAGTGAGTTGGATATTTTGTATAAAAATCTTCGTTTGCAAGAAGATGCATTGGAAGTTGTAAAAATTCAAAAGAGTGGAGGTAGGGCAACTGAACTTGCTGTACAGCAATTTGAATCGCAATTATATACCACACGAAGCTATATCGTGAGTTTGAAGCAAGGTGTTATCAAAACTGAAAATGAATTAAACCTGTTATTGGGTCGGTTACCACAACCAATCAAAAGACCTACTGCTATTTTTGCTCAATCAGTACTAGCCGATATACGTACCGGTTTGCCTTCTCATTTGTTAGTAAGAAGGCCTGATATTCAAGCTGCACAAATGAAATTGATCGCAGCAGGATTTGATGTGAATGCAGCTAGAAAATCTTTTCTTCCCTCATTAAATATCACCCCATATACCGCATTGAATTCGTTCAATGCATCGATGATGTTGACACCTGCTTCTATTGCTTATGGAATTATTGGAGGCCTAAGTGGTCCTGTATGGAACCGGGGTAGATTAAAAGGAATGTTAAAAGAAGCTGTGGCCTCAGAGGGAGAAGCTTGGTATGACTACCAACAATCAGTGTTCAGGGCATATCAAGAAGTCGTGACCTGTATGAATGGCATAACCAATAATACTGATCTGTTTGAGCTGAAAAAGAAGCAGGTATCTGTATTGGAATCAGCTGTAAAAACAGCTCGAGAGCTGTATGTCACAGGGTATGCCTCTTATCTGGAAGTGATCACTGCCCAAAAAGGGGCATTGGAAACACAGCTGGAGTCAGTGACTACTTATAAAAATGTACTGTTGTCTCAAGTGGATCTATATCGGGCTTTAGGTGGGGGATGGCAATAAAATGACCATTGATATAATAATAGCTTTTGAAATACGTTTTGTAACTTGAGCAGGCCTTTATGCCATCAAACCCCCATGTCTGTTATGGAAAGAGTAGGCACTTTAATCAATAAGCTCAATGAGCAGCTTGCGCAGGGTGCGGATGCTGCCACACTATTAATGAATGCCCGTTTGTTACTCGCTGAGTTACAATCCGAGTTGCAGCAAAATCCTGTGCCCCTAAAAGGTAAAGTATCTGTTGTAATGCCTGGCTCCTTTGAAACAAAATCAAAGAATATAGAAGAAGCAGAAGCTCAAAATGTATCTGAGATAGCTTCTTCAAAAAACAACACCCAAGAAGAAACAGTAGCTGATCATAAAGAAACTCAAATCGGAAATACAAGCTGGCCTACCAATATGCCGATTGAAATACCTACACTGGTTCACCAAGCTGCAACAGGTAGTAAAGAAGTGTATGAATTGAATCAGATGCTTGTAGCAAAATTCGAGCAGCCTGAAATCAATGAACGACTTAGAGAAGACAAAACAGAAGTAGCCACCGTATTACAAACATCACCTGTTCGAGATTTGAAAAAGGCAGTTGGTATCAATGATCGTTATCTTTTTGTCAATGAACTCTTCCGCGGTGATGAAAGTATGTATGAGCGTAGTATGAAGACCATCAATGGCTTTTCTATTTATCCCGAGGCTCAATATTGGATCGAAAGGGAGTTGAAAGTTAAAATGGGCTGGGACGATCGTTGTGAAACCGTAAAACTGTTTGATCAATTAGTTAGAAGACGATTTGCCTGAATGTAATGCATGATTGTATCGCATGCACCTGCTTTCTCTCGCACATACTCACCTGCATTGCGACCTGTTTTTTCAAGTAATTCTTTGTCGTTCAATAATGCATTTAACTGTTCTTCCAGTTCGAGTGCGTCATCGACACTGAAAGCCCCTTCACGTTCTATCAATTCAACGGCTTCAAAATATTTATCATAGACAGGCCCAAATACAACAGGCTTATTAAAGACAGAAGCTTCCAAAGTATTGTGAATACCATCATCTCCAAATCCACCTCCAATATAAGCGATGGTGGCATAGTGATATATCTTACTCAGCATCCCCACATTATCTAAGATCAAAACATTTGTATTCGCAGGTATTTGTTTGGTTGTTTTTAAGATGGAATAACGGATACTATGGGTGTATAACTTATCACACTCTTTCAAACGATCTTCATCGATATCATGAGGGGCAATAATAAAACGAAGATTGGGGTGATGATTGGCAAAATGATCCAATGCCTCGTCATCTTCTGTCCAGGTACTACCTGCAATGATCACCGGATAATCGCTACAAAAGTTTTTGATCCATTCCATTGAGTCAACATGTGAAGCGATTTGAATCACACGATCAAAACGAGTATCACCACTAATGGTTACATTGTTAGTTATACCTATTTTTTTCAAAAGTAATAATGACGATTCATTTTGTACAAATAGATGCGTAAAGCAATGAAGCATTCTTCTATAAAATCCTCCATACCACTTAAAAAAAGGTTGACTTTCTCTAAAGATCCCTGACACCAATAAAAGAGGAATATTTCTATCCTTGATTTCATTCAGGTAGTAAAACCAGAATTCATACTTTACAAATAAAATCAACGAGGGCTGAACGATATTCAAAAATTGGTTTGCTGTATAAGGTCTGTCCATGGGGAGATAACAGATATGGTCAGCCACCGGATCATTCTTTCTGACCTCATATCCGGAGGGGGAGAAAAAAGTAAGTAGAATAAAGTGGTTAGGATGATGGTGTCGGATGGCTTCCAATAATGGTTTGCCCTGTTCGAATTCGCCCAATGAGGAACAATGCATCCAAACAACCGGGCGGTCATTTTTATGCAGCCTGTCATGTAATTTTCTGAATTGTTGTTTTCTGCCGGCAACCCAAAGTGATGCCTTGGGGTTGTAAAATGAAAGCAACCAGACCGCTTTGGGATAAAGCCAAACGAACAAACGATACAATAGGCGCAAATGCAATGATTTATGGCCACAAATTAAGAACTTAAACCGATTTGGTCGATGTTGAATGTGAAACCCATTTCAGGCATTTTTGCAGTAGTTTTGCTGCGAAAGGAAATTTCTCTATGAGGCCTATACAAATGGTGGATACCCGTACCCAGTACGAAAACATTAAAACAGAAGTTGATGCCGCTATTCAGGAAGTATTGAATAGTGCAGCATATATCAATGGGAAAGCTGTTCAGGACTTTGCCACTTCACTTAGTCAGTATTTGGGAGTGAAACATGTGATCCCTTGTGCAAATGGTACCGATGCATTACAAATCGCGATGATGGCTTTGGGATTGCAACCGGGGGATGAAGTGATCACCCCCTCATTCACATATATTGCAACAACAGAGGTAGTAGCTTTATTGAAACTTACACCTGTTTTTGTGGAAGTAGATCCCAAAACTTTTTGTATCGATCCTGAATCGATTCGAAAAGCCATCACCCCTAAAACAAAAGCTATTGTGCCCGTCCATTTGTATGGACAAGCAGCTCCTATGGAAGAAATCTTAGCGATCGCTAAAGAATTCAATTTGTATGTTATTGAAGACAATGCACAGGCCATTGGATGTGATTATACATTTTCTGACGGTACGGTTAAAAAAACCGGAACCATGGGTATCATTGGGGCCACTTCTTTTTACCCGAGTAAAAACTTAGGGGCTTATGGGGATGGAGGTGCTATTTTCACGAATGATGATGCATTGGCACATCAATTGAAAATGGTGGCCAATCACGGACAACAAAAAAGATATTATCATGAAGTAGTTGGATGTAACTCACGCTTAGATACAATACAAGCAGCTATTTTGAATATCAAACTTTCAAAATTGGATGCTTATAACTCCGCGAGACAATCAGTGGCTGATTACTATAACAAAGCATTTGTTGGTAATGAAAAGATCATTACGCCTTATGTGGCATCCTATAGTAATCATGTGTATCACCAATACACGTTAGTACTGAATGGAGTGAACAGAGATGAGTTGGGGGCGTATTTAGCTTCACAAAACATACCTTCCATGATCTATTATCCTGTTCCCGGTCATAAGCAGGATATGTTCAAAAGCTTTGCTTTGCCGAACTATGAATTGACCATTACCGATTGGTTAACTGAACGAGTAATATCATTGCCTGTTCATACAGAAATGGAGCAAGAGCAATTAGAGTACATTACTAAACACGTTTTAAATTTTGTAAACAGATAAGGAATGAAGATAGCTGTTGTAGGAACCGGTTATGTAGGATTGGTCACTGGTACATGTTTCGCTGAAACAGGTAATAAGGTTACTTGTGTAGATATTGATCAATCAAAAGTGGAAAAACTTTCTAACGGGGAGATCACCATTTACGAACCTGGTCTGGAAAAGATATTTCTGCGTAACCTGAAAGAAGGCCGATTAAAATTCACCACCGTTCTGGAAGAAGGCATTCAAGAGGCAGATATTATTTTTCTTGCATTACCAACACCACCGGGGGCAGATGGAGCAGCTGATCTTAAATTTATACTCTCGGTTGCTGATCAGATTGGTAAAATTATCAATAGCTATAAAGTTATTGTAGATAAAAGTACCGTTCCTGTTGGCACTGCAGATAAAGTGAAACAGGCGATCGCAGTACATTATAAAGGTGAATTTGATGTAGTTAGTAACCCTGAATTTTTGAGAGAAGGGGTAGCGGTGGATGATTTTATGAAGCCGGACAGAGTAGTAGTAGGAACAAGTTCTGAAAGAGCGAGAAAGATCATGGGCGATCTTTTTGCGCCTTTTGTAAGACAAGGTAACCCGATCATTTATATGGATGAGCGTTCTGCAGAATTAACGAAATACGCTGCAAACTCTTTTCTAGCAATGAAGATATCTTTCATGAATGAGATCGCACAGTTGTGTGAAAGAATGGGTGCAGATGTGGATATGGTACGTAGAGGCATTGGTAGTGATGAAAGGATCGGTAAACGCTTTCTTTTTCCGGGTATTGGATATGGAGGTAGTTGCTTCCCGAAAGATGTACAAGCACTCATTCACTCTTCCGCAGAAGTAGGGTATCAGTTCAGTATTCTAGAGGCAGTTGAGAAAGTGAATACTGCACAGAAATTACATCTATTTAACAAGCTGAAAGCTTACTTTAAGAATGATTTAAAAGGTAAACATTTTGCAGTGTGGGGATTGTCTTTCAAGCCTAATACCGATGATATCAGAGAAGCTCCCGCTTTGGAAATGGTCAATGCATTATTACAGGAAGGTGCTACTATTACAGCATTTGACCCTGAAGCGATGAACAATGTTAAAAAATTTCTGGGCGATGCTATTCAGTATGCTCCAAGTCAATATGAAACTCTAACGAATGCCGATGCTTTGATCATCGCTACTGAATGGAGTGAATTTCGAACTCCGGATTTTGAAATGATAGAAAGTAAGCTCAAACAAAAAGTCATTTTTGATGGGAGAAACTTATTTGATGTGAGACAAATGGATGAGTTGGGATTTCATTATGAAAGTGTTGGACGAAAATAGTTAATAGACCATGGTCCATGGTGCATAGACCTTTTTTCTATGGAAAAGAAAAGAATACTTATCACGGGAGCAGCCGGATTTTTGGGATCACATCTTTGTGATCGATTTATTCGTGAAGGCTACCATGTCATTGGTATGGATAACCTGATCACAGGTGACATGAATAATATTGAACACCTGTTGAAGTTGCCTGACTTCGATTTTCATCATCATGATGTCACTAAGTTCATTCATATATCCGGACAGCTCGATTATATTCTTCATTTCGCATCTCCTGCCAGTCCGATCGATTATTTGAAAATTCCCATTCAAACTTTGAAAGTAGGAGCGCTGGGTACACATAATTGTTTGGGTTTAGCGAAAGCAAAAAATGCAAGAATTCTGGTAGCATCTACGAGTGAAGTGTATGGCGACCCATTGGTGCATCCACAAACAGAAGAGTATTGGGGTAATGTGAATCCGGTTGGACCAAGAGGTGTATATGATGAAGCTAAACGTTTTATGGAGTCTATTACCATGGCCTATCATACCTATCACGGGGTTGAAACAAGGATCGTTCGCATATTCAATACCTATGGTCCGCGTATGCGACTGAATGATGGGAGAGCTTTGCCTGCTTTTATCGGACAAGCTTTACGAGGAGAAGATATTACGGTGTTTGGCGACGGAAGTCAGACCCGCTCATTTTGTTATGTGGATGATCTGGTGGAAGGTATCTATCGTTTGCTCATGAGTGATTATAGTATGCCTGTAAATATTGGTAACCCTAATGAGATCAGTTTATTGGATTTCGCTAAAGAGGTTTTGAAACTAACAGGAGCAGGTGTGAAGATCGTTCATAAACCATTGCCTGTTGATGATCCTAAACAACGTAAGCCGGATATTACAAAAGCTAAAAAATTATTGGGCTGGGAGCCAAAAATAGATAGAGCAGATGGTTTGAAAAGAACGTATGATTATTTCAAAAATCTTCCTAAAGAAGAATGGACAAAACAGCCAAAAGAATTCACCAATAAGTAACCATGCCAAAGCCATTAGTAGTTGTAACAGGAAAAACTGGTCAGTTAGGTTGGGAGCTGATGCAGTTGGCTGAGCATTATTCACATCTTTTTGATTTTCTTTTTACTGACAGGAATCAGTTCGATCTATTGGATGAAAATTCTATTGACCATTTCTTTAAACACTATCAACCTTCTTATTTTATTCATTGTGCGGCATATACCGCTGTAGATAAAGCAGAGTCTGAACAGGATATCGCATACAGGATCAATGCAACTGCGGTTGCACAAATTGCTCGTCATTGCAAAGCTTATAACACGGCACTGATTCATATTTCAACAGATTATGTATTTGATGGGAAAGGCCTTGCTCCTTATACGATTGATACTCCTACAAATCCTGTAAATTATTATGGATATACTAAAAGGGTAGGAGAAGAACTTGCTTTACAAAATAATCCAGCCACGCTTATCATTCGTACTTCATGGCTATACAGTTCTTATGGACATAATTTTGTGAAGACCATGTTGCGTTTGATGAAAGAACGTGATATGGTAAAAGTAGTTGCTGACCAACAAGGTTGTCCTACTTATGCAGCTGATCTTGCTGAAGCTATTATGAAGGTGATCACTTCATCACAACATGGAGATTTGCGTACGGGAGTTTTTCATTACAGCAATACGGGCGAAACCAATTGGTATGAATTTGCAAAAGCCATTCGAGATACCGCCGGATTCACTTGTACTGTTGAACCTATAACAACTGCTGAATATCCTACACCTGCAAAACGTCCGGGTTATTCTGTAATGGATCTGACTGCCATCGCAGAACAATATGATGTTGTTTTACATCCTTGGAAAGATAGCTTGGTTAAATGCCTGGCATTGTTAAAAGCTTAAAGCTTCTTCCAACCTTCTAACTTTCACTGAAGTATTTTTGCCACTTATCCATTGGAGATATATCATATTCTCTATGCTTGCTATTTTTGATATATGGAAATTAGGAATAGTACTTTAGCAGATATTGAAAACATTTTCGGCTTATACCGGATGGCTGCACAGTATATGAAAGAACGTTTTCCCGTTCATTTTCCTGAGTTTGATCGGGACATGGTGATCAAGGAAATTGAGGAAGGCAGACAATGGAAAATGTTGATCGATGGTGAATTGGCATGTATATGGGCCATTACCTGGAACGACCCTCAAATATGGGAAGAGAAAGACAGTGATCCTTCTATTTATATTCATCGAATAACGACCGTGCCCGCTTTTCGTGGCAGACATTTAGTAAAAGAGATCGTTCGATGGGCCATACAATATGCAAAAGAAAATAATAGAAGTTATGTTCGACTAGATACTGTCGGCGAAAACCAAAAACTGATCCAACATTACCAGGAAAGTGGATTTGATTTTTTAGGAATGGTGCAATTAAAAGATACCAGTGGTTTGCCGGATCATTATCGATTAGATAAAGTGAGTTTGTTTGAGTTAAAAGTATAAGTCGATTCAGTATTATTTCCTCTCCGGACATACCGAAGGTTCTACAGAGTAATCCAATGAAACAATTTTCCAACCATCGTTTGTTTTAAAGAAAGTAAAAACATCGATACCACAGTGGTTGAAGTTTTGATTGATACTTAAAGTGTAAGGTACCCATGCCATGGCAATTCTACCATGGATCTTGACTTCTGCAGAAAGCATTTTTTCATAGATCACAGACTGTGGATTCACAAAACTCTTCATCCTGTCTTTGAATAAAGCCGTTCTGGTTAGTAAAGAGTCATTTTGCGTTCGGATGGAAGTAGTTTGACCATCCAGTAACACAATACTTTTCAAAAGAATAGTATCCTGCTTTTCCAATGCTTCAAAGAATTGGGTTACTTTTTGAAGGATTTGTTTCTCTTCAGGATGGTTATTTTGTCCGTTTGATTGGGAAGAGACAATCACCAATAGCAAGCACAGTATTATTTTCATTCGATTATAATTTGAATTGATCTTTAAAGCGAGCAATATTGAATCCTTGTTGTAAGATCATTTTTGATTGTTTACTGTCTTTTAACAAAGCAGGATTCGTATGATTTAAGTGTATGAAATAGATTTTTTTCTTTTCGGTATTGGGTATTGATTCAAATAAACGCATGGTTTCAATGATAAATGGATGCGGTATTTCTTTGATATCTCTATTATTGATCTCTGCCGCATCAAAAAAAGTAGCATCAATAAATGCATAATCTACATCAGCTATTTCTTGTCTGATATCTTTATTCCACTTTCCCCATTTGTCGATATCGGGAATGAATAATGCTTTTTTATTCGGACCGATGATTTTGTAGCCCACTGTTTCGCTGTATTCATCTCTATGTGGTACAATGAATGGAATGATCTGAAGATCATTGCTCAGTTGTATAGATACACCGGCTTGTACTTGTTTTATTTCGATGTTTTTAAGGGATACCAGTTGATTCCAAGGCCCATTTTGTTTGAGAAAGCCCTCCATGCGTGGCATGGTATATACCGGAACCTGTGAAGCATTGAGGGCTTCTTTTCCTAAGAACATTAAGCCGCTATAATGACCGATATGTGCATGTGAAAGAAAGATGCCACTGGGGATATCAGTAGGTGTCTGGCTATAATCTTGTAGCAGACGAAGTTGTGAAGTGATATCGGGAGTGGCTTCAAATAGGTAGCCACTTTTCCTTGTAGGATCAGCTATGCCCAATGCTGTTACTTTTCTATCCGGGTCTGATTTTTTGAAAAGGGCAACGCAACAACTTTTTGTACAGCCTATATGAGGGGAGCCTCCATCCTGAACATTACCCAATACAATGATAAAAGGTTGTTGAGCAGCCAATGAGCAAGCGATCGAGCAAAAGAATAGTATGTTGAACAGCCTCATGTATGTAAGTTACTAAAAGCTGTTTAAGATGCTCACAGTTTTAATGCTCCTCTAAATCCTCTCGCTGCATAATAAGATTGAGCTCCATTGTGGTAAATGAATACCTGTCCATACCTGTAGTCACCGAATATAGCACCTCCTTCTTTTCTGATGGCTACCGGTGTTAATAGCCAACTGGATGTTTTACGATCTACCGGCTGCAGAGATTGCAGATAGCGGTATTGTTCTTCTGTCAATAGTTCAATACCCATAGCTTGAGCCATATCCATTGCTGAACTTTTAGGGGCATGTTCTTTTCTGGATTCAAGACCCTCACGATCATAACAAACACTTCTTCTGCCTGTTGGACTTTCCGCAGCGCAGTCCACAAATAAATAGGTGTCCGTCTTTTTATCGTATGTGATTACATCCGGTTCTCCTCCTGTTTTCTCCATTTCATGAAGCGACCAAAGTTTTGCAGGTTGTGCTTCCAGTTTGATTTGTACTTTTTTCCAGTCAATGTCTTTATGCCTGTATTCATTTTTTTGGAAACGCGTATGAAGTCGTGTTAAGAGTTCTTTTATTTCTGCAGAGGATAATTTATTTTTTGACATGCTATTTGTTTTAAAGATGGTAGTTGATGCAAAACAGCAAACAGTAGAAATAAAAGTTCACAGAATCATCCGGTATAGATACATGATTAATTTTGCTGATTCCCCAAGCTTTTGGAAAGCATTTTAAACCCACTCTTTTGTACTGGGAAAATTACTAATTTTAAATAGTTCGTACAAATAAGGCAAGGTATATGTTGCCACTTTTGGAATGTTCCGAAACTTTCTAAAAGCTTACTTCACCGTAATTAGAACTATAAAATGCAAAATATCATCCTTTTAGTTTCTGCGTTAGCATTCTTATCTGCTGGCTGTACTAAGAAGGAAAATCATAATTGCGAACCGGCAACTTTATATTACACGCCTCGATGTGCAACAATAAAAGGATACGTAGTATTTGAAAATACAAATACCACTAAAGTGTTTAGGGAAGAAATTGATGCACGATTTCATGGGAGCGATATCAAAGTTTGTATTAGTTACGAGGATGTTTCTAATTGGATCATCACTGCTGACTGTATGACAGCACCGCCAATCAAAATTTTATCAATAAAAGCTAGATAATCTTTAGTATAACTTTTGAAATGTCGGCTTTTATACTCCTCTGAAACCGGCATTAGAAGTTCTATAACTGTTTCCTCGTATATTAAGATTCATAGGATTTGGGAGGAGAGATCAATATCATTTTACTATTTGGTTGTACTTATATTTAACCCTCAAAACATCCATATGAAGAGATCCTTTCTTTGCTTTCTCATGATCATTGTTTTTTTCTTGTCGGTAATGGCTAATGATCACCTTGCTAAACCTATTCTTACCGGTGCAGAACAAACAGATTTGTATTTGCCACTCTTGAAAGGTAAAAGGGTAGCCATATTGGCGAACCCTACAACCATCATTGGAAAAACCCATTTAGTGGATAGTCTGCAGAAATTGGGTGTGAATATTGTAAAAGTATTTGGTCCTGAACATGGCTTTCGAGGTAATGCCAGTGCGGGTGCCGTAGTATCTGATGAAACAGATGCGCTAACAGGTATCCCCATTATTTCATTGTATGGTAAAAAAAATAAGCCGAGTAAAGAAGATCTGGCAGATGTGGATATGATGATCTATGATGTGCAGGATGTCGGGGTACGTTTTTATACCAATATCAATGCACTCGTTCGTTTAATGGAAGCCTGTGCAGATAATGGAAAAGAACTTTTGATACTTGATCGCCCCAATCCGAATGGGTATCTGATAGATGGTCCGGTATTGGATATGAAATATAGGTCGGGTATCGGAATGTTTCCTATACCGATGTCACATGGATTAACGGTTGGTGAATTTGCATTGATGGCGAATGGGGAAGGATGGCTCACAAATAAAGCCAAGTGTAATATTCGAATCATACCTCTTGCCAATTATGATCATGATATGCCTTACTCATTGCCAGTAAAACCTTCGCCTAATTTGAATACTCAGCAGGCCATTATGCTGTATCCTTCCACTTGTATGTTTGAAGGTGTGTATTTGAATCACGGGAGAGGTACTTATTATCCGTTTACGGTTTTGGGTAGTCCTGAGTTAAAAGGTATCTACTCATTTTCGTATACGCCAACAAGCATCAAAGGAATGGCAGAAACACCACTCTTTATGGATCAGGTCTGTTATGGATTGGATCTTCGTAATTATGATGTAGAGCTATTAAGAAAAAGTAAAAAGATCAATATCAGTTGGATCATCGAATTGTATAAAGCACATCCCTACAAGGAAAAATTCTTTGAGCGATTAAGTGATCAGATGAATTCTATCGAAGTGCAAATAGGTGTAGGCGAATTCAGACAACAGGTGATCAATGGAGTATCCGAAGAAGAGATTCGTAAAAGCTGGGAACCAGGATTGAGTGCTTATAAGGAGATGCGAAAGAAGTATTTGTTGTATCCGTAAAACTTTAGAAATATATCTGAGATTATTTTTAAAATTCCGAACCCTCCAAGGGTTTACTTTGGAGGTTAGCCAAAAATAAAAAGCCCCGCATTTATGCGAGGCTTTTTATTGCAGATTCTGAGTTACGTTCGTTTCAGTTTCAAAAGTATTTGGCGTTAATGATAGATATTTCACTGCTTGAAGGAATGTAAATCAGTAGTTTATTCAGGCATATGAATTAAAGTTGAATTGAATCTTTTAAATAGAGATATTATTTATTGCGCTTCGGGCTCTTCTTGATCAAACTCGTCTTGATCAATGAATTTTTTATTTTTTATGAAAAAACTTAAAACAATAGGCACACAGAGACCTAAGCTAAATAGCCATATAATCCATTTGAAATTTGAAAACTCTACCAAGGCTTCAATAAAAAACATGACTAGTAATATAAGTATGAATGGTATCCCAAATAAAATACCTACGCTTTGAAGTTTATTAAGTTTATACACTTTTACTTCTGTAACGGCAAACCATATTATACTGATTAACCAGAAAATGCTGATGAGTAATATACTTTCATCACTAAAGAAATCTTCAGGGAGTAGCGAAAACAAGAGTATAAAAAAATTAAAAATTAGCACCACCGGAGAGAATAAAGCGCATTGAGCATAGAGATATCGCTTTAGGATAGGCAGGGTTACTTTTTCACGATTTTTTAAAATCATGCCAATCGAAAAGAACAATGGTAAAAGTAAGAGGGCTATTCCCGTGGCATAGATTTGTTGCTCTGATAAATTAGATTTAGAATTGTTTGTTTCATCATCAATTTGGGAGGATAATTTTTCTGCAGACTTTAGATCTTCAATATTATCAAAAATGGTAATTGGAATTTGTTTATTGAAATACATGGTGTCTATCGAAACGTAAGCGTAGCTTTCATCCAATTCATTGCTATCACTATACATTACGTTTGGCGGGGTTGTACTGTCTGAATCTGTACCAAGTTGATAGGCATATATATCTAATTTCAAATCGATAGCATTCGTATCGGAATCCTGAAAAGTTATATCTACTTGATTTTCTTCCGGTATATAGTTATCGAATAAAAATGTATTAATGATATAGTTGCTGTCGCCTTCTGTATAACTCCATACATATTCATAAACATATCTTTCAGCTCGAAAATCAGTCCATTCACTTAGTTGATCAATTTTGGCAGTATATGTATAAGTGCTGTCTCTTAAAACATAAGTTTTTCCTTCTACTTTTAAGTGGGGTAGTTTTACTTCGCTTTCTAGTATGATTGGACCTAAGCCTACAAATAAAAAAAGAAAAATAGGGGATATGAAACTTTTGAAATTCGGATTGTCGCTGGTTAGTTCAGCATCAATATAATTGACCATGCTTCTGGGTGCAGCTAAAATCCAAAATAATGTTTTAGGTATAAGAATAATCCAAGAAATAATCTGAAATGCAAATCTTTCAAATGCATTAATTAAATCTGAAAAGTTCATACGATCAGTTAATGTAAATAATCAAATAATCAAAAGTTCATTGAGTTGCGTATTTTGATACTGGTCTATTGAAATAAGGTCTACAGGCAAGTATATAATACAGCTCAAACTTTAGTACTATTTTTTGTAATAGATAGAAATATATGCAATCCTTTGAAAGTTTCAAAGAAGAATAACTGTTTTTTCTTTTTGAAAGTGATATCCTTTTGAGGGAAGTAATTGATCATGGGGATCAATATAGTTGTTAATAGATATGAATCTGCTGGATTGATATAGAGTTATAATCATTGCTTTTTTTATCAAGAAGAATTAAATCGATGTTGCTATTTCAATAGTAATTGTATGAGTCATTAACAATCGGTAGCCCACAATAAAAACCGAAATATCCAATCCGGTATTTAAGACACCAATGAATAGATAAATGTAAACCTGATAGGTTCGTATTCTTTTAAAAACGAGAACCCTATATTCAGCAAATACAACTGTGTTTCTCTTCTCCATAGGATGTCCAAATAAAGAGGAGTTCGGTCGCCTCGAAGCTTGAGAGATAATGTGGGAAACTGCATGATTTTAGATGATGAGCAGAATGGAGAGATTATACGCTGCGAATAAGAGAACTTTCTAAATATATCCTTCAAGTGTTGACTTTAAATGAAAAAGCCCCACATTACTGTGAGGCTTTCTTTTTTCGTTGCCCGACCTGGATTCGAACCAAGACATACTGAACCAAAATCAGTTGTACTACCCTTATACTATCGGGCAATCCGACCCTTTCATTTCTGAATGGGGTGCAAAAATAAGGGGAGGAGGGAATTGTTCCAAATTTTTTAACTGTATTGAACAGAAGAACAGAGAAACAGAGGAATATCCAATATCCAACTCCCGGCTTGGACATTGGATATTTCTCTGTTCATTATTCATTTTCTTTCAACGCCTTGATCAAATCCAGCGCTTCCGCCACTACATCACACATAATTGTGATCAGAGAGCCGGGTTTGGCGGTGTTATAGGCGTGCATGATGGCCTCTTTTTCATTATAAATAATGGTCAAGGGGATATCTTTTCCTTTGGTATCATTGATACCCTCTACCAAGAGGTTTACGATCTCTTCTGCGGTTCTGCCCCTTAAGTTTTTGTCCTGACGGATGATGATCTCATCAAAACTTCGACCTGAAATACGCCCCAATTCCCGAATATCTTCATCCCTCCGGTCACCTGTGCCGCTGATGATCCCAACTTTCGGGGAGCCATCCATTTTCCCCACAAAATCACAGAGCAATTCCAATCCGGCCGGATTATGGGCAAAATCTACCAGAAACTTGAAATGTTTGAACTCAAACAGATTCAATCTACCCGGTGTTTGAGAAGGTGAAGGAACAAATGTGGTCAGCGCAGTTCGAATATCTTCGATACTAATGTCTTTGAACAAATAAGTAGCGAGTACAGCAGGTAGGGTGTTCATGATGTTATGTACTGCTTTTCCACCATAAGTAATGGGGATCTCACTTACTTTGATGACCCTGATCTTCCAAGTGCCTTTTAAGATAGAGACATATCCATTTTCAAATACAACAGCATAGCCTCCTTTATTGCAATGCTCCTGAATACGTGGATTCATTTCATCCATACTGAAATAAGCCACATTGCAGCTTAACCCTTTGTGCATATTGTACACCAGATCATCATCTGCATTTAAAATCGCAAAACCATGATTGAAAGTGGTTTCCGGAATCACTGCTTTCACTCTCGCCATTTGTTCCAATGAATCAATGCCTCCCAACCCAAGGTGATCGGCCGTTACATTGGTCACAATACTGACGTTACAGTTTTGAAATGCCAGACCTGCTTTTAATAAACCTCCGCGAGCACATTCTAATACTGCAAAATCGACGGTTGGATCTCTCAGTACAAATTGCGCGCTCAATGGACCGGTACAATCACCTTTCATCATCAGTTGGTTCTGTATGTACACACCATCACTAGTGGTATAACCCACTTTTCGTCCGGCTGTTTTACAAATATGTGCGGTGAGTCGGGTAGTAGTTGTTTTTCCGTTGGTTCCGGTAACGGCAATGATAGGGATACGTCCATCAGAACCTTTGGGGAATAACATATTGATTACCGGTTCGGCCACATTTCTGGGTAATCCTTCTGCAGGTTCAATGTGCATACGGAAACCCGGTGCAGCATTCACTTCCAGAACCGCACCTCCATTTTCATAAATGGATGCACGAAGATCAGGAGCCATGATATCGATACCACAGATATCCAATCCAATGATCTTGGCGATTCTTTCAGCAAGGAAAATATTGACAGGATGTACTTCATCGGTAACATCCGTAGAAGTACCACCGGTACTGAGATTGGCAGTTGGTTTCAATAATACCAATTCATCTTTTGGCGGAATCGTTTCTAAAGTATATCCTTTCTCATCCAACATTTTTTGTGTGAACTGATCGATGGTGATCTGTGTCAATACTTTTTCATGTCCATAGCCTCTACGTGGATCTTTATTGGTTTCATCTATCAACCATTGAATAGTATGTACTCCATCACCAATGACTGATGCAGGTGTTCTCAATGCAGCACAAACAAATTTGTAGTTGATGACCAACACACGGAAGTCAACACCGGGTATAAATTTTTCAACGATCACCGATCTGCTGTATTGTTTGGCAGCTTCAAAAGCTTTGAGCGCCATTTCCCAAGTAGTGATATTGGTGGTATTGCCTTTACCATGATTACCATCAATCGGTTTGATCACCAATGGGTATCCAAATTTGGCGACGGCTTCTTCCAATCCGGCTTCCGTCCTTATCACTGTTCCCTTTGGAACGGGGATTTCAGCAGCTTCTAGTAGGTTTTTGGTTTCTTCTTTATCACAGGCAATATCAACAGCGATATTGGACGTGGTGCTGGCAATGGTTGCTCTGATTCTTTTTTGATGAACACCATAGCCCAGTTGTACAAGACTCTGTTTGTTCAATCGGATATAAGGAATGCCACGTTTGGCAGCTTCTTCCACAATACAACCGGTAGATGGACCCAGACGTGTGTCTTCACGTATCTCACGCAAGCGCTGGATATCCTCCGATATATCGTATGCAGTAGCATCCACCAACGATTGAGCTATGCGCACAGATGCTTTTGCAGCATATACACCCGCATCTTCTTCCATGTAATTGAAGACCACATAATATTCACCTTCCTTGCCGGTGCCCCTGGTTCTTCCAAATCCACAATTCATTCCGGCAAGCGTTTGTAATTCCAATGCGATATGTTCGATAACATGTCCCATCCATGTGCCTTCTTCTACCCGCTGAAAGAAACCGCCGGGTTTACCAACGCTACAGCGATGTGAATACATCGACGGGAAAAGATTTTCCAATCGTTCACGAAAGCCATCAATGGTATTGGTGGGTCTTTGTTCCAGTTCTTCCAGATTCAATTTCATCTGGATCAATTTAGGGCGACGAACACTCCAGTAGTTAGGTCCACGCAGTACTTTGATCTCTTCAATTTTCATACAGTAGGTTTGGTAGCTTATTTATTCACAGAGAATACCCAATAGTGAGGGTGATGAATATAGTACATTTTTGTGGAAGCCTTAGCCGTTGAAATCACTTATTTTTGTTTGGAAAGAATTTCTACTGAATGCGTATTCCAAAAGGTAAACTGATCGCTATTGGCGGAGCTGAAGACAAAGGAACCGATCTTGAGAAAGGAGAGTTTCATCGTAATAATCTCAATTTTTTTGAATTGGGTATTCTGCGACGTATCGTGGAAGAAATAGGCGGTATTCATTCTCGCATAGAAGTGATCACTACTGCATCTACCATTCCTTATGAAGTAGGAGAGAACTACCTCAATGCTTTTGGAAAAATTGGTTGTACAGATATCGGACTGTTACATATTCGTAATCGAGAAGATGCCATGCGTGCTGATTATGTTGAACGCATTCGAAACTGTGCGGGTGTCATGTTCAGTGGCGGTAATCAACTCAGACTCTCTGCTATTTTTGGTGGTACCGTTTTTTTGAAGACCATTCACGAAAGATATCAATCCGAACAATTTGTGATCGCCGGCACATCTGCAGGGGCCATGGCGATGAGCAATACCATGATCTATGAAGGTAATGCCACACGTGCTCATTTGAAAGGAGAAGTAAAGATCACAACCGGATTGGCATTTATGGACAATGTCATCTTTGATTCTCATTTTGAAAAACGTGGACGTTTCGCAAGATTGGCACAAGCTGTTGCAGCGAATCCATCCTGTATCGGAATTGGATTGGGAGAAGATACCGGAATGTTGATCACACAAGGAAATAGGATGGAAGCCATTGGTAGCGGACCTGTGATCATTGTGGATGGACATGACATTCGTCACAGCAATATGGCTGATATTCCCGAGGGTAATCCCATCACCATTGAAAATCTGAAAGTACATTTCTGTGCGAAAGGAAATGGCTACCTCGTGGAAGAAAGAACTTTCGTAGAGCAAATGGGAGCCAGCACCACACCTGTGATGACGGATGTGTATTAGTCCATGGTCCATGGTGTATAGCTTATAGGTCATGGCAAATGGAGACCTTCATATAAAGCAAAAAATAAGTTGATACACAATTACCTGATATCCTGATCACCCGATAACCCATAACCTAGTACCTAGCACCCAGTACCCAACCCATGAACAAACTCATCCTCTTCACACTCTTCATTGCTGCAATGTTTGTACTATCTGCTTATCGTTCTGATCGGAAAAAGAAGATCATATTTTTTGGTGATTCTATTACTGAGTTAGGTGTAAAGCCGAATGGATATGTACGCGTAATGGAAGAGATGATTCGTAATGAAGATAAATCTACCCAATATGAATTGATCGGTAAAGGGATCAGTGGTAATAAAGTGTATGATTTGTTTTTACGGATGGAAGAAGATGTGTTGAAATTGCAACCTCAGATCGTAGTGATCTATATTGGTGTGAATGATATCTGGCACAAGAGTATGATGGGTACGGGAACCGATTATGATAAGTTCGGAAAATTTTACCGGGCTGTTGTCGATAAAATGAAAGCAGCAGGAATTCAGGTAATTCTTTGTACTCCTGCAGTGATCGGAGAAAGACACGATGGGAGTAACCCGCAGGATGGAGAATTGAATTATTACAGTAACTGGATCAGAAAATATGCAGCAGACAATCAGCTGCCACTTGTTGATCTGCGTACTGCTTTTCTAGATTACAGCAAGAAGAATAATCCGAATAACCAGGATTCAAAAATTCTCACCTATGATCGCGTGCATTTAAATGATGCCGGTAATAAATTGGTGGCAGAGCAAATGTGGGAAAAGATAAAAACGATCAAATAATTTGTTTGAATAGGATGGTACGCAGATTTTTATGATTGATTATGATAAATCATAACTGATCATAAAAATCTGCGTACCATCATACTACAACACTTTCACTAGAAAATAATTCTTTTTACCCTTTTGAATAAGCAAGTATTTGTTTTGAAGTAAATCTGTTGTTGTGAGCGTTGCTTTTTCTGCACTGATTTTTTCTTTGTTCAAACCAACACCGCCTGACTGCCACATTTTACGAGCTTCACCTTTACTGGGGAAGATATTGGTTTCAGCAAGGAAGCTCACGAGATCATAGCCTGCTTCTAATTGTGTTTTGCTGATCTCCACTGTAGGAACACCTTCCATCACTTGTAATAATTGATCTTCACTTAAGCTTTGTAAAACTTCTGTAGTGGCATTTCCGAAAAGGATTTCAGAAGCTTTGACAGCAAAGTCATAATCAGCTCGGCTGTGAACAAAGCAAGTGAGCTCTTCTGCCAGTTTTTTCTGAAGTGCACGCTGGTGAGGCGCTGCATCATGTTCAGTGATGAGTGCATCAATCTCTGCAACCGGTAAAAGGGTGAATATTTTGATCCAAGTTTTGGCATCATCATCACTGGCATTTAACCAGAATTGGTAGAATTGGTAGGGAGATGTTTTTTTTGCATCCAGCCACACGTTTCCTTTTTCTGTCTTACCAAATTTGCCGCCGTCAGATTTTTTGATCAGTGGACAAGTAAACGCAAATGCTTCACCACCTGCTTTTCTGCGAATCAATTCTGTACCTGTGGTGATGTTTCCCCACTGATCACTACCACCCATTTGAAGTTTACAGCCTTTGTTCTGGTATAACCAATAAAAATCATATCCCTGGATCAATTGGTAGGTGAATTCTGTAAAGCTCATGCCTGTTTCGCCCTCCAATCTTTTCTTCACACTGTCTTTTGCCATCATGTAGTTAACAGTGATATGTTTACCGGCATCGCGTATGAAACTAAGGAAACTGATATCCTTGAACCAATCATAGTTGTTCAGCATCACTGCTGCATTTGGTTTCGCAGGATCGAAATCAAGGAATTTTTCTAATTGCTTGCGAACACCTTCTTGGTTATGTAGTAATACTTCTTCGCTTAACAGATTTCTCTCTTCACTTTTTCCGGTAGGATCACCTACCATACCCGTAGCACCCCCAACGAGCGCCATAGGTTTATGTCCGGCACGCTGTAAGTGTACCAATAACAAAATAGGAACCAGGCTACCAATATGTAAACTATCTGAAGTAGGATCAAAGCCAATATATCCGGAAACCATTTCTTTTTGTAATAACTCTTCCGTTCCGGGCATGATATCTTGAATCATCCCCCTCCAGCGCAACTCTTCTATTAATGTCATCTTTTGTTGATTTGCGGCAAAGATAATGAGTAGTGATTAGTGAGTAGTCAGTAGTGAGTAATAAGAAGGGTATAAAAAACTCACTATTCACTACTCACTACTCACTAATTTTGCAACATGCGAAAAGTAGGAGAGGGAACACGTACCCTGAATTTTGTGATCGACACATTGGTGATTTTGTTTTTGGCTATCGGCTTGAACAAGGGCTGGACATTCTACGTTCGCTATTGGGGATATCCGTATTTAAATTTCGGTTGGATATTTTTCGGGACTCTTTTTATCTATTACAGTTTCTTTGAGATCATTTTCCAACGCAGTCCCGCCAAATGGTTCACTTATACCAAAGTGATCAATAAAGCCGGAGGTCGCGCTGCTTTTTGGCGAATTCTACTCAGGAGCCTGACTCGCATCACCATCATCGATCTTTTTTTTACCCCTATTCTCGGTAAACCCCTTCATGATTGGGTGAGCGGTACTGAGGTGGTGAGTAGTGAGTAGTGAATGGTGAATTGTGAGTGGTCAATATGAAGTGAGCTTTTTTTAAAGGATAAAACTTCCATCTGATGACCCAAGTAGCTTTTTCTAGCCATCGGCCATGGACTATAGACCATAAACTATCAGCTATCCCCCATTTATGATTTCCGATACTTTCTGATTCCTTGTTTCATATTCCCTGTTTCTCTGTTCCTAAGGTGTATTTTTGCGGTTCAAATCAGGAATAATGGCAAAGATTGGGATCAATATTGCAACAGGTAGTTTACAACAGGCCGAAATGATCGTGGGCATCGATCTGGGTACCACCAATAGTCTGGTAGCGATCATCCACCCCGAGAGCAAAGTTCCGGTGGCTTTGAAAGAATTCAATTCAAGCAGTCTGGTACCGAGTGTGGTGCATTTTGATGGATTTGGTAATCCTGAGGTAGGTGATACAGCCAAGCAATATTTAGAAACAGATCCTGCCAATACCATTTTCAGTGCTAAAAGATTGATGGGGAAAAGCTATCGTGACGTAAAAGAGCATGCGGATCTCTTTACCTATAAGGTCATTGATGATGATACAGAGAGTTTGGTAAAAGTTCAGGTAGGGGATAAATTTTATTCACCAATCGAGCTTTCTTCATTCATTCTCAAAGAGTTAAAAGGGAGAGCTGAACATATACTTAAAACTCCTGTGACCAAAGCCGTGATTACAGTTCCTGCTTATTTCAATGATGCTCAACGTCAGGCAACCCGGGATGCAGGTAAGCTGGCCGGATTGGATGTTTTGCGGATCATTAATGAACCTACGGCGGCAAGTCTCGCTTACGGTCTAGGGGTGAACAAAGAGGAGGAGAAAACCATCGCTGTTTATGACTTGGGTGGTGGAACATTTGATATCTCCATACTAAAAATATCGAATGGCATTTTTGAAGTACTCAGTACCAACGGGGATACCTATTTAGGCGGTGATGATTTGGATAGAGTGATAGTACAACATTGGATAAAAAAAGCAGGTATTGATCAAAATGAATTGAAAATCAATAAAATATTATCTCAATCATTACGATTAAAAGCTGAAGAGGCCAAAAAATGGCTAAGCGACAATGATGTGTTTACTGCCGAGTTAAATGGTGATTCATTGAATCTTACAAGAGACGAGTTTAATGCATTGATCCAGCCTTTGCTTGATCGCACGATCGATTGTTGCAAAAAAGCCATGGCCGATGCCGGACTCCAGACGAAGGAGATTGATACCGTGGTAATGGTAGGAGGTAGTACCCGTGTTCCCGCAGTTAAACAGTCGGTAAGTGGTTTCTTTGGTAAGCCTGTCAACGATGAAGTGAATCCTGATGAAGTGGTGGCATTGGGCGCGGCTGTACAAGCAGATATCTTAGCAGGAAACAATACCGATTTTCTCCTGTTGGACATTACCCCCTTAAGTTTGGGTATTGAGACCATGGGTGGCTTAATGGATGTATTGATCCCTAGAAACTCGAAGATACCAACAAGGGTAGGTAGACAGTATACTACCCAAAAGGACGGACAGAGTGGGATGCGTATTTCAGTATACCAAGGTGAGCGAGATCTGGTAAAAGATAACCGAAAGCTGGCCGAGTTTAACCTGACAGGTATTCCCGGTATGCCTGCAGGATTACCCAAGGTTGAAGTACAATTTTTAATTGATGCAGATGGTATTTTAATAGTGAAAGCCAAAGAGTTGCGTAGCAGTGTTGAACAAAGTATTGAAGTAAAACCGCAATACGGGTTGACCGATCAGGAAGTTGAACAAATGCTCTTGGATAGCATAACACATGCTAAAGACGATATGGTAACAAGGGCATTGGTAGAAGCGAGAACTGAAGGGGAACAGATTTTAGGAGTAACAGAAAAATTCATCGCGAAAAATCCTGATCTGATGACCAAGGAAGAAATGTTGACCACAGCGAACGCTATGCAAGCTCTTCAATTGGCCTTAACTATGGAAGATAAAAACTTGATACAGAGTAAAATAGAGGAGTTAAATGAAATAACCAGACCTTTTGCAGAGAGAGCCATGGATCAGGCGGTAGGGGCTGCGCTGAAAGGGAAGACATTGTAGGGGTGAAAAGTGAAAGGTGAAAAGTGAAAGAGAGACATTATTTATTCCCTTTCACTTTTCACCTTTCACTTTGACTCATTACCTCTTCAATTCCCTCATCCTCTCAATATACTTCCCCAGAATATCAAATTCAATATTCACTGTAGAGTCTTTTTTGACTTGTTGTATGCTGGTATGTTCAAAAGTATAAGGTATGATAGCTACTTTAAAACTATTAGCTGTAATATCAAAACAGGTTAGGCTGGTTCCATTTACAGCAATTGAGCCTTTTTCAATGATCAGATGAGCGTAAGACTCGGGTATATGAAAACGGAATTCCCAGCTTCCGGCCAATTCTTTCCTTTCAATGCAAGTAGCAGTACAGTCTACATGACCTTGAACAATATGTCCATCTAAACGTCCATTCATCACCATACATCTTTCCAGATTCACGATGCTACCGGCTTGCCAACCGGACAAATTGGTCTTTTTAAGTGTTTCCTCTATTGCGGTAACCCTGTGTTGACCTTTAGATAACTGGTCTACGGTCAGGCAAACGCCCTCATGACTGACACTTTGGTCTACCTTCAATTCATTTGAAATAGAAGACTCTACCCAAAAACTGATATTAGACCCGCTTTTTTCCAGCGAAATAACTTTGCCGATAGATTCTATGATTCCTGTAAACATAAGCGCAAGTTAAATGTCAGATCTCAGATCGCAGATATCAAAAATCTGACATCTGCGATCTGAGATCGAAAAATTTTCAAAAGGATTTGCATAATTATTCTGATACCTCTATCTTTGCAGTCCTAAAAAACACCCGAGGAGGTATAATCGTTATGCTTATCATTGATTCAAAAGATTGCGAAAACATCGACAAGGCACTCAAGAAGTACAAGAAGAAGTTCGAAAAGAGCAAAGTATTGTTACAGTTAAGAGAGCGTCAGGCATTCACTAAACCGTCTGTTAGACGTCGTGGTGAGGTGTTGAAAGCTATCTATAAGCAACAGATCGCAAGCGGCAAGATCGAAGGATAATCACCTTCTTTCATCCGAATATATTCAGTAGCCTGAGTTTTGTAACTTTAGGCTACTTTTTTTATGTCCCAAACTGCCTATCCGTCCATACAGCCCTTTTTGGATCACCTGCGTTTTGAGAAGCGCTATTCCCAACATACCCTTATTTCATACCAAACCGATCTGGAGCAGTTCTTTGCTTATTTATCCAGTCAGTTTGATGGTCCTTCTGTTCCTGAAATAACACCCATGTTCATTCGGAGCTGGTTAGCAGAAATGAAGGAAGATGGAATGGAAAGTAGAAGTTTGAATCGAAAGATATCTGCGTTAAAGTCTTTTTTTAAATACCAGTTAAAAAATGGTGTCATCTCGCAAACGCCCATGACGACCATTGTTTCTCCCAAGTTAAACAAACGCTTACCTGTATTTGTCGAAGAAAAGGATATCCGGACATTGTTTGATTACGTAGAGTTTTCTGATGATTGGAAGGGGAGGACCGAGAAGTTGGTCATGCAATTATTTTACAGCACCGGGATGCGTTTAAGTGAGCTGATCGGTTTAAAAGAATCGCAACTGGATGCTTCCTTATCACAGGTCAAAGTATTAGGAAAGGGGAATAAAGAAAGGATCATTCCGATATCTCCAGATCTGGTACAAGCGCTACAGACTTATATCAAAGAGAAACCTGTTGCGGGAGTCAAGTTATTTCAGACAGAAAAGGGAAAACCATTGCAACCCAGACAAGTCTACGCTTTTGTAAAGCAACATTTAGCTACTGTTACAACGATACAAAAAAAGAGTCCCCATATTCTTCGGCATAGCTTTGCCACACACCTCATGAATAACGGAGCTGATCTCAATGCAGTGAAAGAGCTACTTGGTCATAGCAGTCTTGCAGCCACACAGGTATATACACATAATACCATTGAAAAATTGAAAGAAGTATTTAAGAAGGCGCATCCTAAGGCGTGAGGTTTGGTTCATAGTCAATGGCCCATAGTCCATGGCTTATAGTTCATTGCGAATAGGTTTTTATTATCTGATTCGTAAATTCTTTTATCCATTCACCATAAACAGATGACTATTACTATGACCTATCAGCTTTGAACCATGGGCTATGGACTATGGCCATCAACTATCCCCCACAAATCACGTCAATCCAAATACCTAAAACCTTGAATTTCTGTGAACTGTCAACTAACAACTGGTTGCTTTTATTTTCCTCAAAAAATCCTGATTTTTTTCTTCTTTTTATCGGTTTAAAAGATTAACTTGTATTTACTGAAAAGAAACACGGGAAGACCGTTATATAACCTCAGCAATAAGTTCTTTTAAATAATTTTTTCACCGATTAAACGTGAGTTGCTATGAACGTTAACATTCAAACAGTGCACTTTGATGCAGATGACAAATTGGTAGAGTATGTTTCACGTAAACTTCAAAAGTTGAACACCTTTCATGATCGAATCTTGAAAGCGGATGTGTTTCTGAAATTGGACAATGTGGTGCATACGATCAAAGACAAAATCGTGGAGATAAGAGTGCATGTTCCGAGGCATGATTTTTTTGTGAAAGCCTCTTCAAAGTCATTCGAAGAGTCATTTGACTCAGCCATGGAATCCATTGTGTCACAAATCAAAAGAAAAAAAGAAAAATTAGCAGCGTAAAAAACTTCAAAAACCCTGGTTAAAAGCCGGGGTTTTTTTATGCGCCAAGCCGCAAGCTACAAGCCCTAATGGGCGCTCAACATCTTGAAGCATGTGGCTTGAAACGTGCAGCTTTCCCTACTTGTTAATAACTACCCGAAAAAATTCCAATCAAAATTTTGCTGAATAAAGTTTTCCATTACCTTTGCCATCCCAAAAAAGGGTAGTTCTTTGTTTTTTCTATACCAAAAAGCTGGTCAGTGAATTGGATTTTTTGCCGCTCGAAATGACCGCTTTTACAATAACAAGCCGAAGTAGCTCAGCTGGTAGAGCAGCTGATTTGTAATCAGCAGGTCGCGGGTTCGAGTCCCATCTTCGGCTCATTTTCATTTTGCTTTTGATTTCGATCAAGAGCAAATGAAAAGGGCAGGTTCCAGAGCGGCCAAATGGGGCGGACTGTAAATCCGCTGTCTTTCGACTTCAGAGGTTCGAATCCTCTCCTGCCCACAGAATAATGTTGTGATGGAAACATTGCTGCGGCATTCAAAAGTTCTTAAAAGCATTTGAAAAAGACTTAAGCGGGAGTAGCTCATTTGGTAGAGCGATAGCCTTCCAAGCTATAGGTGGCCAGTTCGAGCCTGGTCTCCCGCTCTTTTTAGTTCTTTAAAGAAACAACAGCTGAAAAAACAAGCCGTTGTAGCTCAGTGGTAGAGTATCCCGATGATATCGGGAAGGTCGTGAGTTCTTAAAAAAAGACAACAGCTGAAAAGAATAAAAGCCGTTGTAGCTCAGTGGTAGAGCACTTCCTTGGTAGGGAAGAGGTCGTGAGTCCGATTCTCACTAACGGCTCAAAGTGAAGAATGAAGTGTGATCCGCAGTGGCGGGTAAGAAAAAAATAAACAAGTGGCGAAAGCCTTAGATTTTTAAAACACAACTAAAAACCGATAAAAATGTCTAAAGAGACCTTTAAGAGGGAGAAACCTCACGTAAACGTTGGTACTATTGGTCACGTTGACCACGGTAAAACCACCCTGACTGCTGCCATTACGGACATCTTATCTAAGAAAGGTCTGGCACAGGCTAAAAAGTATGATGAGATCGATGGCGCTCCTGAAGAAAAAGAGCGTGGTATCACTATCAATACTGCTCACGTAGAATATCAAACTGCTAACCGTCACTATGCGCACGTTGACTGTCCTGGTCACGCTGACTATGTGAAGAATATGATTACCGGTGCTGCCCAGATGGATGGTGCAATCCTGGTAGTGGCTTCTACCGATGGTCCGATGCCACAAACTAAAGAGCACATCCTGCTTGCTCGTCAGGTAGGTGTACCTCGTATCGTAGTATTCATGAACAAGGTTGACCTTGTTGATGACGTTGAATTGTTGGAACTGGTTGAAATGGAGATCCGTGAACTGTTGTCTTCTTATGGATTCGATGGTGATAACACTCCAATCATCAAAGGTTCTGCAACTGGCGCTTTGGCTGGTGAAGAAAAATGGGTTAAATGCGTAGAAGAGTTGATGGAAGCTGTAGATACTTACATTCCATTGCCTCCACGTCCGGTAGATATGCCATTCCTGATGTCTGTAGAAGACGTATTCTCGATCACTGGTCGTGGTACTGTAGCTACAGGTCGTATCGAGCGTGGTATCATTAAAGTAGGTGAAGGTGTTGAAATCGTTGGTTTGATGGATGCTCCTCTTACTTCTACTGTAACTGGTGTTGAAATGTTCAAAAAACTGTTGGATGAAGGTCAGGCTGGTGATAATGCTGGTTTGCTGCTCCGCGGTATTGAAAAGAAAGATATCCGTCGTGGTATGGTAATCTGTAAGCCAGGTTCTATCACTCCACACACTGACTTCAAAGGTGAGGTTTACGTACTGAGCAAAGAAGAAGGTGGACGTCACACTCCATTCTTCAACAAGTACCGTCCTCAGTTCTATTTCCGTACTACTGACGTAACTGGTGAAGTTACTCTGCCAGAAGGAACTGAAATGGTAATGCCTGGTGATAACATCAACCTTTCTGTAAAACTGATCCAGCCAATTGCGATGGAGAAGGGTCTGAAATTCGCTATCCGCGAAGGTGGACGTACAGTAGGTGCGGGTCAGGTTACTGAAATCATCAAATAAGCTACAAGCGGCAAGCTTTTAGCTTCAAGCAAATAGGTTTTTTACTATATTTGCATACATAATCTAAAAGCTGTCTCGACCTGTCGGGATAGCTTTTAGCTTTCTACGGGCATAGTACAACGGTTAGTATAGAGGTCTCCAAAACCTTTGATCTGGGTTCGAATCCTAGTGCCCGTGCTGATTAGCGGATAGCAAATGGATCATAGCAATTTTGTTGTTGATTCTTTTCTATTAGCTAGGAACTATAAGCGATAAGCTATGAACAAAATCACCACATACTTCAAAGAAAGCTATCAGGAACTGATGGAGAAAGTAACCTGGCCTACTTGGTTACAACTTCAGCAGAGCACCGTTATCGTATTGGTAGCTACTGTGATCATCACCGCATTGGTTTGGGTGATGGATTTCTCCAGCAATCAGTTGCTGAAACTGGTTTATTCATTATTCAAGTAACAGAACATGGAAGCATCAGTAGTCGATAATAACACTGTTGAAACCACAGAATTACCACAGGATAATACCAAGTGGTATGTTTTGCGTGTGGTGAGTGGTAAAGAGCGTAAGGTAAAAGAGTATCTCGATAAAGATATCATTCGCAGTGGCTGGCAAGAAGTGATCAAGCAGATCTTCCTCCCAATGGAAAAAGTATATAAAGTGCAGAACGGTAAAAAAGTAATGCGCGAGAAAAACTATTTCCCCGGTTATGTAATGATGGAAGTATTAGATGGTAAACTGAATGATGATATGGTGCAGCATATCAGTAACATCAGTAACGTTATGCACTTCCTGACAGATGGTAAAGGTTCTAAAGGAAATATCATCTCTCTTCGTAAAAGCGAAGTGAATAAGATGCTGGGTAAGGTAGATGAGATGAATGATCAGGGTGTTACTATGAGCGAACCATTCATTATCGGTGAAACTATCAAGATCATTGAAGGTCCTTTCAACGACTTTAATGGTGTGATAGAAGAGGTGAATGATGAGAAGAAAAAACTAAAAGTAACAGTAAAGATCTTTGGTCGCTCTACACCTGTTGAATTGAACTACATGCAGGTTGAAAAATTGAGCTAAAATTTTTCTTTGTAACATAATTAAAGGCTATCCATTACGGATGGCCTTTTTCTTTGCGTCTACATGAGTGGTAGTTGTGTTTTTGACGAGTTGAGTACCTTAGAACTCCTCAGTTTAATCCTTTGAACCCATGCTCACTCGAAGAATCCATTATTATTCCGGTATAACGATCGCCTCGTTTGTAATACTTCATTTGATGAATCATGCTGTCAGCTTGATTGGGATTGAAAAACATATTGAAGTGATGACACAGTTGAGAAAAATATATCGAAACATATTTGCAGAAATACTCTTGTTGAGTGCGGTCTCTGTACAAATTTTCTCCGGTATTCAACTCTATCGATCACGGTTCAAAATCGCAAAAGGATTTTATGAAAAGCTGCAATTATGGTCAGGACTATATTTAGCCATATTTTTTGTGATTCATCTCTCAGCAGTAATGGTCGGTAGATTCATTTTAAAACTTGATACCAATTTTTATTTTGGTGCAGCAGGACTGAATCATTTTCCAATCAACTTATTTTTTATTCCCTATTATTCATTCGCTATTTTTTCCTTCTTCGCCCATCTCGCATCTGTGCATTACAAGAAAATGAAAGAAAAAAAACGGACAGTAATTTTGCAAGCAAATCTTATCCTTATCCTTGGCTTTTTTGTAGCCCTCATTTTCATGTATGGACTCACAAACAAATTTCATGGTATAGATCTTCCACCTGCGTATCAAATATTGATTGGCAAATAAAGTCATATTTATTTTGATTGAGGTAAAGTCCATTTTTATGGATAAATTCAGTATCGGAATCTCACTTCAGTAGTAGGGTTTTGTCTGATAAAAAATCACTTATGCGAAATCAAGTCTACTTACAATGGATAATTACTTTATTAGCCGGTATCATATTTATAAATGATACCAAAGCTTGTAGTTGTGGCCTCTTTGGCTCAGCGATCTCTGTCAGAGATTATAATTCCATACCCTATATTTTTTCCGGAACTGTAAAGGATATTATAATCGATCAACAACAAAAATTTGATAAGCAAAAGCGTGTGTTAGTGACTGTTGATGAAGTTTTTAAAGGAGCGTTTAACAGTGATTCAGTTTATGTGTACACTGCGATCAGCGATGCATCTTGCGGATTACCGATGCAGCCTAATCAACAATGGGTTATTTGGGCTTATTTGGATGATAATGATATTACTACTCATTTATGCACAAGAAGCACTCAAAAGATGTATTACTCTTCCAATGAATTGAATCTACTGCGGTATTTACAAAAAAGTCCTTCAGATTCTGTTTGGTTGAATGCTGCAGGACAAAAAATTGCTGAAGGAAAATTATTCCAACAAAAACCTATTGGGTATTGGAAGTATTATTACCCAAATGGCTACTTGGATTATGAAGGAGATTATTTGAATGAAAAGCAGGAGGGGACCTGGATCAAATATTTAGATCCGGAGGGTATTGTTACAAGGCTTAAGTATGATAAGAAAATACCCAAAGATTCCATGCCGGACTTGCGTAAATTGATGCATAAGATTTTCACAATAGAAAATTATAAGGAAGGAATAAGGGACGGAGAGTTTATTTATTTTCAATATGCTTCATATCATAAGCCGTCAAATATTTCAAATTATCGTAAAGGAAAACTGCATGGTAAAATGATCAGGTATTATGATAATGGTCAAATCTTTTATGAACAGAATTATCTTGATGGTGAGTTACATGGTGATGAGCGATTTTATTATGAAAGCGGACAGTTAAGGCGATCCGGAAAATTTGTAAATGGTAAGGCTTCGGGTGAATTCACATTATATGATGAAGACGGAAAACTTATTAAAACTGCTATGAACAAAAGAGTAGAATAAAATACTAACTTGTTCTTTGTACTTTCATCCTTGAATCTTCATCCATTATGGTAAAGCCTATCTACCCTTGTATCTGGTTCAATAATAATGCTAAAGAAGCTGCAGATTTTTACTGTACAGTATTCTCCGGAGCAAAATTGCTCGAGTCTAATCCAATTGTAACTCGCTTTACGGCAGGAGGGATCTCTTTTATGTTATTGAATGGTGGTCCGAAATATACTGTTACCCCGGCTGTTTCCTATTTTGTTTATTGCGATGGGGAATCTGAGATCAACAGATTGTATGCGCAGCTAAAAGAAGGTGGAAAGGTATTGATGCCATTGGATACATATGATTGGAGTCCACGTTATGCGTGGATCGAAGATCGTTTTGGCGTGAACTGGCAATTGGATGTAGAAGCTATTAATAGTCCGCAAAAGATTGTTCCGAATTTGTTATTCGTCAATCAAAAAAATAGCAAAGTACATGAAGCAAGAGAGAAGTATACTTCTATCTTCAAACCATTCATGCTACTAATGGATATGGCTTATCCAAAAGAAGCAGGTATGCCTGATGGCAGTCTATTATTTGCACAATTCAAACTCAATGGTTTTATCATCAATGCCATGAGTAGTACGCTACAACACGACTATGATTTTTCACCCGGTAATTCTTTTGTAGTGGAATGCGATACTCAGGAGGAGATCGATTATTTATGGGAATCGCTAGGTAAGAATGGTCGTTATGATATGTGTGGTTGGTTAGCAGATGAATTTGGTGTTTCCTGGCAAATCGTTCCATCCATACTTTCTCAGCTAATGAGTGATCCCGAGAAAGGGCCGCGTGTGATACAAGCTTTTTTAAAGATGCAAAAGTTCGATATTCAGACTTTGTTGGATGCCTAAGCTCAATCAAAAACATAAGAAGCAGGATGCTCTGAAACGATCCAACTTCCTTCTTTTATCTCCTCTTCTAATTGCTGTGGATCCCATCCGGCATAACCAATGAACAATCGAATATCTTTTTCAATGAGGGTTTGATTTTGTAAGTGCATCAATACCTGTTGAAAATCGCCTCCATAATACACGCTGTCTTTGATCAATAATCCACCTTCGATCAAGTCAGGTCTACGATGTAAGAAGAAAAGATTTTCTTGATCTACGGGGCCGCCAATATATATTGGGATAGGAGGATAATTGATAAACTCACTTAGCTCATTTAAATTTCGTTTCAGTGGAAAATGAAGAACAAAACCAACGGCACCTCTATCGTTATGTTCGACCAATAGAATAGGAGTATTGACGAAATTCGGATCATTGGTATCAGGCGTACTGATGATCACTTTACCTAACAGTGAAGCATTTTCCATAGCAAAAGATGATGGATCAAAAATACTTGAATTCATGATCAGATGCTGTAATTTAGTATTACATCCAAGTACGTATGCAGTTATATACGCGAATGCCTGTTTCTCTTCACCCTTTTTTTAAAGAGGCATTAGATCTTTATGCTAATGCAATGCAGCAAAAGGATCTCGCGGAAGCATGGCATCAATTGGAAAGAGCACATGTGATCGGACAAGCGTATCCGTATCAGCATAGTCTGGTGCATTGGAAAATGTTGGTGTTTGGTTGTAAGATCAAAAGTGTAAAAGAGATATTGGGGCAAATACCGCGTTTATTGGTGGGAGGGGTGAAATCATTTGTAGGAACCATTCCGTTGGGTAATACAGGTGGGTCTAATGTGCCGCCCATGCGATCGATGCCGATCCAGGATGATATCAAAACCATTTTTATTGAAGCGGGCGTGCGTATTCCGGGTTCATCTACTCATACAACTTTCTAATTGTAGCACTTTTAAATAACTTTATGATTAGTGGTACAGAAACTGAAAGCGGTATTTGTATTTTTGTTTCCACTTTTACCATTTTCAAAAATCAAATCAAATGAAAAAAATACTGAGCATTATTATCGCATTATTTACTGTGGCAATCGTGAATGCCCAACCGCCTCAAGTACCTGCTGATGCCGGTGCAACTTTTGGTAAAGCAACTACTGCAGAGAATGCGGTAAGTATGGAGCAATATGTAAAATTACTGGAGTCCAGAGGTGATGGTAAACCATTGGAAGGAAAGATCATTGGTATCGTAAAAGAAGTATGTCAGAAAGAAGGTTGCTGGATCAAGGTAGAATCGCCTAATGGTAATCTGATGGTGAAAATGAAAGATCACAAGTTCGCTGTACCTGTAATACTCAATGGTAAGAAAGTAGTGATCGACGGAGTAGGAACGCTGACCACCACATCTGTAAAACAGCTGAAGCATTATGCCGAAGATGCAGGTAAAAGCAAAGAAGAAATCGCTAAGATCACAGAACCTAAGAAGGAGATCGTGATTCAGGCGGCGGGAATATTAGTGCTGTAAGCATTTTAAGCTACAAGCTACAAGCCGCAAGCCTCAAGCTTCAAGCAAGAAATAGGAAAAGCAACTGGTCATTCGGCCAGTTGCTTTTTTTATTGATAATCAATGTATTAAGTTTCAATTCTTCCAAAACTTGTAGCTTGTAGCGTGCAGCCTGCAGCTTTTCCCCTCTTTTTCTTTGAAATTCCCCCTCATCTCCCTACCTTTGCCGCCCCAAAAGTTCTTTTTTCGAAAGAATGATTGAGTTTGGGAGTTCCGCCATAAGGCGAGACGTTATCACCAATTAAATCAAAAAGCAATGGCCAAAGAAATCACCGGCTATGTGAAGTTGCAGGTTAAAGGCGGACAAGCCAACCCAGCACCTCCCGTAGGTCCAGCCCTTGGTTCGAAGGGTATCAACATCATGGAGTTCTGTAAGCAGTTCAATGCTAGAACCCAAGACAAAATGGGAAAAGTAGTTCCTGTTTTGATCACTGTTTACGCTGATAAGTCTTTCGACTTCATCATCAAAACCGCTCCTGCTGCAGTTCAATTAATGGAAGCAGCTAAGATCCAGAAAGGTTCTAAAGAAAGCAATCGTCAGAAAGTAGGTAAAGTAACCTGGGAACAGGTTGAAGCAATCGCGAAAGACAAGATGTCTGACCTGAACGCATTCACCCTGAACAGTGCTATGAGCATGGTAGCAGGTACTGCCCGCAGCATGGGATTGACAGTAGATGGTAAAGCCCCTTGGGAAAACAATTAATTATTCACCTTATAAACTGTAAAAAATGTCACTGACTAAGAAAAGAAAAGTAGCAGCAGCCAAGGTGGATAAGAATAAAGCCTATTCCCTGAAGGAAGCTTCTACACTCGTAAAAGAAATTAACTGTACCAAATTTGATAGTTCTGTTGATCTGCATATTCGTCTGGGTGTAGACCCTAAGAAAGCAGACCAGCAAGTACGTGGTACTGTATCATTACCACACGGTACTGGTAAGACCAAAAAAGTATTGGTACTCTGTACTCCTGATAAAGAAGCATCTGCAAAAGAAGCAGGCGCTGATTTCGTAGGGTTGGATGAGTTCATCACCAAAATTGAAGGTGGTTGGACAGATATCGATGTGATCATCGCTACTCCAGCTGTCATGCCGAAGATCGGTAAATTAGGTAAAGTGTTAGGTCCTCGTAACCTGATGCCAAACCCTAAGACCGGTACTGTTACCAATGATGTAGCAGCTGCGGTAAATGAAGTAAAGGGTGGTAAGATCGCTTTCAAGGTGGATAAAGCAGGTATCGTTCACGCTTCTATCGGACGTGTATCATTTGCTCCTGAGAAGATCGCTGAGAACAGTGCTGAACTGATCAATGCAATCATCAAACTGAAACCATCTTCATCTAAAGGTACTTACCTGAAAGGTGTAAGCATGGCCAGCACCATGAGTCCCGGTATCTCTTTAGACACCAAATCATTAATGAACTAATTCCTAGTGATTCCGACGTAGTTGGAAGATGACCTGGGTTTTTAAAAAAGATCAGATATGACAAAAGATCAAAAAAATGAGGTGATTGAGCTCTTAAAAGAGAAATTCGCCCAATACAATAACTTCTACATCACTGATACTGAGTCTCTCACAGTAGAGCAGGTATCTAAATTACGCCGTACTTGCTTCAATAAGCAGGTTGAAATGAAAGTGGCTAAGAACACTTTGATCCGCAAGGCACTGGAATCACTGGATGCTGAAAAGTATGCAGGTGTATACGATTCTCTGCACAATGTAACTGCATTGTTGTTCTCTGAGAATCCGAAAGAACCAGCTTTGATCATCAGTTCTTTCCGCAAAGAAAGCAATGGTGAAAAGCCTGTATTGAAAGCAGCTTTCATCAATGGTGATATTTATGCTGGTGATAACAACCTGAAAGCATTGACTCAGATCAAGACGAAGAATGAATTGATCGGTGAAGTGATCGGATTGTTACAATCTCCTGCTAAGCGTGTATTGGCTGCTTTATTGCACCACCACGAGAAGCAGGCTGAAACTTCAGCAAGCGCTGAGTAATTAAAATGTATTAACTGAGATATTGAATTTTCAGTGTCTCAACTTAATAAAAATCAAATTTTTTTAAACCATCCGACGGATTCGCTTAGGCGGATATGAAGCCGGAAAAAATTGAAACAAAATGGCAGACGTAAAAGCATTAGCCGAAACACTAGTAGGCTTAACAGTAAAAGAAGTTCAGGAATTAGCTGATGTATTGAAAGCTGATTACGGTATTGAACCAGCTGCTGCTGCAGTTGTAGTTGCTGCTGGCGACGGCGGTGGAGCTGCTGCTGCTGAAGAGAAAACATCTTTCGATGTAGTTCTTGTTAACGGCGGTGCAAGCAAACTGAACGTAGTTAAGATCGTTAAAGAATTGACTGGTCTTGGACTGAAAGAAGCAAAAGACCTGGTTGACGGTGCACCAAAGCCTGTTAAAGAAGGTATCTCTAAAGCTGAAGCTGACGATATCGTTGCTAAGCTGAAAGAAGCTGGTGCTGAAGTAGAAGTGAAGTAATTCTCTCGCTTTAGTGTTAACCACAAAATATAGCCGCTCTTTTGAGCGGCTTTTTTTATGCCTTTTTATAGCTACAGGCTACACGCTGCAAGCTTCACAAAAATGATATGACCCATTAGATGCTCATAAACAGAACTAAACGGATATAATCGGCTAGATCAAAATGGCAAAAGTATTTTTATAAAATGTGAATTTAAAAGTTCTCAAAAAGAGAACTTTTAAAAATAAAATATACTTTTGTTATGAAAGTTCATTTGATAAGGCGAGAAACTATTGATGCCTATAAAAAGCAAAATGCCCAAAGTAGGATTTCTTTTGAGGAATGGTTAGTTAAAATAAAATATGCTGATTGGGTGATGCCCGAAGATATACAGTCTAGTTTTCCGAGTGCAGATTTATTAGGGAAAGGTTGTAATAGAGTTGTGTTTAATATAGGTGGAAACAAGTATCGGCTCATTGCTAAATATGCATTTGGAGAAGTACAGGTTCACTTATTTATTTGCTGGATAGGTACACATGCGGAATACACCAAACTATGTAAAACAGGGGAACAATATCGAGTAAGTAATTATTAAGACTACTGTCATGGAAACATTGAAATATAAAGTGATCACCAGTATTGCTCAGTACAAGAAGTATTGCAATACTTTGGAAGAATTGGTATTTTCCGGTGCTAAGGATAAAAATACTAAAGATGAAATTGCACTCTTAACCCTTCTCATTGAAAATTGGGATGCAAAATATCTTTCCACTACTGATTTAGATCCTATTCAATTACTTCAGTCTTTTATGGATGAACATGGAATGAAAGCAAAAGATTTAGTTACTCTACTTAATGTAAGCAAAGGATATGTTTCTGATATGCTGAATTACAAAAAAGGTCTTTCCAAAGATGTGATTAGAAAATTGGCTGCACATTTTAAAGTATCACAGGATGCTTTTAACAGGCCCTATACACTAGTTATTTCTGTACATAACAATATCAAAGAAAATAGTGTAAAGAAGCGAGTCGCAATACGATAGTTTAATTAGTGTCTTGCAGTTTTTTCCAAAAAATAATTTTGTCTTCTCCCGCTTGATAAAACTCTCTGATCACTGCTTCACGTTGATAGTTGGACTTATCATAAAACCTTCTGGTCAATTCAAACTCAGGCAGTCCTGAAGTTTCTACCAATAATACTCTGTTGCCTTGTTCTTTCAATAACTGTTCAATATACTGCATCATCGACGAACCCAATCCCTTACCTTGATGATCTTTTGATACCGCAATCAGGTATAAATTATACGTGCCGGAAGTTAGTCTTTCCGGAGCACAATATGCGATTACAACAGGAGCCCCCTCTAACTCTAATGTTAACCAGATATCTGAACTATTGGAATTATTGAAGTAGTCAGCGATCATATCATCCAATAATTCGGATGGGAATAATCCTGTACTGTCAATTACATTTTTTAGATGTGGTATATCTCTCTTTGCAATATTTCTAATCAATTTCATAGTTCATTTTTATAACGCTAAGCCTACGCGTTATGTTACCAAAAACGTAGGCTTAGCATTATAAAAGACGCTCACTTTTTCGATGCCTTACATATCGAGCATATTTTTATGAACTTTTCATTTTCAGATGGACTTAGAGTTTTACTTGTCTGGGGTAATATTCATTGTTTGTTCCCAAATGAGTTTGCCATTGTTATCAAAGTATTTGATACCGGTAAATGCTTGCTTATTTTGAAACCATTGTCCATCTTTTTTTGACATACCGATCATGAGCCTTCCATTTTCACCGCCAATGATCAATCCTTTGGTGCCATCTTCGAGAGCTACAATATGAACGGCTTCTCCATCCTTATCATCAACGCCCATGACTGATCTGGATTTGCCATCTTTGGTTGTATTGACACCAGCCCCACCTAATTCCCATCCTTCTTGATCATTCCATAAGATGCCTGAACTCTGAAACATTCTCTTACCAGTGTTGGGATCTGCAAGTTTATCACCGAATAGCACACGGTCAAACCCATGCTCATTCATCACTACAATTCCTTCAGCACCATGATAATAATTTTTATACCATTCCATATATTGTTGACTATTTCCAAATCGCTTAGCCCAATGTTTTCTGACCAGATTGGTATCGTTTCTCACTCGATCCTTTGAAAACGGAATAGGAGCACCTATCAGAATATGATCTCTTCCACTGCTATCCTCAATGATTATGCCTTTGGCTCTGATGATACCAAAACTTTGTTCAGGAAGGGTAAATGCAAAAAGTAGTAAGCTGATCAACGCGCCGGATGCAATGAAAATATACCAACGCATCCATGTGATTTGTTTTTTTAAATTCTGTAACTCTTGTGTCATACCTATGTTTTTGATTATAGTATTTTACGTATTACTAAATCAATAGTTACATTTTGAAATCAAATCTTCCATAAATCACATAGATAAGTGACCCATTTTCCCAAGATCTATATCTTGTTAAAACACCCCTTTCATAAATAATCCATGTGCGGTTTTGCAATCCCCCAATAATTTCAAATATTTATAGCTACTAAAACTTCACCATGAAACAACTTACCACTTTACTAGTAGGAGCGAGCTTGGTTTTCGCTTCCTGTAAAAACAATAATGATCAGTCTGCTTATTTTGATGCATCCGGTATGGATACTACCGTTCACCCGGGAGATAATTTCTTTCAATATGCCAATGGCACTTGGGTGAAGAACAGCGTGATTCCGGATGATCAAAGTGGTTGGGGTAGTTTCTATACCCTCTATGATGAGAACCTGAAAAAAATGAGAACCATACTCGATGAACTCTCTGCTAAAACTGATCATAAAGCAGGTAGCAATGAGCAAAAAGTAGGCGATTTCTATGCAAGTGGTATGGATACTGCTGCAATTGAAAAAGCTGGTTATGAACCACTAAAACCCATGCTTGCTAAAATTGATGCCGTAAAAGATTATAAAGAACTCATCAACTTATTAGCAAGCAGTTATGCTGAAGGTGATGGAGATCTGCTCGGTATTTATATTGGTGCTGACGAAAGAAATAGCAGTAAAAATATTTTGAGTTTATATCAAACCGGATTAACCCTTCCTGAAAAAGATTACTATACCCAAACAGATGCGCCTACTGTAGAAAAGCGTCAGAAATTGGTAGAGCATATCACAAATCTTTTTGTACTTACAGGTGTTGACAAAACGATAGCCGCACAACAAGCATCAGCTGTATTGAAACTAGAGACTGCAATTGCAGTGTCACATCTTGCTCCGGTTGAGTTGCGTGATCCCATCAAGAACTACAATAAGATGTCTGTAAGTGATCTGGAAAAATTATCACCCAATATCAGTTGGACGGCATCATTGGCTAAAATGGGTATTCAAACAGATAGCATCAATGTGGCACAACCTGCTTATTATAAAACTTTGAGCAGCTTACTGGCTTCACAGTCTATTGATGTGTGGAAGAGCAAAGTGAAGTTTGATTATATCTCGTCGAATGCATCATTGCTTAGCAAAGCGTTTGTGGATGAACGTTTTTCTTTTAATAAATTATTCTCCGGTGCTAAAACACAAGAAGATCGCTGGAAGAAAATGGTGAGTAGAACAGATGATGGATTAAAAGATCTTCTCGGACAAATTTTTGTTCAAAAATATTTCCCTGCAGAAGCCAAAAAAAGAATGGATGAGTTGGTGAATAATTTGCAGATCGCATTTGATAAACGCATCGCTCAATTGGATTGGATGAGTGATACCACCAAGCAAAAAGCCAAAGAGAAATTAACCGCGATCATGAAAAAGATCGGTTATCCTGATAAGTGGAAATCTTATGATGACGTAACCATCACGCGGAATGATTTCTATGGCAACATGCGCAGCATCGCTAAACATGATTACAAAGAAAGCATCGCTAAAATCGGTAAGCCGGTTGATAAAACCGAATGGCAAATGACCGCACCAACAGTGAATGCTTATTATAATCCCACTTTTAATGAGATCGTATTCCCGGCAGGCATTCTACAATTTCCATTCTTTGAGTTGAAAGCAGATGATGCCATCAATTATGGGGCAATCGGAATGGTGATCGGTCATGAAATGACACATGGTTTTGATGACCAGGGTAGACAGTACGATGCACAAGGAAATCTGACCGATTGGTGGACCAAAACTGATGCTGAAAAATTCACCGCCAAAGCAAAAGGTGTCATTGAACAATACAATGCATACACTGTGCTGGATAGTTTGCACGTAAACGGAGAACTCACATTAGGTGAAAACTTAGCAGATATTGGTGGGTTAGCGATTGCTTTCGATGCCTTCAAGTTGACCAAACAAGGACAAAGTGCAGAGAAAATAGGAGGGTTCACGCCGGATCAACGCTTTTTCTTGGGTTATGCGCAAGTTTGGCGAATTGTTGACCGTCCGGAAAGTCTCAGAACCAGAATCACTACCGATCCGCATAGCCCCGAAGAATTCCGGGTAAACGGTCCATTGACCAATTTTGCGCCCTTTTATCAGGCTTTTGGGGTTACAGAGAAGCATAAACTCTACCGTCCGGCCGATCAGAGGGTTAGGATTTGGTAGGGGATGGGATGGTGTTGGGTACTGGGTACTAGGTACTAGGTCTGGGGTTATAAAATGCTGAATTTTGGAATCGTTGTAATGATGCATTTATAAGGCATTGATAATCAGATAGGATAAAGCGATTCCTAGAAATATTAATCAAAATAACCTAGTACCTAGTACCTAGCACCCATTACCTCTAAATTTGTTTTTGCTATTGCCTTCCGGTTTCCTACCTTTGCCATCCTTATTTTGGGCCAATTAGCGGGTGGACATTTTTATCATTGACGTTTGAATGATGAATGAGCCGATTGTACGTTAAGAGAATCTCACCATTCTCCCCAAATTTTTATCGTATCAAAACCGGTTTTACATACATATGTCTACAACTACATTGAACAACAGGGTCGGCTTCGGTAAAACTAAACATTTGGCTGATGCTCCTGACCTGCTCGACATCCAGTTAGAATCATTCAGAGAATTTTTTCAGTTAGAGACTACGCCTGATAAGCGTAACAATGAAGGTCTCTTCCGCGTGTTCAAGGAAAACTTTCCTATCACTGATACGCGTAACATCTTCGTGCTGGAATTCCTGGATTATTTTATTGATCCACCACGTTATACACTTGATGAGTGTATGGAGCGTGGTCTTACGTATGCAGTGCCTTTAAAAGCAAAACTGCGCTTAAGTTGTAATGATGAAGAGCACGTAGATTTCCAAACCATCGTTCAGGATGTGTTCCTGGGTAATATTCCTTACATGACTCCCCGTGGCACATTCGTGATCAACGGAGCTGAGCGTGTAGTCGTATCTCAGTTGCATCGATCTCCGGGCGTATTCTTTGGACAATCAGTACACCCGAACGGTACCAAAATTTATTCTGCCCGTGTGATTCCTTTCAAAGGAGCATGGATGGAGTTTGCTACCGATATCAACAATGTAATGTATGCTTACATCGATCGTAAGAAAAAGTTCCCTGTAACAACACTGTTACGTTCTATCGGTTTTGAAACTGATAAGGACATCTTGGAACTCTTCGGTATGGCCGATGAAGTGAAAGCCGATAAGAAGACACTTGCCAACCACGTTGGTAAAAAACTCGCTGCTCGTGTATTGAGAACATGGGTAGAAGATTTCGTTGATGAAGATACCGGTGAGGTAGTGAGCATTGAGCGTAACGAGATCGTAATGGAGCGTGATACCGTTTTAGATGAGGAAGCGATTGCTACCATCATCGAAATGGAGATCAAGAGTGTATTCATTCAGAAAGAAGATGTGGGTGGTGATTATGCGATCATCTACAATACCTTAAATAAAGATACTTCGAACAGTGAACTGGAAGCGGTTCAGCATATCTATCGCCAATTGCGTGGTGCTGATGCTCCGGATAATGAAACTGCTCGTGGTATCATCGATAAATTATTCTTCTCTGATAAGCGTTATGATCTGGGTGAAGTAGGTCGTTATAAGATCAACCGTAAATTGAACCTTGATTATCCGCTGACCAAGAAAGTATTGACCAAGCAGGATATCATTGAGATCATCAAATACCTGGTTCGTCTGACCAATGCGAAGGCTGAGATCGATGATATCGATCACCTGAGCAACCGTCGTGTTCGTACCGTAGGAGAGCAGTTGTATGCGCAATTCGGTGTTGGTCTGGCTCGTATGGCTCGTACCATCCGTGAGCGTATGAACGTTCGTGACAATGAAGTATTTACTCCGGTTGATTTGATCAATGCAAGAACATTGTCTTCTGTGATCAACTCATTCTTCGGAACTTCTCAGTTGTCTCAGTTCCTCGATCAAACCAACCCACTGAGTGAGATCACGCACAAGCGTCGTATCTCCGCACTTGGACCCGGTGGTTTGAGTCGTGAGCGTGCCGGTTTCGAGGTACGTGACGTACACTATTCACACTATGGCCGTTTGTGTACCATTGAAACACCGGAAGGACCGAACATCGGTTTGATCTCTACACTTTGCGTACACGCTACCATCAACGATATGGGCTTTATTGAAACGCCTTATCGTAAAGTAGTAGGTGGTAAAGTGAACATGAAAGAACTCACTTTCCTGAGTGCTGAAGAAGAAGATACAGCTAAGATCGCACAGAGTAATTCACCATTGACAGAGAAAGGTGAATTCGCTGAAGATAAAGTCGTATCTCGTCAAACAGGTGACTTCCCGATTTTAGATAAAGAAGAAGTGGAATATATGGACGTAGCACCGAATCAGATCGTTGGTCTGAGTGCTTCTCTGATTCCATTCCTTGAACATGATGATGCCAACCGTGCGTTGATGGGATCAAACATGCAACGTCAGGCAGTACCATTGATCCGTCCTGAAGTGCCTGTAGTAGGTACCGGTTTGGAAGGTAAAGCTGCACGTGATGCGCGTATCCAGATCCACGCAGATGGTAATGGTGTGGTTGAATTCGTAGATGCGAATGAGATCCATGTTCGTTATGACAGAAATGATATTGACAGATTGATCAGCTTTAACGACGATCTGCAAGTATATAAACTCACTAAGTTCATCAAAACCAACCAAGCCACTTGTATCAACCTACGTCCGGCCGTGAAGAAAGGACAGAAAGTGAAGAAGGGCGACTTCTTGACCGAGGGTTATGCAACCAAAGATGGTGAATTGGCATTGGGTCGTAACCTGCAAGTAGCATTCATGCCATGGAAGGGTTACAACTTCGAGGATGCGATCGTAATTAGTGAGAAAGTAGTACGCGAAGATCTCTTCACTTCTATTCACATTGATGAATATGAACTGGAAGTTCGTGATACTAAATTGGGTGAAGAGGAACTGACTCCGGATATTCCGAACGTATCAGAAGATGCTACTAAGGATCTGGATGAGCATGGTATTATCCGTATCGGTGCCACCATTAAAGAAGGTGATATCCTGATCGGTAAGATTACTCCAAAAGGTGAATCTGATCCTACTCCTGAAGAGAAACTTTTACGTGCAATCTTCGGTGATAAAGCCGGTGATGCTAAAGATGCTTCTCTGAAAGCACCTAACGGAACAGAAGGTGTGGTGATCGATAAAAAACTATTCCAGCGTGCTAAGAAAGATAAGAATGGTAAGATCCGTGAGAAGGCACTGTTGGAGAAAGTAGAAAAAGTACACCAGCAGAATACAGAATCAATCAAAGAACTGTTGTTGGATAAGTTGCAGACCTTGTTAAAAGACAAAGCTTCTGCAGGTGTTAGCAACAACTTTGGTGAAATGCTGATCGGTAAAGGTGCTAAGTTCAATCAAAAGAACCTGAGCACGATCGATTATCAGAATGTGAATCCGCTGGGCTGGACAGGTGATGCTAAAACAGATGACCTGATCAATACCTTGTTACACAACTACAGTATCCGTTACAATGAAGAACTGGGACGTTACAAGCGTGAGAAGTTCAACATTTCAATTGGTGATGAGTTACCAGCAGGTGTATTGAAATTGGCTAAAGTATATCTCGCTGTAAAACGTAAGTTGAAAGTGGGAGATAAGATGGCGGGTCGTCACGGTAACAAAGGTATCGTTGCGAAGATCGTTCGTGCTGAAGACATGCCATTCATGGAAGATGGTACACCGGTTGATATCGTACTGAATCCATTGGGGGTACCTTCAAGGATGAACCTGGGACAGATCTATGAAACCATTCTGGGCTGGACCGGTAAGCGTCTGGGCGTGAAATTTGCTACGCCGATCTTTGATGGTGCAAGCACTGATGAGATCGAGCAATATTGTAAAGACGCAGGCATTCCTAGAAACGGACATACTTATCTGTATGATGGAGAAACTGGAGAGCGTTTCCACCAGAAGGCTACTGTGGGTGTGATCTACATGATCAAACTACACCACATGGTAGATGATAAGATGCACGCACGTTCAATCGGACCATACAGCTTGATCACACAACAGCCGTTGGGTGGTAAGGCACAGTTTGGTGGACAGCGTTTTGGTGAGATGGAAGTATGGGCACTGGAAGCATATGGTGCAGCTAACATCCTCCAGGAATTGTTGACACTGAAGTCTGATGATATCATCGGAAGAGCCAAGACTTATGAAGCCATCGTGAAGGGAGATAATATCCCACGCGCCGGCGTACCTGAATCGTTCAATGTATTGGTACATGAACTGAGAGGTTTAGGTTTGGATCTGAAGTTTGAATAGAAGAAGCTATGAGCTACGAGCTACGAGCTACGAGCTATAGATATTCTAAGATCATTGTTTTTATCATAAAAATTTAAACAAGAGCTCGCAGCTCGCAGCTGATAGCTCAAAGCTCAAAAATATGGCCATAAAAAGAGACAATCGCCCGAGATCAACATTCTCCGAGATCACCATCAGTCTGGCATCTCCGGACAGTATCCTCGAAAGAAGTTTTGGCGAAGTACTGAAGCCTGAAACCATTAATTACCGTACCTACAAACCAGAACGTGATGGTTTATTCTGTGAAAGAATTTTCGGTCCGGTAAAAGATTATGAATGCGCCTGTGGTAAGTATAAGCGTATCCGTTACAAGGGTATCGTTTGTGACCGTTGTGGTGTTGAAGTAACTGAAAAGAAAGTTCGTCGTGAACGCATGGGTCACATCAAATTGGTGGTACCTGTTGTACATATCTGGTATTTCAAAAGCTTACCTAATAAAATTGGTTACCTGTTGGGTATGAGCTCTAAGAAATTAGAGACCATCATCTACTATGAGCGTTTTGTAGTGATTCAAGGTGGTGTGAAAGAGAACCTGAACATGGGTGATCTGTTGACAGAAGAAGAGTACTTAGATATTCTCGACAACTTGCCAAAAGATAATCAGTATCTGCCTGATGATGATCCTCAAAAGTTCATCGCTAAGATGGGTGCTGAAGCTGTTCATGCTTTATTGGAAAGAATCGATCTGGATGGATTAAGTTTCTCTCTGCGTAATGCAGCAGCAACTGAAACATCACAGCAGCGTAAAGCAGATGCCTTGAAGCGTCTGAGCGTTGTAGAATCATTCCGTGATGCTAGCACAAGAATCACTAACCGTCCTGAGTGGATGGTAATGCAATACATTCCTGTTATTCCACCGGAATTACGTCCATTGGTGCCTTTGGATGGTGGTCGTTTCGCGAGCTCAGATCTGAATGATCTATATCGTCGTGTGATCATCCGTAACAACCGTTTGAAGCGTTTATTAGAGATCAAAGCACCGGAAGTGATCCTGCGTAACGAAAAACGTATGTTGCAGGAAGCCATCGATTCATTGTTCGATAATAGCCGTAAATCAAATGCGGTGAAAGCAGAAGGTGGTCGTGCACTGAAATCATTATCTGATGTTCTGAAAGGTAAACAAGGTCGTTTCCGTCAGAACTTGTTGGGTAAGCGTGTGGATTACTCTGGTCGTTCGGTGATCGTGGTTGGACCAGAACTCAAAATGCATGAATGTGGTTTACCAAAAGATATGGCTGCTGAATTGTTCAAGCCATTTGTCATCCGTAAATTGATTGAAAGAGGTATCGTGAAAACAGTGAAGTCTGCTAAGAAATTAGTAGACCGCAAAGAAGCTGTGATCTGGGATATCCTGGAAAATATTCTGAAAGGACACCCTGTATTGTTAAACCGTGCCCCAACATTGCACCGTTTGTCTATCCAGGCCTTCCAGCCAAAATTAGTTGAAGGTAAAGCGATCCAACTGCACCCACTCGTAACATCAGCGTTCAACGCCGATTTCGATGGTGACCAGATGGCGGTACACGTTCCATTGAGCAATGCCGCAGTACTGGAAGCTCAGTTGTTGATGCTTTCTTCTCACAACATCTTGAACCCACAGAATGGTACGCCAATCACCCTTCCTTCTCAGGACATGGTACTCGGATTGTACTATATCACGAAGGGTAAGAGAACCACAGAAACTGAAGTGGTGAAAGGTGAGGGCAAAGCATTCTACAGCATGGATGAAGTGATCATCGCTTACAACGAGCAACGTGTAGATCTTCATGCCAACATCAAGGTTAAAGTAAACGTACGTGAAGGTGGTAAACTGGTGAAGAAACTCATCGATACTACTGTAGGTCGCGTTTTATTTAACCAGCATGTACCTGCTGAGGTAGGTTATGTGAATGCATTGTTGACCAAGAAAAGTCTGAGAGAGATCATTGGTGATATCATCAAGATCACAGACGTTCCTAAAACTGCGAAGTTCCTCGATGATATCAAGACCCTCGGTTTCCGTATGGCCTTCCGTGGTGGTCTGTCATTCAACGTGAATGATCTGATCGTTCCTGATATGAGAAACGAATTGCTGGAAAATGCAAAAGTAGAAGTAGAAGAAGTGTGGGAGAACTATAACATGGGTCTCATCACCAACAACGAAAGATATAACCAGGTAATCGATATCTGGAGCCGTGTGGATACACGTATCACCGAAACACTGATCCGTGAAATGCAAAATGATAAGCAGGGCTTTAACTCTGTTTACATGATGCTGGATTCCGGAGCCCGTGGTAGTAAAACACAGGTTAAGCAGCTGGTAGGTATTCGTGGTCTGATGGCTAAACCACGTAAGAGTGGTAGTACCGGTAGTGAAGTAATTGAAAACCCGATCCTGTCAAACTTCAAAAGCGGATTGAACGTATTGGATTATTTCATCTCTACACACGGTGCGCGTAAAGGTCTTGCGGATACGGCCCTGAAAACAGCCGATGCGGGTTACTTGACTCGTCGTCTGGTTGACGTATCACAAGATGTCGTGATCAGTGAAGAAGATTGTGGTACACTGCGTGGTATTGCAACAACTGCACTGAAAGATAATGAAGATGTGATCGAGCCACTGGCAGATAGAATCGAAGGACGTACTTCATTGCATAATGTATACCATCCTGTAACAGATGAGTTGATCATTACTGCAGGTGAAGAGATCTCTTCTGATGATGCGAAAGCGATCGAAGAAGCAGGTATCGAAACTGTTGAGATTCGTTCTGTATTGACTTGTGAAAGCAAGCGTGGTGTGTGTGTGAAGTGTTATGGTAAGAACCTGGCAACAGGTTACCTTGCACAAAGAGGTGATGCTGTAGGTATTATCGCTGCACAGTCGATCGGTGAACCGGGTACTCAGTTAACACTTCGTACTTTCCACGTGGGTGGTGTTGCGGGATCTGCTTCTGTAGAATCAACCTTACAAGCGAAATTCGATGGAACCATTCAGTTCGATGGTCTGCGTACAGTAGAAACATTGAACAATGAAGGCAATAAAGTGAAGATCGTTATCGGTCGTACAGGTGAAGTGAGAATCATGGATGTGAAGAATGATCGTTTAATGATCACAAATAACGTTCCTTATGGTTCTACATTGAATGTGAAAGACGGACAACAAGTGAAGAAAGGTGATGTGATCTGTACATGGGATCCGTTCAATAACGTAATCGTTGCAGAACAGAATGGTAAGATCCGTTTTGAGAATGTAATTGATGGTATCACTTACCGTGATGAAGCTGATGAACAAACAGGTCACCGCGAGAAAGTAGTTATCGAAACCAAGGATAAAACGAAGATCCCTACTATTATTGTTGATGGAAAAGAAAGCAAGCAATACAACTTGCCTGTAGGTTCACACATTTCTGTAGAAGAAGGGGATGAAGTGAAAGCAGGACAGGTAATGGTGAAGATCCCTCGTGTACTTGGTAAGTTGAGAGATATCACCGGAGGTCTTCCTCGTGTAACTGAATTATTTGAAGCACGTAATCCGGGTAACCCTGCGATCGTTTGTGAGATCGATGGTGTGGTTGCATTCGGTAACGTAAAGCGTGGTAACCGTGAGATCATCGTTGAGTCTAAAGACGGAATGGTGAAGAAATACTTGGTGCCATTGACTCGCCAGATCCTGGTTCAGGATGGGGACTTCGTAAAAGCCGGTACACCAATGTCTGACGGACAAATCGCACCTGCGGATATCCTAGCAATTAAAGGTCCATTCGCAGTACAAGAGTACGTGGTGAATGAGATCCAGGAAGTATATCGTTTACAAGGTGTAAAAATCAACGATAAACACATTGAAGTAATCGTTCGTCAGATGATGAAGAAAGTGGAGATCGTTGATGCGGGTGATACTAAATTCTTGGAGGAGGATCTGGAAGATCGCTTCGACTTTATCGAAGAGAACGACAGAATCTATGATAAGAAAGTAGTAACCGATGCAGGTGAAAGCGCCAAGCTGAAAGCCGGACAAATTATCACACTGCGTGAGTTGAGAGAAGAAAACTCGATCCTCCGTAGAGCAGATAAGAAACTGGTAGAAGTTCGTGATGCAAAACCTGCTACTGCAACACCGGTACTGTTGGGTATTACGAAAGCGTCTCTGGGTGTACAAAGCTGGATCTCAGCTGCATCATTCCAGGAAACGACCAAGGTACTGAGTCAGGCAGCCATTCAAGGTAAGACCGATGCTATGCTGGGTCTGAAAGAGAATGTGATCACCGGACACCTGATTCCTGCCGGTTCCGGACAGAAAGAGTTCGAGAACCTGATCGTAGGAAGTAAGGAAGAGTACGAGGTACTGGCTACTACCCGCGAAGCGATGAGCTTTGATGATGAGGAATAAGATCAAATGATCTTTTGAATAAATGTTAAAGTAGGAAGTGAAAACTTCCTACTTTTTTTCAGGTATACACTGAGTTCTTTATACACTGTTTTTGTAATCTGATATTTATTGTTAATCTTGTTGCCCCGAAAACATAATGGGAACAAAAGCCTTTAATTTTATTATCTAAACGTTAGTACATGAAAAATTTTACCATCGGTTTAAATGTGGTTCTGGTTATCGCAGTAGCAGTGTTATTTTACCTGCATTTTTCTTCAGGATCAAAAGATGGGAAAGTAAGTGCTGCAGGAACGAAAGATGTTCCACAGGGAGACTTTAAGATCGCTTATTTTGAGATCGATTCTATCGAAGCACATTTTGATTACTATAAAGAAGTAAGTAATTCTATTCAGTCTAAAGCGCAAGAGAATAGTAAGCAGTTGAATCAACTGAAACAAACTTTTGCTGATAAATATCAAGAGCTCCAGCGCACTGCTCAAACCATGACACAGGCTGAGCTGAACAGCAAACAACAGGAGCTCATGCAGATGGAAAAGACATACAACAGCAAAGAGCAAATGATGAACAATGAAATGCAGGATGAGAGCATGAAAAAAATGCTGGATGTTAGACAAAAGATCAGTGATTACTTGAAAGAGTACAATGCATCTAAAGGATATGCATTCATTGTTGGTAATAATGACGCTTCTATCGCCTTTTATTACAAAGACGCAGCCTATGATATTACTGCTGATGTGATCAGGGGGTTGAATGAGAGATATAAGAAAAAGAACTAGTTTTTATAAGCTACAAGCGTCAAGCCGCAAGCTTCAAGTGAATAACAATTTCTGTAAGGCAGGTGAATCTGAAATTCACCTGCTTTTTTATTAAAGTGAGTACTACAACAATCTTGTTGCCTGTATCTTGAAGCTTACGGCTTGCCGCTTGTAGCTTTTTTCCCTATCTTCCCCCTTGAACAAAACGTCATATGAGTAATAATAATCCTTCTTTCAAACCAACACTTGGACTGCTGGATGCTACTATGATTGTAGCAGGTAGTATGATTGGCTCCGGAATTTTTATTGTAAGTGCAGATATTACCCGTAATGTGGGTAGTGCAGGCTGGCTCATTGCAGTTTGGCTGATCACTGGGTTCATGACCCTTACTGCTGCATTAAGTTATGGTGAGTTGAGCGCTATGTTTCCCAAGGCAGGTGGACAATATGTATACCTCAAAGAATCATACAACAAGCTGACAGGATTTTTATACGGTTGGAGTTTCTTTTCTGTGATTCAAACCGGAACGATAGCTGCAGTAGGAGTTGCATTTAGTAAGTTCGCCGGTTATTTCTTCCCTTCATTAGAGATGACGGATGAAAATATGCTCGCGCAAATCGGTTTTGTGAAGATATATCCCGCACAATTTGTGTCGATCGCAATTATTATTTTCCTGACCTATATCAATACCAAAGGTGTGCAAGGTGGTAAGCTGATTCAAACCACTTTTACTGTAACCAAATTATTGTCTCTTTTTGGATTGATCGTTTTCGGGTTTTTACTCGCCGCGAAATCAGAAGTATGGAATGCGAATTGGACAGATGCGTGGACAATGAAAAATATTTCAGGCGATAACAGTATAACAGCGGTATTGGGTGTAGCTGCATTTGGAGCTATCGCTGCATCGATGGTAGGTTCTATTTTTAGTAGTGATGCATGGAACAATGTTACATTCATCGCAGGGGAAATTAAAAATCCGCAACGTAATATCGGTCTGAGTCTTTTTCTCGGAACATTGATCGTAACTGTGATCTATGTAGCGGCGAATTTGATGTATTTGAGTGTACTCCCATTAAATGATATCGCTCATGCACCACAAGATCGAGTAGCTGTATCAGCATCAAATTTGATCTTCGGAAATATCGGTACTTATGTGATCGCTGTTATGATCATGATCTCTACATTCGGATGTAACAACGGATTGATACTCGCAGGAGCAAGGGTATATTATACCATGGCTCAAGATGGATTATTTTTCAAAAAAGCCGGTGAGCTGAATAAAAATGCAGTACCTGAGTGGGCACTATGGGCACAGTGTGTAGTGGCTTCCTTATTATGTTTAAGTGGTAAGTATGGAGATCTGTTGGATATGGTCTCTTTTATCGTAGTGATCTTTTATGTACTGACTATCGCAGGTATTTTTATTCTTCGTAAAAAGAGACCTGAGTTAGATCGTCCTTATAAAGCTTTTGGATACCCGATTTTACCGGCTATTTACATGTTGATGGGTGTTACTTTCTGCGTGTTGCTGATCGTTTACAAACCAAATTTTACATGGCCGGGACTCATCATTACATTGATTGGAATTCCTTTGTATTATCTTGCGGTACGAAATAAGAAACAAGAAGCCTGATGAATTTTGAACAATTATTTACGGGATTTCAATCGATCCGAGTTGCAATCGTCGGAGATGTAATGTTGGATACCTACTGGTGGGGCTCTGTAGATCGTATCTCGCCCGAGGCTCCGGTTCCTGTAGTGGCTTTAAAGAATAAAGAGCTCAGGGTAGGGGGTGCTGCGAATGTGGCGTTGAATACAGCTTCATTAGGTGCCAAAACAACGATGATCTCTATTATAGGTGCTGATAACGATGGAGAACAGTTGTTACAGTTATTGAATGACAAAAATATTGACACTTCTTATATCCGCTCGTCGAGTAATCGTGTAACAACTAATAAAACCCGTATCATGAGCCGGAACCAGCAAATGATGCGATTGGATGCAGAGATTACTACGGATATCGATGAAGCAACAGAAAATATATTGATCGAGCAAGTGAAAAATTGTTTGGATCAACAACAACCACAAGTACTCATTTTTGAAGATTATAATAAGGGCGTAATTACCGAAAGAGTCATTCATACTGTAACTGCCTTGTGCAAAGAAAGAAATGTGATCATTGCTGTAGACCCGAAGAAAAAGAATTTCCTTTCTTATAAAGATGTTACCATTTTCAAGCCCAATCTGAAGGAAGTGAAAGAGGGATTGAACTTGTCAGTAGATCGAATTGATCTGTCTTCTTTACAGCAAATACATGAGCGTTTACAACAGCATCTTCATCATCAAATATCATTGATCACACTCTCAGAGAAAGGGGTTTTTTATCAAGATGAAACATCTCACAAGATCATTCCAACACATATCCGCAACATCGCAGATGTAAGCGGAGCAGGAGATACCGTGATCGCTGTAACCTCACTATGCTATGCCGCAACTCGTGATATGCACCTCGCAGCCGAAATGGCCAATATCGCTGGTGGACTGGTCTGCGAACAGGTAGGCACCGCCGCCATCGATCGTAACCGATTGTTGGAAGAGTGTGAGGTATTGCTGGGGGAATGATCGTATACAAGTGAAAAGTCAAAAGTGAAAAGTCAAAAGAGTTGGTTGCTAATACTAAATACCAAGCAGCCAGTACCCAGCACCCATTCAACAAACCTCGCATTTCATTAAATCCTATCTAACATTCTTCTCAAACAATTCGATATTGTCAGTTGGGTAAATAACTAATTTCGGGTGCTTTTAAATGAGATGATTATGGCCAATAATTTTACCATCGTTGTGCATGGAGGTGCAGGAACTATTTTGAAAGAAGATATGACCCCTGAGTTGGAGAAGGCTTATCAAGATGGTCTTCAGCAGGCTTTGGATGCTAGTTATGCAGTGTTGGAAAAAGGGGGAACTGCAGTCAATGCAATTAAAGCAGCGATCGTAGTTCTGGAAGACAATGTTCTATTCAATGCTGGTAGAGGATCTGTGTTCACCAAAAAAGGTTTACAGGAAATGGATGCTGCCATCATGGATGGCGCTGATTTATCGGCAGGAGCTGTTGCTGCTGTTCGTAATGTCAGAAACCCTATTGAGCTGGCTGCAGAAGTGATGCGTAACAGCAATCATGTCTTTTTAAGTGGTAAAGGGGCCAACGACTTTGCTATCAAACAGGGGATCAAGCTTGAACCCGATGAATATTTCTTCTCTCAGTTTCGTTACGATCAATGGAAAGCTATCCGTGATTCTGATAACTATTCTCTCGATCATACCAATCATCATCTGGAAGAATTAATGCGGGATAAAAAATTTGGAACAGTAGGTGCTGTGGCTTGTGACATGCATGGCAATATAGCCGGTGCTACTTCAACGGGTGGTATGACCAATAAAAAATATGGTCGTATCGGTGATAGCCCATTGATCGGTAGCGGTACGTACGCCAATAATAAAACCTGTGCGATCAGTTGTACTGGTCACGGTGAAATGTTTATCAGAACCGTCGCTTCTTATGATGTTAGCTGTCTGATGGAATACAAAGGGTGCAGTTTGCAGGAGGCCATGGAAATAGTGGTACATGATAAGCTGATGAAGCTACAGGGTGAGGGGGGAATGATCGGCGTGGATGCCAAGGGTAATGCCGCTATGGTTTTTAATAGTGCAGGTATGTACCGTGGGGTAAAAAATAGTGCCGGTAGAAATGAGGTTTTGATCTACAAATAATTATATTTGGTAAGACTGATACACATGAGAAAATGAGGGGCTACATTTGTGGCTCCTCTTTTTTTAACTGAGAATGCCATGCAAAAAATTGCTGTGATCGTTGCCGGAGGGATGGGACAAAGAATGGGTGCGCAGATCCCCAAACAATTCCTGTTGCTGAACGGACAACCCATCTTATGGTACACACTCCAACGCTTTCTCAGTACTTGGGATGATCTTCATATCATTCTTGTATTACCCGCGGAACATAAAGAGGAAGGAAGCAAAATCGTTCAATCTTTACAAGCTGTTGATAGAGTCACGATTACTGAAGGAGGTGATACCAGATTTCAGTCTGTTAAAAATGGGTTATCACTGATCAAAGAGCCCGGAGTAATATTTGTACATGACGGCGTTCGCTGTTTATTAAGTAGTGAGCTGATCAAGAGATGTTATGAACAAACATTAGAAAAAGGCAGTGCTATTCCAGCTGTGGCTGCTACTGATAGTATTCGTATTGTAGCAGGAGAAGGACATTATGTAGCGGATAGAAATTTGGTAAGAATCATTCAGACACCACAAACTTTTTTGAGTGATCTATTATTGCCTGCATTCCAACAAACTTATCAAGCGTCATTTACAGATGAAGCAACAGTTGTAGAATCGGCAGGTAAAAAGGTTTTTTTAATTGAAGGCGAGTATACCAATCTGAAAATCACACGACCTGGAGATCTGCAAATAGCCGAACAAATACTTCAGCGTTAGCATTATTTAGCGCCATATATTCCTTCTATAATGAAAATAGGGCTGCACATGCCCACCAAATTTTTTGTAAAAAGATTTTACGCCCGGTAGGTCAGACCCTTCAAAATCAAAAAGAAGATCATGGTTCGCATACTCTCTGAGTACCTGATCCATTAGCCAATGATTACTATGCAAATCTCTTCCCTCAGGAAAAGTAGTATTCAACAAATGATAAATACGCCGCCGATCTCTGAGTAATAAAGTATCTGATAAGACTTTTCCATCAACCGATTGAGCCGAACGTACGATGCACAGTCTTCTTTCATTATAAAATTTACACAGTTCTTCCAGTTTGATAAAATCTTGCGCCGATAAGTGGGGCATTCGTTGCGCATATTGTTGTTGATAATGATGAATTACTTGCGTAAAATCATGATCTCTTGAATAGTGAAAATCTCCTTGCGGGATCTTATATATAAGCTGTTTCAGATCGGGGTGATAATCTTTATATATCTCTAAATAACTTCTATTCAGATCAATAATGAAATTCGTTCGATTTTTACAATGTAGTTCTGATGCAAGTGCATGATTCGAAAAATTCAAATGCAGATCTCCATACCAAGCATAACTCCTGATTTTGCGAATCAACTCTTCCTGTAAGGATTTCAATAACGAAGTATCTCCAATAAACCCTAGTTGTTGAATAAAAGGTGGGATGTAATAATAACGGAATCCATACTTTCTCCTCCAGGGTAAAGGTATGATGGCTTCATAATCTCCAATAACCAATCCACTCCAATGATCGCACATATGATCAAGGTAGTCATACTGTGCATAGATCAATCCATTAGGATGTTTTGACACACAGGCATCCCATTGTTGCTGATTGATGACATGCGCCGGAAATATGTGAATAGGATATTTCACTCTATGGATTCACGCGTGTCCATACTTCTGTTCTTCCTAGCATTGAAATACCAATATAGCCACGTACATTTAATGTTTTCGGGTCTTTCAACTTCATATAGCATTTATAATCCTTTCCATTTTGAGGATCATAAATTCTGCCACCGGTCCATTCACCATCATCATGTACAAAATCACGTAGTATTACAAGTCCGATCAAGGGTTTTGTTGTTGCATTTTTATCTGGATTCTTGGTATCCAATTTTGGTTTTCCTTGCTCATCGTTTGGTTCTTTCAACCACACCAGTTTCCCATAATATTTGTTTCCCTGTTTGTACACTTGTATCTGACCTTTGCCGGAAGAATTGAGCCAGACTCCCAAAATGGCATCCGGATTATCATTGGTATTGGTAAATCCTGTGATCGACCAGGTGGCAAATAGTAGCAGTAAAAAAAACTGTTTCATATTCATTGCATTTTATTGTTGGTAATAAATGGTTCCGTCTTTCATCACAAAAGCAATATTCCGAACGGCAGATATTCTTTCTGCGGGGTTTCCCTCTACAGCAATAATATCTGCGAGTAATCCAGGTTTTAGTCGCCCGATATTTTTTCCGACACCGAATACATCAGCATTCACTGAAGTAGCACTTTTTAAAACCTCTACAGGATTCATGCCATATTCCACCATGAGCTCCATCTCACGGGCATTATCTCCATGAGGGAATACGCCAACATCACCACCAAAACATATGGTAACACCTTTCTCTAAAGCTAGTTTAAAACTCTTCTTTTTTTGAATGACCCTATCCGTAGGGGGCATGGTCTTTTTATTCCAACCATTATAACTAGCGCTTGCTTCAGGCGCACTCAATGTGGCACAAAGAGCGACCTTATTGCGAATCATCAGCTCGTATACCTCTGAAGAACCATAATCACCATGTTCAATGGTAGAAACGCCTGCCGCTGCTGCTCTTTTCATACCTTCTTCAGTACTCGCATGGGCCACCACCTGTCTGCCGCTACTGTTTACGACAGCCACCAAGGTTTTTAGTTCATCAAGTGTAAATGTCGGTTGAGCACTATCATCGATTCCCCATCTGTAATCTGCGTATACTTTGATCAGATCCGCACCATTGCCGATCTGATTCCTCGCTTCTCTTGTTAATCCCTCTGCACCATCTGCTTCTGCGGCTCCTTTAATGATATGGTGAGCGGTGTTTTCAAGTTTAGGTCCATAACTTCCTGTAGCAACGATGGCTTTAGTTGCAATGATCATTCTAGGTCCGGGTATGATCTTATGTTCAATCGCTTTTTTCAATCCCACATCAGCATAATCAGCACCCTCGGTTCCCAGATCGCGAACGGTGGTAAAACCGGCCATCAGTGTGGCTTTTGCATGATTTACTGCTCTTACAACCCTTTCTGCCACTGATTCCTGCAAAACCTGTTCATTCCATTTTGTCTCGTTGTATGCATGTAAGAGGAGGTGAGAATGTCCCTCAATAAGACCGGGTAAAAGGGTTTTACCTTTCAAATCGATCCTTTTCAATGGTGCTTTTGTTGATAATGTTGAAGTTTCGCCTACCGCAATGATCTTATTTTGATAAACAAGAATACCCCAACCTGTGCGCATTTGCTCTCCATCAAATAACCTGTCTGCCTGAATCAGTATGAAACTATCTTTTTGTTGCGCCATGATGCCGACAGGAATGAGCATCAAAATGATCAGGATACGTATAAAGCCTTGTTTTTTCATCCCATTTTTGCTTTGTATGGAAAATAACCCAGACAAAGGGTAAAAAAAAATTTGTTTGTGTAAGATGTCCGCCCCATTTTTGCATCAGAATGAAAAGAACAATTAATATTCAGTGGTGGTGGCATACAAACTCCAATCGGGGATTGTAATGGCATAGCCAGTACTGTATGAATCATATTCAGAAACCCCGACAGATATTGTCGGGGTTTTTTGTTGAATGTATCCGGATCAACCGGAATAAAAAGGATCGAATGAAAAAAATAATTGTTGAGACGCAGGCCAAAAGAATGCTGGCGGATGTATTTACACCGGTAGGGATCTATCTCCGCATTAGAGATCGTTTTAGGGATACCATTTTATTGGAAAGTACAGATCATCATGCTGCGGAGAATAGCTATTCGTTTATTTGTATCAATGCTATCGCGGGCGCTGAGATCAGAACCGGTGAAACGATGGAATGTAAACTTCCTGCTCAACAACCGGAAAAAATGAGTATTCAAGACAAAGCATCTGTTCCTGCCAAGCTTTGGGATTTCATGCAGCGATTTGATATTCAAAAACCAACTGAAAAAGAAGCACAATTTGCTCAGGGCTTATTTGGCTATACCTGTTTTGATGCAGTTCAGTTTTTTGATACGGTTACTTTACAAAAGACATTGAAACAGGATCAAATGATTCCCTTGATGCGATATCGTTTGTATCAATATGTGATTGTATTCAATCATTATAAAGATGAATTACTGATCTGTGAAAATAAGATCGCCGGCATTGAATCTGAGATACAGGTGGTAGAGTCTTTGATCAGAAGTAAAGATGTGCCTGTATATCCGTTTCGTTCAAAAGGAGAAGAGGTATCTAATCTTACCGATAAGGCTTATAAGGAAATGGTACAGCAAGGGATTCAAAGCTGTATGCGTGGCGATGTATTTCAAATCGTTCTCAGCAGAAGATTCCAACAACAATTTACCGGAGATGAGTTCAATGTATACAGAGCATTACGTAGCGTCAATCCATCACCTTATCTTTTCTTCTTTGACTATGGTGAGTATAAATTGATGGGTTCTTCTCCTGAAGCACAATTGGTGATTCAAAATGGAAAGGCTATCGTACATCCTATAGCCGGAACATTTAAAAGAACTGGTGATGATGAAACAGATCAGCGCATGGCTGAACAATTATTAAAAGATGCCAAAGAAAATGCCGAGCATGTGATGCTGGTAGATCTGGCAAGAAATGATCTCAGCAGAGCCTGCTCAGATGTAGAAGTAAGTCATTACAGACAAGTACAATACTACAGTCATGTGATACACCTAGTGAGTGAAGTAGTTGGGAAAGTGCCAACAGGATATAACCCCTTTCAATTGATGGCACAAACTTTTCCGGCAGGAACCTTAAGCGGTGCTCCTAAATTCAAAGCCATGGAACTGATTGATAATAATGAACCTACCGCAAGATCATATTATGGCGGAGCAATTGGTTTCATGGGATTTGATGGCACTTGCAACCATGCGATCATGATTCGTACTTTTTTGAGTAAGAACAATACCCTGTATTACCAGGCAGGAGCAGGTGTTGTGGCAGCATCTAATCCTGAAAGTGAGTTGCAGGAGGTGAATAATAAATTAGGTGCTTTAAAAAAGGCGATTGGAATAGCGGAAGAGTTGGGTAGATGAGATGAAAAGTCAAAAGTGAAAGGTGAAAAGTGAAAGGAGTGAGAAAATAAATCAAGAAATCAAAGATCAAAAAATCAAAGATAAAGCGTGAAACTACTTGTATTCGATAACTACGATTCATTTACTTATAACCTGGTACATCTGGTAGAGAAGATATTGGGTACTAAAGTCACTGTGTTCAGGAATGATCAGATCGATCTGGATACTGTAAATGAATTTGATAAGATCATTTTATCTCCGGGCCCTGGAATACCATCGGAAGCAGGGTTGTTATTGCCATTGATCAAAGCGTATGCTGCAAAAAAATCAATACTGGGTGTTTGTTTAGGGCATCAGGCGATTGGAGAAGCTTTTGGAGGCAAGTTGATCAACCTCACCACTGTTTATCATGGGCTGGCAACGCCTATCCAATTAGAACCGGCAAGCAGTAAGCAAAAAGCCAATGATATTTTTCAAGGATTTGAAAATGAATTGATCGTTGGACGCTATCACAGTTGGGTAGTCAGTGATGAAGAATTTCCGGATGACTTGGAAATAACCGCCAGAGATCATAACAACTATATCATGGCGTTGCGACACAAAACATATGATGTACAAGGAGTACAATTTCATCCCGAAAGCGTACTGACACCGGAAGGAGAAAAGATATTGCGTAACTGGTTAAAACAATAATGTAGCGTAAAGCGTAAGAACTAAAAATATTTATGAAAAAGATATTACAATACTTGTTTGAACATAAAACACTGAGTAGAGAGAAGGCGAAGGAGATACTGCTGCAAATGTCTGCCGGACAATTCAATGAAGCAGAAATATCCTCTTTTATTACTGTGTTTTTGATGCGAAGCATTACTATCGAAGAATTACAAGGCTTCAGAGATGCATTGCTGGAGCTTTGCGTTCCGGTAGATTTGAAAGGACGTGCAGTGATGGATATTGTAGGAACCGGTGGAGATGGGAAAAATACTTTTAATATATCCACTCTATCCTGTTTCATTGTAGCAGGTGCCGGACAACAGGTTGCTAAACATGGTAACTATGGGGCATCATCTGTGAGTGGAGCTTCGAATGTGATGGAACAGTTGGGATATCGTTTTAAAAACAATGTCGATGAACTGAATAAGGAATTAGATCAGACCAATATCTGTTTTCTTCATGCTCCATTCTTTCATCCTGCATTAAAAGTAGTAGGTCCGATTCGTAAGCAATTAGGTGTGCGTACTTTTTTCAATATGCTAGGGCCTATGGTAAATCCTGCCGCTCCTGCTTATCAGTTGGTGGGTGTGTATAATTTAGAAATGGCTCGTATTTATAACTATCTGTTACAAGAAACCGGAAAAGCTTTTACAGTAATTCATAGTTTGGATGGTTATGATGAAATATCCTTAACCAATGATACCAAAGTGATTACCAATGAAGGTGAGAAAATCATGACACCTGAGCAGCTTGGTAAAAGGATGGTCATGCAGGAAGATATTTATGGAGGTAATACGGTTGAAGAAGCCGCACGCCTATTTGTAAAAATCATCAAAGGAGAAGGAAGTTGGGCACAGAATGCCGTGGTTTTAGCCAATGCTGCTATGGCATTATTTGGGACTGGTCAGTATAAAAATTATGATGATGCTTATGCTGCGGCGGTAGAGAGCCTGGAAAGCAAGAAAGCATACCAAACATTAGAACAACTCATCAATCTGCAATAACATGAACATATTGGATACAATAGTTGCGAAAAAAAAGGTAGAGATCGCTGCAGCAAAAGAGCGAATATCCGTTGAAGGGTTATCACAACAAGATTTCTTCTCAAGGCATACGTATTCTCTTTGCTCTTTTTTGCAAAATGAAACACGTACAGGAATCATTGCAGAGTTCAAGCGGAAATCACCTTCAAAAGGTATCATCAATGCAACTGCAGAAGTGGAAGAAGTAACAACGGCTTATGCAGCAGCTGCTTCAGGAATCTCTGTATTGACCGATACTGATTTTTTTGGTGGGACAAGTGAAGATCTACAGAGAGCGCGCATACAACAAGTGCCAATATTGCGTAAAGATTTTATGATTGATGAATATCAGGTGTATGAAGCCAAAGCCATGGGGGCAGACGTGATCTTACTCATTGCAGCTTGTCTTACACCTGATGAAGTCAACCAGTTGGGTGGATGTGCAAAAGGTTTGGGATTGGAAGTGTTACTGGAAATACATGATGAAACAGAATTGGGGCATATCAGTGATATGGTGGATATGGTAGGTGTGAATAATAGAAACTTAAAGACTTTCGAAGTAGATATTCATACCTCATTACGGTTGATAGAGCAAATTCCGGCTGGTAAGCCAGCTATCGCAGAAAGTGGTATCAGTAATGTAGATACAATCGTAACTTTACGCAAAGCCGGATTCAGCGGTTTTTTAATCGGGGAAAATTTCATGAAAGAACCCCGCCCTTCGGTTGCTTTTGCTGATTTTATCGATCAACTAAAAGCAAAGCAAAATGCGTATTAAAGTCTGTGGCATGACCCAAGTTGAGCAAATCACACACCTTGATGAAATGGGTGTGGAATTTGCCGGATTTATTTTCTATCATAAATCGCCTCGGTATGTGTTCAAACATATGCCAAGACCGGAGATCAAAAAGATCAGAGGACAACATATTAATAAAGTAGGGGTATTTGTGAACGCTCCTGTTGAAGAATTGTTAGAGATCGTGGATCAGTGTGGTTTACAGATGGTACAGTTGCATGGGGATGAAACACCTAAATATTGTGAGAAAGTAGCAGATTATATCGACGTGATCAAGGCATTTCGCTTGCGTGAAGATGATCAGGTGCTTTGGAAGATCAAGGATTATCAGGATATCGCAGATATGTTTTTATTTGATACAGAAGGTGCAGGATACGGAGGGACAGGTAAAAAATTTGATTGGTCGGTATTAAAAGGTTTGCAAATCAATAAACCATTTTTTCTCAGTGGAGGAATTGGTCCGAATGATGTTGAAAATATCAAAGAATTCATTCAAGATCCTGTGGCGAAAGATCTGTTTAGTTTGGACGTGAACAGCAAGTTTGAAACCATACCCGGACTAAAAGATATGCAGGCAGTAGAAAAATTTGTAAAAGAGATCAAAACCATTAAGTAATGATGACAACGAGTTTTCAGAATCCGAATGTACAAGGTTATTACGGGCAGTTTGGGGGAGCTTATATTCCCGAAATGTTACACCGTAATGTAGAAGAGTTGCGTGAACAGTATCTGTCTATTATGAATGATCCTGTTTTTAAATCAGAGTTTGATGAGTTGTTGCAAGATTATGTAGGAAGACCTACGCCTTTGTTTCTCGCTGAAAGATTGAGCAAAGAGTTCAATACTACGATCTATCTCAAGCGAGAAGACCTTTGTCACACAGGTGCTCATAAGATCAACAATACAATCGGACAGATATTATTGGCACGTCGATTAGGAAAGACAAGAATCATTGCAGAAACAGGTGCCGGTCAGCATGGCGTTGCAACTGCTACGGTTTGTGCATTGAAGGGAATGGAGTGTATTGTTTACATGGGTGAGAAAGATATTGAGAGACAAGCCCCGAATGTGGCGCGCATGAAAATGTTGGGAGCTAAAGTAGTACCTGCTACCAGCGGTAGCAAAACATTAAAGGATGCTACCAATGAAGCGATCAGGGATTGGATCAATCATCCAAATGATACACATTATATCATTGGAAGTGTTGTTGGCCCACACCCATATCCGGATATGGTAGCAAGATTCCAAAGTGTGATCAGTGCTGAGACAAGAAAACAGTTAAAAGAAAAAAGAGGGAATGAATTGCCGACACATGTAATTGCCTGTGTGGGTGGAGGTAGTAATGCAGCCGGTGCTTTTTATCATTTTTTAAATGAAACATCTGTACAATTGGTAGCAGTGGAAGCAGCGGGGCACGGTATTCAATCAGGTATGAGTGCTGCCACTACACAATTGGGGAAGCCGGGGATCTTACATGGAAGTAAAAGTTTGTTGATGCAAACAGCAGATGGACAGGTAGTCGAACCTCATAGTATTTCTGCAGGACTAGACTACCCCGGTATCGGACCTTTACATGCGCATTTATTCACCAGTGGAAGAGGTGTATTTTTATCTGCAACCGATGAAGAAGCATTACAGGCAGCTTTTCACGTAAGTAAAACGGAAGGAATCATTCCTGCATTGGAAACAGCTCATGCTTTTGCTGTATTGGGTCAACTAAATCTTCAGCCTTCGGATGTGGTAGTGATTTGTCTGAGTGGAAGAGGGGATAAAGATCTTTCAACCTACATGCAGCAATTATAATTATTTACGCGTATAACGTTATGAGTAGAATAGAGACATTATTTAGTCGCAAAAAGGAAAGGGTATTGAATGTGTATTGTACCGCAGGATATCCGGAATTGAACAGTACGATGGATATCATACTCACTTTGGAGAAGTCCGGTGCTGATTTGATAGAACTAGGGATGCCGTATAGTGATCCACTTGCAGATGGTCCTGTGATACAAGCAAGCAGTAGCAAGGCTTTGCAAAACGGTATGAGTATCGAGGTTTTGTTTGACCAATTGAAAGATCTGCGTACGAAAACACAAGTTCCATTGATCTTGATGGGATATATGAATCCCGTCATTCAGTATGGGTTCCGGAAGTTTTGTGAAGATGCAGCAGCTGTAGGTGTGGACGGATTAATACTTCCTGATTTACCCGAATATGAATACGAAACGATGTATGGTGACATCATCCAAAAAGCAGGACTTGATTTTATTTTTCTGGTAACACCGGAAACATCCGAAAGCAGAATTAAAAAATTGGATAGTTTAAGCAGTGGATTTTTATATGCAGTGAGTTCATCTGCTACAACCGGTAATGAAAAGGATTTTGATCAGGTTACTGTTTATTTACAACGGTTAAAAGATATGCAACTGAAAAATCCGGTATTGGTAGGTTTCGGAATCAAAGACAAAAATACTTTTGATACAGCTTGTCGATATGCAAATGGTGCGATCATTGGGTCAGCATATATCAAAGCATTAGACCAATCCGGAGATATTCAATCATTGACACAGAAATTTTTAGAGCAAGTATTATGAATGTAGTGATCGTAAAATACAATGCAGGGAATATTCAATCTGTACAATACGCATTGGAGAGAATCGGAGCGTCGGCACTTGTTACAGATGATCATGCGTTGATTCGTTCTGCTGATAAAGTGATCTTCCCGGGAGTTGGTGAGGCAAGTACAGCTATGAATTATTTAAAATCAAGATCATTGGATCTGTTGATTCAAGAATTGAAGCAACCTGTATTGGGTATCTGTCTTGGTATGCAACTCATGTGTAAACATTCGGAGGAAAATGATACAACATGCTTGGGTATTTTTGATGAGCAAGTGAAATTATTTCAGCCTGAAAAGTCAGATGGTTTAAAAGTGCCACAGATCGGTTGGAATACGATCAGTGATCTATCAACAGACTTATTTAAAGATATTCCCGAAAACAGTTTCTGTTATTTTGTTCATGGATATTATGCTGCAAAAGGTGAGCATACGATCGCAACTACAGACTATATTCAACCGTATAGTTCGGCATTACATCGTGATAATTTTTACGGAGTACAGTTTCACCCGGAGAAAAGTGCAGTAGTAGGAGAAAAGATATTGAGTAATTTTTTGACATTGATAAAATAAAAGCTTTTATGCAGATTATACCGGCAATAGATATCATTGATGGGAAATGTGTTCGACTGACGCAAGGTGACTATGCGCAAAAGAAAATTTACAATGAGAACCCATTAGAAGTAGCATTACAATTTCAGGATGCAGGGTTACAAAGATTACATCTTGTAGACCTTGATGGTGCAAAAGTCGGTGCAGTCACGAATTGGAAAGTATTGGAACAATTAACAAGTAAAACTAGTATGATCATTGACTTCGGCGGTGGAATAAAAAACGAGGAAGATCTGCGTGTTGTTTTTGATTCCGGAGCTGCTTATGCTACGATTGGTAGTTTGGCAGTAAAAGAAGAAGCGAAATTTGTATCATGGTTACAATCGTATGGGGCAACTAAATTTTTATTGGGTGCAGATGTAAAAGATGAAAAAATTGCTGTTGGCGGATGGCTTGAAACTACTGAGATCAATATTGTTGATTTTATTGATCAATACAAGAATCATGGTATTACCCAGCTCTTCTGTACAGATGTGAGTAAAGATGGAAAATTGGAAGGCCCTTCTATTGCTTTGTACCAAAAGATCATTCATCAATTTCCTGATCTTTATTTCATTGCCAGCGGTGGCGTTAGTAATCGTTCTGATCTGGAGCAATTAAAAGAGATAGGATGTAAGGGTGCTATTGTTGGTAAAGCTATTTATGAAAATAGGATCAGCTTAGCAGAGCTCAGTCTCCTGAATCAATAATTTATTTACAAAAAGATGTATGCTGACAAAAAGAATTATACCCTGTTTAGATATCAAAGATGGACGAACCGTTAAAGGAGTCAACTTTGAAAATATACGAGATGCAGGTGATCCGGTAGAATTGGGTGCCTTGTATGCAGCTTCGGGTGCAGATGAGTTGGTGTTTCTGGATATTACTGCTACCAATGAAAAAAGAAAGACACTCAGTGAATTGGTTAATAAAATATCACATAAGATCAATATCCCTTTTACAGTAGGTGGCGGAATCAGTAGTGTTGATGATGTGCGGGCATTGTTACAAAATGGCGCAGATAAAATTTCGGTGAATACGGCAGCTTTTAAAAGACCGGAGTTGATCGCAGAACTATCTAAAGAATTTGGTTCACAGTGTGTGGTCTTAGCTATTGATACACGTCAAGAGGATGACGGTAATTGGTATGTATACCTAAACGGAGGGCGTGTAAAAACAGAAACGCTTTGTTTGGATTGGGCCAAACAAGGAGTGGCACTCGGTGCAGGAGAGATTTTACTTACTTCTATGAATCATGATGGTACCAAACAAGGATTTGCATTGGATATTACTGCTCAATTAGCAGAAACGCTACCTGTTCCTGTGATTGCTTCCGGTGGTGGTGGTACTATGGAACATTTTACCACTGTATTCAAAGAAGGAAAAGCTGATGCAGCACTGGCAGCCAGTATCTTTCATTTTAAAGAAATAGGGATACCGGAATTGAAGCAGTATCTTGCAGAAAATGGAATTGCAGTGCGGCGATAGTGAATAATGAATATCGAATGATGATGGATAAGCATATGGGGGTGTATTAAAAGATTAAATTATGAAAGTAGATTTTTCAAAATATGCAGATGGGTTAGTTCCTGCTATTGTGCAAGACATTGAAACCCATAAAGTGTTGATGCTGGGTTTTATGAACCAGGAAGCATTGACCAAAACTGAAGAAACAGGAAAAGTTACTTTTTTCAGTCGCAGTAAAAACAGACTCTGGACCAAAGGTGAAGAGAGCGGAAATTTTCTGGAGTTAAAAAGTATAGCTGTCGATTGTGATCAGGACACATTACTGATTCAGGCGCATCCCGTAGGACCTGTTTGTCATACAGGAGCCGATACTTGTTGGAGTGAGCGCAATCATAGTGAAGATTTTCTATTATACCTGGAAGATATTATTCGTTTGCGCAAACAAGCTTCACCGGAGGAGTCCTATGTCGCTAAGCTCTTTTCCAAAGGAATCAATAAAGTAGCTCAAAAAGTAGGTGAGGAGGCTGTCGAATTGGTCATTGAAGCTAAAGACGATAATGAAGAACTGTTTTTGAACGAAGCCGCTGACCTCTTGTTCCATTATTTACTTTTGCTTAACGCGAAAGGTTATAAATTACAGTCTGTGATTGAGATATTGAAAAAAAGACATTCGAGATAATATGAAAAAGCTACTCTTTTTGTTATTGATGCCACTGGGTGTTTTAGCGCAGGTTGGTGTTGATAGTTATGAGATCAAAGGAATAATTAAAGGATTGTCCGATAATACCACTGTTTTTCTGATCAATGGAGTTACGGGACAAACCATTGCTACAGCAACAGTAAAAGAAAGTCGCTTTACATTAAAAGGAAAACTCGCGCATCCTGAATTGGTGCAGATCGGATTTAATGGAAAGAACGAGAAGCTTGATATGTTCATCGGGAATGATGCTGTGAGTCTGGATGGAGAGCTTACTAATCTGGACGCTGCTGTGATCAGTGGCTCTACAGTTCAAAAAGATTATGAGCGCTTCAGAGTAAAATTCAATCCATTGAAAGATAAATTGAATGCGCTTGCAAGCACTATCAATCAACAGTCTGCTTCAAACACAAATCGTGATTCTTTGATCAATGTTTTCAATCAAAACAAAGCAGTGTTACTAGCAAATGCCGCTGAATTTATAAAAAATAATGCAGCATCTCCTGTTAGTCCATTCGTCTTATTTGCTGTAGGACCTTTATATGAAGATCTCGATGAGTTAGAAGCTCGTTTCAATGATCTGCAACCCATCGCTAAAAAAGGATTTTATGCGGACGTCATCGCTCAAACTTTGAGTAAGTCTAAAATTGGTCGAGTTGGTTCTCAGGCGCTTGATTTCACACAGAATGATGTGAATGGAAAACCGGTTTCGTTATCTTCTTTCAAGGGCAAATATGTGTTGGTTGATTTTTGGGCGAGCTGGTGCAGACCTTGCAGAGAAGAAAACCCCAATGTTGTTCTCGCTTACAATACTTATAAAGACAAGAACTTCACTGTCTTAGGTGTATCCTTGGATCAGGATAAAAACAATTGGTTACAAGCCATCAAAGTAGATAAACTTGATTGGACGCACGTAAGTGATCTTAAATATTGGGAAAATGAAGTAGCCAAGATGTACAATATCCAAGGTATTCCTGCAAACATGTTGATCGATCCCAACGGAAAGATCATCGCCCGAGACCTCAGAGCCCAGTTTTTGCAAGAAAAGTTGAAGGAGTTGTTGAAGTGAGGTTTTTAGTCCATGGACTATGGTCTAAAAACCCCCTCATACTTCTTCACATCAAACCCAACAGCCACTATTTTTCCTTTCTTCACTATTATGGGTCTTTTGATGATGCTGGTGTGTTGCTGCATGATGGGTATAGCTTTTGATGCACTGGTCACAGTTTGTTGTGTAGTGGTGGGAAGCTCTTTATAAGTGGTAGATCTTTTATTAAAGATCAGTTCCCAGTCTACCTGTTCTGTCCATGATTGTAAAGTAGCAGCATCTATACCTGAAACTTTATAATCATGAAACTGATAATCGATCTTGTTTTCTTTCAGCCAAGTAATGGCTTTTTTCACAGTATCGCAATTTGGGATGCCAAAAACAGTGTACATATATCCGAATATTTTATCCATTCAAAGAAGCCTATCCGCCGATTTTTTAGCGGTTAGAGCCAATTGTATAGAATTTCGTCAATAATAACTCATTAATCTTTAATTTGTTCTCCAGCAATCGAAAGACCTTGAGAATTTATCTACTTTGGATAAGCTGTATGCTATCCTTAACATTGACAGCTCAGAACAGCACTGAGAAGACACGCTCACAATTGGGTCTTATTATCGGCAATATACTGGAAGCGAAAACAGGGAAGCCTTTGGCATATGCTTCTGTACAATTAAAAAATTTGTCTGACAGCTCTCGAAAATCCGCAGTGGTAGCAGATAAGAATGGTTCTTTTGAATTCAATAAACTTTCTCTTGGGTATTATAGAATATCTGTCATCATGGTTGGGTTTGCTCAATTGGATATTGATAGTATTCATCTTCGCCCTGAACGATATGATTTTAATCTAGGTGATATCAAACTCAATGATGCTTCCGGAAGTTTGAATGAAGTAATTGTATATGCAGAAAAACCATTGATCGAAAACAAAGATGATAAGATCACTTACAATGTTGGAGAAAGTGCGCTTAGTGGTGGTGCAAGCACTGCTGAATTATTAAAAAATATGCCTTTGGTCAATAATGATCCAACAGGAAAAATATTACTAAAAGGAAAAGAGCCAAGAATTTTGATTGATGATAAACCAACAGAACTCAATGCCCAACAATTGCAGGATTTGTTAGAAAGCTTGCCGGGAAGCAGTATTGAGAAAATCGAGATCATGACCAATCCACCTCCGCAATATGCTACTGAGACCGGAGGCGTGATCAATATTGTAACTAGAAAAGGAAAGATCGGTTGGGTAGGAAGAACCACATTGAGTGCGGGTACCAGAGGAGAAGGGAATTTAGCTGCCAATGCAAGTTATCGTACACAACCTTTTTCAATCAATATTACAGCCGGTCTGGGGGGGAGTGTTTTGACCGGTAACAGCTATTCTAAAAGGGAGAATATTTATCGCGATTCTATCAATTACTTTAATACTACAGGTTCATTTGAAAATAGGAATCTGCGACCCAATCTCCGTGTTCAAACTGATTTTGAATTCAACAAACAAAATCAACTGAATGTGACCTATCAAGGTAACTTGAACTATTACGATAATGAGAGTCTCAACACTTTCACAAATATCAATCGGAATAAAGAAGTATACAGATATAGTACGAGAACAAATGGTAGTGAAGGTGAAGGATATGGACATAACGCTTCCTTATCGTATACGCACAAAGCAAAAAATCCCGCAGAGTTCATAAGGATTATTCTCAATGTCAATGCCAATAAGAATAACAATGATCGTGCGTTTTTTCAGGAGTTCTTGAACCCTGATTTTTCTGCTACGGGAATCGATTCGACCCAATCTCAATTCTTTGATAACTTTAATCGCTCAGCTTCCATACGTGCCGATTACAACAAACCATTGAAAAAGAAGGGAGCCAATTTTTCAACAGGTGTTTTCTACAATAAATCCTTTTTTCACAATACACTCAATACTAGTTTTCTAAGAAAATCAGATGGTGTATTTATTCCCAATGATCTTCTTAGTAATGATTTTGAGTTCTTGCAAGACATTTTTACGGCCAGAGCAGGATTTGGATTGCCTTTCGAAAAAGGATGGAGATTGAACTTTGGTGTGCAAGCGGAGCATACCGACATGGGCTTTACATTCATAAAAGGGAATAGTACGAATGTCAATAATGGCTATTGGAATTTGTTGCCCAATATCTCTTTACGCAAGGAATTCAATAAGTCGCTCAACTCTACCTTAGTATATCGTGCAACCATCCGTAGACCCGGTATTGGAGAATTGAACCCGAATGTAGATTACAGTGATCCATATAATCTTCGATTTGGAAACCCTTATCTGAAGCCAACACTCTCAGATAATTTCGATTGGAATGTAAGTTGGATCAAAGGCAAGTATTATATCAATACTTCATTGGGATATAATCGATTAAAAGATGTGTTCAATTCCATTCGTAATCTGGTGGGAGATGGTAAGACTGAAGTCAGCTGGCTCAATATTGCAGACAGACGCGAATATGAAGCGAGTATATGGGGTGGATATACTTTCAGTAAGCAATTAAGAGTGAATACGAGTATGGGGTATACGATGAACAAATACAGTGAAACAGAAAAAAAATTATATCGTTACCGTGATGGAAATAGTTTTTATAGTAGCTTGAATTATACTTTCACACCCAGTAACATATTAACTTTTGAAGGTAGTGTTCGTTTTAGCAATTTTGCCAATCCACAGGGCAGAAGCAGAAGTAATGTGAACATGAACTTAGGCGTGCAATATCGTTTCTTTGATCGCAGACTAATTTTGAGTTTCAATGCTATTGATCCTTTTACACCTCAGCGCTTTACAAACTATACTTACGGTGCAAACTTTAACTTAGAAAGCTTTAATTCTAGTAATACCCGCAACTTTAGGGTAGCCATAAGTTACCAGCTTAATAAAGTCGTACAGAAATCGAAGTTGAGTGAGAAAGATAAAAAGGCAGCATTGCAAAAAATCAAGGCTGCTAGTAGTTAGATCTTATCTCATAAGTTGATACCTGATCTAAATGTCAATTGAGAAGTGTAGTTACTAAATCTTTCAACTTACTTTAAGTCTATTTGCTAGCCAGCTTTTCTGTATTGGAATCAACCAGTTCTCCAGCAATTCTTTTTTATTAACCACGAGATTATTAAAGTACAAAGTATCTGGGGTAATAAAATTATTTTCCAAAGCGTAATTTAATTGAGATAGCGGTAATAACTGTACTTTATCTTTTACTACAAAAGCCAGTTGCTGTCTGTCGAACATATTCACTTTGAAACGTGCTTCGATCTCTTTGATCATTCTTACGGAGCTGTCTGTACTACATCCGCTAACACCTGTGGCTGTTTCATCGGCCATGATCACAATGAATTGTCCAAAAAGCAAATTGGCATAACCTTTTACAGGAGTACCATGACTCAACCAATGGGTTGTAAAATCATTAAACATGCTTTCCAATTCAAAAGCTTCACTCATTGAGAACAGACGCGAAGACTGGTATACCCACACCCTGGAGCTGTCGTGGAAATCTGCCGGTATAAATGACTGATAATTAAAATCCATGGTGCAAAGATAGAGAGAATGTTGGATGGAACATGTCAGATGGCAGATCTCAGATGTCTGATTTCTGATGTCGGATGTTTTGTATTAGGTTTTTATTTCTTCATTCTGTTTTTTGGGGTTTTGAGAATGCATAGAGGAAGCCCATGAAGAGGGCTAAACTGATATGGCGGAAAAGGCGGGGTGTGGAAAGTTCTTTACTAGCATCTTCGAACAATAGAAAGCGCCAGCCAATAAAGAAAAGGAATAGAACCACGCTCATCCAGCACATCTTTTTCCAAGAAAAATGGCGCCAGTTAAAATATGATTTAAGCTTAGACAAAAATTAAAAAGTCAAAAGTGAAAAATCAGACATCCGACATCTGAGATCTGACATCTACCATCAAACCATACTCTGCGCAACCAGCTCTGCTACATCCAACACTGCTACTTCATTTTCTTTTTCGCGGTTTTTCACGCCATCGGTCATCATGGTATTGCAGAATGGACAAGCAGCGGCAATGAATCCTGCGCCTGTTGCAAGGGCTTCATCGGCTCTTTCGATATTGATACGCTTATCGCCCGGTTCATCTTCTTTGAACATTTGAGCACCACCTGCACCACAACAGAGACCTTTGCTTCTGCATCTTTTCATTTCTACCAGCTCGGCATCTAAAGCTTCCAATACTTTTCTGGGGGCTTCATAAATATTATTGGCACGTCCGAGATAACAACTATCATGGAAAGAGATCTTTTTCCCCTTAAAAGCGCCACCTTCTTTCAGTTGGATACGTCCTTCATCGATAAGTTGTTGGAGAAGTGTGGTATGATGAATCACTTCATAATTACCACCCAACTCAGGGTATTCATTTTTGAGTGTATTGAAGCAGTGCGGACAAGTTGTTACGATTTTTTTGATACCATAACCATTCAGTACCTGAATATTCTGATAGGCCATCATCTGAAAGAGAAATTCATTTCCGGCTCTGCGGGCAGGATCTCCTGTACAGGCTTCTTCTTTTCCGAGAATGGCATAACGCATACCTACTTTATCAAGAATAGAGGCAAAAGCTTTGGTGATCTTCTGTGCTCTTTGATCAAAGCTGCCGGCACAACCTACCCAGAATAGGATCTCAGGTGTTTCTCCGTTCATTGCCATTTCTGCCATGGTCATCACTTTCATATGCATTCAATTGTTGCTGAAGATCAGCGGTTATGTAAATCTGTCCTACGATCGTTACGGCGTAAATTTATGGCTAACATTTTATACCACAATAGGATGTTTGAAGGGATCTTTTTTTCCATTCAAATAAATGTCCTTTCAGTGGGTTTGTTTCTGATGTACATTATATCCGGTACATTTGATTTTTACCCGATAAATATGGTTTATATCTTCTTTATAGCAGCATTGATCAGTTTTTTGGGCCAGCTCCCACTGGGAAATATGAGTTTTACAGCCACTCAGATATGTATCCAGGAAGGGGTGAAGAAAGCCTGGATGTATGCCATCGGTGTAGCCATTGTTGAAATGATCTATCTGCGGTTTGCATTGACGGGGATGGATTGGGTAGTTCAACACCGAAGCTGGTTCATTGCTTTAGGGTGGGTAACCGTGTTGTTATTTCTCGTACTGGGTGTCATGGCATTTGTTGCTGCACGTAAACAAACAAAAGAACAACGATCTGTAATCCTCGATAACAAATTGCATCGGTTCTTGCTCGGACTTACCATGAGCGCACTGAATCCAGTTCAAATACCATTTTGGTTTCTATGGACTTCTACTATGATTCAAACTGAAGTGTTGCCTGTTTCAGCCGCTGCTTTTCATGTATTTACTTTTGGTGCTGGGATAGGAACCATTACGGGATTGGCTGTTTATATTCACGGAGGTAATTGGCTGGTAAAAAGGAATAATACCAGTAATAAGACCTTGAATCAGATCATGGGTGTGATTTTTATACTCACTGCTATGATACAGTTATATAGGATGTTGTACAAACCATGGATCTAGTCTACAATAAATAATGTACAACCATTTTTAGAATAGGTCCGATGTGCATCCGCATGATCACCAACAGTATACATTTGACCTTTTATAAGAAGGTACTTTTCTCCATTGTCTAATTCTGTTTCCATTTCACCTTCTGCACAAAAAATGATATGCCCTTTATTGCACCAATGATCCGCTAAATAATCGGGAGAATAAGTGACCAGTCTGATACGAATATCATCACGATGAATGATCCGCCATTCTGCAAATCCGGTGATACCCGTATGGATCTCAGGCTCAATAGAATTGAAGTCTGTGATAGAAAAGGGGAATGGAGATAGTTTCATAGGATTCTGTAAAATCAATAATAAGCAATAAGGAATAAGAAATATAAAAAGATAAGCCTGATCATTTAGGCAATACTTTCTGATTCATTATTTCTCATTTCATATTCTTTATTTATTGTGTTGCCCACTGGTCTCTTTCTTCAGGGGAGAATTTCCATGGAGCGAAATTGTTTTCCGTGTTGCTGAACATGCCATTCCATTCTTGCGGTGCATTGCTTTCTTCCATGATCAGGGATCTGCGTAATTCTGTGATGATCTCTAGTGGAGAGATACTTACAGGACATTCTTCTACACAAGCATTACAGGTAGTACAAGCTCTAAGTTCTTCCACAGAGATATAATCATGCAACAAAGATTTGCCATCATCCTGAAAAGATTTATTCTTATCGATATTACGACCAACTTCCTCCAGACGATCACGTGTTGCCATCATGATCTTTCTGGGACTCAAAAGTTTACCGGTGGTATTGGCAGGACAAGCAGCGGTACATCTGCCACATTCTGTACAGCTATAAGCGTCCAGCAAATTTTTCCAACTCAAGTCGAATACATCTTTTGCCCCGAAACGTGCCGGTGGTGCGGCATCGGTGGGTGCGAGTTCCGGTTGCATGGCATACAATACTTCATTTTGTACGCTTTGCATATTTTTCATCTTGCCTGGTGATTCCAGTCGGGCATAATAAGCATTCGGGAATGCCAGCATAATGTGTAGGTGCTTTGAATAGGGGAGATAATTCAGGAATGCAAAAATGCCCACAATATGCAACCACCAACAAGTACGTTCAAATGCAATGAGTGTGCTATCAGATAAGCCGGAAAAGATCGGACTGATCAATCCTGAAAAATAAAAAGAACCGGTAGCAGGGTAGTGACTATCGCCTCTTTCCTGCAGTACAAGATCTGTAGCATTCATGGTTAAAAACAAACTCATCAGAATGATCTCAGTGATGAGGATATAATTGGCATCAGATCTAGGCCATCCATTCAGATCTTTGCTGAGAAAGCGTTTGAGTTTGATGATATTCCTACGGGATAAGAAAACAATACAAACCAATATCACACCCACTGCGAGAAACTCAAATGAATTAATCAACCAATTGTATAAGGAACCCAAAGGCGCAGCAAAAAGTCGGTGCTTGCCTAAAATACCATCCAATACGATCTCCAGAACTTCCAAATTGATGATGATAAATCCTGCATAGATCACAAAGTGCATGATCGCTACCAGTGGATTGGAAAACATTTTTTTCTGTCCCAATGCCAATAACAATAAGTTTCTCCTGCGTACAGCCGGTTGGTCGTTCAATGCCTCATCTTTCCCTAAAAGAATATTACGTCTGATCTGTCCTGCTTTACGCGCAAATAACCAAACGGATACAGCTACTAAAGCCACAAAAAGGATTTGCTGGAGATATTGCATACAATCGGTCTTAGGGTGCTAAGATAGCAGTTTTGATCGGTTAGAAATGGGATTGTTGATTGCTTTTAATGTTCCTACATTTGATCATAAATCATGGCTATGGGTAACCCGAATTATATACTTACAAAAGATGTAGCAGCTCGAAAACTGCATAGAATGGCTTTAGAATTAGCAGAACAATTGAACGGTGATGATGCTCCCATCGTGATATTGGGTATCCGAAACAGCGGTATGGTGATCGCTGACATCATAGCAACCCACTTGAAAAAATATCTGTCCAATACAATAGAAACCGCATCGATCTCATTAGACAAAGTTTCTCCTCGTGAAGTAACGGTCAATAATCCCATCGATTTTACAGGCTTACACGTCATCATAGCGGATGATGTCACTAATAGTGGCAGAACCCTTTTGTTTGCACTAAAACCCTTACTTGAATATCATCCTAAAACCATCCATACACTTGTTTTGGTTGAGCGGATGCATAAAATGTTTCCCGTAAAACCCGATTTTGTAGGCCTATCTGTTTCTACTACCCTTCAAGATCATATTCAAGTGGAAGTAAAAGATGGCGAAGTGTTAGGAGCATACGTGTCATAAGATCGCTCCTCCCAACCAATAGCTTTTCCGTTCTTATTCTTTTTTCTATGAGATTCCTTGGATATCTTCATAGAGGATGTTTACCCATGAAAATTGGGAAAATATTGATAAACTTGTTCAACAATCAAAGCAATCATTTTAAATCCGCCTTTATGGATGCTGTAATTCAAGAGAAAGTGAATACCTGGCTTACGGGTAATTATGACGAGACTACCAAGAATACGATTCAACAAATGTCGCCTGATGAACAGGCTGATGCATTTTACAGAAACCTGGAGTTTGGTACCGGTGGTTTAAGAGGTATCATGGGAGTGGGTACGAACAGGGTGAATAAGTATACGATCGGAATGGCTACACAAGGTTTTGCCAACTATCTTAAAAAGACCTATCCTAACCAAGAGATCAAAGTGTCTATCGGTCATGATAGTCGCAATAACAGCCGCTTTTTTGCTGAAACCACTGCGAATGTATTCGCGGCGAATGGAATCAAAGTGTTTCTCTTTGAAGCATTAAGACCTACGCCTGAACTGAGCTTTTCGATCAGACATTTGGGTTGTCATGCAGGCGTTGTTTGTACAGCTTCTCATAACCCCAAAGAATACAATGGGTATAAAGCTTATTGGAATGATGGTGGACAGCTTGTTCCTCCTCATGATAAAAATGTGATCAAAGAAGTAGAAGCGATCACAAGTGTAGATGAGGTATTATGGGAAGGAGGAGCATCCAATATCACGCTTATGGGCGCTGAAATGGATCAGGCATATTTGAAGATGGTGAAAGGTCTCAGTGTATATCCTGATGTGATCGCTGCACAGCATGATTTGAAGATCGTTTATACACCCATACATGGTACAGGAATCACATTGGTGCCGGATGTATTAAGAGCATTTGGGTTCAGCAATGTGACTGTGGTTCAGGAGCAAGCCGCTCCGGATGGGAATTTTCCGACGGTGATCTATCCCAATCCGGAAGAAAGCGAGACCATGAGTATTGGTTTGCAAAAAGCCAAAGAAATGGATGCCGATATTTTATTAGGGACAGATCCGGATGCAGATAGGGTAGGCATTGGCGTAAAAAATCATAAAGGTGAGTGGGTACTGATGAATGGGAATCAAACGGCTGTTCTGGCTTTTGCCTACATGATCGAAGCGCGTAAAACAAAAGGTATTGCACAACCCAATGATATGGTGATCTCAACGATCGTAACTTCTGAGATGATCAATGAAGTAGCCAAACAAAATCAGGTGGCTTGTTATAATGTGCTCACCGGATTCAAATGGATCGCAGAACTGATCAAAGAAAAAGAAGGAAAAGAAAATTATGTCATTGGAGGTGAAGAGAGTTTTGGTTTGATGATAGGTGATAAGATCAGAGATAAAGATGCAGTGAGTGCAGTGGCTTTAATGTGTGAAATGGCTGCTTATGAAAAAGCAAAAGGCAGAACCTTATTTGATAAAATGATCGAATTGTACATGCAGTATGGATTTTATTATGAAAATCTGATCAGCATTACAAAGAAGGGTATGAATGGACAAAAAGAGATCGCTGAAATGATGGAAAACTACCGTAACCAACCACCATCTTCGATAGATGGTTCTCCGGTGATCACTTTATTGGATTATGAACTTCAGAAAGGTAAAAATCTGGTAACCGGAGAAGAGTGGAAGATCGCTCTTCCTAAGAGCAATGTACTCCAGTTCGTAACAGAGGATGGTAGTAAAATATCAGCACGTCCTTCGGGAACAGAGCCTAAGATCAAATTTTACTTCAGTGTGAATACATCATTAAAAAGTAAAAATGATTTTGATACAACCTACGCATCACTTCAGCAAAAGATAGATCGGATCATTGCAGATATGAAGCTGAAATAATTAAAAAGGGCATCTCAATATCAGATGCCCTTTTTAATTTATATGGTGTGCAGATTTTTTATTTTCTTTTGATCCTTAAATGTTTGAACTCACCATTTTGTATTGGATACTCCCCTTTTTTAGCACCATATTGGTCGAACGTAAAATAGGTGAATTGGAAAGTGCCATTGATATAATCTGCTCCGATCTTATTCAATGTTATTGAACCGCTTTGAGAGTAATGATATTGTATACGTGTTGAGTTTACTTTATCATTCACTTCGATGAAATAAGCGGGTCTGTTGGTACTCAGTGTAATCGTTTTGTTTTGTGTGTAGTTATCTCTTGTGAAATCTTCCAAAATAAATTGAACAAGGATACTGCTATCAGCATTGATCTTTTTCTCTGCAGAGATTCTTAACATATACGGGCCATTCGGTACCAATTGTTCAGAGGATACTTTGATGGTATCCGGAGTAAATGCCTGATTCCCTGATAAAGTAGCTGTGAAAGTAGGAGCCGGTGGCGTATATGTCACTGGCTTATTTGTTTCTTTATCGCATGCTACCAGAAAGCCTGCAAGAATGAATAATGTTATGATCCTTTTCATGTTGTTTTTTTGCAATGATAAGAATGACTTTTTGCCACTAAAGGGAACTTTGTATTTGCGGTGCTATTTCTGGTTTAAAGGTTTTTCGACTCACATGAATATGTGGGAAAATTATCTTTTCGACTTTTCTTTTCACAGTTGTAGAAAACAAGCGGGTCGCCAATTGGGAAGCAGTATATTCGTGATGCTTATGAAACCGAAATTTGAAGATACCTACCAGCATAAAGGATTGAGGCGCCAATTAATCCAATTACTTCGAGAGAAAGGGATTACCGATGAAACTGTACTCGAAGCCATGAATAATATACCTCGTCATTTTTTTCTGGATTCTGCTTTTGATAAAATTGCTTATGAAGACAGGGCTTTCCCGATAGGTGAAGGACAAACCATTTCTCAACCTTATACCGTCGCATATCAGACACAGTTGTTAAGGGTCAAGAAGATGGAAAAAGTATTGGAGATCGGAACAGGTAGTATGTATCAATCTACAGTATTGGCTGAGATGGGAGCAAAAGTGTATACCATTGAACGCCAAAAAAAGTTATATGATCAACACATCTCTTATGTGTTCAAAATGAAATATCCGAATCTGAAGTTTTTCTTTGGAGATGGATTTGAAGGGCTTCCGGCTTTTCAACCTTATGATAAAATACTGATTACAGCCGCGGCACCCTTTATTCCTCCAAAACTGGTACAGCAGTTAAAGGTTGGAGGAAACATGGTATTACCTGTTGATGAAGGAGAAAATCAACGTATGCTACGACTCACGAAACTAGAAGACGGCACTTTACAAGAAGAAGCGTTTGAAGAGTTTTCTTTTGTTCCCATGCTGACAGGGAAAAATCGCTAGGAATAACGAATGTAGTATATTGAATAAAGAATATTGCATATAGTAGGGACTAAAAAATTAAAATGTCCAATATCATTTCGATATTGGACATTCTTTATTGAATATTCTTCTGAGGCTTATTGCTGCATCATATCCATTCCACCACCTTGATCAGCTTTGGTATTTTTACGTTTGAACAATGCGGCATCAAACTTCCCAAAACGGTAGTTGAAGTTCAGACGTAATACTTGAGGATCTCTTCTACGCTGACTGGTTTGTTGGAAGAAATTACTTTCACTGTACGTTTCAAACAATTGAGTACGGAAAATATCATTCATACTCAAAGTAAGAGAACCGCTCTGTCCATTCTTCCAAGTCCATTCTTTACGGATGGCCAGATCAAATCCATAACGAGGCAGGTTGAATCCTTGAGCAGTACCTTGCATACCGCCACCCCACATCATTCCACCGCCGCCGCCACCGCCGCGACCACCACCACCTGTTCCCGGAGGTAATACAGTTTTTGCTTGATAATCACCACTAAACTGAATGGATAATCCTTTTGATACTTTAAAGGCACTGTTCATTTTTGCAAACCAACTTACACGGGCATCATTGCTAATGTTTTGTCCGGGAATCGTTGCATTGATCTTTGCGCTGAACAGGTTAGCACTTAAAGTCAGATCCCACCATTTGGTCACAGGCATTTTATTGCTCAACTCAAGACCGTAAATGATACTGTTATCAGCATTGATGAATGAGTTGTAGAATACGAGATTCGTATCTGCCGGGTTCAATTCATTTTTACCGGTATAAGAATATCGGGTGATCAGATTGGTGCTGTATTTGAAGAAACCGGTCACTAAAAAGTTTGCACCGCGCTTATAGGCATTATTGTAAGAAACTTCAAAAGAGTTCGTGAATTCCGGTTTCAAACCTGCATTACCCACGCTGATATTCTGAGGATCAGAAAAATCAGGGAAAGGCATTAACTGGAAGAAATTAGGTCTGTTGACACGACGAGAATAGTTCATTTGAAGATCTTGCTTGTCATTCACTTTATACGTGATGAATGCACTTGGGAATAAACTCAAAGGAAAATCTACTTTGAATTGTGCGGAATCAGCACCCGTTGTTTTTAATAAGGTACCTGTATAATTTGAACTTTCAGCACGCAAACCTAACTGATAGCTGAATTTTTTCACTTTGAAACTGTATGTAACATAAGCTGCATACACTGCATCATTGAATTTGTAACGATTACTGATCGAAGGGATCAAAGTATATTTATTGGTATTGTAATCGTATCTAAACTGATTGCTGGTATTTCCGAAATCACGAATAGCAGCACGACCACCCAATTCTAATTTGGTACTTTCTGTTAATGGATTTTCATAGTCCGTCTGGAAAGTATAGAACTTGTTGGTACCATCACCCAAAGTTTGTTGCAACAAAGCTGGGAACTTGATACTGTTATCTGTTCTGAATGTACTGGTGTTTACAAATGAATTATTGTCGTTCTTGCTAGAGTTAAAATTGACATCAGCAGAAATATTTTCACCGCTACGCGCGAAATTATGTTTGTAGCTCAACTGTGTTCCAAAGTTTTGAAAATTACTGCGGCTATTATTGAGGATGTCATTATAAGAAGTGAAAACACCACCAACAGTTGAATCAGCTCTTTGTGTATTGTTGTTATCAAACTGACCTCTGTTGTAGTTGGCAGCTATCGAAATGGTATTTCTATTGTCAACCAAGAAATCAAGTCCACCTCTGAAGAATCCGAAGAAACCCGTGCTCACACCTTTACCTACGATATACAAGCTGCTAGGAGTAGAGAACAGGTTATCTCGATCATTCATGGTATTAGTGATCGATTTACGCTGATTATAAGATCCACTCAAAAATGCATTGATCTTATTTTGGCGAATATTGATATCACCGCCGAGATTGATTCTTCCACGAGAATCAACACCGCTTCTAAGACCACCATTATAACCTACTTTTTTGTTTTTCTTCAAAACGATATTCAAAATACCTGCATTACCACCCGATGCATCAAATTTAGCGGAAGGGTTGGTGATCAGTTCCACTTTGTCGATGATATCAGCAGGCAATTGATCCAATGTGATCGTAGTAGGGCGACCGTCAATAAAAATCGTTGGTGCGGCATTACGTAGCGTTACATTTCCATCCACATCCACATTCAAGGCAGGAATATTTTTCATGATTTCAGTGGCGGTTTGTCCGGCACTGACCAAGTTCTTATCTACATTAAAGATCTTACGATCGATACCCATTTCAAACTGAGGCTTGGCAGAAGAGGTAACGGTAACATTACCCAAATCTGTAGCATCGGCTTCCATTTTGATATTGCCAAGGTCTTTATCGGTCATACCGGCCATTTGCTGAAAGTTGGGACTTTCACCGCGAGCAGGCATTTTAATACCGAAACTAACGGTTTGAACAAGGTTAGTATAGCCTAAAGCACTGAATTTCAATTTGAAATTGCCAAAAATGGGTAGTCCTTCAAAGCTGAAATCTCCATTGGCACGAGTAATTTGTGTATTTAAAACCGCTTCAACCATTTTTTTGCTGACAGTGTCAAAGCGATTACCTGTGATCTGTACGGTAACTCCTTCAATTCCTTTATTGGTCTTACTGTCGACGATCTTGCCATAAAAATGCCCCACGTTGACGTTCCCTCCACCCGCACCGGCACCCATTCTGGCACCAGGAAACTGTGCATTCGCAGTGATTGTCAAGAAGATAAAGGCGAAAAATGTAAATAATTTGCTCATGTTGATATGTTGAAATATTCTGATGCAAAGGTGCATCGATGATTCGGGAACTCCTGTTTGTTTATACAGACGGTAGTAAGACAATTTTAAAGGGGTAAAGTTTGAAGCCGGCGTATCAGTAATAGGGGTGTTCTCGGTGATACTGCAGTTTTACTCGGTGACTAAGTCAAAACGGTCAATAAAACCTGTAGTAAACCGATGATAAAACCTAAAACTGCACCGATCAACTCCACAAAACGAAATTCTTTGGATAAAATCGATTGAAGGATATCTTCCAATTTATCGCTGGAGAAAGAAGCCACTTTTTTAATGACAATCTGTTCAAGATCCAGTTCTTGCTGTAAATGTCCCATATAACGTTGCATGATAATGGGAAATAAGGCTTCCAACTCCTTCATGAAAATGCCTTTCAGCTGCTGTATTGTGTTTTCTCCAATGAACATACTGATCACCGGCATTTCCTCTGCTAGTTTACGACGGAGGAACTGATCGATATGCTCTTCCACCACCGGCATCAGTTTCTCAATATTATTGGGATGGATCAGCTTTTGTTCAATATCTGCAAAAGACAATAGCTCTTGACTCACAAGTTTGCCCAACTTTTCGGCAAACTGTTGTTGTCGTTTTGGGAATATACCTTGTATAGTAATCCCCAATATTTTTTTAGGCTCTTTGGGGTGAAACAGCATTTTGATAGCGATCCAGTTGGTGAACCAACCGATAAAAGCCGAAATGACCGGGATTAGAAAAAGAATATAACTCATGTATAGAAATTTAAAAACCTATAAGGTATCAGCTTATAGGTTTTCTAGGGGAGAACGATGGGTCTCGAACCCACGGCCTTCAGTGCCACAAACTGACGCTCTAACCAACTGAGCTACGCTCTCCGTTTTTATGGGAGTGCAAAAATAGGGTAAAACAACATTTTATGTATCATTCAGTGCCCTTTTTTTTACACTGACCGCTCATCAAAACCTTTGTTAATTGGTTCTACAAGGTGAGGAGGGAGTGATGTTTTAAGTTATTTTTGAGAAGAATCATGCAAAAATTCAAGGAATTTATGAAGAGTAGAAAAGGGTTGTTATTGCTCGCCGTTGTATTATTCGGTGCGCTTTTTTTCGCATTCCGTTATACAGCCTCAGGTTATACGGATGTAGTACTTTCTCAAAGACAAAGATTGTTGTCTGCTGTAGGGGCTTTACTTGAGTCGCAGCACTATAGTCCAAAGAATATCAATAATGATTTTTCGAAAAAATTATTCCAGAAGTTCTTGGATGATTTGGATGGTGATAAATCTTTTTTCCTTCAGTCAGATATCAATACACTCAAAAAGCATGAATTGAATCTGGATGATGAGATCAAGGGTTCAGAAATCAAATTTGCCCCAGAGGCGGGATTGATCTATGAGAAACGTTTAAATGCGGTGGCGGCCTTATACAAAGATATTTTATCCAAACCTTTCGATTTCACGGTTGATGAAACCGCCATGTTGGATTCGGACAAATTAGGATATGCAGCCAATGAAGCAGAGCAAAAAGATCGTTGGAGAAAATTATTAAAGTATTATACACTGGAGCGATTTGTTGAATTGCAAGAACAGCGCGAACAAAATAAAGGCAAGAAAGATTTTGAAGTGAAATCCGATGAGGAACTTGAAAAAGAAGCGCGCGATCGTGTACTCAAAGCCATGACGAAAAGATTCGATCGGATTAAAAGTACTATTAAAGAAGAGCAACGTTTCAATACCTATATCAATTCCGTTACCAGTTTAATGGATCCGCATACCGATTATTTTGCTCCTGTTGAGAAAAGATCTTTCGACGAACAAATGAGTGGTCGTTTTTATGGTATTGGTGCTCAATTGACGGAAGATGATTATGGCGTGAAGATCGCTTCGATTCAACCGGGTGGTGCGGCATTCAAGTCCGGAGAACTATCTGTGAATGATGTGGTCCTCAAAGTTGGACAAGGTGCGGCTGAACCGGTAGATGTGGCGGGTTATGCTACAGAAGATGTTGTAAAACTGATCCGTGGTAATAAAGGAACAGAAGTGCGTTTGACAGTTAAAAAATCAGATGGACTTATTAAAACGATCATCCTGCAAAGAGATGAGATTGTATTGGATGAAACATTTGCCAGAAGTGCTGTCGTAACAGAAGGCAATGAAAAAATCGGTTATATCTGGTTGCCTGAATTTTATGCAGATTATGAAAGAGAGAATGGTAATCGTTGTTCTGATGATGTAGCGAAAGAAATCATCAAGTTGAAAAAAGAGAACATCAATGGATTGGTCATCGACCTGCGTAATAATGGTGGTGGATCCCTGTATGAAGTGATACAAATGGTAGGTCTATTCATCAATCAAGGTCCGGTGGTTCAAGTTCGCGATAGAGATGGGAAAGCCAATGTCTATGGCGACCAAAGACCCGGAACATTGTATGATGGTCCATTGGCTGTTCTTGTGAATGAATTAAGTGCTTCTGCCAGTGAAATTTTTGCAGGTGCTATTCAGGATTATAGAAGAGGTGTGGTGATCGGTAGCACGTCTACTTATGGAAAAGGTACCGTGCAAAAAACAGTGCCTTTTGGTAATGTTGTAGACTTCAACAGTGGTAGAACAGATATGGGTGCTGTGAAACTCACTTTTCAGATGTTTTACCGCATCAATGGAGGATCTACTCAATTGAAAGGAATTGAGCCTGATATTGTACTCCCTGACAGCTATGAATATCTTAAAATCCGTGAGAAAGATGTGCCACATGCTTTACCATGGGATCAAATCCAGAAAGCAACTTATTTGACTTGGCATAAAGATTATGGACACGATCGAGTTGTAGAAGCAGAGAATGAACGTGTCAAACAAAATTCTTCTTTGAATTTATTGAAAGATAATCTCATCTGGCTTTCAAAATTGAATGAAGAGCCGGCAAGTCTGCATATCGATAAATACAAATCCTTACAAAAGCAAATTCGTTCTACTGTTTCTCAGAACAATACTCTGTTGAGATTGAAAGAAGAAATGAGTATCGCACCTGCGGCACCTGATCAGGATAAGTTTTTTAATAATCCTGATAAAAATAAAGGAGAACGTTATCAAGCTTGGTTGAAAGCGTTAAAGACTGATATGCATATCGGTGAAACCATAAAAGTATTGAGTGGATTGGCTTCTGAGTTCACAAAAGCTACCGCAGCAGTGAAATAACCATTGATTTTATTATGTTTGCAGGCGCTACAATCGTGGTGCCTGTTTCTTTTACTGATACAAGTGATTGCATGGAACCTGAAAAAAAATGGTACGCATTGTATACTAAGCCCCGCTGGGAGAAAAAGATCGACAGCGTATTGGTGCGTAAAGGAATTGAAAGCTGGTGTCCATTACAAAAAGTAGAAAGACAGTGGAGCGATCGAAAAAAAATCATTGAAGACCCGCTCTTTAAATCCTATGTTTTTGTTCGTATCGATCCTTCTGAACGCACTAAAGTCTTGAGTACCGATGGTGTGTTGAATTTTGTACACTATCTCGGTAAACCGGCCATTATCAAAGATGAAGAAGTGGCTACCATCAAAAAATATCTCGCAGAAAAAGATGCAAGCTTAGCCATCCTGACAGAAGAAGGTTACCAAGCCGAGATGAAGATCATGGTCAACCATGGTGTATTCATGGGCAATGAAGGCACCGTTATCAGAGGTGGTAAGAAAAAGGTGTACGTAAAACTGGAAAGCTTAGGACAAGTAATGGTAGTAGAGTTTCCTACAGAATTTTTATCACCTTTGTGAGGCGTGAATAGTCAATTGTGAATTGTGAATAGTGAAATTTAAAAGCAAAAAAATTATTGAACATTGATTTTAGAGTTCAATTCTGTACACTTACTATTCAAAATTGACCATTCACCATTCACATCTCCTACAACACCTGCCAATCCACGATCTCATTGGCCCATTCTTTTCTGTAAGGCGTTGTGATTCGGATATAGTTATCGGTATAGCCTTCCATCATCCCATTTTTTTCAAATGCTTCAAACAACACCTTACGTGTTTGTCCACGGTGCTGCTCTGTGAAGTATTGCATTTTCATGTAGGAGAGATTACGCAATGTTTTATTGCGTTCATTTCTTACTGAAACAGGAATAACGGGTTTTATCTCCAGAGCTTTGGTATGATCTCTTTCAGAGTATGTGAATACGTGCAAATAAGATACATCCAACGAATGTAAAAAGTCAAATGTTTCTTGAAAATGGGTATCGGTCTCTCCCGGAAATCCAACAATCACATCAACACCAATAGCACAATGCGGCATCAATGTTTTGATCAATTGCACTCTTTCTGCATACAGCTCTCTTTTATAACGACGTCTCATCAATCCCAGGATTTCATTACTTCCGCTTTGTAGCGGGATATGAAAATGGGGCATGAACTTACTGCTATTGGCAACAAACGAGATAATATCGTTGGTCAATAAATTGGGTTCGATGGAAGAAATGCGAAAACGTTTTATCCCCTTTACCTGATCCAATTCCCGGATCAAAGCAAAGAAGTCTTCATCATGTTTGCCGCCATCGGGTCCTTTGCCAAAATCGCCGAGGTTAACACCGGTAAGTACAATTTCTTTTACACCACTGCTCGCCAACAATTCAGCTTGTTGGATCACATTTTTGATACTATCACTTCTGCTTTTGCCTCTTGCCATCGGGATGGTGCAGAAAGAGCAGTTATAATCACATCCATCCTGTACTTTTAGAAAGGTTCGGGTTCTATCGTTCTGAGAAAAGGAAGCATTGAATCCACTCACTTCATCAATATCACAACTGCAAATACGGGCAGGATCGCCTTTAGAAAGCTCACCTATATGCGCTGCAATATTGAATTTCTCTGCAGCCCCTAATACCAGATCAACACCCGGTATCTCAGCAATTTCTTTGGGTTTCAATTGTGCATAACATCCGGTGATCACCACAAAACTCTCCGGACTGCGTCTTTGTATTCGTCTTACCAGTTGACGACATTCTTTATCTGCGTTGTCAGTTACAGAGCAGGTATTGATGACATATACATCCGCCAGATCGTCAAACTCCTTTTTCTCGAAACCTTCCTGTTCCAACATTCGGGAAAGGGTAGAGGTCTCTGAAAAGTTCAGTTTACAACCTAATGTGTGAAATGCTACGCTACGCTTCTGACTCATGGGGTGCAAAGGTAGGAAAACTCTGAAAAGTCCGAAAGGTTCTATGAGCGTATGGTAGGTTTCAAATGATGTTTTGGAAATAGCAGTCATTATTCAAGTTGCATAATAGGGTGTTGTTATGCAACTTGAATAATGAGGAGCTAAAATTTGCCTGTAGTTAAAATAGTAGTGCCTGCTGGATATTTTGTATTTGATTCGTTTTCAGCAGTTATGAAAATTAAAGAAGGCTTAATGGCAGTAACGGTCTCAAATGATACCGTCAAACGCTTGGATAATAAACTTCCAGAACTGCTGATTCGGCCTAAATTTGTTGTTGTATTGTTATCAGAAGACATCCAAACCACATAACTCTCTTTTTGAGGGTCAAGTCTTTTAATCTCAGCAAGATCGGACAACTCTAATTTAATGCGATAATTCTTGTTCTCATCCTTAGTGATCTTAACATATCCTTTTGCTGCCGGAACAACTGTAGATTGCTAAAAAGCTAATTTTTTAGAACAGCCGCTTACCAAAAATGATGATGCAATCATTAAAGGAATAACGATGCTTGAAAAGGTTCTTTTTATAAAATAATGATCCATAGTTCTATATTTATTCTTTTTATTTCGTTACAAAACCTGTAAGTGCTTGACCCAATTCATCCATGTCTTTTCCAAATTCTGTCTTGAATGCAGACCAATTGCTTCTTTCTTTATCATATTTATCAATTCTCGCTTTCAGTGTTTGATTTTGCGTTTGCATCGCATCTATTTTTTTGGCGTATTCTGCATCCAGTTTTTGTCCGGTTTTTGTCATTTTGACTCTTAATTCTGCAATTCTGATCTCATTGTTTTTGATGGTAGCTTCTGCATTGTTTTTGAAGATTTTCCATTCTGCATCACTGGCTTGAGATTGAGCTTCTTGTATGGTTTCTTTCTTTGCGTCATTTAAATCTTCTTTGGCATTTTCAACATTGGTTGCAGCATCTGCCTCTTTTTCTGCTGCAGTTTTACAGCCATTAATGGTAAAGAATAACATGGTTGCCGATAACAGGCAGATGATAGATTTTTTGTTCATTGTTTTTGTTTGAAAAGATGAATATTTTACTATTTCCCAAAACATTACAAGCTCAATAGCGGTTAAAAATCGAGGTGGCATGTTTCTTAAAATAGGATGTGTAAAGATGGGTGATTGATCTTGTGAGAGTGTTACATTAGGAGTGTTGAGAGTTGTAGATTTTACGTGTGCGCCGCTCTGATGTAACTCTACATATTTTGCTTGTCCTGCCAAAATCAGGAAATTTCCCGAATAGGTATATGAGATTGCTAAATCATACGCTAAGAGGGTAGAATAGCTACTTAGGTAGTTGGTTGATAACATTTTCTTAAAAAAAACGATTCCCCCGCTCTCATTTTCAATTTTAGCATTAATAAGGTATGTTTGCCAGTCTTTAAAACCAAAACCAATATGCAGTTTACCCGTATTAATAATCTGGTGGGTTGGGTAGTATGTTTTATTGCCTGTACCGTCTATATCTTAACCGCTGAAGCCAGTGGCAGTCTTTGGGATTGTGGTGAGTTTGTCAGCAGCTGTTTCCGTTTACAAATTCCACACCCTCCGGGAGCCCCATTATTCGTAATACTGGGTCGTATATTCATTGTTCTTTTTGGTGACAATCCCATGGCGGCAGCTAAAGCTGTGAACGTTATGAGTGCATTGGCCAGTGGATTTACCATTTTATTCCTTTTTTGGACCATCACACATTTTGCCCGCAGAATCGTTAATGTAAAAACAACCGATACAGTTAACATTGGACAATTATGGAGTATCATGGGCGCCGGTGTGGTAGGTGCTTTGGCATATACATTCAGTGATTCATTCTGGTATAGTGCTGTAGAGGGTGAAGTATATGCGTTGTCTTCTTTCTTTACCGCTATTGTATTCTGGGCCATCCTTAAATGGGAAAACCATGCGGATGAACCGGGTGCAGACAGATGGATCGTTTTCATTTTCTTCATGATGGGACTTTCTATCGGTGTTCACTTATTGAACCTCTTGACTATTCCGGCCATTGTAATGGTGTACTATTTCCGCAAGCGTGAAAACTTCAAATATGAGGTTTTGCGTAAGTGGTTTCTTCGTTTAGTAGGGATAGGAGGAGTACTCGCATTTATTGGAGCTTTGGTGATTGCTAATCAGGAAGTATCTGAGAGAAATCCATCTATGGACAGTACGCTGGCAGGATTGATGATCTTAGGTACTGCTGCTGCGATTGGTATTTTATTCCTAGTGGAAGGATTGAATAAGCAGAAAAAAGCGATCTATGGTGGCATCTACATCTTTTTTGTTTTGGCTTGTGTGATCACAGGAGTTGTACAGGTAGGTGTGATCCAATACACAGTAAAATTTGCCGGTAGTTTTGACCGCTGGTTTGTGAATGGATTTGGCTTGCCGTTCTTCTCTGGTTTTGCCTTTTTCTTTTTACTGCTTGCTGGATTGATCTGGTATGGATTAAAATATGCGGCACGTAAAAATTGGGCGTACCTGCGTTTGGCATTGTGGTGTGTTACTTTCATGTTGATTGGTTACAGCACTTATGTAACTACCATGATCCGCAGTAATGCAAATCCTTCAGTAGATATGTATAACGTTGATAACCCAATCAGCTTAGTGGGTTATTTAGGTCGTGAACAGTATGGAGATTTTCCACTGTTGTATGGACAAAAATTCACAGCTCGTCCGATAGATCTGAAGTCTACCGGTATGCGTTATCAAAAAGCAAGAGATAAATACATTGAGTTGGGTGAGGATAGAAAATATGTGTTCGCTGCAGAAGATAAAATGGTATTTCCTCGTGTTTGGGATTTGAACAATGATCAAAATCACCAAGATTACTACGCATTTTATTTAGGTATCAACAGAATGAATGATGGTAGTTGGGAACGTGAACCCAATCAAGTAGATAACTTCAAATTTTTCATAGGTTATCAGATCAACTGGATGTATTTCCGCTATTTTATGTGGAACTTCTCCGGTAAACAAAATGATAACCAAGGATTGTTCACCGGCAACGTGCGCGATGGTAACTGGATCACCGGTATACCTATCGTTGATAAAGCCATTTATGGTGACCAAAGTCTGATGCCGGATTCTCTTAAAAACAATAAAGCCAATAACAAGCTTTTTGCATTGCCTTTGATCTTAGGTTTGTTGGGATTGTTCTACCACTACAAAAAACGTGGAGATGATTTTGGTGTAAACTTCCTGATGTTCTTCTTTACAGGTTTTGCCATTGTTCTTTACCTCAATCAACCCGGATATCAGCCTCGTGAGCGTGATTATGCTTATGTAGGAAGCTTCTATGCTTTTGCAGTATGGATTGGGTTAGGTGTTTTGAAAGTAAGAGATTGGTTGAGTAAGGCGGTTAAGCAAGCCGGAACCAGTGCGATGTTGGCTACATTGATCTGTTTGTTGGCTGTTCCTGTTTTGATGGCACAGCAAGAGTGGGATGACCACGACAGAAGTAAAAAAGTATTGGCGCCTGATATGGCTCGCGATTATTTAGAAAGCTGCGCACCTAATGCCATCCTCTTCACTTTTGGAGATAATGACACTTATCCATTATGGTACGCACAAGAAGTGGAAGGAGTAAGAAGAGATGTGCGCGTGATCAATTACAGTTTATTGGGTATTGATTGGTACATCAATCAATTGCGTTACAAAGTGAATGAAAGTGCACCGATCGATGTGATCTGGTCAGCTGAACAGATCGAAGGTGGAAAACGTGATTATATCGAATACAGACCTGATCCGAATATTCCGGAGAACCGTTATTATGATCTGTATGACTTGATGAAAAATTATGTGGGCGCTGATAATCCTGAGAATAGTTACAGTTATCCTGTAAAGAAAGTGTCTGTGCCCGTTGATCGTGAAGGTGTGATCAAAAATGGCACTGCGAATGCAACTGACAGTATTGTTAATGAACTTCGTTTTGAGATCGGTAGAAATACATTGATGAAAAATGATCTGGCAGTACTGAATATCATTGCAGCTAATAAATGGCAGCGTCCTATTTATTTCACTTCTCCTTCACTTGAGAATATTGGTTTTGAGACATTCTTGCGCAGAGATGGGTTGACTTACAGATTGGTTCCTGTTGAGAATGATCGTGTGAATACCGATTACATGCTGGATAAAGTGACCAATAAATTCAGATTCGGTAGTGCTAATGTGCCGGGTGTTTATTTTGATGAAGAAAATCGTCGTCAATTGAACAGCTTGCGTTCTGCTTATGCAGATCTGGCATTGGATCTTGCCAGCAAAAACCGTAAAGAAGAAGCCAAGAAAGTGTTGAACCAGATCGATAAAATGATGCTGGATGAGAACATGCCTTACGGTATGGCAAGTCGCGGTAACCTGCATAACAGAAACTCATTGTTATTCCTGGAAGCTTGTTATTTGGCAGGAGATACGGTGCTGGCGAATAAAGTATCTGCTTCTGTGAAGAAAGACTTAGAGCAGCAAGTGAGATTCTATAACTCATTAACAGGTCGTAAGGCCGAATTGATGGAGCCGGAAAAGCGTGGATCAGAGAACTACCTTCAGGCGATCTCTCAAATGCAAACCATGTATAATCCAAGGTTGCAAATACCCGGAAAAATGATGGCTGCAGATTCCGGTTCTCAGAAATAGATCTGTTTTTTGATATAAATGATCTGCCCCGATTGGTGATAACGCCAATCGGGGCTTTCTTTTACGTATATCGCAAACCATCCTGCTCTTTTGCTTGTTAAATTGCAGTAAGATGTTAGGACACAGATTCATACTTTTCGATCCCAATGAGAATGGGCAAACCAGGTTTGAACAGTTATTGAACCTGTTCATGCAATTGCTTACTTATACCAATGGCGATGCTTCAGAAGCTTTACAATGGCTTAATGAACTTGACAAACAGTATAAGCTGACCGATAATGATTACGGCATGGGTGATTTTATTGAAGACCTGAAGCAAAACGGTTATCTCTCAGAAGATCCGGTGAATGGTAGTTTTTCCATCACAGCGAAATCAGAGCAAACCATTCGAAAGAAGAGTCTGGAGGAGATCTTTGGTAAACTAAAGAAAAGCAGACAGGGAAATCATCAAACATTTAAACCCGGACAAGGCGATGAGATCAATCCGGATACAAGACCTTTCCAGTTTGGGGATATGCTGGAGCAGATCGATTTTACCGAAAGTATACGCAATGCGCAGATCAATAGAGGAGTAGAAAGTTTCTCCATGCAAGAAGAGGATCTGCAGATCAGAGAAAGTGATTTCAAAACACAGACCTCTACCGTACTGATGATCGATATTTCTCATTCCATGATCTTATATGGTGAAGATCGTATCACACCTGCGAAAAAAGTCGCCATGGCATTGAGTGAGTTGATCACCACTAAATATCCCAAAGACACATTGGATATTGTTGTATTTGGTAATGATGCCTGGAGTATTGAGATCAAAGATCTTCCGTATTTGCAAGTAGGTCCTTACCATACCAATACAGTAGCTGGGTTAGAGCTCGCAATGGATTTGTTACGGAGACGTAAAAATCCCAACAAGCAAATATTTATGATCACTGATGGAAAACCTACTTGTCTGAAGATCGGAGGGAAGTATTACAAAAACAGTTTTGGATTGGATCGTAAAGTGGTGAACAGGTGTATCAATTTGGCGGCACAGTGTAAAAAATTAAAAATACCGATCACTACATTCATGATCGCATCCGATCCCTATCTACAAAGCTTTGTACAAGAATTTACTGAAATGAATAATGGCAAAGCATTTTTTGCCAGCTTAGATAAATTAGGAGCATTTATTTTTAAGGATTTTGAAAGTGGAAAAAGAAGAACCGTATATTGATAAACGGCTTTGAGTAATTTCCTTTCTTCTTTCTATTTCTTCAAAAGAAATAAAATGATCAGCTTCAAAGAATAAAAGTATTTCGCAAGTAAGAATAAGATATAATGAACATACAAAACATCAACACATTAGGTGAACTAAAGAAAAGTGGATATCAATCACGTTCAGTGAAAGATGAAGTAAGGGAGAATCTGATTCGCTCTATTGAGCAAAAAGAAAATCCATTTACAGGGATCATTGGTTATGAAGACACAGTGATTCCGGATACAGAACGTGCGATCTTGAGCAGACACAATATGTTGTTTCTTGGATTGCGTGGACAAGCCAAAACAAGAATGGCTCGTCAGATGGTTGATCTACTGGATGAATACATCCCTATTGTTGCGGGTTCAGAAGTGAATGATGATCCGATGGACCCTATGAGTAAGTTTGCTAAAGACTTGATCGCAGAGCATGGTGATGAAACACCTATCAAGTGGGTGCATCGCAGTGAACGCTATGGTGAAAAATTAGCAACACCAGATGTAAGTGTAGCAGATCTGATCGGTGATATTGACCCTATCAAAGCAGCTAACTTGAAGTTAAGTTTTGCTGATGAAAAAGTTATCCATTATGGGATCATCCCGAGAAGCAACAGAGGTATTTTTGTGATCAATGAGTTGCCCGATCTACAAGCACGTATTCAGGTGGCATTGTTCAATATTCTACAGGAAGGCGATATTCAGATCAGAGGGTTCAAGTTGCGTATGCCATTGGATATCTTATTTGTCTTCACTGCAAATCCGGAAGATTATACCAATCGTGGAAGTATTGTCACGCCTTTGAAAGATCGTATCCAAAGCCAGATCCTAACGCATTATCCCAAGACCATTGAAAATTCATTGGCGATCACTGAGCAAGAAGCTAAGATCAGTATTCATCAATCTTCAAGGGTAGATGTCAGTGATTTAATTAAACGCTTAATAGAGCAAGTGGCATTTGAAGCTCGTAATAATGAATATGTAGATAAAAAAAGTGGAGTGAGCGCACGTTTAACGATTGCTGCTTATGAGAATGCGGTGAGCAGTGCTGAAAGAAGGGCGTTGATCCATGGAGAAAAACAAACCCAGGTATGGATAAGTGATCTGAGTGGGATCATTCCGGCTATCACCGGTAAAATTGAATTGGTCTATGAAGGTGAACAGGAGGGACCTTATCAGGTAGCTTTGAATTTGGTAGATAAAGCTATTCGTTCCCAATTCGTACAATACTTTCCGAATCCGGAGCTCATTAAAAAGAAACGAAGTGTAGGCAAGAAATCGGTGGAAGAAAAAGAACCAGAGAATCCATACAAAGCCATCATTCGCTGGTTTGATGGAGGAAATCATGTGGATCTATTAACGGATATGAAGGATGAAGCACGTATCCATGCATTGTATCAGGTGGATGGATTGTATGCTTTTGTAAAAAAACATTTTCCTCAAGCCAACGACAAACAAAATGCTTTACTCATGGAATTTGTATTGCATGGATTGGCTGCATATTCATTGATCAGTAAGAAGACGATCGAAGGTAAAATTGAGTTCAAAGATCTTATAGGCAGTATGATGAACCTCAATGAAATGAGTTTTGATGATAGTGAAGAGGATGAAGACGATTACAAATAATAAAAGGGCATCATTTTGATGCCCTTTTTTATTTAATACCATATATTGATTTAAAATCGAAAGCCAAAAGAAAGACCTCCATAGAATGGGAACACACCGGCCCCTGTTATGAGCGGGGAAATAAAAACCCTTCCTGTAAACCCATTTTTTTCCGGTTGATATCTGTACCCAAAATTCACGTATCCAAAAAATCCCGATGAATTGTTTTCGAAAAAGTCATCGCCGTCTGTAATGGTGATGGCACTAGCGCCGGCACCCAGTTCAAGGTAATGTCCTTTACTTCCTGATAAATAGTTGATCCCAACAGGTATGGCAAATACGCCTGATGTCAGAAAACCGATACCGCCGGCACCCACACGAAATCCAAGCCCTTTTTGTCCTTTGAAACGTTGATCATAGTTCAGCGAAAGAATACCGGGGCCACCGATCTCACCATAAATATTTCTGGCAGGAGGTTGAGGGGTATCATCGTTGCTTTTTTGAGCGAAAGTCTGGGTAGTTGTCAATAAAAGAAACCCGAATAAAAAAATAATAGCTTGCTTCATGATTTAATTTCTTGCTTATGACATACGAAACTAAATCAAGGTTGCTTAGTTCATTGACCGTTCATCAACATCACATATTTATGTGTGAACAATTTAAATCATCTCCTTGAGTTGCTCAACTACACGATCAATTTCTTCTTTTGTATTGTGTTTGGAGAAAGAAAAACGAACTGTGACCTGATTGGGGTTATTGTTGATCGCTCTAATGACATGAGAGCCTTGATCAGCCCCACTGGTACAAGCACTACCGCCACTGGCGCAGATATTGTTGATATCCAGATTGAAAAGGATCATCTCACTTTTCTCTGTTTTTGGGAAACTGACACTCAAAACAGTATACAAAGAGCGACCTAAAGTATCGCCATTAAAAGCGATTCCTTTGATATGCTTTTTCAGCTGCTCCATCATATATATTTTCAGTCCTTTGATATAGGTACTGTCTTGTTCGTAATTCGCTGTCGCTAATTCCAATGCTTTGGCAAAACCAACAATGCCATATAGATTTTCTGTACCTGCGCGCATATTTCTTTCCTGACTACCGCCATGTACAAATGGTTTGATCTTTACATTCTCATTGATGTACAATAATCCAACCCCTTTCGGACCATGAAACTTGTGGCTGGCACCGGTAATAAAATGTACAGGCGTATTGCGAAGATCAAAAGGAAAATGGCCGACCGTTTGAACGGTATCGCTATGGAAAATAGCGCCGTATAATTTACAAAGTTCACCTACGGCATGTATATCCATGATATTACCGATCTCATTATTGGCATGCATTAATGTGACCAAACATTTCTCTTCACTCTCTGCCAATAAACGTTCAAGGTCTTCCAGATCAATATGTCCGTTTGGAAGCAGTTTTACATAACTCAAAGCTGCTTCTCCTGTATGGTATAAAAATTCAACGGTATGAGTGGTTGCATGGTGCTCGATCACGGAAGAAATGATATGCTTACATCCCAGATCACGAACTGCAGCGGTGATAGCTGTGTTGCTGCTTTCAGTTCCACCACTGGTAAAGAATATCTCAGCCGGATGTGCGTTCAGAATTTTCGCAACTGTTTTACGGGCATTCTCAATAGCTAATCTGCTTTCTCTTCCATAACTGTAAATAGAAGATGGATTGCCAAATTGCGAGGTCAGATAAGGCATCATAGCCTCCAGAACAACCGGATCCAGCGGAGTAGTAGCCGCATTATCGAGATATATTCTTTCCATGGGTACAAAGGTAGGCGAAAAGTGAAAAGTCAATAGTGAAAAGTCAAAATCTCATCCTTTTCACTTTTCACCTCTCCATCATTTCAAGGTCACATCACTTCTTGAATATCCTTGATCAATTTATTGGCAATATTGGCCGCAACTGTTTCAGAATTGCTTTCGGCGTAGATACGAATAATGGGCTCAGTATTGCTCGTGCGAAGATGCACCCAATCTGTTTCGAATTCGATCTTTAAACCGTCTTCGGTATTGATAGGATGTTGTTTGTACTTCTTTTTGATGTGTTCGAAGATTTTCTTTAGGTCAAATCCGGCGGTAAGCTCGATTTTATTCTTACTCATGAAATAATCAGGATAACTATTTCTTAACTGCTTAGCAGATTTTTTCTCCAAAGCCATATGCGATAAGAATAATGCGATACCTATCAATGCATCACGACCATAATGCAGATCGGGAACAATGATACCTCCATTCCCTTCGCCACCAATCACTGCATTAACGGCTTTCATTTTAGTGACTACATTCACTTCTCCAACAGCGCTGGGTGTATAAGTGCCGCCATGTTTGATGGTTACATCTTTCAAAGCACGTGTTGAAGACATATTGCTGACGGTATTTCCCTTTCTGTTTTTTAATACATAATCTGCGACAGCAACAAGTGTATATTCTTCGCCAAATAAAGAGCCATCTTCACAGACAAAACATAGGCGATCCACATCAGGATCAACAGCGATACCAATATCAGCTTTTTGTTTATTCACTTCATTACACAATTCGCGTAAGTGCTCAGGTAGGGGTTCAGGATTATGCGCGAACTTTCCATTCACTTCACCATTCAGAACGGTAATATCTTTTACTCCCAATGCTTTTAACAAGGCAGGAACCGCAATGGCGCCGGTACTGTTAATAGCATCCAGTACAACTTTAAATTTTGCTTTCTTGATAGCGGCAACATCTACTAAAGGATATGCCAATACAGCGTCAATATGTTGTTGAAGTGCAGTTTCGTTAACAGTATAACCACCTAATTTATCAACAGAAGCAAATGTAAAATCATCTTTGGCAGCGATCTCTAATAATGCAGCACCATCTTCCCCACTGATAAATTCACCTTTCTCATTCAATAATTTCAGTGCATTCCATTCTTTGGGGTTATGACTGGCCGTCAGGATGATACCACCTGCTGCTTTTTCAAAAACAACCGCCATTTCAACAGTAGGCGTGGTGCTAAGTCCAAGATCCACTACATCTAATCCCAATGCATTCAATGTACTCACCACCAAACGTTGAACCATTTCACCGCTGATTCGTCCATCACGGCCAATCACCACTTTTTGGTTGTCGCCGGCTCTTTTGGAAAGCCAGGTTCCATAAGCCGCTGTGAAGCGAACTACATCGAGCGGACTTAATGTATCGCCGGGTTTGCCACCAATGGTTCCTCTGATGCCTGAAATGCTCTTGATTAGTGCCATAATGCCTGATATTTTGCGGCTGCAAACATAATTCAATTTTTGTAGCCTAGCTTCATGTAATTTTGCGCTATCAATGTGTTTTTATGCCGGATAAAGCGTGGTTTAGGGATTGGTTTAATTCTCATTATTATCATTTATTGTATCAGCATAGGGATGATCAGGAGGCGATGGAATTTATTGCCACATTGATCAAATATTTACAGCCTGCTGCCGGGGCACGCATGTTGGATGTTGCTTGTGGTAAAGGACGTCATAGTAAGGCTTTGGCTGATATGGGATTTGATGTTACCGGTATTGATCTTTCTGCAGCGTCTATTATTGCTGCTAAAGAACAAGAATCTGACTCGTTACATTTTTATCAGCATGATATGCGTTTGCCTTTTTGGGTGAACTATTACGATTATGCGTTTAACTTTTTTACCAGCTTCGGTTATTTCAAAACACGCCGAGAACATGATAGTGCCATTCGTACGATCGCTCAAAGCTTACAACATGGAGGTAGTTTTATCATCGACTATCTGAATGTACATTATGCAGAGGATCAGCTAGAAAAATCTACGATGATGCAGGCAGGAGAAGTTATTTTTCATATCAGCAAATGGCATGATGAACATCATTTCTTTAAACAAATTCAGATTACTGATCCAACACATCCTACACCTCATCATCTATATACAGAACGAGTTGCAAAATTTTCTTTGGGTGATTTTACAGAGATGTTGGCTTATCAGGGCATGCAGGTAGAGGAAGTATTTGGAGATTACCAGTTAGGCAGATATGATGTGCGTAAGTCTCCCAGAATGATCATCCTGGCTAAAAAATCTTAATATCCCATTATTCTTTACTTATTGTAATACTCTTTTCTGAAGATTCCTCCTTATTACGGTTCACTACTGTTACGAACCTGGGCGTATGTATTTTAACCTGACTTTTATCATATGCAAAAGTACCGGGCATATTAAAAACATAGTCACTCTCTGGAGACCAAACGGGAATGCTATTTGTAAAAACTATATGATTGTTTATTCGAGTAAGACCTTTTCTTAGTGAGTCTGATAATGTGATTTGTTGAGGATATTCCTTTATTGTCAATGGCTCTAACAAAATAGACGGCTTCTGTTGACTCTTACTAGCTAGAAATTTTCTCATATGCTTATTGGCCAATACATGGACGTTCTTCTTTTCTTTTTGCTGAGAAAAAGATGCTACATACGACAAGATCAGGATAGATAGAAGTAGTGCTTTTTTCATACTACAAATTAATCATTTTTGAAATGGGTCCTTGCATTTTTGACGGGAATTTTGTTAAAGGTTTATTAACGACACATACAGTAACTTTATACGCTCATGTTTGACTACTATTTACTACAGTCGTTTTTTCAGCGTCTGCTTCAAACCATTTTGGAGTGGGATAGTTGGTTGTTCCTGAAAATCAATACAGTATTCACACACCCTTTATTGGATAAAGTCTTCCCGCTTTGGCGTGACTCTGAATTATGGGTGCCTTTTTATTTATTTCTGATCGTACTAGCCATTGTAAATTTTGGTAAAAAAGCTTGGTCATGGATCTTATTTGCGATCATCAATGTGACATTGACAGATCAGGCCAGTAGCTCTCTCATCAAAAACTGGTTTGGAAGGGTTCGTCCTTGTAATGAAGAATTATTGTATGGAAAGATGCGATTATTGTTAGAGCATTGCTCAGGCGGGTTCAGCTTTACTTCTTCACATGCTACCAATCATTTTGGATTTGCCATGTTTGTATTCCTAACCACCAAAGATATTTTGGGTAAATGGGGTAGATGGCTTTTTGTATGGGCAGCTACCATTAGTTATGGACAAGTATATGTAGGCGTACATTATCCAATTGATATCTTGTTTGGTGCATTATTAGGATCCGGTATTGGTGCACTAACTGCAGGTTATTACAATCGTAAAATAGGGCCGATCAGTTTACAGCACAATGAAACATCTCTTTCATCATGAATGATCGATTATTCAAAGGAGTTTTATTAGCCTGTCTGGTAGTGTATATCCTCGCCATGTGGAATATTCCGGTCATTGATATTGATGCCGCGCAATATGCATCGATGAGTAGAGAAATGCTGGAGAATGGGAGTTACCTCAAATTGTATGATCTCGGTAGAGATTATCTAGACAAGCCTCCCATGTTATTCTGGCTCTCATCGCAAAGTATGCGGTTGTTCGGTGTGTATGATTGGGCATATCGTATTCCATCTGTTCTATTATTACTCGTAGCCATTTATGCTACCTATCGTTTTACATTGTTGTACAACGAAAAAGTGATTGCTCAGCTGGCTGCCATTATTTTAGCAAGTTCTCAAGCTGTTTTTTTAATAGCACATGACGTTCGTTGCGATACCATGTTGTTAGGGTGGGTGACTTTAAGTATCTGGCAATTGGCAGCATGGTATGAGATCAAAAAATGGAAGTATTTGATTGTGGCATTTATAGCCATTGCATGTGGTATGATGACCAAAGGTCCCATTGCATTAATGGTTCCGATTTTTGCATTTGTTCCTCATTTTTTGTTGCGAAGAGAATGGAAACAATTCTTCAGATGGGAATATCTGATCGGGCTTGTGATAGTTGCCGTTCTGTTGGTGCCTATGAGTATCGGATTGTATCAACAATATGATCTGGAACCGGGTAAAGTTTTTCATGGTAGACCTGTCAACTCGGGACTTCGTTTTTATTATTGGACACAAAGTTTTGGGAGGTATACCGGTGAAAATGTGTACAATGAAATGAACCATTTCACCTTTTTACTGGAAAACATGCTGTGGAGTTTTCTTCCCTGGATCTTTTTCTTTTTAGCAGGGTTGATCTATGCTGTCAAACAACTCGCTCAACAAAAATGGAAGCTCATAGGTAAACAGGAGTGGATCAGTGCGGGTGGTTTTATCATTACTTATTGCATTCTGGCAAGAAGTCAAGCACAATTACCACATTATATTTTTGTTGTGCTGCCACTCGCGGCCATTGTATCAGCTCGTTTTCTTCATCATCTTTTATTTCAAACAAGCAACACTTTTCTACATCGAATATTCAATGGTCTGCATGGGGGTATTTTCCTTTTATTATGGATTGCAGCTGTTGCATTGATATGGTGGCCTTTTCCTGATAATGCTGCGATACTGAAAGGCTTGTCTGTAGTAGGCTTAGTAGGAGCTGTATATTTATTTTTTCGACCAATAGCATCTGTGCCCCCACTTTTTCAATGGGCGCTTTACACCGTGATAGGAGTTAATTTTTTATTGGTAACCGGATTTTATCCGCAATTATTGAAATACCAATTGGGCAATACAGCGGCAGCGTTTATCAACCGGTCTTCTCTTGACAAACAAAAAGTGGTGATGTATGAAATCGATAACAGTAGGGCATTGCACTTTTATGGGCAACATATTTTTCAAGAGCAAAAAGTACTGGATTCCTTACAAGCTGATCAGGTCGTGTTAACAAAGAAATCAACAGTTTCCGCACTTCAAGAGCGCTTTCCCAACCTGAATACTATATTTGAGGGTGAATATTTCGGGGTGAGCATGTTGACTTTACCCTTTTTGAATCCAAAAACTAGATCAAACGAAACGGTTTCTTATGTCCTGGTAGATCTGGATGGACAAAAAAATAAGAAACAATAACATGACTGAAGTTTTAATCATACTCGGGTTAATTATTTTGAATGGATTCTTCTCCATGGCGGAGATCGCATTGGTGTCTGCCAGAAAAGCAAGACTTGAAGCGCAAGCTGCTAAAGGAGATGTTGATGCCAAAAGAGCATTAGATCTTGCCAATCATCCTGACACTTTCCTGTCAACCATACAAATTGGTATTACGTTGGTAGGTGTTTTGACGGGTATCTATTCGGGCGATACATTCAAAGAGCCTTTGAAAGAATGGCTTTCTCAGTATGGAACATTCGGGGAATATGCAAGTACCGTTTCTACGATCATTATTGTGATCATTGTTACGTATTTATCACTCGTGCTGGGTGAATTAGTGCCCAAAAGAATTGGGCTAAGTAATCCCGAAGGAATTGCGAAATCAGTGGCAGGTCCTATGCGCATAGTTACCTGGATCACATTTCCTTTCATTTGGTTATTGAGTAAGTCTTCACATATCATTATTCGGTTGTTGAATATGAAGCCGAATGATAATCAAGTGACCGAGGAAGAGATCAAAGCCATTATTAGCGAGGGAACAGAGCAAGGAACCATTGAAGAAGCCGAGCAGGAAATTATAGAACGCGTATTTCATTTGAGCGACCGTAACATTACCTCACTGATGACACACCGAAGTGATATTGTTTGGTTAGAGGTAGATGATACGGTGAGTAAAGTAAGGGGAGAAGTGATGGAAAATATGCACTCTGTATATCCTGTTTGTGAAAAGGATATTGATCATATCAAAGGGGTGGTCTCTCTTAAAGATTTATTTGCCGCACATTCGGATGCTACTATTCATAGTCTCATGAAAGATGCCATGTATGTACCTGAAAACAATACTGCCTATCAGGTATTGGAAAAATTCAAGCAGACAAAAATTCATCATTGTTTTATTGTTGATGAATATGGTTCTGTGCTTGGGTTGATCACACTTAATGACATCTTAGAAGCCATTGTTGGCGATATACCACAAGAAGAAGACGAAGCCTATGAAATCATAGAGCGTGCAGATGGTAGTTTCTTGGTAGATGCACAAATACCTTTCTATGATTTTCTCACCCATTTTGATAAAACAGAATGGATGATGGAAGGGGATCGTGATTTTGATACGCTCGCCGGGTTTATCATCCATGAACTGGAGAAGATCCCTGTTACCGGAGATACTATGGAATGGAAAATGTTCCGCTTTGAGATCATTGATATGGATCAGCACCGTGTCGATAAGATATTGGTGACCATTATCGAGTAAAAAGTTAGAATTTGAATGTTGTTTCTCTTTTTGGATAGTCTAACTTATATGTTTTTTGTATCCCCTTAGTTTTCATGTGGACAATATTGACCTGATTGGTTTCATAGTCGTATAACAAGCTGCAATCCACCGAAACAGTATTTACCACGGATTGATTCGCTACTTCAAAATAACACCAGGTACTTTCCATTTGCTGTTCATATCCGAGAATATGAAAATTGACAGGCTTGCCATTTACATTTAGTTTCAATCTTTGAGAAACATAAGCCTGCAATTGTTTTTCAATCAATTCTTTTTGAGAAGGGTTGAGGATATCGATTTTTTGTTTGCTGAATTGTTGTAAGGTCTTTTCAAGATCATCACTAAATACCCGCACACTGATTTCTAAGGTGGCTTCTTTTTGGTTATGGTTGATGTCAATAACCGACATAAAAAATGGATGAGCTACATTGAGCAATCCGATCAGCATCCATTGAATCATTATATTTACCATCTCAAAACTTAGTTTTCAGATACAAAGGTCACGATAAAATTACAATTCACCTATGGATCAGTTTTTAGTCTATTTCGAAACCGGATTTGAACATATCGCAGATCTCAGAGGCATTGATCATATTTTGTTTGTAATGGCACTGTGTATTAGATATCAATTTTCAGATTGGAAGAAATTACTGATCCTGATCACTTCTTTTACGATCGGGCATTCCATAACGCTTGCGCTGAGTGTATTCAATATGGTGAATTATTCCATTGCTTGGATCGAGTTTTTGATTCCGGTAACAATTCTTATTACAGCTATTAGTAATGTGTTCGTGACCAAATTTACCTTCAAGAGCCGCTTTCCACTGATCTATTTCTTTGCTTTGTTTTTCGGATTAATACATGGATTAGGCTTCAGTAACTACCTAAAAAGCATGATGGGTAAGGATGAAAGCATCTTTGGGCAACTATTGGCTTTTAATTTGGGACTGGAAGCTGGTCAGATTGTGATCGTGCTCGCTATTTTACTCATTTCATTTATATTCGTTCAACTTTTGAAATGGAATCGCAGGGAATTTCTTTTGTTTATTACAGGAGGAGTTTTTGCGATAGCGCTTCAAATGGCATTAGAAAGACTACCTCAATAAAAACCAAACGATGAAAAAAATTGCTTCGCTGGTTGTGGCTGTTGGAATGTTGTTTTCTGCTCAGGCACAAAACATCATGAACAATCCCACATCCAATCATGGAAACAAATTCGAGCAGTTAGGTACCATTCTTCCTACTCCGAATGAGTATCGTACTGCAAGTGGTGCTCCCGGGCCTAAATACTGGCAGCAACGCGCAGACTACAACATCAAAGCTGAGTTGGATGAAGCCAATCTCAAACTCAAAGGAAGTGAAACCGTTACTTATTACAACAACTCTCCGGATGTATTGACCTATATCTGGCTGCAGTTGGATGAAAATGAACATAGCTCTGTGAACAATGCAGGGTATGAAGATGCCAGCTCATTACGTCAGGTAAGTGTGAATGCATTGGAATTTATGCAAGAGCGTAAATCTGATAATGGCTACGGCCATATCATCAGCAAACTCACTGATGCAACCGGTAAAAATTTAAAATATACCATCAATCGCACCATGATGCGTATTGATCTGCCTACGCCTTTGAAGCCCGGACAAAAATTCGTTTTCAATCTGGATTGGAGTTATAAGATTTCTGATCGTATGGTTAAAAATGGTCGCGGTGGATATGAGACAGTAGATGGTAATAACCTATTCACCATGGCACAGTGGTTCCCACGTCTTTGTGTGTATAGCGATTTTCAGGGATGGCAGAACCATCAGTTTACCGGAAGAGGTGAATTTGCATTGACATTTGGTAATTACAATGTACAGATCACAGTTCCAGCTGATCATGTTGTACTGAGCACAGGAGAATGTCAGAACTATGCGCAAGTATTAACCCCTGCACAAATGGCTCGTTGGAATCAGGCGCAGAATGCGAAAGAACCTGTTGAGATCGTTACACTGGAAGAAGCTAAAAAAGCAGAACAGGGAAAGAGTACACAAAAGAAGACCTGGATCTACAAAGCAGATAATGTTCGTGATTTCGCTTGGACTTCCAGCCGTAAATATGTATGGGATGCAATGCCTGTATATATTGAGGGTAAGAAAGTGATGTGTATGAGTGGTTATGGTAAAGAAGCGTATGGTTTGTATAGAAAATATTCAACCAAAGCGGTTGCACATACCATTAAGAGTTATTCTAAATTCTCGATTCCTTATCCATATCCTGTGGCTCAAAGTATTGAAGCATCGAATGGTATGGAGTATCCAATGATCTGTTTCAATTACGGAAGAACCAATCCTGATGGCACTTACAGCGAAGCAACCAAATACGGAATGTTAGGTGTGATCATCCATGAAGTAGGACATAACTTCTTCCCCATGATCGTTAACAGCGATGAGCGTCAGTGGTCATGGATGGATGAGGGTTTGAATACCTTCGTTCAATATTTATCGGAAGAATTGTGGGATAACAAATATCCTTCCCGTCGTGGGCCGGCCTGGGCGATCACTGATTACATGAGATCTCCTAAAGAGCAGTTAGAGCCGATCATGACCAACAGTGAAAATATCATCCAATTTGGTCCGAATGCATACTCAAAACCTGCGACAGGCTTGAATATTCTCCGTGAAACCATCATGGGTAGAGAATTATTTGATTTTGCATTCCGTGAGTATGCGCGTCGTTGGGCATTCAAGCATCCAACACCGGCAGATCTTTTCCGTACCATGGAAGATGCGAGTGCAGTAGATCTAGACTGGTTCTGGAGAGGCTGGTTCTACAGCATTGATGCTTGTGATATTGCGATTGATACTGTTCGTTATGCTGTATTCGATCCCAATGCACAACCGCAACAACGCCCATCAACAGAAGGTCGTACCATGCCGATCGACAGACCGGTGTTAAATGCTTTTGAAGATATTTCTAAGATTCGCAATAGAGAAGATAAAAGCATCGTATTCCAAACAGATGCTGATACTTCATTGCGTGATTTCTATTGGAGATATGCACGTGGATTGGAGCCTTACGATTCTGTAACCAGAGTGCCTGTACCTTCTTTTGGAACTCCTGAAGTATTGAGTGATGCTGAGAAAGCAAAATACAAAGATTTGCATCTGTATGAGATCACTTTCAGTAACAAAGGCGGATTGGTGATGCCATTGATCGTTGAATTTACTTTTGAAGATGGCACTAAAGAAACGGAGCGTATTTCGGCTCAGATCTGGAGAAAAAATGAGAATAAGGTTACACGCTTATTCATGACGAAGAAGAAAGCGGTAAGTATCAAGCAGGATCCTATGCGTGAAACTGCTGATATCAATGAAGCGAATAATAAATGGCCTTCAGTAGCTGAACCATCTAAGTTCCAGTTATTCAAAATGCGTGCAGCTGCTCGTGGACAATCACAAGGAGTGAACCCGATGCAGAATGCACAACAAAAGAAAAACTAATCTAAATTGATTTTGTATAAAGCCGTTTCTTACCCAATAGTAGAAACGGCTTTTTTATGTAAAACAGATCATCCATGAGAGTCATTTTCCATTTTGTTTTTTTATTGCTATCTGTTAATGTATTAGCGGCCTCTGTAGATACAATTACAATTTATAGCAAGGCCATGCGTAAAAATATCAAGACGGTTGTAGTGAAGCCGGAAGGGTATGAACCACAAGGAACTAAAAAATATCCTGTGGTGTATTTGCTGCATGGCTATGGGGGTAATTACAGAAATTGGATCACCAGAGTACCTCAGATCCAGACACTGGCAGATCAACATCAAATGATGATCGTTTGCCCGGATGGTGCTATTGGAAGTTGGTATTTTGATAGTCCGATCGATAGCAGCTATCGTTATGAGACTTTTGTAAGTAAAGAGGTACCTGATTTTATTGATGGAATTTATCACACCATTCCTGACAGAAAGGGGAGGGTGATAACAGGGCTAAGTATGGGTGGACATGGAGGAATGTTCATAGGCTTCAGACATGCAGACCGTTTTAGTGGTTGTGGCAGTATGAGCGGGGCTTTACATGTATCCGTGATCACGAATGGATATGATGTAGAAAAAAGATTGGGCGATACTGCCTTGAATAAAAAGTATTGGCAGGATTGGAGTGTATTGAAAGTAGTTGAACAATACCCCAAAGATTCTTTATCGATCATTATCGATTGTGGTATCCAAGATAGGATCATTGGAATGAGTCGTGCAGCGCATGAAAAGTTGATGAAACTAAATATTCCACACGATTATATTGAAAGACCCGGTGGTCATGATTGGCCTTATTGGAGAACAGCGATAGATTATCAGCTCTTATTCTTCAGAAAACATTTTGATAAGGTATTGAAATAAAAAGAAAGCAACCTCCTTGCCTGAGGTTGCTTCTTACTGCATCAGATATACAGTTTGCCCGTTATCAGTCTGTAAACTTACCACCTGCCGTAATCCAGTCTGTTATTTTCTTTTTATCAGTAGCGCTTAATTGTCCGCCCTGTGGCATGAATGAAGGGTTGCCATCAACTGCTCTAGCTTTAATACGAGCTGAAGCATTGATGATATTACAATCGGTACTCAATGAAATGCCGCCTTGTGCTGCTGCGCCTGCATGACAACTCACACAATTGGTATTGATGACAGCTTTCACAGCCGCGAATAAAACACCGCTGGAAGAAGATGTTACGGTAACCGTAGCTGATTTGGTACAACCTTCACCATCTTTCGCGATGATGGTGTGTTCACCTGCAGCTACATTACTGAATACGTTGGAAGCTTGGAAAGTGCCGCCATCAATATTGTAGGTAAATCCGGTACTTCCGGCTGCTGTTACTGTAACTGTGCCACCGGTACAGCCTGCTGCATTGGTTGGAGCAAGCGTAACAGTAATGTTTTTACTGGCACAAGTGTTTCCTGAAGGAGGATTACCGGTTGAAGGACTATCACCCCCTTTGCTACAGGCAACGATAATGCTGGCAGTACCTGCTACCATCATCAATCCGAATATTGTTTTGCGAACTTGATTCATAAACTGGCTTTAGATTTAACCTATATACGTTAGTTCTTTTTATTTGGTTGCCTCAACTGATAAGAAAAATTCACACCGAAGCTGCTGAGTTTCACACTACCAAAGCCCAATCCGCTGAGAGGTACATTGGCAAAGGGTTCAACTATGAAAGATGAGTGTTTACCCGTACTGCGTGCCCAGCCCCCTGATATTTTCAAAATGGAAAACATATGAGTCTTTCCGTTTGGATAGTTGGCATTTCTTCTTACGGGAATGCCATTGTAATAATAGAAGTAATTGTAATTCTCTCTGGTCATTAGGTAGGAGGAAAGTCCACCACTTACAAATGCACTTGTTTTTGTTTTGGAATCAAATGTGTGACGAAGCAATAAAGGGATTTCCCACATATTGCAAAAACCGTCTACTGTTTCCAATTTATAATTCGCAACCCAGCTACCTGCAGGAGCTTTGAAATCACCCCCATCCATTTTGTAATTTTTTCTTGTATATAATCCACCGGTATGAATAGACCAGTTATTGTTCAAATGATACCCGATCATGATTCCCCCGGATGCATTGGCTTTATCGGCATACCTGAACTTAACAGTTGTAGCATCCATGCCGGCTACTATCGCAAAGCTGAAAGTGTTTTTTACTTTTTTGTTTTTGGATAGAAGCGTATCTGTCCGAGTTTCAATTGACTGTTCCGGTAAAGCATTTTCCATCATCGATGAAGTATCTTTCATCTGATGGATACCGGTATTGGTTGAGTTGCTGCCTGAATCAACAGTTGGGCGAATAAAATGGGTGTTTTCAGGTACTGTGCTTTCTACTTTGGTTGTATTATTGGTTGATGGATGAGTGATTTGACGGTTTTCAATTTTATCTTCTGTGATCAATGCAGATTCTTTGGATGTTTTTTGTTGAACGGATACTGAACTCAACAATCCTTTTTTGGGTTGCTTGAATAAAGACGATGATGGATTTTGGGTTACATCAGTTGACGTTTTCTTTTCTTGAGCCGTACTATTCAGTAGATCAGTAGAAACAATATCTTCTTTTTTAAGATTGTCGTTTATAAGCGTTGCTACACTAGAAGTTCGATCTGATTGATTTGGTGTAGTTGGTAAATTGTTATTTATCTGTTTTTCTTCCGATAAGTTTTGTGTGTACCATAGAATACTTCCACCAAGTAATATTGCAGGAATGATCCACCAGAAAAAGAAAATTCTTCTTTTCTTTTTCTCGGTAGGCAATATCTTATCAAGCTCTCTTTCCATTTTATCCCAGGAAGGAGAAGCCTTCACCGTATAGCGATCTGCTGCTTCACGGCTCAGCTGCTCAAGTCTGCTATCGTTTTCCGGGTTAGACATAATTGGTATGAATGTTTCTTTGTGAAATAATTTTTCTCAGATTACTCTTGGCTTTTGACAAATTCGATTTTGATGCACCTACGCTGATATCTAGTGTCTTTGCAATTTCATCATGACTAAAACCTTCAATGACAAAAAGATTAAAAACAGTTCTATACACGGGTGTCAATTGTCTGATCGCTTCAATGATCTCCTGATAAGCGAGTTTATCCAATCCATTTTCCTGAGCGTCTCCAATATGGTCGTAATCTGAGTCTTTTTCAGGATGAATGATATTCAATTGAACCTTTCTCAATTGGTCAATACAGGTGTTGACGATGATACGTTTGAACCAGCCTTTGAATAATGCTTCTGTATCACCATCACGCCGGATATCGAACCGATCAATATTTTTAAAAAGTTTGATGAAGGATTCATGAACGATCTCCTCTGCCTCTTCCTGCTGATGGATATAGCGAAATGCGATCTTCATGGCATAATCAAATAATCCCTCATACAACATACGTTGTGAGTTACGGTCATTTCGTGAACAACCGTTGATCAGGGTTATTATGGACGCAGTCTGGGTTGGCAAAACGGGCAGTATAAGGCTTAGGCCTTTCTGTTAAACTACAATAATCGAATGGAATACGCAATCTATGTTGTAGAGGTTGCCTGAGATATAAGAAATTAGTAAAACAGGGTTATCCTCCTGTTTTTCCGTCCCTGATCTGTACTTTTTTCTTGCCGGAGTTCTTTTTTTCGAATTCCAGTACCTCTTTGGGCTTACTTTTTACCGACGAAGTATCCTTTTTCACCGATGCGCTGTCCGCTTTTTTAGCACCTTTTTCGGGATTTCCGGGTTCCTTTCCCGGCTCAACGATTTGATCGAGGAACCAGTTCTCTGTTTTGATGAGTTCACCTGTCATTGGATAATAAAAACGCCAACGACCATGTTTGAGAGAGTTACCATTGGTTTTAATGATCACCGTTTCATTCTTATTTGGATCGATTACATCTTGTACCTCTACGGTGTCAAATTGTTTAGCAGGATTTACTGCTCTCCATCCTTCTTCCCGCTCCAGGCCTGCAATTGTATAGTATCGGCACATGCCGTCTTTCAGTCCCCATTTGTAATTTTCAACGGCTAAGAGATCACCCATGAGGTTAAATTTTCGCCAAGTGCCTTCCTTTTTTCCATTCATAAAAACACCCTCTTCTTCATAGCCACGCTCACCTCTTAATGGAGGCATTTCTACTTTCCAACGTCCTTGTTTTAGTCCGTTTTTGTCTGTGCAATTGATCGTATCGCGCTTAGAAGTGAGCTTAAAAGTCACACACTGGGCCTTAGAAACCAGTGAAAAGAAAATGAACAATGGCAAGGTCAGAAAACGCATATTCACTAAATTGGGCATCCCAAATTACCAACTATTTATTATTAGTATGAGAAAATTAACAACTGCTTGCTTCCTGTTATGGTCTATCATCGGACTGGCACAGGTGAAGCCAACATCAGCTGATGAACGTATGAAAGGCGTTCAGCAAAGAAAAACTTTGCAACAACAGTCGCCCATCAACAACACCAGTTTCCGTAATATCGGACCCAGTGTCATGAGCGGAAGGGTTGTGGATATGGAAGTCAATCCGGAAGATCCTACAGAATTCTATGTTGCGTATGCATCCGGAGGTTTATGGCACACTACTAACAATGGTATCAGTTTTAACTCAATTTTCGACTCTGAAGACATAATGACCATTGGTGATATTGCCATGGACTGGAAGAGTCGTACAATTTGGGTAGGAACCGGTGAAGTGAATAGTAGCCGTTCAAGCTATGCAGGTATCGGTGTGTACAAATCAAATAACAACGGTAAGTCTTGGGAGTACTTAGGACTTCCTGAAAGTCATCATATCGGAGAGATCAAGTTGCACCCGACAGATGTGAATACTGCTTGGGTTGCAGTACTCGGACATCTCTATTCTCCTAATAAGGAGAGAGGTGTTTACAAAACAACCGATGGTGGTAAAAATTGGAAACAGACTTTGTATGTAGACAATAATACAGGTGCTGTTGATATTGATATCAATCCCAAAAATCCCAATGAATTGTTTGCAGCTATGTGGTATCGTACACGTTCTGCCTCAAACTTTGAAGAAGGGGGCAAAACAAGTGGTATCTACAAGAGCACAGATGGTGGAGAAAACTGGCAATTGATGTCAAAAGAGGGTTCAGGATTTCCTTTTGGAGATGGTGTGGGAAGAATTGGATTGATGGTATATCCTTCAAATCCATCTACCATTTTTGCAGTGGTAGATAATAATTTCCGTCAACCCGCAAATGCAAGACAAAACCAAGGAGATACCAGTCGCTATGTGTTGGCTGATTTCAAAGACCTGAGTAAAGATCAATTCCTTGCGTTGAATGATAATAAACTTAATGCTTTCATACGTTCACCCAGAAACGGTATTCCTCAAAAGTATACTGCTGCTTCATTGAAAGAAGCTGTTACTAATGGAACACTTGCTCCAACAGCGATTTGGGATTATTTGTATGATGCGAACACTGCTTTGTTTGAAACGCCAATCTATGGTGCACAATTATACCGCAGTGATGATGGTGGTGCTAGCTGGAAGATGACACACAAAGATGCAATTCCGAATTTGTACAGTACTTATGGATATTATTTTGGTAAAGTATGGGTAAGCCCTGTGGATGATAAGAAGATCATTCTTACAGGTGTGGGATTATTGATGAGTACAGATGGTGGTGCAACATTTAAGCAGATCGGTAAAGAAAACGTACACTCTGATCATCATTATGTATGGATCAATCCTAAACGTGATAGTCATATCATCAATGGTAATGATGGTGGTTGTAATATCACTTATGATAATGGTGAGCATTGGTTCAAAGCAAATACACCGCCTGTTGGACAATTCTACAATATCGCCGTAGACATGGCTCGTCCTTACAATGTGTATGGAGGTTTGCAGGATAATGGTACATGGTTTGGTGCAAGCACTACCAGAGAGAATTATGATTGGTATGATGGTGGTCATAACCCGTATACATCTATCGGTGGTGGTGATGGTATGCAAGTACAAGTAGACTGGAGAGATAATAAAACAGTATATAGTGGTTCACAGTTTGGTGCTTATAGCAGACAAACAATTGGTACAAGAGATAGAAGAGGCGTTCGTCCTGCAAGAGATTTAGGTGAAACACCTTTGCGTTATAACTGGCAGACGCCGATCTTACTGAGCCGTCATAATCAAGATGTTTTCTATTATGGTAGCAATAAGTTTCATCGCAGCATGAATCGTGGGGATAGTTTGGTGACCATGAGTGCTGATCTTACAACGAATCCAAAACAAGGAGATGTTCCTTTTGGTACATTGACATCTATCAGCGAGAGCCCACTTCGTTTCGGATTGATTTATGTGGGATCTGATGATGGAAATATCCAAGTTTCAAAAGATGGTGGTTATACATGGACACTGATCAACAAAAAATTACCAAAGGGTTTGTATGTAAGCCGAGTAACAGCCAGTGCTTTCAATGAGGCACGTGTATATGTATCATTGAATGGATATCGTAATGACCATTTCACTGCTTATGTGTATGTGAGTGATGATTATGGAACTACCTGGAGACAAATCATGACTGATTTACCAGCTGAGCCGGTGAATGTCGTGAAAGAAGATACAGAAGATGGTAATATTATCTATGTAGGAACCGATGGTGGTTTGTATGTGAGTGTGAATGGAGGAAACAGCTCTATGTTATGGAATAAAGGTATGCCTAGCAGTGTTCCGGTTCATGATGTAGTGGTTCATCCAAGAGATGGCGAGATCGTTGTGGGAACCCACGGACGCAGCTTATACATCGCTAAACTTGATGAATTGCGCAAGCTTGCAAAGAAGAAGTAATTGAATTGATGTTTGATTTTTTGATCTTTTGATCTTTGATTTCTTGATTTGGAGTTAATACTAAATCAAGAAATCAAAGATCAAAAATTCAAACTTTCTTTCTCAGTATCCACAGGTCTTGCTTACCTGCTTTGTTAGGATATTTTTCTCCATCCCAGTATTCCAATATTTCAAATTTCTCCTCTAGGACCTTTTGCCATTTTTCAGGTAGATGATAAGTAGACATCATCCTATGACCCGGTTGATGATGGTATGTGTTATACACGCCCTTTATTTCTACTTCCTGCTTTTCTTTTTTGGATAATCGATTGATAAAATAGTGTCCATGTGTAGTAAGCCATGCTATGCCATCAGGTTTAAGAATTCGATGGATTTCATGGATCCATTTTCTTTGATCTTGACTAGTGATATGTGTCAATACAGAGAATCCGATCACCAGATCAAAATAGGTATCCGGAAAGGGTAGAGGCGGATATTTTTCCTGAACTTCAAAACGAATATTCGGTATCTTTTTTTGATTCCATAAGATGGTTTCAATGTTAGGATCAGAGGCGTAAATACTTGCTGTTGCAGCAAACTTTTGCAGATGCCGGGTTATTCTGGAAGGACCGCAGCCCCAGTCTAAAATAGTTTCTTTATTAGGCAGATATGGGTCTATCGATTCAAATATTTCTGCAGTGGTGTGTTGACCATCTTCCCAATATTTTTTATAATCAAGTTTGTAAGACTCGTATAGGGTATATGCCTTAGGTAATAGGACCTGTGGGTTTGTTCTTTGGAACAAATAATTAGAATATGCATAACGAAATCGTTGCCAATAAAAAATAGCTTGGTCAATGATTATTACCGGTATTAGTTTTCGCAACTTTCGAATCATGCTCTAACAAGATACAGTTTTGCAAAAGTGTTATAAAATAAAAATGTTCCGCAGTATTTCATGCGGAACATTCTCGTCGTCTGTATGATTTGTATGTCTTATGACTCCATCATCTCATGCAAATACTGCTTACTCTCTTCTTTAAATGCCTTTCTGGGTTTCAATCCCAATAATTGGAACATTTGATTGTCTTCGTCAAAAGAGGGGTTAGGAGTGGTTAATAATTTATCTCCTGCAAAAATGGAATTAGCGCCCGCCATAAAACACAATGCCTGATCTGATACACTCATATCTGTTCTACCTGCACTCAAGCGAACCATGGTCTTTGGCATTAATATTCTTGCAGTAGCGATCATGCGAACCATATCCCATACATCTACTTTGGTATTGTGTTCCAATGGAGTTCCTGGAATGGCAACCAATGAGTTGATGGGCACGCTTTCAGGATGTTCAGGCATCGTTGCCAATGTGTGCAGCATGCCTATTCTATCTTCATGCGTTTCACCCAATCCAATGATACCACCGCAACAAACAGTTACGCCTGCTTTACGCACATTTTCCAAAGTTTCTAATCTGTCGTCATAAGTTCGCGTGGTGATGATCTCGCCGTAATGTTCTTTACTGGTATCTAAGTTGTGGTTGTATGCATACAATCCGGCATCTGCCAATTTCTTAGCTTGATCTTCAGTGAGCATACCAAGCGTACAACACACTTCCATCCCCATTTCATTCACGCCTTTTACCATATCTAATACACGATCAAAATCACGATTATCTCTTACTTCTCTCCATGCAGCACCCATACAAAAACGGGTTGAGCCGGCTTCCTTTGCTTTTTGAGCGTAAGCTAATACCTCCTCTTTTTTCATCAATGCTTGTACATTGACACCGGTATTATAGCGTGCTGCTTGTGGACAATAAGCACAGTCTTCACTACAACCACCTGTCTTGATACTTAACAAAGTACAAACCTGAACCTCAGCTGTATCATTGTATTTACGATGCAACTGCGCTGCACGAAATACCAATTCCAGCAAAGGTGTATTATAGATGTTGTGAATTTCTTCGAGTGTCCAGTTATTACGGATGTCAGCAGACATAAATTTCATTTTAGAGTACAAATATATAGAACAGACGAACAGAGAAATATCCAATTTTCAAGCACTTGGATATTGGATATTTGTTATTCCTCTGTTTCTCTGTTATTCAAGGTTTTTATTCCGTACATAGTTTCTCCATTTTTCAATGACTTTTTGCATGTCATCGGGTAGGGGAGCTTCAAAATGCATGGGTTGTTTGGTGACAGGGTGAATGAAACCAAGGGTTTGCGCATGCAGGGCGCAGCGTGGACAAATGTCAAAGCAATTATCAACGAACTGTTTGTATTTCGTATAAATAGTTCCTTTCAAAATTTTATCACCGCCATACTCCCAATCATTGAAGAGCGTGTGTCCGATATGTTTCATATGCACACGGATCTGATGAGTCCGACCTGTTTCCAATACACATTCCACCAGCGATACATAATTGAAACGTTCCAATACTTTATAATGAGTGATCGCATGTTTGCCGATCTCACCTTCAGGATAGGCATCAAACATTTTTCGATGCTGCCGATGCCGAGCGATATGTGCTTCAATGGTACCACTGTCTTCTTGAACATCTCCCCATACCAAAGCCACATATTTTCGGTTAACGGTATGGTTAAAGAATTGCTTAGCCAAATGTGCGGCGGCATCACCTGTTTTTGCCAGAACAATCAGTCCGGTTGTATTTTTATCAATTCTATGTACCAATCCAAAACGGGGTAGTGACTCTTCGTCGAGATTGGGATTTTGTTGTAAGAAATGATAAGCCACCCCATTCAGCATGGTGCCGGTAAAATTGCCGATACCCGGATGCACCACCATGTTTGCCGGCTTATTGAGCACCATCACTGCATCATCTTCATAAACAATATTCAAAGGAATATTCTCCGGTTTCAGCTCAGTATGTTCCGGGTTGATAAGACTCATGAGTACGATCTCATCTCCCGGCTTGATCTTATAATTACTTTTTACCACTTGACCATTCACCGTCAAAAAACCGGCATCAATTCCTTTTTGAACCTTATTCCTCGTAGCTCCTTCAATGCGGCCTTGTACCCATTTGTCAATGCGTAAAGGTTCTTGGCCTTTGTCTACTTTAAAGGTCTTTCGTTCATATAGTTCTTCTGTGCCTTCTTCCGGCTGGAGATCTAATTCTTCCTGCATCCTGCAAAAATAGTAGAAACCATCCAAGCAGATTAAAATGAAAGGATATCCGCTTTCGATACTACTTTTGCAGTATGCAGTCAGTGGTATTCAGAGATCTGGGATTTAGATCGTATCAATCGGTTTGGGATGAGCAGGAAGCCATGCTTAAAGAGAAGGTGGAACTGAAATCTGCTGCAAGAATGAACCTTGGCTTCAATGGTCATGCAATCCAACATGATCTTTTATTTGTAGAGCATTCTCCTGTTTATACCTTGGGTAAAAGTGGCAAGACGGAACATATTCTGATCTCAGAAAAAGAAATGCAGGAGCGGGGAATCGATTATTTTCATATCAATCGCGGTGGTGATATTACATTTCATGGTCCCGGACAAATTGTAGGTTATCCGATCATGGATCTGGAGCAATTTAAAACGGATCTGGGTTGGTACTTAAGAAGTCTTGAGGAAGTGATCATCCTTACCCTTGCACATTATGGATTGCAAGGCGATAGAAGTAAAGGAGAAACAGGTGTGTGGTTAGATCCCGATGTGCCCGGGAAAGAAAGAAAGATCTGCGCGATGGGTATCAAATGCAGCAGATGGATCACCATGCATGGGTTCGCATTCAATGTCAATACAGACCTTACTTATTTCGATCATATTGTTCCTTGTGGCATTGTTGGAAAACAAGTGACCTCACTACAAAAAGAACTCGGGCAAGCTGTTCCCTTTGAAGAAGTAAAAGAATTGGTAAAAAAGAATTTCGAGAAAGTGTTTGATGTAGTTCTGACAAATAACTAATCCTTTTGTAAAAAGAATTTACTTTTTTCGATCAACTCATTGTTTTTGTAGAGTTCAAAATCATACCAACCACTTTTTTTGAAGTTGGCCTTATCCATGATCAGTTCGTGTTCTTTTAGTTTATTGATCCTGAATAATTCTTTTCCTTCAGCATCAAAAAATATGATGCGATACAATTGATGATCTTTTTCGGGTACGGATATATTTAAATATCCCGAACTGTTGGTATACACATAAATTGAGGGCTTCCAAACTTGTTTAGGAACGAATCGGTGTAGCTCTGCTCTGAATGTAGTGATCTGATAAATGGTGTCTTTTGTGGTATTGGTAATAGAATCTTTGAAACGCTTATAGAAAGGCAGTTCTACCTGCGTCAACAATGTATCTTTTACAAAAATGCTGACATATTCTTTAGGCTTTGGAATAAAGGGCTTCCAATTGATCTCGCCCGGTTTGATCACAGATAATGAGTCCTGTGTAAGTTTTATCAACGAGTCGCGAAAGTTTCGATAGTCAGAGACGGATAATTGAAATGCAGGTACTCCTCTTTTATAGATCTGTATATATTTTTCTGTAACCGTAGTGGTGGTGCTGTCTTTTTTTATTTCTGTTTTAGGGATATCGATACGAGCGTTCACATCATCTGTCGGATTACTCACACTGCCTTCAGTAGGTTCTTGTCCGGGTGATTTGATATCCGTAAAAAAATAATTACCCCCTTTCAAAACATAAAATATGCGATAATAAATACGTGGGGCAGTCGGAAGTTTTTGATCGATAAATCCATTGGCAGGAAGCTCGGGTGATTGTGCAGAAAAAATGGTGCGAAAATTAATACCATCTGTCGATCGCTGAACAGCCAACTGATTACATGATGGATAAGGATTGATCCAACTGATACTTACTTTGCCTTTACCCAATTCTTTCACGGTAAATCCGGGTAATGCCCTTTGCGCAAAAGACTTTGTGGTGAATAATAGTAACCAAAGGATCAGTAGATTTCTTCCATTCATGACAGCAAATATAAAGGCAGTCTGTTGATTAAAAAGGAAGGATATGTGACGGAAGGGATCTGTTACCTTGTAAGCCGCCACTGTGGATCAATAACAATCGGCTGCCTACAGGGAAAAAGTTCTTTTGTATCAAATCCTGTACTGCGTAGATCAGTTTAGCGGTATAGACAAAATCAGTGGGTATTTTTTCAGCCAACCAGAACCGGTGCATAAAACTTAAAAGCTCAGGTGTATGTTTTGCATAGCCTCCCCAGTCATAGCCATGTAAACATTGGAAAGCAGGTTTTTTTTCCGTGGATAGCTCAATGAGTTGTTCTATTTCTTTTGTGATGCTGAAATGATTTTTAAGTACACTGATGCCTATGATCTCCTGTGATGGCTTGGCGCCAATCAGCATTCCGGACATCATTGTACCCGTGCCTACTGCACAGAGGATATGCGAATAATCACCGGTATTGTGTAGGAGTAATATATCGGCTGCGCCTTTTGCCCCTAATAGACCATATCCGCCTTCGGGGATCCAATACCATCCGGATTGATGGAAGGAATCCTGTATTTGCTTTTTAGCACGATAATCGGTTCTGTTGACAAATTGCAATTCCATACCATAGCTTACTGCTTCTTTTAGTGTAGGGGATAACGAGGTATCACCATCACCACGAATAAAGCCAATTGTAGGAATACCGGCTTCTTTTCCGGCCAAAGCCAAGGCTACGATATGATTAGAATAAGCACCACCAAAACTTGCCAGTTTGTTGGCGTTGCTTGTCAATGCTTCGTCGAGATAATATTTAAGTTTAAACCATTTGTTACCGCTGATCACAGGATGAATCTGATCCAATCTCAGTATATCGGTTTGAATATCTTGGTGGGAAAGTGATTTTACCGATTGAATATGAATATTTTGAATATTTATCAACATCTGTTCTTTTGGTACTGCTGAAAGTTTTAGTTTCGTTCCTCTCAAATGGATATTATGAAGCCAACATTAGTGATTTTAGCTGCGGGAATGGCCAGCCGATATGGAAGTATGAAACAGATCCAGTCTTTTGGTCCCGATGGCGAAACTATCATGGATTATTCAATTTACGACGCAATCCGGGCAGGATTCGGAAAAGTTGTGTTTATTATCCGTGAAGAATTTGCAGAACAGTTCAAAGCCATATTCGAACCTAAGTTGAACGGAAGAATAGCGACTGATTATGTATACCAGCATTTGACAGCTTTTACCAATGGATATGCCGTACCTGCTGATAGGACCAAACCATGGGGTACAGGTCATGCGGTGCTGTGTTGTAAGGGAAAAGTGAATGAGCCATTTGCCGTGATCAATGCAGATGATTTTTATGGAAAAGATGCTTTTGTAAAAGCCTATACTTTTTTAACGACACAGTGTAATGAACAGACCTATTGTATCATCGGATACCAATTAAGAAATACACTCAGTGATAATGGAACTGTTAGCAGGGGTGTTTGTGATGTAGATGCTTCCGGCAATTTGAGCGATATCAATGAGCGTACAAAAATCTTTGCAAGACCTGAAGGTGATATTGTGTACGAAGAAAATGATCAGTTGACCGTATTACCGGAAAATAGTCTGGTAAGTATGAATTATCTCTGCTTTGCTCCGGGATTTATTGATCTGGCTGAAAATCTGTTCAATGATTTTCTGGAAAAACAGGGACAAGAGTTGAAATCAGAGTTTTATATCCCAACGGTTACCAAACATTTTGTGCAATCAGGGAAAGGAGTTGTCAAAGTGATTCCAACTTCTTCTCAGTGGTTTGGAGTAACCTATAAAGAAGATGCTCCGGGTGTACAAGCAAGTATCAATGCCTTGGTAGCAGCGGGAGAGTATCCGTCGAGTTTATGGAAATAGGATAGGATGTCAGATGTCAGATGTAGGATGTAGGATGTCTGATTTGAAATAGCTCAAAAAAAACGAAGCGACGAACACAATTAAAATTGTTCGTCGCTTCGTTTTTTTTCACCATTCACCATTCACCATTCACCATTCACCATTCACTACTTCGCAAAAGCCTTCACATAAAACACACATTCTTCCACTTCTGCAATTTGTTGCTTGCGTTGTGTTCCTTTTAGGGTTGATTTAGAAGGTAGTTTGATTTTCTCCGCTGTATCTGTTTTGCGGAATGCATCTACCAATCTGAAAATATTTCTTGATTTCACGGCGAATACCACACCTTCTGCCGAAGACTGTCGGGTGCTCAGTACGCCAATGATTTCACCATTTTTATTTAAGACAGGTGCACCTGAGTTACCCGGATTGGCACTCATTTGTAATTGATAAGAAAGAGAGTCTCCATCAAAACCACTACGAGCACTTAGATAACCCATACCATATACAATTTCATTACGAGGATATCCAAGGGTATAGATCTCTTCTCCCAGGTCTGAAGCCGTTTTTCGTATACCATAGGGAAGGCTCTTGCGCTGAATAAATTCTTTATCTGTTACTTTCAAAATCGCCAGATCTTTTTCCTGATCGATGTGAACGATATCAGCATTGAATTCTTTCCCTTTGTTATTGACAACTATTGCACCGGAGCCTTTTAATACGTGTGCATTGGTGATGATGAATCCTTTAGGGTCGATCAAAAACCCTGACCCGCCACTTACAAAACGAACACCCTCGGGTAATTTGCTTTTCACTTCATTGATGAGATTGCCTTGCACCTGCTGGTTCTTTTTGATCACAGCAATATCATTACTCAGCTGTTGTAATTGATTCCCATTCACGGAAGGAGCAAAGTACATAACAAGTCCACTGATGAACAGGGCGATCACACCACCTACACCGGCGGCAATAGCAGTAACACGTTTGTATTTATTCCATAATTGAACCACACGACCACGGGTGCTGACTTGACCGCCTTCGTTGATATCGCCACGATCCAATAAATATTGATGCGCTTCATGTAAGCCATGTTTCAGGTTACGATGGGCAGCATACATATCCATTTGGTGGAGGAACATGTTATGCTCCACTACCATCTGGTCGATTTCAGGGGTATTTTTTCGAAGCGTTTCAAAATAGGTACGCTCTTCAGCGCTCATGTCGCCGCTGAGGTATCTTTCGATGGCTTCTAATAATAAAATGTCATCCATGGTACTTACTCTCCAATATTATATTGCGTAAAGAATAGTTTCTTCAAACGCATTAAACATTTATACTTCTGGTTTTTGGCATTATCTGCATTGGTATATCCAAATTCGTGTGCCAATTCCTGCATTCCCATTTTCTTGAGGTAATATCCTTCTAAAAGACTTTTACAAGGTTCACCCAAGCTATTCATCGCCCGATCCATGATGGCGAAAGCTGCGTTACGCTTTTCATGGTTTTCAAGGTCTTCTTCCACCGGGATAGTCTCTTCCAGGCTATCCACTTGATTCGAATATCTTCCCAGTTGTTGTAATCGTTTAAGCCATAAACGCCTGCATATGGAATATACATAGGTTTTAATTTGACAGGTTAAGACAAATGATTCGCTTTGTGCTTTTTCATATAGCGCAATCATAGCTTCCTGAAAAATATCCCTGGCGTCGTCGTAAGAACCATTATTGTTCAATATGAAAGCCTGAATGGTATTGAAATTGTCCTTATAGATCGTTTCAATTGCCTTGGAATCGTTATTGGCCAGTCCTTTCAGTAATGCTTGCTCGTTGGTATCGGCTTTCACTATTGTTCTTTTAATACGGTGTAGAGGATAAAAGTAACCCAAAATAAACCTAAAATATTTTTTGAAAAAAACGGTTTATGCCGGGTTACCTTTTAGTATAAGTGGGTATTAACCTTAAAATCACTCAAAAAAACCACACAATGAAAAAATTATTATTCGTTCTGGCACTGGGCGTATTCGCTGCTTGCGGTAACGCAGAAAACAAAGAAGCTACAACTGATTCAACTGCTGTAGCACCTGTAACAACTGATAGCACTGCTACAGCTACTCCTGATAGCGCTGCTGCTACTACAGACAGCTCTGCTGCTGCTGCTCCAGCTGCTCATTAATTTGAACGCAGAACCCGTGCATAAGATCATGAAGTGCCAGCTTGCCGGCTGACAGGGTTCTCCAAGAGTTTTTCATATGGCAAGCAATCGTTAGAGGCCGCTCCGTTTCCACGGAGGGGCTTTTTTTTCTTCGTCACATTCCGATCCAGGATCGGAAGCTCCTCAGAACGACAGGTGCTTTTGTTGAGCTAGGGTAAAGAATTTTTGAAGAGGTATCATCTCGCAATAAGATGATTTTATATTCTACTAACAACCGTCATCCCAAGAAGCGTTTTATCCAAAGGATAAAACATGCGACGAGGGAAACTAAGGTTCGTTAGTAAAATAATTTTTCTTGTATTGATGTTTCTTATGTTTTCCTGTTCTATATTTGAATCAATGAACACAAAAACAAACAATACCTGGTTTTATTTTTTCTTTTATTACTTCTTTAACCAAAGGAGCCGGGTAGTATTTGTTAAAGCTTAAGTGAACAACAACAATCAACATACAGTCCCGGCCAAATGGCCGGGATTTTTTTTTGATTCTAAACGAATATGACAAAACAAGGAAACATAACAACAAGTACTAAGACCGGTATTGCCATACAAGGTTATGAAGGCAGTTTTCATCAAGTAGCTGCCAGATCATTTTTTGGTAAGACTGTTGAAGTGATTCCTTGTGCCAGTTTTCGTGAATTGATACAGGTTGCCGGTGATGCCAAACAATCTGCCGGAGCTGTCATGGCCATTGAAAATTCGATTGCAGGCAGTATTCTACCTAATTATAACCTTCTTCAAAAGAGTAAACTCAAAGTAGTAGGAGAAGTGTATTTATCCATCAGTCAAAACCTATTGGTGAATCCCGGTGTCAGATTGGAAGATATCAAGGAAGTGCACAGCCATCCAATGGCTATTCTTCAATGTTTGGATTATTTAGAACAATACCCATGGAAACTGGTAGAAACAGAGGATACGGCATTGAGTGCAAAACTTTTGCATCAACACAGAAGTAAACACACTGCTGCAATTGCGAGTAAGCTGGCTGCCGAGTTATTTCAACTGGAGATCATGGGGCCTGATATCCATACCATGAAAAATAATGTCACTCGTTTTCTAGTATTGAAACGAGCAGGAACTTTCTCTGCAGACATCCATGCAAGCAAAGCTTCTGTATACTTTCAAACCAGCCATGATAAAGGTGCTTTATCTAAAGTGCTTACTAAAATTGCTGCGGGAGGTATCAATCTAAGTAAACTACAAAGCATGCCGATTCCGGGGAGTCATTTTAAGTATGGCTTTTATGCTGATATGGAATTCGATCATCAAAAACAATTGAATCAGGTATTGAATGCGATCGAACCACTAACGAATAATGTCAAAATTTTTGGAATCTATTCAAAAGGGAAACTTATAAAAGGATAATGATGGAAATGAAAACAGCCAGCAGACTGGAAGGTATCGGTGAATATTATTTCTCGCAAAAGCTGAGAGAGATCGAAACGCTGAACAAGGAAGGAAAAGACATTCTGAATTTGGGCGTCGGTAGTCCGGATCTGCCACCGCATCCGGAAGTCATCAAAGTGTTACAGGATAATGCAGCAAAAGACAATACACATGCGTACCAGAGTTATAAAGGGTCTCCGGTATTACGCAATGCCATTAGTCAATGGTATCGTCAATGGTATCAGGTTGATCTCGATCCTGATACAGAAGTACTCCCTTTGATCGGTAGTAAAGAAGGCATCATGCATATTTGTATGACTTACCTTGATCAAGGTGATGAAGCATTGATACCTGATCCGGGTTATCCTACTTATAGCAGTGCCGTGAAGCTGGCGGGTGGTACACCGATTACGTATCAATTATCAGAACAACAACATTGGCAACCGGATCTGGAAGCGCTTTCTCAAAAAGATCTTTCAAAAGTGAAATTGATGTGGGTGAATTATCCGCATATGCCAACCGGACAAATACCCTCTGCTGATTTTTATGCTGCATTGATCGCTTTTGCAAAAAAGCATAACATATTGATCTGTCATGATAATCCTTACAGTTTTATTCTGAATGATCATCCATCCAGTCTTTTGACTGTACCGGGTGCTAAGGAAGTGGTATTGGAATTGAACTCACTCAGTAAAAGTTCCAATATGGCAGGATGGCGCGTTGGTATGTTGTGTGGCGCTAAAGAAAGGATCGATGAAGTACTTCGTTTCAAAAGCAATATGGATAGTGGGATGTTCTTACCTGTTCAATTGGCTGCAGCAAAAGCGCTCAGCTTAGGGAAAGATTGGTATGACAGTATCAATGCCGTCTATGCTACACGAAGAGAGAAAGTATTTGAGTTATTGTCTTTGTTGAATTGTACATTTTCAAAAGATCAGGTAGGTATGTTTGTTTGGGCAGCCATTCCGAATACGTTTAAAGATGGATATGAATTGAGTGATCGTGTATTATACGGAGCTTCTGTATTCATCACTCCCGGCGGTATTTTTGGAGAGGCAGGAAAAAAATATATCCGTGTAAGTCTATGCGGAACAGTTGAAAAATTTGAAGAAGCTATTGAACGAATTCAAACGAGATTATAAAATGAGAATAACGATCATAGGAACCGGATTGATTGGTGGATCATTGTCATTGACACTGCGCGAAAAAGGATGGGTTAATCATGCAATCGGTGTTGAGAATAACCCTGTTCATGCGGCACGGGCTGTTGAGCTCAAGCTGGTAGATGAAATTGCAGAGCTATCAACAGCAATTGCAAAATCAGATATCATCATCTTATCTACACCGATCAATGCGGCAGAAGCCATGTTGCCAGTGATATTAGATCAAGTGACCGATCAAGTGGTGATGGATGTAGGTTCCACCAAAAAAATCATCTGTGAATCTGTGGCTCATCATCCCAAGCGCGGTCGCTTTGTAGCAACACACCCTATGTGGGGAACAGAGTACAGTGGTCCTGATGCCGCAGTCAAAGCAGCATTTGCCAATAAAGCCACAGTGATCTGTTCAAAAGAAGAAAGTGATGCAGATGCAGTGCAAAAAGTAGAAGAATTGTACAAAACATTGGGCATGCATATTCTCTATATGAAAGCCGATGATCATGATGTGCATGTGGCTTATGTGAGTCATATTTCACATATCACTTCATTTGCGTTGGCAAATACGGTCTTGGAGAAAGAGCGGGAAGAAGATGCCATTTTTGAACTGGCCAGTGGTGGTTTTGAAAGTACGGTCAGATTGGCCAAGAGTAATCCGGCCATGTGGGTACCCATTTTCATGCAAAACCGTGATAATGTGCTAGATGTACTCAATGAACACATTGCCCAGCTCAGAAAATTCAAAGCCTGTCTGGAAAAGGAGAATTATGACTATTTACAGGAATTGATTGAGAATGCGAATGGGATCAAGCGAATTCTTCGCTAAGCAAATAGCCTATGGCTAATGGATCATAGTAAAAGAACCCGCTATTAGCTATGAACCATTAGCCATAAGCTAAAACCCAAATAAAACCAGCAAAGCCCCCTATATTAGGTAACTTTGCATAAATTTTTTATACATGACGACATTTGAAGCGTTGGGAATCGATGCAAGATTGATTCAGGCAACGAATGAGTTGGGGTATGTGAACCCAACCGCAATACAAGAACAAGCGATACCCGTACTGCTTAGCGGTACGAAAGATTTTATTGGTCTCGCCCAAACAGGAACAGGTAAAACGGCAGCATTTGGATTACCATTACTGCACGTGATCGACGCAAAGGCAAAACATCCACAGGCGCTGGTTGTTTGTCCAACCCGCGAACTCTGCTTACAGATCGTAAAAGAGTTAGAACTGTTCAAAAAATACATGACAGGAGTTTCAGTAGTAGCTGTTTATGGTGGTGCATCCATCGGATTACAGATACGTGATTTAAAAAGAGGAACTCAGATCGTAGTAGCAACACCCGGTAGATTGATCGATCTGATCGAAAGAAAAGCGATCAATCTGGAAGAGATCAAGTACGTAGTATTAGATGAGGCAGATGAAATGCTGAACATGGGTTTTCAGGATGATATCGAATTCATCTTGAAAAATACTCCTCAGCGTGAAAGTACCTGGCTTTTTAGTGCAACCATGCCACCGGAGATTAGAAAAGTGAGCAAGCGTTACATGAAAGATCCTGCTGAAGTAACAGTAGGCAAAATGAACACTGCCAATAAGAGTATCGATCATCAGTACTATGTGACCAGTTCTCACCATCGTTATGAGACCCTGAAACGTATCATTGACTTTAATCCGGGTATTTATGGTATCATTTTTACCAGAACCAAAATTGATGCACAAGAAATATCTGAACGTCTTACAAGAGAAGGTTATGATATCGATGCATTGCATGGCGATCTGACACAGGGACAGAGAGATAAAGTGATGGGTCAGTTCAGAGACAAAAGCCTGCAACTTTTGATTGCTACGGATGTTGCTGCGAGAGGAATTGATGTGCAGGGTATTACACACGTGATCAACTATGAATTGCCTGATGATGTAGAAGTGTATACACACCGAAGCGGAAGAACAGGTCGTGCGGGCAATGTAGGTATTTGTATTTCAATCGTACATAGCAAAGAAATGTATCGTTTGAAACAAATTGAAAGGATCAATAATTCCAAATTCCACAAACTGGATATCCCAAGCGGTAAAGATGTTTGTCGCAAACAGTTTTTTCATTTCATGGATAAATTGTTATCAGCGGATATCAGTCATGGCGATTATGAAACCTATGTACCAATGCTCGCTGAAAAGTTTGCAGAAGTGAGTAAGGAAGATGTACTGAAGCGCGTAGCTGCTATGGAATTCGATCGTTTTCTGAAGTACTATGAAAATGCAGAAGATCTGAATTTCCGTGAAAGAAACAGAAGAGAGTACAATGATGCACCTGATCAGGGCAGACGCCGTGATGCAGGCAAAGGCGATAGCCGTAAAGAATACAAACGCGGAGGTGGTTATAGTCGCTTGTTTGTGAACCTTGGAACCAAAGACGGTTTTTATAAAGCAAGTTTCCTGCAGTTCATTCTCGATATGAGTGATTTGAAAAAGGATGTGTTGGGTAAGATCGATATGAAAGACATGAATAGCTGGGTGGAGATTGAAAAAGGTGCAGCCAATCAAATGATCCGTGCACTGGATGGAAAAAATTACAAGGGAAGAAGAATCAGAATGAATGATGCTGATTCAGGAGGAGCGAGGAAACCGAGGAAAGGGGAAGAATAAAATTTAAAATGTCAGATGGCAGATGTCAGATTTGAGTTAGTTCAATTCATACATCTGACATCTGACATCCGAAATCAGACATATTTTTTATGGAGCAAGCAATCGAACAAAAAACAAATGTGGAAGCTTTGTTGCAGAAGCGCCCATTGATCATTTCCGGTCCGTGCAGTGCCGAGACCGAAGAGCAGGTGCTACAAACTGCTACCAGACTCGCTGCAACAGGAAAAGTAGATATTCTTCGTGCCGGTATCTGGAAACCGCGTACTCGTCCGGGTAGCTTTGAAGGTATTGGAACAAAAGGATTGCCATGGTTACAACAGGCCCGTAAAGTATCGGGATTGCCTGTTGCAGTGGAAGTAGCTACAGGTAAACAAGTGGAAGATGCATTACATTTTGATGTAGATGTACTTTGGATCGGTGCACGTACCACAGTGAATCCATTTAGTGTGCAGGAAGTAGCGGATGCGTTGAAAGGAGTGGATGTACCTGTATTGATCAAAAACCCGATCAATCCTGATTTGGAATTATGGATCGGTGCTGTAGAACGTGTTGCGAAAGCCGGGATCAAAAATATCGGATTGATTCATCGCGGATTCAGTTCTTATGGTAACACTGAATATCGGAATGCTCCGATGTGGCATCTGGCCATCGAAATGAAAAGACGTAATCCGGATATGTTGTTGATCAATGATCCATCACATATCTGTGGACGTAGGGATATTTTGATGGATGTAGCACAAAAAGCGATCGATCTAGATTTTGATGGGTTGATCATTGAAAGCCATATTGATCCGGATAATGCTTGGAGTGATGCCAAACAGCAAGTAACTCCTGAGAGATTGGGAGAGATGATCAGTTCTATCATCTGGCGTAAAGAAGATATCAATTCTGAAGAGTTGCATGCAACCATGGAAAAAATGCGCCAGCAGATCAATCAACTGGATGATGAATTGTTGCTGTTGCTTGGACAAAGAATGAAAGTGGCGGATAAGATCGGTCAGTATAAAAAGGATAATAACATTACCATCCTGCAAACCAATCGATGGAATGCAATTCTGGATAGAGCGTTTGCAAAAGGAGAGCAGTTAGGTTTGAGTCGTGAGTTCATCACCAAATATTTTGATGCAGTGCATATGGAAAGTATCAATCATCAGAATAAGATCATGAATGCATAGTGCAACGCAATAGAGGTATGAAGAAAAAAGCAGTAACATTTCCGGGTAAAACAGTGAACTATTACTTTGATGCATCATTTGATCATCTTCAAAAGATCGTTGATAAAGAAAAAGTAGTGCTGATTACGGATGAACATGTTTTCGCAGGACATAAAAAGAAATTCAAGGGCTGGAATACCATCGTATTGAAACCCGGAGAAGCTTTTAAAGTGCAGCAGACAGTTGATATGATCATTGATCAACTGATTGAAATGGGTGCAGATCGTAAAACAGTACTCGTTGGAGTTGGTGGTGGGGTGATCACTGATATCACAGGTTATGTTGCCGGCATTTTCATGCGTGGCATTGATGTAGGTTTTGTCCCCACCAGTTTACTCGCTATGGTAGACGCAGCAATTGGTGGAAAAAATGGGATCGATGTAGGTGTATATAAAAATATGGTAGGATTGATCCGTCAACCATCATTCCTTTTGTATGACTACAGTTTTTTAAAAACACTTCCGCTTACAGAATGGCAAAATGGTTTTGCAGAGATCATTAAACATGCATGCATCAAAGATGCCTCTATGTTCAAAGAGTTACAACAACATAAATTAGTTGATTATAAAAAAGATCCGGTCTTATTGACAAAGTTGGTAGAACGAAATGTTCTATTAAAGACAAAAGTGGTATTGGCTGATGAACGTGAGCAAGGTGAAAGGAAACTGTTGAATTTCGGTCATACCCTGGGTCACGCGATCGAGAATATGTATGAGTTGAGCCATGGTCAGGCCATCAGTATAGGAATGACCTATGCATCGATCATTTCACAACAATTAAAAGGATTCAAAGAGACGGATGCTGTTGTGGATCTATTAGCCAATTATGGCTTAGCCACTTTTGCGGCTTTTGATGCAAAGAAAGCTTTCCAGGTATTACAAAAAGATAAAAAGAAGGATGATGTCAGCATACATTATATCCTTCTTGAAAAAACAGGTAAAGCGGTTGTACAACCCTTACTGTTTGTTCAACTCAAAGAAATTTTCAAACAGTTTTAATCATACCGCACGACGGTGCGATGATGCATGATAGTATGTCTACTCAGGTAAAAATAAATCCATCAACCATACAAGGTACTATTCGGGCTGCAGCAGGGAAGAGTAGTATGCAAAGAGCTTGTGCAGCAGCATTATTGCGCAAGGGAGAAACCTTGATCATCAATCCGGGAAAAAGTAATGATGACTTGGCAGCTATCGATGTGATTCAAAAGTTGGGAGCCTCTATACGGTACACTGATCATGGAGATATTCATATTACATCGAATGGATTATCGCCTCTGCATGCTGAGATCAATTGTGGTGAAAGTGGTTTAGGGATTAGAATGTTTACGCCTATCGCAGCTTTGAGTGAACAACCGCTTACGATATATGGTAGCGGTAGTTTGGTGAACCGACCCATGCATTTTTTTGATGAGATACTCCCGAAATTAAGTGTGCAGATCAAATCCAATCAAGGTAAAGTGCCTCTTCAGTTGCAAGGTCCTTTACGACCGACCAATATTGAAGTGGATGGGTCATTGAGTTCTCAGTTTCTTACCGGGCTTTTAATGGCGTATGCAGCGGCAGGAGCAGATGGGGTTACGATCAAAGTCAATGACCTAAAAAGTAAACCCTACATCGACCTTACGTTGGCGGTCATGTCTGATTTTGGATGGAAGGTAACTCATGACAATCATGAATATTTTCATTTTCATGGAACTGTTGAACCCAAAACAGGGATATTGAATTATCAGGTAGAAGGCGATTGGAGTGGGGCCGCTTTTCTATTGGTGGCCGGGGCTATTGCAGGACCCATTCGTGTAACAGGGTTAGATGTATTTTCTACGCAGGCTGATAAAGCTGTTTTGCGAGCTTTAATGGATACAGGTTGTCAAATGTCGATCACCGATGCTTATATCGATATAGCGCCATTACCTTTGAAAGCATTTCATTTCAATGCCACTGATTGTCCGGACCTGTTTCCTCCACTGGTTGCTTTAGCAGCTTGTTGTGATGGAACTACTGTCATAGAGGGGGTGAGTCGACTTTCACATAAAGAAAGCGATCGGGGAATAACTTTACAACAAGAGTTTGGTAAATTGGGTATTGAAATCACTTTGCAAGATGATCTGATGATCATTAAAGGAGGTACGGGTATTAAGAGCGCCACCGTACATTCTCATCATGACCATCGTATCGCTATGGCTTGTGCCGTAGCCGGGTTATGTGCAGATGGGGTGGTAGTGATTCAGGAAGCAGATGCCATCAATAAATCTTATCCTGGTTTTTATGAACACCTCAAACAATTAGGCGCATCGATCAGCTGATATTATCCATCGTAAAATCAAAACACCGTGAATTCATTTGGACGCATATTCAGAATACATATCATAGGAGAATCCCATGGTGATTGCGTGGGTGTCATCATAGATGGATGTCCTGCAGGATTGCCAATAGACGTGGCTGATTTTGAGGTAGATATCGAAAGAAGAAAAGGCGGAACCCAAAAAGGAACGACCCCGAGAAAGGAAGATGACATTCCATTGATCAAAACCGGGGTATTCAATGGCAAAACAACAGGAGCACCTCTGACCATACTATTTGAGAATAAAAATACCCGAAGTGGTGATTATGAGAAGCAGAGGGCTATTCCTCGTCCGGGGCATGCAGATTTTACTGCCCATGTAAAATATGGCGGTTATGAAGATTATCGGGGTGGAGGACATTTCAGTGGTCGTTTAACGGTGGCTTTGGTGGCTGCGGGGGTCATAGCAAAGAAATTGCTGAAACAGGCTGTACCGGTTGCAACCATTTTGGAAATAGGAGGAGAATCAGATATTGAGAAAGGATTACAAAAAGCCATAGATCAAAAAGACAGTATCGGAGGAATTGTGGAGTGTAGGGTGAGTGGATTGCCCGTTGGTCTTGGAGAGCACTTTTTTGATTCAGTAGAGTCTGTATTGGCTCATGCTGTTTTTGCAATTCCTGCTGTTAAGGGGGTAGAATTCGGGGCAGGCTTTGCGGCAGCAAAAATGTTTGGCTCTGACCATAATGATCCGATTCTGGATGCTACGGGAAAAACAGGCTCTAATCATGCAGGTGGGGTAGTCGGAGGAATCTCAAATGGGAATGAATTGGTATTTAGGATAGCTGTAAAACCTACTTCTTCAACCCCCAAGGAGCAGGTTAGTTGGAATAAAGAAACAGATCAATTGGATGCGCTTTCGGTAAAAGGCAGACATGATCTTTGTATTGCACTGAGGGTTCCTGTCGTATTAGAAGCGGTCACAGCCATTGTCTTGACAGATCTCATGCTAATCGAACAAAAAATCAATAAAATTTTATAAATCATTTAATATCAAATAATTGTGGAAAACAGTTCAAATTTAATATATCATATTACAACAGCGGAACAATGGGAAAAAGCAAAACTTGCAGGGATCTATGAGGCGGATAGTCTGGCGATAGAGGGCTTTATACATTGCAGTACTGAGGGCCAGGTAGCCGGCGTTTTAGAAAGATATTACCAAGGGCAGAAGGGCTTGGTAAAACTTACGATCGATAGAGAGAAGGTAGAAAGACCGGTTATTTTTGAATTGGCGGGTTCTATTAATGAGGTATTTCCGCATATCCATGGAGCTCTCAACCTCGATGCAGTTATTGAAATCACTCCGATTCATGGATAATCATACCCATCTTATTAGCGCATCTCTTCAATTGGTGCCGATTGTGGCAGGAGACAAGCATCCTTATCAATGGATCGACGAGGTGATTGACCTGATCAAAGCTTCGGGATTAAAATATGCCGTTGGTCCTTTTTCCACCTCTGTAGAGTCTGATTATAAATCTGTTACAAAGCTTATTGATAGTATTAATTCATTTCTTGTGAATCAAAAATGCGATGAGTGGGTTTTACAGGTGCAATATCAGATTCGTTCGGGGGATGACATGACTTCTGATGAAAAAGTGAGCAAATATCTGGACTAAATGACCCGGATATGGTCCTTTTATTGAAGGTTAGTCTTGATTAAGTCTATTTTAAATTTTTCGTTCCATTTTAATTAAAATATTGATTATTAATTTATTGTGTCATTTTAATGAATTAAAAAAGTATCATTTTTCTGTTTTCTGGCATGGTGTTTGGTTAAAGGGGGCTTGACCGTATGTGCATATCCTCATTTGTATTTAGGGTGGAGGATGAGTAATATTACTCAAGGTGGAATTGGGCGGTTAAGCATAAAGCATCATGAAAACAATTTTATACATCATCAGTGTCATGTATTTTTTGCTTCCGGTTGGAAAACCGTTAGCTCCTATAGGTACATTGCTGACTGATACCATTCCTGTTATCGATACTATACCCGAAAAGAAAGCAGAGGGTAGCGATACCGGCCATTTGGCAAAAGACACCATTCCTGCTACCGATAATGATATTTTAGGGGATTCATTGCTTCCTCATGGAAAACCCATTAAGGGGGTTGCCAGCTATTACAGCTCAAAATTCGAAGGCAGAAAAACAGCCAACGGCACTATTTTTAGAAATGCAGGGATGACGGCAGCCAGCAACCATTTCAAGTTAAATACGCTTGTAAAGGTCACTAATTTAAGAAATAACAAAAGCGTAATAGTGCTCATAACTGACCGGATGCACAACCGAATGAAAAAGAAGGGAAGGGTGGTAGATTTGACCCGAAACGCAGCAAAACAGCTGGATTTCATTCAACGTGGTCTGGTAAAAGTTTCCGTTCAACCAGTGATTCCTGTATCTGAATAGTCTTTGGGAATAAGTTCGGAATAACTTAAAGTTATCTTAATTTTCGAAAAATCAGTTTCACCATGTATTTTTGTGCCAATCAATAAAATACTGTTATGAAGAAACTTCTTTTTTCCCTGATAGCCAGCGGTTTGGTACTTACTGCATTTGCACAGACCACTCCGGTTAGCTATAAAAAAAGACCATCGCTTGGAGTTAATTTCGTTTTGAAAGACATGTATACTTCTGACTTGATCAGCAGAACGTCGTTATCTTCTGTAATATCCAATAGACAGTGGACTCCTTTCAAGAGATTAGATCCGGGATTGAGTTTTCAGTATTTTCAAGGACTTACTGAATACGTTGATTTTCAGGGTACATTGACAGGTTCTTTTGTTCGCTATCCATTCTATCCAAAGGCAGGAGTTACTCCTCCTACTAGCAGTAAATTTCTGTTGGAATTGGATGCCGCTGCCAATATCAAATTATTGACAGATAAATATACTGTTGTTCCTTATCTGACTTTTGGTTTTGGTGCTTCTATGTACGCAGGTACTTATTTTGCTGCTTATTCACCTATCGGTGCGGGTTTGCAATTTAACCTGGGACAAGAAACTTTTCTTCATACACAATTCGTACACAGATCAGCTATTTCAAATTTGGCTGTAAACAATTTCGCTTATTCAATGGGGATCGCTTCTCCATTAAAGGATAAAAAGGAGCCTGTAAAAGTAACTCCTCCACCTCCACCACCGCCGGTTGAAAAAGATACGGATGGTGATGGTATCTTGGATAACAGCGATAAGTGTCCTACAGTTGCCGGTACAGCTAAATACAATGGCTGTCCTGTTCCTGATACGGATGGTGATGGTATCAACGACGAAAACGATAAATGCCCTACCGTTAAAGGATTGGCTAAATACGACGGTTGTCCGATTCCTGATACCGATAAAGATGGTATCAATGACGAAGAAGATAAGTGTCCAACCGTTGCAGGTGTTGCTCGTTACCAAGGTTGTCCTGTTCCTGATACTGACAAAGATGGTATCAATGATGAAGAAGATAAATGTCCTACAGTAGCCGGTGTTAAAGAAAACAATGGTTGTCCTGCTATCAAAGAAGAGGTGATTAAGAAAGTAACTGCTAGTGCAAAGAATATCTTCTTTGTAACAGGTAGCAATAAACTGCAAACTAAATCATATGCTCCATTAGATGAGGTAGTTAAAATCTTATCTGATGATGCTGCTCTGAAATTGGATATTGAAGGACATACAGATGCTACCGGTTCTGATAAAGTGAATCTGCCTTTAAGTCAAACTCGTGCTAAAACTGTATATGATTATTTAGTGAGCAAAGGCATTGATGCTTCAAGACTTACTTCTGAAGGATATGGTTCATCTAAGCCGGTTGCTGATAATAAAACTGCAGCAGGACGTGCTTTGAACAGAAGAGTTGAAATGAAGTTGAAATACTATTAATAAGTAACAAGAAAGAAAATACAAGGAACAAGTTTGTTTCTGTGATAAAAAAAGCTCCGATATTCATCGGAGCTTTTTTTATTGCTTGAATTCGTTATACAATATTTACTTCTCTTTCCAAATGGATGCCAAATTTTTCAAAAACAGATTGCATGATTTCAGTGGATAGCTTGAAGATGTCTGCACCTGTAGCATTTCCATAATTCACCAAAACCAATGCTTGCTTTTCATGACAACCTGCATCACCTTTGCGATGCCCCTTCCATCCACATTGTTCGATCAGCCATGCAGCGGCCAGTTTCACTCTGGTTTCGTTGACAGGGTATCCAACAATGGTTGGGAATTTTTCTTGCAAGTTTTGGTAACGTCCAATAGAAATCGTTGGGTTTTTGAAGAAGCTTCCGGCATTACCAACGATGGCCGGATCCGGTAATTTTGATTGTCTGATCCTGATAACAGCATCAGATATGGCTTTAATACTCAACTCAGTAACTTTCATTTTTTCCAGTTCCTGTTCTATTGCCCCATAGGAAGTCTGGAATTGCGGTTCTTTGCGTAGTCGATAAGTGACACTCGTGATAATAAAACGGTTGCGATATTTTTCTTTAAAAACACTTTCCCGATAACCAAATTCACAGTCTTTCAGGTAAAAGATCTCCCGATGTTTCTCATTGATATGCCATGCTTCCAATGAATGAAAAACATCTTTTATTTCAACACCATAGGCCCCGATATTTTGCATCGGTGATGCTCCAACATTGCCCGGAATTAAACTTAGATTCTCCAATCCGGCATATCCTTTTTCAATACAATGCAGAACGAACTGATGCCAATTCTCTCCGGCCATTGCTTTTACATAATAAAAGTCTTTGTCTTCATCGATCAGTTCAATACCCTTTAGATCATTTTTTAAAACCAATCCATCTACATCTCTGGTAAACAAAATATTACTTCCACCACCAAGTATTAACAATGGCATATAAGGAAGCTCATTGTAATGCTCCAGCATTTCCTGAAGCGTATCCATGCTATTAAATGATGCAAACAAACGTGCCCGAACATCCAGCCCAAAACTATTATAAGCTTTCAGTGATCGATCGGGTATAAAATGTGTTCCGTGGTACATGATGATGGCTTTTCCAGACTAAAATGGGTCTACATTAATAATGATCCTGACTGCTTTATATCTTTTATTTGATTGTATGATGACCATCTGTTGCATGATCTCTCTTTTACACTGTTGTATGCGCTGCACATCTTTAGGTAGCTTCATCAATACCTCCCAAAGATATTGGTTTCTGATCCTGTCCACCACAGGTTGGGCAGGTCCTGCCATTTCTTTCAAAAAATTAGTCGCCATTCCTTTCATGAGTAAATGAGCAGCTTCTTCGGCAATATGTTTTTCTTTATGCTTGAAAGTGAGCTGTATCAAACGCGTAAAAGGAGGGTAGCCAAATTGTTTTCTGTTGTCTATCTCATATCGATATAAAGCCTCGTACTGGTGTTGTTGAACAAAGCTCAGTACCGGGTGCTTGGTATTGCTCACCTGTATGAGTACTTTTCCCAGTTCATCTTTCCTCCCGGCTCTTCCACTTACTTGTTCCATAAGTTGATAGGCTTTCTCATTGACCCTGAAATCTGTAAATCCAAGTATGCCATCTGCATCAATGATGCCGACTAAGTTTACATGATCGAAGTCTAGTCCTTTTACTACCATCTGTGTACCTACAAGAATATCTAACTTCTGCTGTTCAAATTGTTTGATCAGACTATCATGGTCATGTTTCCCTTTCACACTGTCATAATCCATTCTTGCAATTCTTGCATCCGGAAAATATTCATTCAATAATTCCTCGATCTGCTCTGTTCCGAAATTCTTTTGTGTGAAATCATGACTGCCGCAAGCCGCACATGTGTGAATGACCGGATAATGGGTTCCACAATAATGACAAGTGAGTTTGTTCTTGAACTTATGATAGGTTAAGGTGACATCACAATTCTTACATTGTGGTATCCAGCCACAGGTATTACAGATCAAATAGGGAGCATAGCCTCTTCTGTTTTGGAAGAGGATCACCTGTTTTTTTTGTTGTAAGGATTGTTGAATGCCTTCCAACATAGGTTCTGTAAAAGCTATTTTACCCTTTTGTTGGAATTTTTTAACATCGATCAACTCAATCGAGGGTAATTGTGCATCTCCGAATCTTTCTGTTAATTGAACCAGCCCGTATTTCTGCTGTTCGCAGTTGTAATAGCTTTCTACAGATGGAGTAGCACTTCCTAATAAAACCTTTGCTCGAAATAAGTTGGCATAATACACTGCCGCATCTCTAGCATGATATCTGGGTGCAGGGTCCTGTTGTTTATAAGATCCATCATGCTCTTCATCAGCAATGATCAAAGAAAGATTTTTGAAGGGTAAAAACAAGGAAGATCTGGCTCCAAGAATCACTTTGATTTCTCCACTCTTGACCTTGTTCCATATTTCTACTCTTTCATTCGCGTTGAATTTGGAATGATAGATCGCAATATGTCCGCCAAAGTATTCCTGTAATCTTCTGATGATCTGAGCTGTCAATGCGATCTCCGGTAACATGTATAAAACCTGTTTACCTGCTTGGATCTGTTCCTCAATAAGTTTAGTATAGATCTGTGTTTTACCACTGGCAGTAACGCCATGTAATAGGCATACAGATCTCTCTGCAAATGCGGAATGGATCTCTGACAATGCTTTTTCTTGCGCAGTAGAAAGTGTAAAGTTGATGACCACTGAACGATCACCATAGTTAATTCTGTCTGTACTCCTTCTTTCTGAAAGCAGAATCCCTTTATCGATCAAACCTTTTAGCTGAGCGGCAGTCGCATTCGACTTTTTCAAAAGTTCATTTTGAAATACTTCTCCTTCTGTGCGTTGTAAATGCAGAAAAGCAAGTAATAACTCCATTTGTTTGGGAGCTTTTGTCCAGCTATTGAGTAGCTCTGCCAACTTTTCTTCATCCTTATAATTCGGATGTAAGGATATATAGGTTTGCTTCTTTTCTTTATACTTTTCTTTTAATTCTTCCCACACATAACAAACTTCTTTCTCGATCAACTTTTTAATGATGGGATATACATGTGTAACATCCAATAATTCCTGAACCTCACTCAATCGAAGTTCTTTTTTCAATTCGAGTGCTTCTGCTACAATGTATTCGTTATCGGTGAGGTCACTAAAATTCAGGTTCCTTTCTTCATTCCATACCAAAATACTTTCACTGGATAGTTTAAGATTGGCCGGAATGGCAGCCTGCATGATCTCACCTTCCGTACACATGTAGTAGTTCGCCATCCATTCCCAGAAAACCAATTGTTCCTGATGAATGATGGGTTCATTATCAAGGATATTGATGATATCTCTGGGTTCAAATGCTTCGGGTTTGTTGTGGTGTATCTTTTTAATGATGCCTGCATATTTTTTACTCTTACCCAGCATCACTTCAACACGAATACCTGGTTGCACTTTTTCCTGAAAAGCCATAGGGATGGCCCAAGTATAATTCAGGGGTAATGCAAGTGGTATAATGATCTCTGCGTACACAACAACTAATTTGATCAAAAATAAGGCTTATGCCGTAGGGTAAGTTCGGTAACGACGAAGTCCTGCATCCATTATTTTGTACACTTTCTCTTTTAGATGTGGGATATCCTGCATGGATAAACCTTGAACCGGTATCTCATCCAGAAATACCACCCTGCTTTTTCCGGGAGTAAGTGAGAAAATGCTGTTGAAATGCAATCTTTCAAGTGTGTCTATGAGTAAAACAGGTTTAATCGCTGTTTCAGTTTCTATCGCGATACGAAATGCACCATCATAAAAATCTTTAAGTGGTGCAGGACTAACATTAAAAGTGCCTTCGGGAAAGATAAAAATGGAGATGCCATGTTTCAAAGCGGCTTTCAGTGCACGAACACTTTTAGATCTGGTCTCTGCATTTTTTCGATCGACTAAAACCACTGCAGCTCTATATATCCATCCAAAAACCGGGATCTTCACCATTTCATATTTCCCTAATATCCTGACGGGTTGATGTGCGATCAATACCAGCGGAGGGATGTCCATGTACGAGATATGATTTGCTACAAAGATGTATTGCTTTGTAGGATCATGTGGTGATTCATATAATTCTTCATGTTTAACACCAATCAAAAAATACCAGGTATGAGCCCATAGCATACAAAGTCGATAAATCAGGTTTCCTCCCGTGATTTTCCCAAAAGCCAGTGATAAAAGAACAAAGGGAAATACCAGTAGCATAATGAGTACAAAAAGTAAGAATGCATAAGCACAATACAGCAACTGTAGTAGTCTCAGTATGGGATTCATATCCCGAACATAACAAATTAATAGGTCTGACACAAAAAGACCGATACTATTCTGTATCGGTCTGAATCATGTGCATCACAGTATTACTAAAACTTATAGACTGCAGCGATCAGAAAAGCAATATTGCTTTTTGTATTGGTACTACTGGCACCTTTAAAGAAGACTTCTTGTGCAGATTGATCGATCCTTAATTCAGGGATGATCGTGAGATTGTCTTTTTTAAGATTTGCAGAAAGGGTAGTTGCCCATACTTTCCCGCCAATACCTACGGGTGTCAGCTTTCTATCGTCAAAATAATCTTGTCTGAGTGTAAATCCTAGTGAGGATACGGGGTCATAATTCAAGTAAGCAGCATGGCTTTTCCAACTGGATCTTTGTCCGGCTAAACAATACGATTGCAGGCTGCCATCATAGGCAATACTCCATTTATCTGCGAGGGCTCCGGTTGTTACAATGTTATACTGGGTTGTGCCATTGCCACCTTGAAAATTCGCATATACTTTCCAGCGATCGTCTGCAAATGCGGTACTGAATTGTGCAAGTATGAATTTGGCAGAAGTAGTAGTGGTAGAATGATCTGTAGGATTAGAAACACCGATCATGAATGCACTTTTACCTCCAAGTGATACATCTGCTTTGACACCGGTATGAAAAAACGGTCCATAAGAAAAACCATATGACATGCTATAGTTTCTGTTGCCGGGTGCATCTACCAATTCGTAACCAACATGGGTTGCCCATTTACCCATGGTAAATTTTACTTTATCAGAAACTGCATAGCTCAGGTACATTTGTTTGATAGCTGCCAGAGAACCGGCATCATGGTAAGAGAATTCCTGGGCCCTTCTGCCAAAGCCAATATCTGCAACGGCAGTTGCTTTACCCATCGTATGTTCCGCTTTAACGGAAGCCATACCCAGTTCGAATGAATTTTGAGAGTGGGTAAAACTGGTAAAGTTGTTGGTTTTTGAAGGTGCATCTGAAAAGCTGTATCGATAATACGCATCTACGGATCCCGTAATGATGGTGGTAGCTTTTTTCGATGAATCAGATTGCGCGGTGAGTGTGAAGCAGCCGCATACTGCTGTTGAAAGGGTTAAAATTTTGCGTAACATTGCAATTGGTTTTATAATTAACAAATAGGTACAGCCGCTAAACCTGGTCAGAGGTTTATCATATGGCTGTACCTTATTTTCTTTAGCTTATCGTTTAGAGAAAAGAGAATGTACTGCGATCAACGGGTCAGCATTCATCGCAGCACAGATAGATAGATTAATCAGCGAGCATACTTTCTTTCAGGTATCCATTTTCTTCTACCAGTAAAGTACCCTGAACATATTTTTCATTGTGTTGTGTAGCATCCAATCCCAGTAATTCTTCCTCAGAGCTAACACGTAATGGAAGTATGAAATTGATGAATTTGAAAATGCCATAGGAAACAGCAAAGCTATACACTACAACAATTCCCAGTGCCTTCAGCTGTGTAAAGAAGAAAGTTGCGTTACCATAAAAAAGTCCGTCAGCACCGGCACTGTTGACTGTTTTTGTTGCGAAAATGCCGGTCAGTAACATACCAACCATTCCGCCTATACCATGACAAGGGAAAACATCTAATGTGTCATCGAGTTTTGATTTAGACTTATAATACACGGCAATATTGGAAATGATGGCAGAGAGAACACCAATGAAAATGGATTGTGGAATGGCAACAAATCCGGCACCCGGAGTAATGGCAACTAATCCAACAACGGCGCCAATACAGAATCCAAGTACGGAAGGTTTTTTACCTCTTAGTACATCAAAGAACATCCATGATAAACCTGCGGCTGCAGCAGCGGTATTGGTTGTAGCGAATGCAGAAACAGCCAGTGCATTTGCGCCCAAAGCAGAACCTGCATTAAAGCCAAACCATCCAAACCATAATAATCCGGTCCCGATCAATACATAAGGAATATTGGCCGGTGGAATTTCTTTTTGATCCATATGTGCTTGTCTGCGTTTTAATACCAGTGCGCCCGCTAAGGCTGCGCAGCCGGCGGAGATATGTACCACTGTTCCACCTGCAAAATCAAGCGCTCCCATTTTGAATAAAAATCCTTCCGGATGCCAGGTCCAGTGTGCGATGGGTGCATATACCAATAGACTGAACAATGCGATGAATACAATATAGGAGGTGAATTTGATGCGTTCAGCTACAGCACCTACCACCAGACCGGGTGTAATGATGGCAAACATCAATTGAAACAATGCGAATAATGTAATAGGAATCGTAGGGGCAAGGCTCCAAGGAGCACCGGAGTTGATTCCTTTAAAGAATAGGTGAGTAGATGGGTTGCCAATAAAACCACCAATGGATTCGCCAAAACAAAGACTATAAACAACTGTAACCCATAATATACTTACGACACCGGTTGCGACCACACTTTTGATCATGGTCGAGATCACATTTTTGCGGTGTACCATGCCGCCGTAAAAAAAGGCGAGACCGGGGGTCATTAAAAATACCAAGGCGGTAGCTACTAATATCCAAGTAATATCGGCAGCACTGTATGCTCCTGCTTCATCCGCATAATTCGGTAAGGATGGAATAAACAAAGCGGCCAAGGCAACGGCTACCAAAGCTGCAAACGGAGCGATCTTCTGAATGGTCATTTTTTTCATACTAGGGTTTTAAATTTAACATTACGATTATTGTAATTCAATAATCTGATATCCAAAATACTTAATTAGTGAATATTTTTTAAATAAAATATTAACATTTTAATAATTATTATTTGTTTATTCATTTGGATATAATCGTTCTGTTTTTATCATTTTAACTCTTTTTCGGTACAAAAAAGCCTTTCAAAATTGTTTGAAAGGCTTTTAGAATAAAATATACTAAAAATAATTATGTATTAATTAGATAGCTTTGCTCCTTGGATTCGAGAACTGATATGCCCATTAAATACTGATCTACCCGTCTTGCGCATTCTCTTCCCTCACTGATGGCCCAAACGACCAATGATTGTCCCCGGCGCATATCCCCTGCGGCAAATATCTTCGGGATACTTGTTTGGTATTGTTTTTCATTCGCCCTTACATTCCCTCTTTCATCCAGTTCTACACCCAACTCTGCAATCAATCCGCTATGCTCCGGATGTATAAATCCCATCGCCAATAAAGCCATTGTACAAGGGATTTCTCTTTCAGTGCCCGGTATTTCCTCAAAACCTGCCGGTTGGGAATCTGTAGAAGCTTTCCATTGAATGTCCGCGATCAACAGTGCTTTTAATTGTCCGCTCTCATCTCCTTTGAATGCTTTTGTTACAACAGCCCATTGTCTGTTCGCACCTTCTTCATGCGAAGAGGTGGTCTTTAATAGCATCGGGTAAGTAGGCCATGGCATAGTATCAGTTCTTTTTTCCGGTGGCTTAGGCATCAATTCTAATTGTGTCACAGATAACGCTCCTTGTCTGTTTGAAGTGCCTACACAATCACTTCCGGTATCTCCTCCGCCAATTACTACAACATGTCGATCTTTTGCCAATAGGTGATCTGTTGTTACTTCTTCACCTGATACACGTTGGTTTTGTTGCTTCAAAAATTCCATTGCAAAATGCACGCCTTTCAATGTTCGTCCGGGAATATTCAAATCTCTTGGGATGGTAGAACCACCGGCTAACACAATGGCCTGATATTCTCTCAGCAGATCATTGATGCCAATATTCACTCCCACATGCGCATTACATTTGAAAACAACACCTTCTTCTTCTAATAAAGCTACCCTTCGTTCAACCACCCATTTCTCTAACTTAAAATCAGGAATTCCATAACGAAGCAATCCGCCCGGATATACATCTCTCTCAAATACCGTTACCTGATGCCCCGCATAATTCAGTTGAGCCGCCGCCGCTAATCCTGCCGGACCTGAACCCACCACGGCTACTTTTTTTCCGGTTCTTATATTGGGTTTTCTGGGTTGTACAAATCCTTTTTCAAAAGCCGTTTCAATGATATGCTTTTCTATTTCTTCAATGGCTACAGGATTTTGATTGATACCTAGAACACATGCACTCTCACAAGGAGCCGGACAAATGCGTCCGGTAAATTCAGGGAAATTATTTGTTACGCTTAGTAACTCATAAGCTTCATGCCAGTTTTGTCTATACACGGCATCGTTGAATTCGGGAATGATATTGCCTAATGGACAGCCGCTGTGACAAAATGGAACGCCACAATTCATGCAGCGGGCTGATTGTTGATTCAATTGCTCATCTGTCATTCGTTCCACAAACTCTTTATAATCTCCAATTCTTTCCTTTGCAGATCTTTTTGAAGGATGGATCCTGTCAAATTCTATAAAGCCGGTTGGTTTGCCCATAAAAATGATTGTGTGGTTAGTGTGTCTGTGTTACAGCAGCTTTCTTTTGTAATGCTTTTTTATAATCTCCCGGAAATACTTTCACAAAGTTTCTCAGTTGATGATCGAAATCATTCAGAATAAATCCGGCTACTGTACTATTGGTATATTGATGATGTTGTGTGATCATTTCTTTTAGATAAGCAATGTCCTCAACTTCTAAAGGATCCAATGCTACCATTTCCATATTACACTTATCCGGGAAAGATCCTTCCACATCATAGATATAGGCGATGCCTCCACTCATGCCTGCCGCAAAATTTCTTCCTGTGGCGCCGAGTATGATGGCTTTCCCGCCAGTCATGTATTCACAGCCATGATCACCCACACCTTCTACAACTACTTCAGCCCCCGAGTTTCTAACAGCAAATCGCTCACCCGCTTTTCCTCTGATGAATGCTTTTCCTGAAGTTGCTCCATACAGCGCCACATTACCTACGATGATATTTTCTTCAGGAACAAAAGCTGCATTTTTCGCAGGATAAACAATCAACTGAGCACCACTCAATCCTTTCCCTAAATAATCATTGGCGTCTCCTTCTAGTTCCAACGTAATGCCTTTGGTATTAAATGCGCCAAAGCTTTGTCCCGCCGTTCCTTTGAAACTAAAATGAATGGTATCATCAGGAAGTCCGGTTGCTCGATATTTTTTCGTGATCTCATTGGAAAGAATTGTGCCCACTGTTCGATCTGTATTTTTAATATCCAAACTCGCCCTCACTTTTTCTCTTTTTTCAATTGCGGGTTGTGCCAATGCTAATAATCTCCAATCCAATACACTACTCAATCCATGATCTTGTTCTTCTTGTTGATACAATCCTGTGTACAATGACTCGGGTTCTTTATAGAGAACGGCAGAAAGATCCAGTTTTTCATATTTCCAATGCGTAATGCCATCCCTCATTTCCAATGTGTCGACTTGTCCTACCATTTCATTCACCGTTCTATAACCCAACTCCGCCATGATCTCGCGTAGCTCTTGTGTGATGAACTTAAAGAAGTTAACAACATGATCAGGATCTCCTGCAAATCGTTTTCTTAATTCGGGGTCTTGTGTTGCAACGCCTACCGGACAAGTATTCAAATGACATTTGCGCATCATGATACATCCTTCTACGATCAGTGCAGCAGTGGCAACACCCCATTCCTCTGCGCCCAATAACGTTGCGATGGCAATATCTCTACCGGTTTTCATTTGTCCATCCGCTTGCACTACGATGCGACTCCTTAATTTATTTTTCACCAATGTCTGATGTGTTTCCGCCAATCCTAATTCCCAAGGCAAACCTGCATGTTTGATGGAACTGATAGGAGAGGCGCCTGTTCCGCCGTCGTGTCCTGAGATCAACACCACATCAGCTTTCGCTTTTGCAACACCTGCTGCGATGGTTCCTACGCCTGCTTTTGAAACAAGTTTTACATTGATGCGTGCTTTTCTATTCGCATTCTTCAAATCAAAAATCAACTGAGCAAGATCTTCGATCGAATAAATATCGTGATGGGGCGGGGGAGAGATCAATCCTACACCCGGTGTCGCATGTCTTGTTTTACCGATCCACTCATCTACTTTATGTCCGGGTAATTGTCCACCTTCACCGGGCTTCGCACCCTGTGCCATTTTGATTTGTAGTTCATCTGCTTCTGTCAAGTACAAACTGGTGACACCAAATCTTGCCGATGCTACTTGTTTGATGGATGAGCGCATAGAATCTCCATTGGGTAAAGGTTGATATCGGATCTCATCTTCTCCGCCTTCTCCGGTATTGCTCTTGCCACCTAATCGGTTCATGGCAATAGCCAGTGTGGTATGTGCTTCCCATGAAATAGAACCAAATGACATGGCACCTGTGGCAAATCTTTTATAAATATTTTCAGCTGGTTCAACTTCATCAATGGATATCGATGGACGATTTTTTCTGAATTGAAATAAGCTGCGTAAAGTGCAGGCTTTCTCAGACTGATCATTGATGAGTTTTGAATACTTCTTGAAAGTTTTATAATCATTGCTTTTGGTAGCATGTTGTAAGAGGTGTATCGTTTGCGGATTGAATAAATGAAATTCTCCTTTACGCTTCCATTGATAAATACCTCCTACGGGTAATCGGTCTACGGGAATTTCTTTTTTACCAAAAGCAAAGAAATGTTTGGCTAAGGTTTCCTTTGCGATCTCATCCAATCCCATGCCTTCGATCCTGGATGTTGCTCCCGTGAAATACGTATCTACTACTTTTTTATTCAAACCAATGATCTCAAAAATTTGCGCACCTTGATACGATTGTAAAGTGGAGATGCCCATTTTGGAAAATACTTTCAATAAGCCTTCATTGACTGCTTTGATATAATTCTTTTTGAGTTGATCTGCATCGATTTCTGTTTGCAGTTTGTTACTCAACTTCATATCTCTGATAGAAGATAATGCGAGATAGGGATTGATGGCAGTGGCGCCAAATGCAATCAAACAAGCAAAATGATGTACTTCCCAAACATCACCCGCTTCTACAATGATACCAACCTGTCCGCGATATCCTTTTCGGATCAAATGGTGATGAACAGCGGCAGTTGCTAACAAAGATGGGATCTGTGCATGATCAGAATCAATGGCTCTGTCTGTTAATATTAATACTTCAAAACCATCTTCAACAGCATCAGCAGCATACCTGCAGATTCTATCCAGACCTGCTTTTAATGAGCCCGGCTTACCATCTGCACGAAAATAAGTTTGTAATGTTTTGGCCTGGAAAATACCGGTATCAATGCTTCGTATCTTTTCTAGTTCATAATTGTTCAATACCGGATGTTTCAATGCCACACTATGACAAGCCAGTGGATCTTCTACCAACAAATTGCCATTACTTCCTGCAAATGTGGCCAACGACATCACCATTCTTTCACGAATCGGATCGATAGGTGGATTGGTCACTTGTGCAAACAGTTGTTTGAAATAACTGCTTAGATGTTGCGGTTGCTCACTTAACACGGCCAATGGTGTATCAGTTCCCATCGAGCCGATCGGTTCTTTTCCATCCAATGCCATTGGTGCAATGATCGTATCGAGGTCTTCGGTAGAATATCCAAATGCTTTCTGGTATTTGAATACCTGATCATGTTCCAAGTGTGTGAACATCACCCTTGGTTCGGGCAATTCTTCAAGTCTGATCTTGTATTTATTTAACCATTCTCCATAAGGTTTTTGTGTGCAGATATTTTGTTTTAATTCTTCATCACTAATGATCCGTCCTTGCTCCATATCCACTACAAACATTTTCCCCGGTTGTAATCTTCCTTTTTCTTTTATGAGTGATGGATCAATAGGAAGTGTTCCGGTTTCTGAGGCCATGATCACACGATCATCTGTAGTAACACAATAACGTGATGGACGTAATCCGTTTCTATCCAATGTAGCACCAATGATCTTGCCATCAGTGAATGAAATAGATGCCGGTCCATCCCAGGGTTCCATCATACAAGCATGATATTCATAAAAAGCTTTCTTGACAGGATCCATGTGTTCATTGCCATCCCAAGCTTCAGGAATCAACATCATCATCACATGCGGTAAAGATCTGCCTGTGAGAGTGAGTAATTCGATCATATTGTCTAAGCAAGCGGAATCTGATTGTCCGTTGGTGACAATCGGCAACAACATATCCATTTCTTCTCTTGAGAAATACGGAGAAGTAAATCCTTTCTCACTTGTTCTTAACCAGTTCAGGTTTCCTTGTAAAGTATTGATCTCGCCATTGTGTGCGATATAGCGAAAAGGTTGCGCCAATTTCCAAGATGGAAATGTATTGGTAGCAAAACGAGAGTGTACCAGTCCGAATGCGGATACAACACGTTTATCATTCAGGTCAGGGAAATAGCCACGTACTTGTGTACTGGTGAGTTGTCCTTTGTATACGATTGTTTTATGTGAAAGCGATGCGAGATAAAAACCGATCTCATCTTTCTTGACTGTATTGTTGATGGTATGCGTAGCATAATTACGCAGCACAAAAAGTTTTCGTTCAAAATCATCGGGGTTGGTGATATGATCCGGACAGGCAATGAACACTTGTTCCATGAAAGGTTCAACAGATAAAGCTGTTTTGCCGATATCGGTGTTGTTAACCGGTACTTTTCTGTAACAAAGAATATCGAGTCCCAATTTTTCAGCAGAGCGATTCAAGATATCACGACATTCTTCACGCAATCTGAGTTCTTTGGGAAAGAAAATAAATCCAACACCATACTTGCCATAAGCGGGCAGGTGTACACCCTGACGAATACATTCATCAAAAAAGAATTCATGCGGAATTTGGATCATGATACCGGCGCCGTCACCTGTATTGCTTTCGCAACCACATGCACCGCGATGTTCCATGTTTTCCAGTACGGTCAATGCATCCGCAATGTGCTGGTGTGATTTACTGCCTTTGATGTTTGCTACGAATCCAATACCACAGGCATCATGTTCGAAGCTAGGGTCATACAAACCCATGCTGTTGTTGGAAACAACCATGTGCAACCGAATTAAAGTTCAGGAAATAGAATGGCAGGCAATCAGCAGTAAGTTAATCAATAAAAGTGTAGAAACGAAAATAGTTGTTCAATAAATATGAACATTGGTTGAATATCTTTCAATATTAATGTGAGAATGCATTCAATTATTCAAAACAAACGTTAGTTTTTTGAATAATTAGCGATTGCTACTGTCTCTGTAAACAAAATAATCTGAGGGGATTTGTAAAGAAGATAAGTCTGTTTCTTTTTTGAACATGCCATACACGGTACTACCTGTACCTGTCATCGATGCGTACACAGCTCCATATTGGTACAAGAGTTCTTTGAGCTCAAGAATTTTTGGATAAGCATCCATCACGGATGTTTCAAAATCATTGATCAATTGGTTTCGCCAGGTAATAGGGTCTTGCAAAACGATCTGCTCACAACTGATGCTTGGAGTAGCAGGCTGTAATTGTGAGAACGCCCAACCCGTAGGAACATGAATACCCGGATTGATCAATACAAACTGGTATGCAGAAAGATCTAATGCGATCGGTGTCATGATCTCGCCTCTGCCGGTCGCAAAACAAGGTTGATTCAAAATAAAGAATGGACAATCGCTACCCAATTGCAATGCATATTGAATCAATTGCGCTTGTGTCAATCCCAATTGAAAATACTGATTCAGTAATCGCAAAGTAAAAGCGCCATCTGCACTGCCACCGCCCAATCCTGCACCCATGGGAATGGTTTTGTGTAAATGCATTTGAATGGAAGGCAATGCAGGGAAATCTTGCTTGAGTAAACTATACGCTTTCACGCAAAGATTCTGTTCCACAGTTCCCTGAACAGGTAAGCCTGTCATATTAAAATCAACCGGTGTATCGGTGTTACCACGTACAATTTCCAAAGCATCTCTTAATCCATTGATCGGATAAAACACTGTTTCAATATCATGATACCCATCTTCCCGCTTACGAATCACCCGAAGACCGAGATTGATTTTTGCATTAGGAAAGAAGACCATAGGGGAGTTGTGAATGGTGAATGGTGAATTGTCAATTGTGAATAGTGAGTAGTGAGTAGTGAGGTTTATTTTCAGGTTGATTAGTACAACTACTTGCAGCTTGAGGCTTGTAGCTTGCAGCCACAAGCTCATAGCTCATAGCTCGCAGCTCAAAACTCACTTCCTCTTATTCATCTCATCTCTGATCGCAATCGCTCTGATGTAGTCTTCATGTTCCAATACATCATTGAGTAGGGTTTGCAATTCTTCGAGACTCATATTGCTGAGGTCTTCGCGTCCGCTGCCACTTTCTTCTACGCCTACGGCTTCTGCTTTTTGTTTTTTGCCGGTACCGCCATCTTCCATTAAGATACCCGCATTTTCCAGGATATGTTCATAGGTATAGATGGGACATCCAAAACGAACGGCCAATGCCAAAGCGTCACTGGTTCTACTATCTATTTCAACGGTATCATGTTCTGTAAAGCATACCAGTTTGGAGTAGAAAATACCTTCTTGCAGATCACTTATGATGATCTCCTGCAGTTCCACATTGAAAGCGTTCATGAAATTCTTCATGAGATCATGGGTGAGGGGCCGACTGGGTTGCATATTTTCCAATGCTACAGCAATCGCCTGAGCTTCAAAACCACCGATCACGATCGGTAATCTTCTCATTCCATTGGTTTCACCTAATACCACTGCATAAGAATGCGTTTGGGTAATACTGTGTGAAAGCGCCACAATTTCCAATTCTATCTTTTTCATAGACCCCACGAAAATAAACCAAATTAGGATAAGATGGATGGTCTGTTCGCTAAACCATCATGGATAAGATCAACTCCATTGACCCGATTTGATCTTTTTATCAAACAAAAATGTTCCAAAAGGAAAAAAAGCAGCCAGAAAAGCCCATATCAACATTTGAAATGGCCACTGTTTTTCTTCTTTCACCACATAGGCCAGCCAACAATAGGCTATGAACAATAAGCCATGAACCCATCCGGTATATTTTACTGCTTCGGGAATACCTGCGAAATATTTGAGGGGCATGGCAATGAAGAGCAATACCAATAAAGAAATACCTTCTGCAATACCTACTTTTCGGAATAAGTTGAGTGAACTTTTCATACTGCAAAGAAACAGGGAAGGATTGAGTAATTTGCAGAAAATAACATTGAATTATGCCTTTAGTTGAATTAGCATCTATTAATCCCAAAGAAATCGTTCCGGGTTATTCAGCCCGTTTCATTCATACCGAAAATATGACCTTCTCTTATCTGGATGTGAAAGCAGGAGCTGCATTGAAGGAGCATTCACATCCGCATGAGCAGGTTGCGCATGTATTAGAGGGAGAGTTTGAATTAACACTGGATGGAGAACCCATTCGTTTTAAACCCGGACAAGTGATCGTGATTCCATCCAATGTTCGTCACTCCGGATTGGCGATCACTGATTGTAAGTTATTGGATGTTTTTTATCCCGTTCGTGAAGATTATCGTGCACTTTAAAAATGAAATGATGAATCTGGATTTAACGAATAAAACTGCGCTGGTATGTGGTTCCTCTCAGGGACTAGGCGCTGCTGTAGCGCATGAATTGGCCATGCTTGGGGCAAATGTATGGTTGATGGCGCGTAACGAAGAGAATTTGAAAGCAGTGAAACAGTCTTTGGATATTTCTCTCGGACAACAACATGGTTATTTTGTAGCTGACTCAGGTGATCCTGCACGCATTCAACAACTGATCACAGATTTTCTATCCAAAGGAAAAAGCATTGATATCCTCGTGAACAATACGGGTGGTCCCGCCGCAGGTCCTTTACTGAACACTTCTTTAGAAGACATGCAAAAAGGAGTGACGGCTCATTTACTCACAGCACATACATTGGCACAATTGGTAGTGCCCGGCATGAAAGCAAATAAATTCGGTCGCATCATCAATATCCTTTCTACTGCCGTGAAGCAACCCATCAATGGATTGGGTATTTCGAATACCGTTCGTGCAGGTGTAGCCAATTGGGCAAAGACATTGGCGAATGAGATCGGACAGTATGGGATCACGGTAAATAATGTATTACCCGGCTATACCAAAACAGATCGACTCGATTATTTATTTGGAAAACAAGCATCCGATGCAGGTACCACTATTGATGCGATTGTAGAAAAAACAATCTCCATGATTCCTGCAGGAAGATTGGGAGAGCCGGAAGAATTTGCAGCTGCAGTTGCATTCTTATGTTCACCTGCAGCGGGATACATCAATGGAATCAATTTGCCGGTGGATGGTGGGAGAGTGGGGAGTTTGTGATGATGATGTTGTAGGTCAGCCGATAAGCGATAATAAAAATTAAAAAAGGATCGGCAATCACCGATCCTTTTTCTATGCATGAATTGAAAATTATTTCGCTTTCAATTTTTTGATTTCCTCTGTCAACTTCGGCACCACTTCAAAAGCATCACCTACGATTCCATAATCAGCAGCTTTGAAGAATGGCGCTTCCGGATCTTTATTGATCACCACAATTACTTTACTACGGTTCACACCGGCAAGGTGTTGTATCGCACCCGAGATACCGATGGCAATGTACAAGTTTGGCGCTACCTGAACACCTGTTTGTCCAACGTGCTCATGGTGTGGTCTCCAGTGTGCATCACCTACCGGTCTACTACAAGCAGTAGCAGCACCCAGTTCTTTGGCGAGGTCTAACAGAATACCCCAGTTCTCAGGGCCTTTCAATCCACGTCCACCACTCACTACAATTTCCGCTTCTGTTAATGGCACTTCACCACTCACTTTATTAACAGCAGTTACTTTCACTTTTGGCGCATCTACAGTGATCGATAATTGATTCACTTCTGCAGTTCCTTCGCCGACAATAGTGGTATAACTATTCGGATTCAAAGAGATCACTTTCACAGGAGAAGAGATGCTCACATTGGCAAATGCTTTTCCGGAGAAAACGGTTTTGCGTACCACAAATCCATTGGTCGTATCCGGTAATGCACAAGCACCTGCCACTAAACCGGCTTTCAGTCGAACAGCTACGCGAGCAGCTACTGCTTTACCCGTTTGGTTATGAGAGAATACAACAACATTCGCACCTGATTGTGTGGCTGCTTCAGCGATCACTTTGGCAAACACTTGCGCATCCAGTTGATTCAATGAAGCGTTGTTTACTTGGTGTACTTTTTTCACACCATATTTTCCTAATGAAGCAAGGTCATCGCTTACGCTACCCAATACCAATGCTTCAGCAGTGGTACCCAATTGCTCAGCAACTTTAACACCATACGTCAATGCTTCAAAAGAAGCTTTCTTGATATGGCCTTCTGATTGATCTACAAATATTAAAACAGACATAGTCTTTTGTTTGATGGTTTGAAAAAAGAAAGATTAGATGGCTTTGGCTTCTTCGTGTAATAATTGTACCAGTTCCGCCACATTATCAGGGCTCACCAGTTTTACACCGGCCTTCGCAGGTGGCATTTCAAAACTTACGATAGAAGTCAATGCGTCAGCAGCAACAGGTTCTACCACTTTTAATGGTTTGGTACGAGCAGCCATGATACCTCTCATGTTGGGAATGCGTTGCTCAGCCACACCTTTCTGACAACTTACTACTGCCGGTAAGGCTACTTCCGCAATTTCTTCGCCACCTTCAATTTCGCGGGTAACTGTAGCAGTAGTACCGTTCAATTCGAATTTAGTTGCTAAAGAAATATAAGGAGCATCGATCATTTCAGCGATCATACCACCGATGGAAGAACCATTGTAATCGATGGTTTCCTTTCCGGTGAATACCAGATCATATCCATCTTTTGCAATGGCAGCGATCTGTGCTGCGATATAAGAACTATCACTGTTATCGGTATTAATACGAATGGCTTCATCACCACCCAATGCCAATGCTTTGCGGATGATCGGCTCAGCATCTGCTACACCCACGGTTACCAAATGCACTACAGTAGCAGGATCTTTTTCTTTCAATTCAATGGCACGTACCAAAGAATACCACTCATCATACGGATTAATGATCCACTGCACCCCATTTTCATCGAATTTGGTATTGCCATCAGTAAAGGCAATTTTCGAAGTGGTGTCCGGTGTCTTGCTTACACAAACTAAAATTTTCATACGTCTATATTGTTTTGCGAATTCGTTTAAATAGTTGTTTATGCAACTAATTACAAATATAAGGCAGTTTTGTTTCCGGCAAAGGTTCGGATATTTTTTTTAACAGGCGAAATTTGTTGGGGGCTTATGGCTGATAGTTCATAGCACATAGCTAGAATTAACTTTTCTTACAATACGCCATGAACTATAAGCTATCAGCTGTCTTATCTTCGCCCCATGGACCGCATCGCACGTATACTGGCTTTTTTAGAGCAGAATCCGAAGGATAGTTTTCTGCGACATGCTTTGGCATTGGAGTATATCAAGCTGGAACAATTACAGGAGGCTAAAACACTCTTTTTGGCGGTCTTGACCGATGATCCTGATTATGTTGGATCTTATTACCATCTCGCGAAACTGTTGGAAACCTTGGAGGAAAGAGAAGCTGCTATCGAATGGTATGAAAAAGGCATGGAAGCAGCTAAAAAAGCAGGGGATAACCATGCGTTGAATGAACTCAGAGCAGCATATGAAGACCTCATTTATTGATATCAGATGGCAGATGTCAGATTTGTTTCACATCTGACATCTGATATCTGCCATCTACTATCAGCTTCCTCTCGATCCGCCCGTCTTAATGGGTTTCTTAGTCACACCTACCGCTTTAGCACCGGGTTTAGCGATGAATTTAGAAGCTTGTGCTGCGTTTTTTGGTCCGCCGGCACCGGCTTTGCCGCCTTTCTTGTTATTAACAGGTAATCCCATATTAATTGGTTTTATCCAAATATACTGAAATCGTTGTTGAAGTTGGATTCTTTGATCTTATTTGCTGCCGGCTTGTATGGGTTCTTCAGCTATTTTATTATACGCCGCATCATGCACTATAATGCGAGAAGGCAATACAGCACTGAAAGATATTTGTATCCAACCATTATAGGTACTACCGCTTTTAATGAATTGAGCCGGTAAATATTTGTTGTATTGATCCTTCCAAATGCCTTGCCAATGTCCATTTGCAGGATCTACCGTAAGTACACGTGTAACAACCACTGCATGTTGTGAAGCATCCCATTTGAAATTGCCTTCATCTTCTTTTCTGATCCAAACACCCGGTTCTTTGCGTGCCGGGGTTCCATCTTGTTGAATCAGTAGTTTATGTTGCTGATTACTTACTACCCTGAACTCCAAGAGATCATCCTGACCCGCAGCTGTTTCCTTCAATTCTTTGGTCACTAAAAAATCCACAGTGCCATCTTTGTCTATATCAATATTTACAGACTGATCTGTTGAAACAACAGCATTGTTTAGGTTTACATACTCTACAGATAAAGTAACAGGTGTTTCTTTTTTGCTGCATGCGGTAAACAACAAACCGATGCATGCCATCCAATAAATGTACTTGCTCATAATTCTAGATTTATTACATGAGCAAATCAAGTTCTGTGTCGTTGCAGCAAAAATGTAATGTTTGTTAAATGGTCAATATGATATTCTGAGTGGTAAGACACATGAAATGCTTGCTGTCAGAAGATTACAGCGCATCACATGAATATGTGGTTTCATCTTTGATTGTTCGATCCATGATTTTTGATTTGCTGTAGTACCCGATCAAAAAATCACAGATCATCAAATCAAAGATAAAAATCCGTATTTTGACACACCCTAAAAACAACGATATGTCTGCTACGATTGCTTATGATTATGCCAAGTATAAAACACCTGTTGGTTCGCAACTGAATTGTAAAGGTTGGATCCAGGAAGCGGCATTACGAATGTTACTGAATAATCTCGACCCCGCAGTGGCGGAAAGACCTGAAGACCTGATCGTATACGGCGGTAGGGGAAAAGCTGCGCGAAATATAGAAGCATTAGATAAGATCATCGCTTCTCTGAAAAAATTGGAGAATGATGAAACTTTATTGATTCAAAGTGGTAAGCCTGTTGGCATTTTAAAAACACATCCTGATGCACCTCGTGTATTGTTGTCAAATTCTCAACTCGTTCCCAATTGGGCCAACTGGAAACATTTCACAGAGTTGGAGCAGAAAGGATTGATGATGTACGGACAAATGACCGCCGGTTCTTGGATCTATATCGGCTCGCAAGGAATTGTACAAGGTACTTATGAGACTTTTGCAGCTGTTGCCGATAAACATTTTGGAGGCTCTTTGAAAGGTACACTGAGCGTAACTGCAGGTCTTGGTGGAATGGGTGGTGCTCAACCGCTCGCTATTACCATGTGTGATGGTGTTGCACTTTGTGCAGAAGTAGAAGAGTGGCGTATCGATAAACGAATTGAAACAAGGTATTTGGATGTGAAATTCCATGATATTGACGAGGCTATTGATCGTGCAGTGATGGCTCGTGAGAAAGGAGAGCGATTGAGTATTGGTGTATTATGCAATGCTATCGCCTTATTGCAAAGATTGATCGATAGAAAAATAAAAGTGGATGTATTGACCGATCAAACTTCTGCACATGATCCTCTCATTGGTTATATTCCACATACACTCAATAATGAAGCGGCCAATGTATTAAGAGAAAAAGATCCGGATGCCTATATCGCATTGACTTATGATAGCATGAAACTGCATGTTGAATTGATGTTGCAATTACAACAGGCAGGTGCCATCACTTTTGATTATGGCAACAATTTGCGTGCACGTGCAGCTGAACATGGACTAAAAAATGCATTTGATTTTCCGGGTTTTGTTCCCGCCTATATTCGTCCATTGTTCTGTGAAGGGAAAGGTCCGTTTCGTTGGGCAGCACTGAGCGGTGATCCTGCTGATATTGCTGTTACAGATGAGTTGATCATGCAAATGTTTCCTGAGAATACATCCATGTTACGTTGGATGAAAATGGCCAAAGAAAGAATTGCTTTTCAGGGATTACCCGCTCGAATTTGTTGGTTGGGACAAGGCGAAAGAGAAAAAGCAGGACTGGCTTTTAATGAATTGGTAAGAACCGGAAAAGTAAAAGCGCCGATCGTGATCGGAAGAGATCATTTAGATACAGGATCCGTGGCATCACCCAATCGTGAAACCGAAGCGATGATGGATGGAAGTGATGCCGTGGCAGACTGGCCGATCCTCAATGCGCTGGTGAACACAGCCGGTGGCGCCAGTTGGGTGAGTCTACACCATGGCGGTGGAGTAGGGATGGGCTATAGTATTCATGCCGGTATGGTGATCGTTGCAGATGGTACGGATGCTGCTGATTCGCGATTATCGCGTGTTCTGCGTAACGATCCTGGTATGGGTGTGATCAGGCATGCAGATGCAGGATATGAGATCGCACAACAAACATTGTCCAAACATAACTTGGGATTGTAGGGGAAGGATGGAACGCAGATTGTTATGATACATCATAAATAATCATAACAATCTGCGTCCTATCCTTCGCTTTTATCAATCAAGGCGCTTCATCAACATGTCATCAATCTTTTTAAAAAGATGATACGGTTTATAAGTCCGCCATTCGGGTAGATCAACTAACTCGATATAATAATTCAGCTTTTTCTTTTTGAAATCGTATTGCGCTGCATCACTCATATTCAACGCAACAGCCCAGCCATTTTCTTCACTCAGTTCTTCATACCATTCCTGATAATATTCTTTATCACTGCTATGAAAATTGAGTACGTTTTCTGCGATGAGGATATATTTTACGATGCCTTGCTTGTACAAAAGATCCATCACTTCACGTTTCAATTCCATGATATCATTTTCAATAGCATCATTCCATTCCCCGATCAATTCTATGATGGCAAAATTCAATTCATAATCTACATAAATGATCTTCAGGTATAAAGTCTTACTCCCGAAATCATCCCACTGTGGATGGATATAATAATTGTAAACTGTTTGAGAAAATTCGAACTCGCTATAAGTGCGCCCAAAAAATGGAGAACGATTATCTTCCTCCGAAACATAAATATGACGCCAGTTATAAAATGGTTCGATGTTGTGCATGCGTGATAAATATCCAATATTCAACAGAGAAATATCCAAATATTTGAAAATTGGATATTTCTCTGTTGAATATTCTTCTGTTTTTACTGCCCTGCTGCTTCCACTGCTTTCTTCACGCTTCCGTGTTTGAGCAGTAGATCTTTGGCTACTTCATATTCGGTGATCTTGAGTTTGTCCATGACCATCTTAACTCCTCTGTCAACCAGTTTTACATTACTGAGTTGCATGTTCACCATTTTATTGTCTTCTACTCGTCCAAGTTGTATCATGACTGAAGTAGAGATCATATTCAATACCAATTTCTGTGCAGTACCACTTTTCATGCGTGTACTTCCTGTTACGAATTCAGGACCTACTACTACTTCCACGGGGAAATCTGCTTCTCTTGAAACAGGGGTATTCGGATTACAGCTGATGCTGCCTGTGATGATACCTCTTTTACGACATTCCTTCAAAGCACTGATAACATAAGGTGTTGTACCACTCGCTGCCAATCCCACCACCACATCTTTATCACTGATGAAATGTTTTTGAAGATCGGCCCATCCTTGTTCGGTGCTGTCTTCTGCAAATTCAACGGCTTGCGTAATGGCTTTATCGCCACCGGCGATCAATCCGATAACAAGACCATAGGGAACGCCAAAGCTAGGCGGACATTCACTCGCATCCACAATTCCCAATCTGCCACTGGTGCCGGCACCAATATAGAATAGTCGACCGCCCGCGAGCATTTTATCAGAAATGGCTGCTACTAATTTTTCGATCTGAGGAATGGCTTTCTCCACTGCATGTGGTACCATTTTGTCTTCATTGTTGATATTCATCAACAATTCTTGAATCGACATTTTCTCGAGATGTCTGTATGTAGAAGCTTGTTCGGTAACTTTAATAAACTCAGCCATAATTCTTTTTTAACGATGATATTCAATAAGGCCCTGCATCGGGGCTTTCAATACCCTTCCCAGTTCCAGTTCGTAAGTGTTACAAAGGTCTTTCAATACATCTTTGAAACCAAATGCAATACTTCCCACAAAATGGATCGGATGCGTCCAGCTTTCTCTGTATTTGTATAAATGTGTGAAGAAGAAATCATTCAGTCCATCTTCAATGATATTCTCGATCATATAATGACCACGATTTTCTGCAAGAAATATCGCATAAGAAGCAAGGTATCTATTGGCCAGCGGTTTTTTATAAACGTTTTCAAGGATCTCCATCGGAGTTACCATAAAACGTTTTTCAAATCTTGCTTTCAGTTCTTCATCATATGTGTTGTACAAATAATACTGTACCACTTTTTTTCCCAAATAAGCGCCGCTTCCTTCATCGCCTAAAATATATCCCAGACCCGGACTGTTCTTCAGCATTTTTTTTCCATTATAGAAACAGGAATTAGCACCTGTGCCTAGAATACAGGCAATACCTTTTGATTTGCCGCACAAAGCTCTGGCTGCAGCGAGCAGATCATTTTGTACCTCTGTTTTGGCTTTTGGAAAAAGTTTCTTGAAGACAGATTTAACGATCTTGATATTATTCGGATTGCCCAACCCGGTTCCATAAAAATAGATTTCCTGAACGGTTATTTTTTTCAGTTTGGGAAGTAATTCCTTCTCCAAAAGGGCAATGATCTGTGGTCCGGATAGGAAGTAGGGACTGATTCCCTGTGTATAAATGGTTTTCTTTTTCTTTCCGTTCTCCAATACACACCATTCACATTTGGTGGCACCACTATCGGCGATTAATCTTACAGGCATAAACAAATTTTGAAGACGGATAATGTCAACAAGCCACGAAGTACGAAAATTTTAATGAAAATGCCACCTGTTTTGTTGAATGTTTCAATACTAATAACTGTTAGCCGTTTATCATGAACAACCACTCTATTTAGGCTTGAATTTCGGATATTTGCCCTATGGGAAATAATAAAGTAAAGGTTTGGTTACCCTTGATGTTCTCGGTAGTGATGGTTTTGGGTATGGTCATCGGGTATCAGTTAAGAGATAAAACACAGGGCAGTCGATTCCTGACGATCAATAAAAGAAGCGCCTTACAGGAGTTGGTGGATCTGATCAGAAATAAATATGTGGATCCGGTAAAAGTAGACAGCATTACACAAATCACTGCTGATGAATTGTTGTCACGTCTCGATCCTCATTCGGTGTATATCCCGGCCAAAGATCTGATGGAAGTGAATGAAGAATTGATGGGGAATTTTCAGGGTATTGGTGTGGAGTTTCAGTTATTGAATGATACCGTACATGTGATGAATGTGATGAAGGACGGTCCTTCAGAGAAAGCCGGTATTCAAGTAGGAGATCGTTTGATCAAAGTAGATGATAGTATTGTGATCGCAGGAAAAAAGATCAAACCGGATGATGTGCGTGCGATCTTACGTGGACCTGCTGAATCAAAAGTGATGGTGAGTTTGTTGCGAGGTAAAGAAGAAAAGAAAGTGACCATTCAAAGAGGCGTGATCCCTGTTCCCACAGTGGATGTTTCTTACATGATCACACCTGTTACAGGATTTATTCGGATCAATCGTTTTGGCGAACCTACTTATGAAGAGTTCATGCAGCAATTGGAAAGACTACAGGCACTCGGCATGAAAGAATTGATTTTGGATCTGCGTGGTAATGGCGGTGGATTACTGAAGGAAGCGACAGATATTGCCGATGAATTTTTGGATGGCGATAAGTTGATCGTTTATACAGAAGGGGAGCATGTTCCTAAAATGGAATATCGTTGTAAAAGAGATGGTCTCTTTGAAAAAGGAAAGCTGGTAGTGTTGGTCGATGAAACTTCTGCATCTGCAAGTGAAGTATTGAGTGGTGCACTACAGGATTGGGATCGAGCGACCATCATCGGCAGAAGATCTTTTGGAAAAGGATTGGTACAACAACAGTTTCAGTTATCTGATGGAAGTGCTGTTAGATTGACCATCGCCAGATATTTTACGCCATTGGGAAGAAGTATTCAGAAAGCCTACGATAAGGGTAAATCGAAATATGAAGAAGAGTTGGTGAATCGTTGGCATAATGGAGAATTGGTAAAAGCTGATACGGTAAAACCATCGGGTAAATCGTATAAAACTCCGGGAGGTAAAATGGTGTATGGTGGCGGTGGAATCACGCCGGATGTATTTGTTCCTTATGATACTTCTAAATTGGATACAGCATTAACCGCGATGTATTACAAGAGTACCATGAACAATTTTGTTTATCGGTTATACTTACAGGATACTCAAAAATTCAAGTCGTACAAAACACCGGAAGATCTTTATAAGCAATTCAATCCCGGTGAAACAGAATGGCAACAGCTGGTAAGCTTTGCATCCAAAGACAGTATACGCTTGAGTGGTGCATCTACAAAAGACAAAGCACTCTTATTAAAAACCATTCAACTCATGATGGCGCGTCAAATATGGAGAACGCAGGGCTATTATGAAGTACAGAATAAGACCGATCAAACAATTGCCAAAGCATTGGAAGCGATCAAGTAATTCAAGTATTCAACTTTCTTTGATGAGATATAAAATCCAATTCACACTGGCTGCCATTTTATGTGTAACGATGGTAATGGCACAGCCCAAAAATACTTCACATGCATCTCAGACATGGTTGGCATATTTCAACCAAACGAGATTGAGTAATAAATGGGGTTTGTGGGGCGATTTTCAGATCCGTACTAGAGAAAATGTGGTAGGTGATTTTTCAACCGGCATTGCGAGGGTAGGACTTACATACTTTATTGATGATAATGTTCGATTGACCTTAGGGTATGGTTTTATCAACAATTTTCCCGCGAATGACAATATCAAGGTATCGCAGCCTGAGCATCGTCCGTGGCAGCAGGTACAATGGTTTACGAAGAATAAGCGTACCAGGTTGATGCAATACATTCGTTTAGAAGAGAGATATCGCAGACGATATCTCAATAATGCCGAATTGGCGGATAGTTATTCTTTCAATTTTAGGTTGCGGTATAACTTTTTCTATCAAATTCCTCTCCATGCTCAAGGATTGGTTCCCAAGAAGTTATCAGCGATTGTGAATGATGAATTGCATATCAATTTCGGAAAACAGATCGTAAACAACTATTTTGATCAGAATCGGTTGTTTTTGGGGTTGAACTATTCTTTTGATAATAATAATAACCTGCAATTCGGTTATTTAAACACATTTATTCAACTGGCATCGGGTAATCACTACAGGAATATCAATGCTTTACGGCTCGCATACATGCACAATCTCGACCTTCGATAACGGTTGTTAATACGCATTTTTCGTATTTTCGTAATATTGAATCTGTTAAAGTCCAATATTGCGTTGAAATACGGTTCCTCAAATATGCCGACTCGCGATAGGTCTGTTCTATGTCAACAGGTCTTGGTCTTTGTTATTATTTTTCTATTCCTACAAATAAATAATGTCAGCGCTCAATGTACGGAGATAACTGCTGCTACTAAAGTTTTAGATTTTACTTCTAAAAAGGATACCTCATTTGCTTTTAACTCGAAAAGAACTGAAAAGGGCTGTGTGGATGGAAATTCAGGTAATACTTGTATCAAAGTAATTATTAAACTAAATCCAGGTACAGACCTTGTTAACTTTACAACAGATCAGAATACTGGAGCTAGTTTTTATTCTGTAAACTGCGGAGCAACCTATTCAATAAATACACCCGCCTGTATTACAGGTCAAACAACAGTATGTATTACATTCTGTAAGCCTGGTGGTAATGAAGAACTTTATACTGTAACTGCTTCTAGTATTATCAAAGGGTCCGAAGATTTGATACTGCGTCAAAACTGCTCAGGTACGATGAGTGTGTCTGGTGTTTCTGCTGCCTCTGTAAGTTGGCGTTCTATTTTTCCCGGTTCATCAGGGGCATATAATAATTACCTTAACGCAACGTCAGGTGTTACTTCTGTAACAGTAAGACCACAAGCTGGTTCACCTACATACATCGATTATGAAGTAAGTGGAACAGGCAACTGTACAGGTGTTAGAAGAGATACTATTCGCGTGTATACAGTACCACCTATGACGGTTGATATCAATCCAGCTAACCCTACCATTTGTAATGGTACCAGTGTAGCATTAACAAGCGCTGTAAACGGTGGAAACCCACCTTACACTTATTCATGGAATACATCACCCGTCAATACTTCGTCTGGAATCACTGTTAGCACTCCTACAAATTATATTCTAACTGTACAGGATAATACGAAAGATTGTCCTGTAGTACGGGATACTGTAACAGTGAATGCTGCTGCCAGTCCTGCCGCACCTACTGCAGCAGGCACAACTATTTGTAGTGGTAATACAACTACGCTGAATGCTTCTGCACCGGGCGGTACGTATCAATGGTTTGCATCTGCATCCGGAGGTACGGCATTAGCAACGGGGGCTAGTTATATAACACCTGTACTTACTGCAACAACAACTTATTATGTGCAAACCACTGTGAATGGTTGTACGAGTACGAGAACAGCAGTCACGGTTACTGTGAATCCTGTTCCTGCAGCGCCAACAGCTGCGGGCGTAAGTATTTGTGCAGACAATACAGCTACTTTGCAAGCGACAGCACCCGGCGGAACTTACCAATGGTTCAATGTGGCCAGTGGTGGAACGGCTTTAAGTTCAGGTCCTAGTTATACAACACCGGTATTGAATAGTACTACGCAATATTATGTGCAATCATCCAACGGTACTTGTGCCGGACCTCGAACAGCAGTAACCGTTACAGTAAATCCTGTACCTGCAAATCCAACCGTAGTAGGAGCCACGATATGTAGTGGTAATACAGCCAATGTTTCTGCTATTGCACCGGGTGGTTCCTATCAATGGTATGATGCATCTTCCGGCGGTAATTTTATCGGCTCGGGAACTTCTTATACCACACCTACACTTTCAAGTACTACCACTTATTATGCACAAACTACAGTCAATGGATGTACCAGTACAGGTAGATCTGCTGCAACAGTAACTGTGCAGGTAACACCTGCTGCTCCATCGGTTACTACTGCATCAATTTGTGAGGGACAAAACACTACACTTACTGCTTCAGGTTCAGTAGGTAATTTTAAATGGTATACTGCTGCCAGTGGAGGATCATTATTGTATGCGGGAAACAGCTATATCACACCTACACTTACTGCGAATACCACTTATTATGTGAATAGCACTTCTGCAGAGGGTTGTATTGGTCCGAGAACAGCAACCACTGTTACTGTGACTGCAGTTGCCAATCCTTCTTTTATTTATTCGAGTGGTACTTATTGCAGATCAGGATCCAATCCAACACCTACCATACCCGGAGGTGCAACAGGTACTTTTACGGCAAGTCCGGCAGGATTGGTATTTGCCAATGCATCAACCGGAACCATTAATGTTGCGGCTTCAGCTGCCGGCAGGTATACAATCACGTTTAGCATCAGTGGTAGTTGTACTTTTTCGAGTAGTGCATCCATTCGTATTACAGAAGATGCAGTAGATGCTGCATTTGCTTATCCATCCAGTTATTGTGTGAAGCAAACAAATCCTCTTCCTGTTTTTACAGGTATTGCCAGTGCAGGAACTTTTAGTTCTACCACGGGTTTGGTTTTTCAAAATGCACAAACAGGGGAAATTAATTTGAATGCCTCACAACCGGGTACTTATACTGTTACTAATACCATCACTGCGGCGCCGGGTTGTCAGGGTGATACAGAAACCAATACGGTGGTGATCGAACCCGGTCCAACAGCCAATGCGAATGTTGATCAGGTTGTTTGTGAAAGGGGAGCTGTAACATTGAATGGTCAGATCGGAGGTGTAGCTACATCGGGTGTTTGGTCGATCGTAAGTGGAGCAGGAACATTGAGTAATAGTAATGCACTCAATAGCACTTTTACACCTGCTTCAGGACAATCATTGGTGACACTTAGATTAACGTCTAATGATCCAACAGGACCGTGTAACGCGATCAGTGATGATATGATCGTTGAAATAAAAGCGGCACCGGCTTTACCTACCGTGTCAACACAAGGTGTGTGCGCAGGTAATGCTGCTACTTTAACAGCTACAGCTCCCGGGGGAACTTATAAATGGTATAACTCTGCTTCCGGAGGAACTCCTGAGTTTACAGGAGCAAGTTTTATTACGCCCGTTTTAAATGCCAATAGTAATTATTATGTGAGTGCCACTTCCCTTACAGATGGTTGTGAAAGTGAACGAAGAGAAGTAACAGCCATCGTTAACGCAAGACCTGTGGTTAATAGCGCATCTACCGGTAGTGTCTGCTCACAACAAAGCTTCAGTTATACGTTGAACAGTACGATTGTGGGTACAACTTATACTTGGGGAAGAGCAGCTGTGACAGGGATCAGTAATGCAGTGGTATCCGGACAAACTTCTCAAATCATTTCAGAAACGCTGAATAATCTAACCACTTCACCTATTGCTGTTACGTATCAAATAGTACCTGAAGTAAATGGATGTTCAGGTAATAGCTTTGATTATGTAGTAACGGTACAACCGATACCGGCTACCCCTTCTGCGAGTAATAATGGTCCGGTATGTGAAGCATCGGCATTGAATTTATCAACGGCAGAACTCTCCGGTGCCGGTTATTTATGGTCGGGACCTGCCGGATTTTCATCCACAGATCGAACCCCTGTTGTATCAAATATGTCGAATACCAATGCGGGTTCTTATTCGGTACGAGTTGTGGTAAATGGTTGTCAGAGTTTACCGGGAAGTACCAGTGTATCCGTGAAACCCAGACCTGCTATTCCTCAGGCAAGTAATTCTTCGCCGGTATGTAATGGGGAAACGGTAACCTTATCGGCACCGATCATTTTAGGGGCAACCTATCAATGGACAGGACCGAATGGATATGCGATGAATGCCCGAACTGCATCTATCACCAATGCAACACCTTCGCTCGAAGGAAGATATGCACTTACTGTTACGGTAGATGGCTGTACAAGTTTACCCGGTACAACGGATATTGTTGTGAATACAGTGCCTACAGAATTTAATGTCTTCGCTAATGGACCCATTTGTGAAAATGAAGCGCTTCGATTATTGGCAGATAGTATTCGTTCTGCTTCTTATAATTGGTACGGTCCGGGTGGTTTCTTTTCCAATATCAGAGAAACGATCGTACAACGTGTGCAACTACAGAATGCAGGTACTTATCAGGTAGCTGTTACATTACCGGGATGTCCGGGTTTATCTTCCAATGTAGATGTTGCGATCAAGTCTCAACCGGCAGCGCCTGTTGTTTCCGGACCGCCATCCGTATGTGAATTCAGTTCACTGCAGTTAACAGCATCTGCAACAACCGGTGCCACTTTCAGTTGGCAAGGGCCATTGAACTTTACCAGTACACAAAATGGAATACGGATCGATTCCATTCAAATGAATAGAGCGGGAACTTATCAGGTTACATCGATCGTGAATGGATGTATCAGTACACCAACATCCTTAAATATTCAGGTAAGACCCAAACCGGCAGCACCGCAGCTATCGAACAATGGACCGGTATGTGTCGGAGATACTATCAGATTGAATGCAAGTTCAGTCGTGGGTGGAGGATATTTTTGGTTCAGAAATGGAACCCAGCTAACAACGCAACAAAATCTGATCATTCCGGCGGTGACATTGAACAATGCGGGTAGATATGTATCCCAGGTATCGGTAAATGGTTGTTTAAGTGATTCTGTTTTTACCTCTATACAAATTGATGAGCCACCTCAAAGTTTTGCAGGTAATAATGTGTCTGTTTGTGCGAATAATCCGGCTGTTAATTTATCCGGAATTATTTCAGGTGGAACCAATACAGGTGTATGGAGTTCTGATGGTACAGGACGTTTTCTTCGGTCAACGAGTTTGAATACGACATATTTCCCTAGTGTGAGTGATACCGGTAGGGGTATCATTCGGTTGTCGCTTACATCTACCAATAATGGAGCGTGTAGAGCTGCAGTGTCATCATTATTGGTCACCATTACCGATGCGCCTTGGGCAGATGCAGGGGCAGATCGATTGCTTTGCATGAATGATTCTGCTGTAACGCTGAACGGTGTGGTAGTAAGGGCAGGAGGTGGGATCTGGAGTTCAACAGGATCAGGCGTGTTTGTGCCTTCTAATACAGATTTGAATGCTGTATATAGACCTTCAGCATCTGATCTACGTTCAAATAATTTTAGGATCACACTCACAACAACCAATAATGGGAACTGTTTGGCAGTACAGGATCAAAGAGTGATTCAATTGACAGATACGACAAAAGTGGAGATAGGGAAAGATCTATTTGTGTTTGAAAACAATCCCATTCGTATCAATCCAACCATCAACGGGAATGCAGTGGCTTATGCATGGTCTCCTCCACAACAATTAAATAATCCCAATGTAAAAGATCCTGTATTCAGAGGTCCGTCGGATGAACGATTGTATGTAAGAGTCACGTCCGATCAGGGCTGTGTAAGTAGGGATGATGTTTTCATCACGGTTGTAAAACCATTTAAGATCCCTAATGTGTTTTCGCCTAATGGTGATGGCATTCATGATACTTGGGTGATACCGGAATTAGAAAGATATCCGGATGCCATCGTAAGTGTATTTGATCGTTATGGAAGAAGAATTTTCTTTACGGTAGGTTATACGAAACCATGGAATGGAACCCATGAAGGCAAACCGGTAGCAGTGGCTACTTATTACTATATCATTGAGCCTAAATTGATACCGGGTATTTTCTCGGGTTCTGTAACGATTTTAAAGTAGGCGGATTTCTTATCGATCATCAATAGTAGAAATAAAAAAGGCTACGATCAATCGTAACCTTTTCCTTCTGTGATCCCGCTGGGACTCGAACCCAGGACCCATACATTAAAAGTGTATTGCTCTACCAACTGAGCTACGGAATCTCCTTCCTTAGAACTGAAAATACATCGCTGTATTTCGTTTTGGGAGTGCAAAAATAGGTGAAATAAAAAACCAGCCAAATTTTTATGCTTCTTTTTTAGAGTATTTACTCACATTCAATTCCTTATAAGTTAGTTGAAACTGTATTTTTGTTACTCAATCATTTCAAATATGTCGCAATTCCTCAACAAAGTTGTAGTAGTCACCGGTGGTTCTGATGGAATCGGGAAAGCATTGGTAGAAGCGTTTTTAAGCCTCGGTGCTAAAGTAGCCACCTGTGGAAGAAACTATGATAAACTTTACCAACTTCAATCTGCGCATCCGGGTGCTCCTTTGTTGATTCACACAGCAGATGTCAGTAAGGAACAGGATTGCAGACAATTCATGGATGTTACGCTTAAATCATTCGGCACCATTGATATCTTGATCAACAACGCCGGTATCTCCATGCGTTCTCTTTTTGAAGAAGTGGAGTTGGATACTTTGCGTAAAGTCATGGATATCAATTTCTGGGGCACTGTTTATTGTACCAAATTCGCTTTGCCACATATTCTGAAAAATCAAGGGACCATTGTTGGGATCTCTTCTATCGCCGGTTACCGCGGATTACCCGGTAGAAGCGGATACTCTGCATCAAAGTTTGCCGTGAATGGCTGGATGGAAGCATTGCGAACAGAATTACTGGAAAGCGGTACCAATGTATTGTGGGTTTGCCCTGGATTTACGACCTCCAATATTCGAAATGCAGCATTAAATAAAAAAGGAGAGTCGCAAGGAGAATCTCCTATGGATGAGGGCAAGATGATGACTTCCGAAGAATGTGCTTTACATATCATCAAGGCCATTGAAAAGAGAAAAAGAACCCTTGTTCTGACATTCACCGGTAAGAGAACTGTTTTTATGAATCGTTTTTTTCCTGCGCTGACAGATAAGCTGGTTCGTAAGTTTTTCTTCAAAAATGGACAGTTGGTGAAATAACCGACGTATCCTGACGTTACTAATGCGGCATGCCCATACTAACGTTGACAACTGATATAGGCCAGCGAGATTTTCTCGTGGGTGCTATCAAAGGACAGTTCCTGCAACTGGACCCTTCCGTCAACATATGTGACGTCACTCATTATTTGCCACAAACCAATTTCCCGCAAGCGGCTTATATCTGTGCAAATGCCTTTCAGCATTTTCCTGCCGGCACCTTTCATTTGATCATTGCCAACTTATTTGAATCGCCATTGAAATATGTATTGATGGCCAAACACCGCCAACAGTACATCATTTGTGCCGATAATGGCTTATTGACCATGATCACAGGTGAAAAGCCTAAAGAAATGATCGCCATACCACTGGGGACTGCTAAAAATCTTTTACAGATAACAAGTGTAATAGCAGTGGCTGTTAATACTTTCTCTAAAACCGGACAACTCAGCAGTGTTGGACAACCGATCGAACAGATTGATGAAAAATACCCGCTCAGACCAACAGTGGGGCCTGATTGGATCGAAGGACAGATTTTGTTCATTGATCAGTTTGAAAATGTAGTGATCAATATTACCGAGGCTGAATTCAATGAACACCGTAAAGGACGAAATTTCAAGATTGTTTTCAAAAGAAATGAGGTCATCGAAACGATCAGTGCCAATTATACTTCTGTTCCTGAAACAGAGAAACTTGCCTGGTTCAATTCAGCAGGATATCTGGAAATAGCCCTCCGCAATGGAAATATGGCCGGACTTTTCGGTCTACAAGGGTTCAACGAGCAATTACAAAAGACGCCATCTATCGATACCAGTTGGTTCTATCAGACCATCAGGGTATTCTTTGAAGGATAGGGTAGTGAGTAGTGAATAGTGAATAGTGCGTCCTTAAGATTAATAACCCTACTCACTACTGACTACTCACTATTCACTACCGACTAATCACCCCTCATTTCTCTTTCCACTTTTCACTACTTTACAGTATTTTCGCATCCGCAATGACATCGTCATTGGATCATTAAATCAATCAAAATCTTATGGCATACGACGTAATCGTTATTGGAAGTGGTCCGGGTGGATATCCAGCTGCTATCCGTGCTTCTCAGCTTGGTTTTAAAGTAGCAATTATTGAAAAAGAAAGTCTGGGTGGTATCTGTCTGAACTGGGGCTGTATTCCTACCAAAGCATTGTTAAAAAGTGCGCAAGTATATGAATACCTGAAACATGCTTCTAACTATGGTATCAATGCTACCGGTACCCATGATTTCGGTGGCGTTATCAAGCGTAGTCGCGGTGTAGCCGATAAGATGAGTAAAGGTGTTCAGTTCCTGATGAAGAAGAATAAGATCGATGTCATCATGGGCTATGGTAAAGTACAGTCTAAAGGTAAAGTAGAAGTGACTGCAGCTGATGGCAGCAAACAGATCGTTGAAGCTAAATATATCGTGATCGCTACAGGCGGTCGCAGCCGTGAATTACCGAACCTGAAACAGGATGGTAAAAAAGTGATCGGTTATCGTGAAGCGATGGTATTACCTGAGCAGCCTAAGAGCATGATCGTGGTAGGAAGTGGTGCGATTGGTGTTGAGTTTGCTTATGTATACAACAGCATGGGTACCAAAGTAACCATCGTTGAATTTATGCCTCGTATCGTTCCGGTAGAAGATGAAGATGTATCCAAAGAACTGGAGAAGCAATACAAAAAACAAGGTATTGAGATCATGACCAATGCTTCTGTTGAATCAGTAGATACTTCCGGTGCCGGTGTGAAAGCACAAGTAAAAAAACAAGATGGTTCTATCGTTACCCTCGAAGCTGACGTAGTATTGAGTGCAGTAGGTGTGGTAGCTAATATCGAAAATATTGGTCTGGAAGAAAACGGTATCAAAACTGAAAAAGGAAAAATCATCGTTGATAAATACCAGCAAACATCTTTAGCAGGTGTGTATGCGATCGGTGACTGTTCACCAGGACAAGCACTCGCACACGTTGCTGCTAAAGAAGGTATCAATGCTGCAGAGCATATGGCTTATCTGGAGAAGAAGCATCATCATTTACCTGAGGCTATCGATTATAACAATATCCCGGGCTGTACCTATTGTATCCCTGAGATTTCCAGCGTTGGTTATACAGAGAAAGCTGCGAAAGAAGCAGGATACGAGATCAAAGTGGGTAAGTTCCCATTTGTAGCAAGTGGTAAAGCAAGTGCTGCCGGTGCAACCGAAGGTTTTGTGAAAGTGATCTATGATGCAAAATATGGTGAGTTCTTAGGTTGTCATATGATCGGTTATAATGTAACTGAAATGATCGCTGAAGCGGTAGTTGCACGTAAATTGGAAACCACTGCACACGAAATTCTGAATGCAGTGCATCCACACCCAACCATGAGCGAAGGCTTGAAAGAAGCAACTGCTGCAGCTTATGGTGAAGCGATAGATATCTAGGATTTTTTGATGTCTGATTACAGATATCTGATGTTATATTCTGAAAGATGCCGGATGTTTTGTCCGGCATCTTTTTTATAGGTTCGCTGATTCGATTTCCTTTAGTTCTTGTTCGGTCAGACCTGATTGAGCTAAAACGGAAAGGATAAAATTTGTTTTTCTCTTGCTGTAGTCTTCTCTGGTCATATTCGGACTGTTCACCAATGATTGCTTTAATTGATTGTATTGATCAATAAGTATAGGATCCTTCATGATCGCCTCTTTGAATAAAAGATGATTTTTCAGTGCTAAAGCATCCGCATAACAGATATATAAATGATGTTCTTGCCAAATTGTTTTTTCTTGTGTGATGGGGGTTTGCACTGATACTTGTTTGAATGCAAATCTTCCCGGAACACCTTGATCTCCTCTGAATTCATACCCGACTTCTTGCAGCTTACGGATCATCATCGGAAGTGAAGAGCGCTCTTCAATGATAATATCTATATCTAAAATAGGTTTGGCCCAAAGATGAGGTATGGAGGTACTGCCAACATGAACAATATTACTTGAGTCAATTGATAATACATGTTGAAGGACCTCCTTTAACCGATCAAAATTACTGAGCCAAATGGGCTGATGTGGACGAATATCAATACGCATTGCAAAATGGATTTGCTAAATAATATATAAAAGTGCTGATGGTAAGAATCTTCTTTTTCTAAAAATGATGAATGCTCAATTTTTCATGTTGAATGGGAACTGTATTGAACCGGGAACATCCATTTTTGTTGATCACCTATAAGAATAGATAATTTCGAATAAAAACTTTAATTTAAAGGGATTTTCAGATGGGTGCTCAATACCCATTCATGATCAACCGTTAAACTCATCTTATGGCTAAGATTACATTCAAAGTAAACAAGAAGGAATATACCATTGATGCTGACCCGCAGATGCCCTTGTTATGGGCTATACGCGATGTCGTTGGATTAAAAGGAACCAAATATGGATGTGGTGTCGCACAGTGTGGTGCTTGTACAGTGCATATGGATGGACAACCTATTCGTTCCTGTTCTATTCCCGTGATCGGTGTGGCCAATAAATCGATCACTACGATCGAAGGTCTTTCTGATGATAATACACATCCGGTTCAAGCTGCCTGGATCGAAGAACAAGTGCCACAGTGTGGTTATTGTCAGTCCGGACAAATCATGGCAGCGGTTGCATTGCTACAAAAGAAAGCTTCACCAACTGATGCGGATATTGATGCTGCCATGCAAGGACATATTTGTCGATGTGGCACTTATCCAAGAATCAGAGAAGCGATCAAAAAAGCATCCAAGAAAATGGCGACCAAAGGGTAGTATCCCGATTATTCAACCACAACAATGATCCATTATGGAACCAAAAGATATTTCAAGAAGAAAATTCATTAGAGCCACCGGCTTGTCGGCCACTGCACTAACACTGGGTTTTTATTTTTCCGGTGAATCAAAAGCATCTACGATTATCAAAGCTGAAGATGCAGAGAATTACGGTGTGTCGCTAAATTCATGGATACATATTGATACCAATGGAAAGGTAACCATCGTGAGTCACCGTGCTGAAATGGGACAAGGTGCTTATCAGGCCATTCCGCAAATGATCGGAGAGGAATTGGAAGTGAATCTGGATGAAATCAATATCATTTTCGGAAAAGGGGATACTGTAAAATATGGTAGCCAGATAACAGGTGGTAGCTCAACCGTTCGTGGTACTTACAAAAATCTATTGAAGCTCAGTGCCAGCGCTCGTGAAATGCTGATCACTGCTGCTGCAAACAAATGGAATGTTCCTACTGCTGAATGTTATGCTGAAAACGGTCACGTGATTCATCGTCCATCCGGTAAAAAAATGCATTACGGTGAATTGGTAGTGGATGCTTCAAAACTAGAAGCACCCAAAAATGTTCAACTTAAAAAGATAGAAGATTATAAACTCATTCGTAAGCCACTGCCACGTCAGGATACACCTTTGAAAACCAATGGTACGGCTGTTTTTGGAATTGATAAAACATTGCCGGGGATGATGTACGCGATGGTAGAAAGAAATCCGCGTTTAAGAGGGAAGGTCAAATCTTATGATGATACAGCAGCATTAAAAGTGCCGGGTGTGAAAAAAGTATTCAAAGTGACGATGAAGGTATTTGATACTGATCGTGAAGGCGTAGTTGTAGTGGCTGAATCTACCTGGGCTGCGATGCAAGGCAGAAAAGCTTTAAAAGTAGTGTGGGATGATGCCGGATTTGAGTATGTGAATACAGAAGACATTTATAAAAAAATGAAAGCAGAACTTCAATCCAAAGAAGGATTATCTGCAAAAAAACAAGGCGATCCCGATCCGATCTTGGCTCAACAAAAAACAAAATTGGATGTGGTGTACGAAACACCTTACCAAGCCCATGCTTGTATGGAACCTTTGAATTGTGTGGCACATCATAAAGGGGATTCAATTGAAATATGGGGACCTATTCAGGCGCCTGATTGGGTACAAGGAGATATCAGTCAAAAGATGGGGGTGAAAAAAGAAAACGTTATCGTGAATATGACTTTTCTTGGAGGTGGTTTCGGTCGAAAGGCGTTTTTAGATTATACGCATGAAGCATGTCTGATCTCTAAAGAAATAGGATCACCTGTTCAAGTGATCTGGACACGTGAGGATGATATGACACAAGGGCCTTTCCGTCCGGGAGTGAGTTATAGAGCAGAAGGTGCCGTGAATAACGGAGAAATCAGTGCGATCAAATTCAGATTGTGCGGACAGAATATCGGACATTGGATGGGTAGTAAAAAAGATGTTCCCAATGACAGTGTGCTGGAAGGCTTTCAACCGAGTTATTTTGATAGCATCAAAAATATCAGTTTCTCTGACGTCCCATTTGAAACACCTATTCCTATTATGTGGTGGCGTTCGGTTTATGCTTCTACCAATGGGTTTGCTTATGAAAGTTTCATGGATGAACTGGCTATTGCAGCAGGGAAAGATCCATTGGCATTCAGAAAACAATACCTGAAGAATGAGCGTTGTCAAAAGTTGTTGGATAAGCTGGAGCAAGTTTCAGGATGGACAACAAAAAAACCTAAACAAGGTTATGGCGTTGCTATCACTGAATGTTTTAATAGCAGTGTTGCGCAAGTAGTGAAAGTATCTAAAGATGCTGCAGGAAAAATCAAGATCGATAAAGTGTGGGCAGTGATCGATTGTGGTTGGTATGTAAATCCGGATACCGTACGTGCGCAAGTAGAAGGTTCTATTGTGATGGCATTAGGTGCTGCAACCATTCATGAGATCCATTTTAAAGATGGACTAACTGTTGAGAAGAATTTCAATACCTATCGTATGCCAAGGATCAATGAGATTCCTCCGATCGAAGTGCATATCATGGATAACAATGAAGATGCAGGTGGAGTAGGTGAGCCGGGACTTCCGCCATTTACACCCGCCTTGACCAATGCGATTTATGATCTTACAGGAAAACGCATTAGGAAATTGCCATTTGACTTAAGTAAAGTTTGATAATTTGCAGGTATGAGAAAAACCTTATGGACAGCTGCGGCTATCGTTTCAATTGTGATTGGTACGAGTAGTTTTATTCAAAGTGATGTGCAGAAAAGTATTACAAGAGGTAAGGAGGTCTACGGACTCTATTGCCAGAACTGTCACATGGAAGATGGTAATGGAATGCCGGAAGTAAATCCTCCGTTAGCAAAAGCAGATTACATGAAAAGACCGGCAAAAGATATCATCAGTGTAATATTGAAAGGATCTACCGGTAGCTTAACGGTTAATGGAAAAAAATATGTTGGTGCCATGCCTGCTCAGGAATATCTCAGCGATGAACAGATCGCAGATGTCTTAAACTATGCGAAAAACAGTTGGGGCAATAAAATTCCGGGTACGATCACACCTGCGATGGTAAAAGCGCAACGTAAATAATCTAGCACTTTGTAAGCAATTGAGGAGTAGGATCATGCATGAAATCATTTCAATCATAAAAGCGTACCAACAAGCGGTCGAGGCAGGAAAAAAAACTGCATTGGCAACTGTGGTACATGTAGAGGGTTCATCCTACAGAAGACCAGGTGCTCGTATGCTGATTTCAGAAGATGCAGAGATCACCGGATCCATTAGTGGCGGATGTCTGGAAGGCGATGCTTTTCGCAAAGCGCTACATGTGATCCTTTCCGACAAAGCCATGTTGGTGACCTATGACACTGCTGATGAAGATGATGCGAAATTCGGAATGGGACTGGGTTGTCAAGGTGTGATACAAGTATTGATAGAACCACTACAAGGTGAGAAAGGTGCTGCAATTATTCAACTCTTACAAAAAGCAACGGCTTCCAGACAATATGCCTCCTTGGTGACTTTTTTTTCAATGAGTGATAAAAAAGCACCGCAATATGGCTCTGTTTATTTACGCTCCGAAAAAAATGAAAGCTTTGGAACCTTACCACTTGTGTCAAAAGATACGATCGATGCAGAAGCAAAGCTAGTCATAGAACAAAGAAAATCATCCTTCAAAAAATATGTGATCGATCAACAAGAGATCATCGTATTCACTGAACTGATACAACCTCCTGTATCGTTGGTAGTTGTAGGTGCCGGTAATGATGTGATCCCTGTTGTGAAAATGGCGGAGATGTTAGGCTGGCAGTCAACTGTACTGGATGGAAGACCTATGTATGCCAGCAGAGAACGTTTTCCCATGCCCACTTGTCAAGTATTTCACAGCAAAGCGGAACAGATCCTGGATCGCGTACAAATCGATGCACGGACGGTCTTTGTATTGATGTCGCATAATTATAATTATGATCTGGCAGTTTTGAAAGTGTTGTTGCAGCATCCTTTGACTTATATCGGGGTGTTAGGTCCACATAAAAAAATGAATATGATGATGGCTGATTTAGCAGAGAGCGGTATTCATTTAACGGATATTCAAAAAGAAGCGATTCATGGTCCTGTGGGTTTGCATATAGGAGCTGAAACTGCAGAAGAAATAGCAGTGTCGATCATTGCAGAGATACAAGCAAAACTAACTGCAACAGATACACGCCCATTAAAAGAAAAACAAGATGCGATTCATCGTAGGTCTGATCTTATCATAGAATCCACTATCTGAAACCCATCATGCAAAATTCATCAACAGCTGTATTGATCTTGGCTGCGGGAGCTTCTGTTAGGTTGGGTAGGCCCAAACAAACATTGCTTTTTCATGGGCAAACACTATTGGAAAAGATCGCATCTACTGCTGTTGCATTACAATCAGGACCTGTTCTGCTGGTAGTAAAAAAGGGAGATGATTTCAATGTTTCAGAAAAGGTGAGGATCATAGAAAATCCGGATGCTGAATTGGGAATGGCTACTTCCATCAAATGCGGAATCCGATTTTTAGAGGAACAATACCCGGATATTAAAACAGTCATCATAACTGTTTGTGATCAACCATTTATTACTACCGGTTTATTACAGGAAATGATAAACAAGCACCAGGAAACATATTTACCGATCATTGCTTGTCAATACGGAGAAACGATCGGTACACCTGTTTTGTTTCATAAAACCATGTTTGAAGCCTTATATGGCTTAAACGGAGATAAAGGTGCGCGACAATTGATAAATCAACATATTCAACAGGTGGGATTGATTAACTTCCCACTTGGAAACATTGACGTAGATACGGAAGAGGATTATGAGCGATTGATTAAAGCATAAAACATGATCGTAGACAACCACCAAAGGGTACATAATTATTTAAGAATTTCACTGACAGATAATTGCAATCTTCGATGCTTTTATTGCATGCCGGAAGATGAATATGATTTTGCGTCGGCGGCTCAATTGATGCAAGTAGATGAGATAGAACAACTCGCTAAAATATTTGTGTCGCAAGGTGTGAATAAGATCAGGCTTACAGGCGGTGAACCATTGGTAAGAAAAGATGCCAAAGAGATCATCAAAAGATTAGCGCAATTACCGGTAACGCTTACACTTACTACCAATGGTACAAGGTTGCATGAGTTTGTTGCGTTATTAAAGGAAAGTAATGTTCGATCGGTCAATATTAGTTTAGATACGTTACAAGAAGATAAATTCAAATTGCTCACCAAAAGAGATCAATTCGGACTTGTTCAAAAGAATATTCAGTTAATGATCGATCAAGGCTTTCATACGAAAGTGAATATGGTGGTCTTAAGAGGAATGAATGACAATGAGATCCATGATTTTATTGAATGGACAAAAGATCAACCTGTTCATGTTCGCTTTATTGAGTTCATGCCTTTTGAAGGGAATCGCTGGACCAGTAATAAAGTATTTACATTGGATGAGATACTTTCAACGATCGCTGAGAAATATACGATTGATCCCTTACAAGCTGAAAAACATGATACTGCTAAAAAATTCATGGTGCCCGGTCATAAAGGCACTTTCGCTGTGATCAGTACCATGAGTGCGCACTTTTGTGGTGATTGTAATCGTATGCGTTTGACGGCAGATGGTAAAATGAAAAATTGTTTGTTCTCAAAAGATGAAGTAGATCTCTTGACGACGCTGAGGAATGGGGAAGATGTTTTACCCTTGATCCATCAATCCATTGCTGCAAAAGCTGCACAGTTAGGCGGACAGTTCACACAAGACTTTCAGCATTTGCAAGCAGAAACGATCCATAATAGGAGTATGATCACTATTGGAGGATAGCATTTATCAATAGAAAGATATTTATGATCAGTGTCTCAGAAGCCAGAATGATTATTCAGCAATACATCGAAGTTTTATCTCCGATGCCGATGAGATTGCATGAAGCTTTGGGATATAAGCTGGCAGCTGATGTTTATGCTACAGTAGATATTCCGGCATATCCCCAATCTTCTATGGATGGGTATGCTTTTTCATTTTCAGATTATCAGCAAAATCGATCATTGTTGATCAGTGGAGAAATGGCAGCAGGATCGAATGAATCAAAGCAACTTTCACCTAAAACGGCGGTTCGCATTTTCACAGGTGCACCTGTACCTCCGGGTGCAGATACCGTTGTGATGCAAGAAAAAATAATTGCAGATGGTGGTGTGTTAAAAATTCAAGATGAACAATTACAACAGGGCGCCAATGTGCGATTGAAAGGGTCAGAAATTAAAGCCGGTGAACTGGCTTTAGCTACAGGTACTGTACTGACACCGGCTGCTATTGGATTTCTTGCGGGGATAGGTATCACCGAAGTAATGATCTATCCTGCACCCTCGGTTACTATCATCATTACAGGGAATGAATTGCAGATGCCGGGCCACTCTCTTAAGTACGGACAAGTATATGATGCCAATTCATTTGCACTATCAGCAGTTTTGCGTGAGTATGGTGTTCTACAAATCGAAGTTGTCCAAGTGCCTGATATGATCGAGCAATTGAATGAAGCTTTGGCAAAGGCACTACAAAAAACGGATCTCGTATTATTAACTGGCGGGGTAAGTGTGGGCGATTATGATTTTGTGACCAGATCTGCTCAGCACTGTGGTGTTATAACAAGATTTCATAAACTAAAACAAAGACCCGGAAAGCCACTCTTCTTTGGCACTAAAGATCAAAAATTGGTCTTTGGACTGCCAGGTAACCCTTCTTCTGTTTTGACTTGTTTTTATATGTACGTGTTACCTGTTGTGATGGGGATGAGAGGGTACAAACAAGGATTACAGCAGCAACAAGTACCGCTATCTCAGGCTTATCAAAAAAATACACAGCTCACCCATTTTTTAAAGGGGTGGTACGACGGACAAAAAGCTACACCATTGGGTGCACAAGAGTCATATCGTATGCGCTCATTTGCTGAAGCCAATTGTTTGATCGAAATCGAAGAACTTACAACGAGTTTGAAAGAAGGCGATCGGGTCACCATTCATTTGTTATCTCATTAAAGCAGTCGAATGGATATTGTTTATCTATTTTATATATTATTATTCATCGTAGCATTTCTCTACGCTTCTGTAGGACATGGTGGCGCTAGTGGATATCTGGCATTAATGGCTTTGTTCAGTGTAGCTCCCGAAGTGATGAAGCCTACTGCATTGTTATTGAATTTATTTGTATCACTTACGGCTTTTTTACAATTTTATCGGGGTAAACATTTTGTGTGGAAAGTATTTTTTCCGCTGGCATTGGCATCTGTTCCATTGGCATTTGTGGGTGGATTGATCACCATTGATGCATTTATCTATAAAAAAATATTGGGTGTACTCTTGCTTTTTTCAGTCATCAAATTTCTGATACCATCTAAGTCAGGATCCGTTGAGTTAAGATCTTCTCATTTTTTTGGGGCACTCATAGTAGGTGGGGTTATCGGGCTTTTATCGGGAATGATAGGTATTGGAGGAGGCATTATTCTGTCGCCATTGTTATTATTGTTTAAATGGACGGATCAAAAACAAACCGCAGCCATCAGTGCACTATTTATTTTTGTGAATTCAGCAGCCGGATTGATGGGGCAATTGACCAATGGTATTGAATTCAGTGGGGATATGTTTGGGTATGTAGCTATTGCTTTTACAGGGGGATTAGTAGGAGCTTATTTTGGGGCGATGAAATTCAAGCAACCTGTGATGCAGAAAATATTAGCAGTGGTACTGGCAGTAGCATCCTATAAATTATTGTTTACGGGGGCATGATTTAATGACAATGTATGAAAACTAAAATCCTTTTTTTCGGACAATTGGTCGATGTGGTAGGCACAAAAGAATTGTTGCTGGAAGAAGTGCATGATACAAATACTTTAATAACGGTTCTTACACAAAAATTTCCTGCATTGACTCAATCAAAATATCGGATTGCTGTTGATCAAGAAATGATTTCAACAAACACGGTCTTACGCGATAATAGTACCATCGCATTATTACCACCTTTTTCCGGAGGATAACATGCATGATCAACCATCATATGAAAGATACCAACGACAAATGATCTTACCCGATTTCGGAGTAAGTGCACAGCGATCATTGTCGACAGCACGTGTGCTTGTAATAGGTGCCGGTGGATTGGGTTGTCCGGTATTGCAATACCTGGTGGGTTCCGGGATAGGTTATATCGGTATTGCAGATGGGGATCAAGTCTCGATGAGTAATTTACACAGACAAACCTTATTCAATACAACAGATATAGGAATCAACAAAGCAGAAGTAGCTGCGAACAAACTGCGGTTACTGAATCCTGATATAACGATTGAATCTATTCCTGTTCATCTTAGTAATCAAAATGCATTGGATATCATCGAGCAGTATGATATTGTGGTGGATGGTACCGATAATTTTGCCACGCGATATATGATCAATGATGCGTGTGTTTTATTAGGAAAGACACTGGTATATGGTGCTGTATCGAGGTATGAGGGGCAGGTTGCAGTATTCAATCATTCACTATCTCAAAGTGAGCGATCAGCAAATTATCGTGATCTATTTCCTGAACCACCCAAAGATGATACGGTTTTGAATTGTGCAGATGCGGGTGTTTTGGGTGTTCTTCCGGGGATCATTGGTTGTATGCAAGCAGCTGAAGTCATCAAATTGATTACGGGAGTAGGAGAGCCATTGGTCGATCAGTTATTAACGTATCAATTAAAAGATCATCAGATATTTTTAATGAAGATAAAGCCACAACCTACTACATCATCATTGATTCCATCAACAGCCGGTGGATTTAAAGAGATGGATTATGTTTGGCTATGCTCCTCACCTGTAACATCTTTTGAGATTGATGCAGCCGAATTCAATCAATGGATCGGACAATCCCATGTAACGATCGTAGATGTAAGAGAATCTCATGAATTACCCACTATTCAGGAGTTCAAACATTTACGCATTCCTTTGGCATCCGTAAAAGAAGCTACAGCAGAACTTAAAAATGATATAGTTGTTGTATTTTGTCAGTCCGGTAAAAGAAGTCTACAAGCCGCAAAAGAGTTGACGGACTTATTGGGTAAAACAAAGAAGATATATAGTTTACATGGAGGGATATTGTCATGGAAAAAATGGATTGAAACTCAATGATATGAAAGAGCGTACGCCAAAAAATATTTTTGTTCAGGGAGCTATCAGTGCAGCTTTTATTGCAGATAGTATTCAAAAACACAGTACCAAAAAGGAAATCGGTGGGCATAGTATTTTCTTAGGACAGGTACGTGCGGATGAGATTCAAGGAAAAAAAGTAGTTGCTATTGAATATACTGCGTATGAAGAAATGGCATTACAGAAAATGCATGAAATAAGAGAAGCTGTTTTTGCTGAATACCCACTCACATGTATGCATGTGTATCATAGTTTGGGTAAAGTGGCTGCAGGAGAGATCTGTTTATTTGTCTTTACCTCTTCGGCACACCGAAAAGCAGCAACAGAGGCCTGCTCGGTATTGGTGGAAAGGATCAAAGCTGAATTACCTGTGTGGGGAGCAGAGTTGTTAGAAGATGAAACACATCAATGGAAAGTGAATCAATAACTATGGTAGATATCACATCAAAATCAAATACGCTTAGACAAGCTATTGCCATTGCTACTGTAACAGTGTCAAGCCAAGAAACCATTGATGCCATCCTGAAAAGAAAAGTGCCTAAAGGGGATGTTTTTGAATTTTCACGTGCAGCAGGATTATTGGCGATAAAAAAAACCAGTGATGTCATTCCCGATTGTCATCCTTTGCCGATAGAGTTTGCCACCATTAAACATGAGATCAAAGGATTGAGAATCCTGATTATGGTAGAAGTGCATACGATCTATAAAACAGGTGTCGAAGTAGAAGCCATGCATGGAGCATCAGTCACTGCATTAACGATGTATGACATGCTGAAACCATTAGATAAAGAAATTGCTATATCAGAGATCAAGCTATTACACAAATCCGGAGGAAAGTCTGACCGACCTATAACAGAGAATGTATCGATCACTTCTGCAGTGATTGTTTGCTCTGATACAGTGTCGGCAGGTAAGCAAGAGGATGCTTCAGGAAAAACAGTGATAAAGAAACTCGAAAAATGGGGTGTTTCAATTGCGCATTATGAAATTATTCCGGATGATCACGATCAAATTCAACAGCTAGTAAAAAAGTTTTCCGCAGAGGGGTGCAAGTTGATCTTACTAAGCGGTGGAACGGGTTTATCCCCAAGGGATATCACACCTGAAGCTGTAGCGCCCTTGATCGATCGGCCTATTCCGGGTATCATGGAAACTGCTCGCCAATATGGTCAGCAAAGAATGCCTTTTGCCATGTTATCCAGAGGTGTAGCAGGACTTGTAAAAAATAGTTTAGTGATCACTTTACCCGGTTCTGTTAAAGGAGTTGCTGAAACTATGGACGCATTGTTTCCACAAATTTTACATGTTTTCAAAGTGGTAGATGGCAGTCGTCATGAATGAGTTTTTTTTGGATTTGCAAATCGCTTGGATAAAATAAAAATTGACCGATTTTAATTCCGAGTACTTCGCTGTTTCTGATATAATGCATAGCTTACAAGTCCATTTATTACGTCAATAATTTTTTTGAAATGCCAAAGTATACGCTCTCCGTCAACAACAAACAGATGTCTGTTGAAGTAGATGCAGATACACCACTATTGTGGGTACTGCGTGATCACCTGAATTTGGTTGGAACCAAGTATGGATGTGGTGTTGCACAATGTGGTGCCTGCACCGTTCATTATAATGGGAATCCGGTACGTTCTTGCCAGTTACCCATTGCTGCAATCGGTACAGGTAAAGTAGTGACCATTGAAGGCTTAAGTGAGAAAGGCGATCATCCGCTACAACAGGCATGGATAGAAATGGATGTTGCACAGTGCGGATATTGTCAGGCCGGACAAATCATGGCAGCTGCTGCATTATTGAAAAAGAATCCAAGCCCGTCAGACGAAGAAATTGATACAACGATCACTAATATTTGTCGGTGCGGTACCAATGTTCGTATCAGAAAAGCCATTCATCTGGCTGCATCAAAAGGAGGTAAGTCATGAGTATTCCATCAGTATCCAGAAGAAACTTTCTTAGGGTCAGCATGATCGCCGGTGGCGGTATGCTGGTTGGTTTTTCGGCATTGAGTCATTCAGAAACTGCAGATGTTGAAGCAACTTCTTTTTCGCCCAATGCATATATCAAAATTTCACCCGATGGAAAGATCATATTGATGTCTCCCAATCCTGAAATTGGTCAGGGTGTGAAAACATCATTGGTCATGCTTATCGCAGAAGAAATGAATGTTGATTGGCAAACCATTGAGGTCGAGATCGCTCCGTTAGATGCCAAGTATGGTAGCCAAACTACCGGTGGTAGCGGTGCTATCAGAAGCAGGTATATGCCACTCAGACAAGCAGGAGCAACTGCCAAAGCCATGTTAGTGGCGGCCGCTGCAGATACATGGGGTGTTGCTGCTACGGATTGTTATGCTGAAAATGGATTTGTGATCAATAAAGCTTCCGGTAAAAAACTTTCTTATGGAGAGCTGGCTACCAAGGCAGCAGGGATGCCCGTACCCGCGAATGTTCCATTAAAAGACGCGAAAGATTTTAAGATCATTGGAACAAGGGTTAAAGATGTAGACGCCAAAGCGATCATTACAGGTAAACCTTTATTCGGTATTGACACAAGACGAGAAGGAATGTTGTTTGCTGTTGTTGCTCGTCCACCGGCACACGGAAAAAAATTACAGTCCTTTGATGATAGTGCAGCATTGAAAGTAAATGGCGTAAAAAAAGTGGTGCAGGTAAAAAATAGTGTGGCAGTATTAGCTACCTCTACTTGGGCCGCCATGAAAGGAAGAACTGCATTGAAAATAAATTGGGAAGATGCATCAAAGTTAGAGAGTACGAGTGATCATGAAAAAGCATTTCGTGAATTGTTAAATAAGTCTGCCGCAACTCCCAATAGAAATGATGGAGATGTTGATGCAGCAATGAGCACTGCTACAAAAGTATTAGATGTGATGTATGAAGTGCCTGTTCTTTCACATGCACAAATGGAGCCATTGAATTTTTATGCAGATGTAAGAGATGGTAAAGCTGAGCTGTACGGTCCAACACAGGTTCCACAGAATTTAGTGACAACAGTTGCTAAAGAGTTGAATATTCCTGTAACAAATGTTTCTTTAGGATTGCCCAGACAGGGTGGTGGCTTTGGAAGAAAACTGCGTCCGGATAATGGTGTCGAAGCAGCACTTATTTCTCAGGCAGCCCAATGTCCGGTTCAGGTACAATGGACACGTGAGGATGATATGCAAAATGATTTTTATCGTCCTAGTGGTATGTTCCGTTTCAAGGCAGCGATCAAGGACGGTAATTTGGAAGCATGGCAACAGTCTTTTGCATGTTTGAGTAATGGAAGAAGTCCGGATACATATCCTGCAGGTGCTGTCAAAAATTTGAAGATTGAAAGTCATAGTTTGCCTACGAATATTCCAACTGGTCCATGGCGTGCGCCAACACATAACGTTCAGGCATTTGCCAATGAATGTTTCATGGATGAAGTAGCACACGAACTAAAGAAAGATCCTGTTGCATTTCGATTAGAGTTGTTACGAAAAGCAAAAGAACAGCCGGTAGGTAAATTGGCGTATGATCCCGATAAATTTATCAGTGTCATCGAATTGGTTGCTAAAATGTGTAACTGGGGTAAGACACCTCCTAATACCTATCGAGGATTTTCTACCTGGTTCTCTTTTAATAGTTATGTAGCACAAGTCGTAGAGATTCAAATGCTGAAAGGTAAGCCTCGTATTACGAAAGTGTACTGTGCAGTGCATTGTGGTAAAGTAGTGAATGTAAGCGGTGCCGAAAACCAAGTACAAGGTGCTGTTGTGGATGGATTAGGACATGCCGTATACACCAAACTTACATTCAATAACGGATCAGCAGTACAAACCAATTTTGGTCCATATAATTTTGTGAGGATGCGTAATACGCCATTGGATGTAGTGGTTCAGTTTGTGCCATCGGAAGAAAATCCGACAGGATTGGGAGAGCCAGGATTACCACCAGTAGCTCCGGCATTGGCCAATGCACTTTTTGCCGCAACAGGAAAGCGATTCAGAAAAATGCCGTTTGTGGATGATATTCAGTTTGCTTGAGGGGAAAGTGCAAGGTGAAAGGTGAAATGTGAAAAGTCAAAAGTGAAAAGTAAAAAACGCTGTAGTATATTTTACCACAGCGTTTTTTATATCTGACATCTGCCATCTGAGATCAGACATCAGACATCCTGTATTTTACTTTGCTCCGAATACTTTCTTCAAAATTTCACTGGTTCTGGCCAGGGGATTTCTTCTGATTTCTTTCTCTTCAATAGCAACCTGATAAAAGATTCCACTCAGTGCACGCTCAGTAACATAAGCTGCTAAATCAGGATTGATCTTGTCTTTTACCAAGGGCAATTTATTATAACTCGTGATCAGCGTATTCCAGTGTTTGGTAGCATCTACTTTATCCAAAGAAGTTTCGATCACAGGACGAAAAGCTTCTGTTAACGGACTGGTTGTTTTGCCTTTCAAGTATGAAGTGGCTGCTGTATCCGGACCTCTTAGAATACCTACTGCATCCTGAAAACTCATTTGTTTGATGGCATTCGAGAAGATGGGGGCTGCACTTTTACAAGCATCTTCTGCGGCACGATTCATACTAAGAATAGCATCATCTACTTGTTTGCCCAAACCTACATTGCGTAATGTTCGTTCTATTTTTTGTGCCTCAGGAGGGAGTAAAATTTTCAATGCTGCATTGGCAAAAAATCCATCTGTTTGAGATAAAAGATTAGATCCTTTGGTAGAACCTGTCACCAATGCTTCTTTCAATCCGGCAATAATATCATCATTGCTCAATCCACCCGGATTACCGGTAACTGCATTTTTAGCTTTGTTCAATAAACCGCCCAGTCCTTGGGCTTCTACACCCTGTTGTAAAGCGATGATAAGTACCAGCGTAATGATTCGTTTCATACTTTCTGTATTGTAATTTAAAGATGATGTCGCAAAAACAATGCCGACAAGCTATCCAAAAATAACGGTACAATCTTGAAAAAGATGTGAAGAATACCTTATAAAATGGATTAACGGTATGGATGGCATTGCACATACACTTATCTTGGTCATGAAAATTGTCAACAATGAAACATCTTTTTACTCGTTTATTGATCGTATGCTTGGTGCTGGTGGGTATGGATACCTATGCACAAACAAGCACATTTATTTTGATGCGCCATGCAGAAAAAGATACCACTGCTCAAGGCTCTACCATGATGCAAGCCGATCCTCCATTGAGTGCAGAAGGAAAAGCACGTGCAGCCCGTATCCCGGAACTGCTCAAATCATATGCGCCGGATGCGATTTATTCTACCAATTTTGTGCGTACAAAATCTACGGTTGGACCTCTTTCAGCGAAAACCGGAAAAGATATTCAGGTGTATGATCATCGAAATTTAAAAGGGTTTGCCGATGAACTACTGAAAATGCAGGGTAAAACAGTCATTGTAGCGGGTCATTCGAATTCTACGCCAATGTTGGTGAACCTGCTGCTAAAAGAAAATAAATACCCCAATCTTGATGAATCTGTCTATGATACCTATTGGATCGTGACAGTCACAGACGGCAAAGCAGAAGCCAAGATCATGAAGTATTAATATCCACCGATAATCGGATAAAAATTCGGGAGCTTTTCCCAAGAATAAAGCACCGGGAAAAGAATTACAGTATAACTGATAATACAACAAATTGTACATTTGCGGCCTGTAAGAGCAGGTAAAATGCCTGTTCTTACGGACCTACAGAACATGAAGTACGAAAAAGAGATCAATCGCCGCAAGACCTTCGCTATCATTTCCCACCCGGATGCGGGTAAGACCACGCTTACAGAGAAATTGCTATTATTTGGTGGTGCCATTCAAACAGCAGGGGCTGTTAAGAGCAACAAGATCAAGAAACATGCTACTTCTGATTTTATGGAAATTGAACGCCAGAGAGGGATATCTGTAGCTACTTCTGTCATGTCTTTTGAATATAAGGATACCCTGATCAATCTTTTGGATACACCCGGCCACAAAGATTTTGCTGAAGATACTTACCGAACATTGACAGCAGTGGATAGTGTAATATTGGTCGTAGATAGTGTAAATGGTGTGGAAGATCAGACAAGAAGATTGATGGAAGTATGTAGAATGCGAGACACACCTGTGATCGTATTCATCAATAAAATGGACCGGGATGGAAAGAATCGATTTGATCTCTTGGAAGAAATTGAAAAGGAATTACACATTTCGCTTCACCCGATGACATGGCCTATCAACAGTGGTAAAGAATTCAAAGGCGTATACAATCTGCATGAAAAGAATCTTCGTCTGTTTACTGCCAGCACAAAAGCGGAAGACGATGATACCATCGCCATTGATGATCTTTCTTCGTCATTATTGGATGAAAAAGTGGGAGAGAAGGATGCAGCACAATTGAGAGAAGATGTTGAACTGATAGATGGTGTATATGGCGAATTGAATGTGGATGATTATCTCACCGCTAGGATCGCTCCTGTATTTTTTGGTAGTGCCGTGAATAATTTTGGTGTGAAGGAAATGCTGGATACTTTCATTCGCATTGCCCCGGTTCCGCGCAGTAGAAATACTTCTACCCGTACTATTGAAGTAGGTGAAGATAAATTCAGTGGATTTATTTTTAAGATACATGCTAACCTGGATCCTAAACACCGCGATCGTATCGCTTTTATGCGTGTATGTAGCGGCAAGTTCGAGCGAAATAAATACTATCACCATGTTCGCTTAGATAAGGATATGCGTTTCAGTAATCCTTACAGCTTCATGGCACGCAGTAAAGACGTCATTGAAGACGCCTATGCAGGTGATGTGGTAGGTTTATTTGATACCGGTAATTTCAAGATCGGTGATACATTGACGGAAGGAGAAGATTTTTATTTCACGGGTATTCCTACTTTCTCACCTGAGATATTCAAGGAACTGGTGAATAAAGACCCGATGAAAACCAAACAACTGGAAAAAGGAATTAGTCAGTTGACAGATGAGGGTGTAGCACAGTTGTTCACACAATACGGAGGAACAAAAAAGATCATCGGTTGTGTGGGTGAACTTCAGTTTGAAGTGATACAATACCGCTTATTACAGGAATACGGTGCTGCCTGTGAATTTAGAACCCTGCCATTTTATAAAGCTTGCTGGCTTACCAGTAATGATTCAAAAAAACTAGATGACTTTCTGCGTTTCAAACAACAAAATTCAGCAGAAGACAAGGATGGACATCCTGTATATCTGGCGCAAAGTGAATGGTTCTTAAATACAGAGATCACAAATAACCCTGATATCAGTTTTCATTTCTCAAGTGAGATCCATAAATAGGGGATCAGTTCGCAATAGGAAGTTGAATGGTGAACACTGCACCTTTATTCTTTCCTTCACTGAAAGCAGCGATCATGCCACCATGGCTTTGAATGATCTTTCTTGTCAGATAAAGTCCAATACCTGCAGATATCTCGCCTTCTGTACCTGATTGTCCTTCAGGCGTGAATTTTTGAAAGATGAGTTCAGCTTTACCCGATTCAAAACCGACTCCTTTATCCGCAACGAGAATGTGGATGTGTCCACTGAACAGATGCACTTTTATAATCACTTCGCCACCTCTGTGTGAGAATTTAATGGCATTGCCGATGATATTCGATAAGGCCTGAGACAATAAACGGCGATTACACTTCACCGCAACAACAGGAATATCTCTTTTTATCAGTTGTATCTGTTTTGAAACTGCAGAAATATATTGTGACTCAAGTGCCAGTGTAATGATATCATGGATATGAGTGCTTTCATACACGTGTGACTGGCTATCTTCACTTCCTCCTTCAAGGATCATCACCATATCTTCAATAAAGCGAAGTTGTTCTGTTGCTGTTTTATACACCAGTCTTCCATATTGTTCAACGGATTCAGGATTCTTTTCCGTTTGAATCAAAGACCCAATATGGCTCAGTTGTGCAAAAGGAGTTCTGAGATCATGTGATAATAAAGCGAGCAGGTCTTTTCTTTCTCTAAGCAATCCATCCATAGAATCAATGGTCAATTGTACCTGCTGTAATAATTGTCCGGCCTCATCTTTATACTCGAGGGGTAATGAAGGGATGATTTTTTTTCCGGTATAATCCGATAAAGCTTTCTTGGCTTCATGTAATGGCCATAATAAACCGCGCAATAAATACAAAGTTCCCGCAGTAGCAATCAAGGTTGCGAGCAAGGCTACCAAAACTATATTCCACCCTTCTAATGCAGTCCAATCAAATACGATCGCCATGATTAGAACGATGAGTGGAATATGTACACCGATGAATGCAATGAATAAAAACTTCATTGTATAGTTAGAAGATAAAAATCCGGGTCGTGAGAAAAATCGGTACACATTTTTCATACAGCGGGTAGAATTGCCTTGCAAAAATGCTTCCTTTACATGGGATAACGGGTAAAAACTTAAAAAAAGATTAAAAAATGAATGTGTTTGATACTAATCAATTGGTAGTCAGTCGTTTTAATGAAACCCATGAACCCGATTTTATCGCTTTGAACAGCCATACTGAGGTAATGCGTTACATCCGTCCCGTGAAAAACGAAGAAGAGTGTCGCAGCTTTTTAGAAGAAAATATTCGACTTTATCGTTCGGAATCTGTTATTGGTCGATATCATGTGGCTGAAAAACAGACCCAATTGTTCGTCGGCACCTTTTCTGTATTGATGATGCCGGACAGAGATGCTTATCATATCGGATATGCATTGATGCCATGGGCACAGGGAAAAGGATGGGCGAAAGAGCTGGTTTTAGGGGGATTGAAATGGGTTTTTGCCCATACCGATAAGTCTGAACTTTATGCTATCACCGAGCCTGAAAACATCAGATCTGTAGCGGTATTGGAAAAAACAGGCTTTTCTTTCTTGGAATCGATCCAACAAAGTCATGCTTTATTGCACGTATACACCATCAATAGAAGTCTGAATGCGTGATAGCTTCATGATCTAATCACTACCTTTGCAGCCAGCTATGAAGTCAAAAACACTCAAAAAAGACAAGGTTAATATCATTACACTGGGTTGTAGTAAGAATCTGGTAGACAGTGAAGTGCTCAGTGGACAATTAAGCGCGAATGATATTGAAGTGGTACATGAGAATGCCAAACTGGATCACAATATTGTAGTAGTCAATACCTGCGGTTTTATCGATAAAGCCAAAGAAGAAAGCATCAATACCATTCTTGATCAGGTAGAGTTGAAACGCAGAGGGAAACTGGATAAAGTGTATGTAACAGGATGTCTCAGCGAACGTTACCGTGGTGATCTGGAAGCTGAAATGCCTGAAGTAGATGCTTGGTTCGGTACGATGGAATTACCCTTGATCCTCAAAAAATTTGAAGCAGATTATAAAGCAGAGTTGGTTGGAGAAAGATTGCTGAGTACTCCGCAACACTATGCATACATGAAGATCAGTGAAGGGTGTAATCGCACCTGTTCTTTTTGTGCTATTCCATTAATGCGTGGTCAGCATGTAAGCAAGCCGATTGAAGAGTTGGTAGCTGAAGCTGAAAGTCTGGTAAAGAAGGGGGTGAAAGAGATCATGTTGATCGCTCAGGAGCTGACTTATTATGGATTGGATATTTACAAGAAAAGAGAGTTGCCTCGTTTATTGAATGCATTAGCAGATGTCAAAGGATTGGAATGGATTCGATTGCATTATGCATATCCAAGTAAGTTCCCGTTAGAAGTATTGGATGTCATGCGCGAAAGGGATAATATTTGTAAGTATCTGGATATGCCGCTCCAACATGCCAGCAACAATATGTTGAAAGCGATGCGCAGAAATATCACCCGCGAAGAAATGGGTGAGTTGATTCAACAGATCAGAGAAAGAGTTCCGGGTATTTGTTTACGTACCACATTAATTGCTGGATTCCCGGGAGAAACAGAGGCAGATGTAGAAGAACTCAAAGACTTCTTACGTGAACATCGTTTTGATCGTGTAGGGATTTTCAGCTACAGTCATGAAGAAAATACCAGTGCTTATGATCTGGAAGATAATATTTCTGCAGAGGTAAAAGCGGAACGTGCGCAAGAGATCATGGAGGTTCAACAGGAGATCAGCTATGAAAAGAACCAAGAAAAAATAGGGAAGGTCTTCAAGGTATTGATCGATAAAAAAGAAGCCGGACGTTACTTAGGCCGCACTGAATTTGATAGCGTTGAAGTAGACAATGAAGTGGTGGTTCATTCTTCAAAAAAATTGACACCGGGCACTTTTGTACAAGTCAAGATCACCAAAGCATATGATTATGATCTTGAAGGAGAAGTAATTTAGAAACAAGAAATAAGGAACAAGAAACAAGGAACAAGAAACAGGGAATATCTAATGATCAGTTGCTTTTTCGGTTGCCTATTCCTTATTGCTAAATTTGCACAACTTTTGGATTTTCTTTCCATATAAAATATACAGATACAAAAAAGGATACTACAAAGTAGCCTGATAGAAGCGGAACGATGAATGGTATGAGTTGTGAAAGACCAAACCAGTCATTATTAGGTATCAGTATCCAAAATCCGAAGATCGTTTTCAATCCTTCCCATATCCATGCATGCTTACTTCTATCCATCAGTTCTGTAAAAGCATACACATGCAGGAATATAAAAGCACCGTATATAAACATATCCGGATTTCCGATGGCTGTAATATTGCCAAATAAATAACTGATCAATAAAAGCGTAGTAGATAGTTGCACCCAAGACCAAATGACCATTGGTTTTGTATGTCCTGTATCATACTTTTCAAAATGGTACACATCTTCAATTTTATAAACAGGGTATTTCTCAGCAACATCTGTAGGTCTCCATCCGGTTGGCATCAGCCAGATACGGATCTTGTCTTTCCAACTCTTTGCTCTCCATGCATCTTTGATCAACAACCATAAATGCATAAAATTGATCTTGATGGGATTCCAGGTTCTAACCGGTCTGGTAATACCATACACCGCAGGTACATCTTTTAATTCTTCCTGATAAGTACCAAAGAGTTTATCCCAAATAATGAATATCTGTCCATAATTTTTGTCCATGTACTCCTTATTGATCGCATGATGTACTCTATGATGCGAGGGGGTAACGATGATCTTTTCTAAAAATCCCATTTTGCCAATATGCTGGGTATGATACCAGAATTGTGCAAACAAATGTAAGGGTGCAACAATGGCTACTACTTGTCCGGGCACACCTAATAACGCTGCCGGTAAAAGAAATACAGTGAATATTTTTATGATCGATGAAATACTTTGTCTTAATGCACAAGCCAGGTTGAAATCTTCGCTACTATGATGTATGATATGGTTGTTCCAAAAGAGATTGTATTCATGTGCAATACGGTGTATCCAGTATCCGGCAAAATCTAAAGCGATAAATGCGATCAGATAAGTCAACAATCCGTTAGGTACTTGTGTAATAGCCAGTTGATCGACCATCCATTCGTAGCTGATGACCACTAAGCTAAGTCCAAGCACGTCTTTGGTCACATTGGTAACACCGGAGCTTAAACTGGAGATCATGTCAAGAGTACGAACCGTCTCTTTTCCCTTGTACCAGCCGTACCATTTTTCCAATAATACCAACAATAAAAAGGCAGGCATGGCAATCAATAAAATCTTTCCGTAGGTTTCCATAAGGCAATCGTATCTGTAAATTTAAAACTCCTTTTTCATAAACGAACAAGCTTAAAAAAAGATGAAATGGAACGGGTTTTAAGCGACATTTGTGTCTCAAAAAATCAATTATGAGGGTTGTTATCATCGGAGGGGGTATAGTTGGATTGAGCAGTGCCTATTATCTTTCCGAATCCGGACACGAGGTTACAGTAGTCGATAAGACGGATATCTCGAGTAATTGTTCCTATGGAAATGCCGGTTATGTATGTCCGAGTCATTTTGTACCCTTGGCCACACCCGGCATCGTGAAACAAGGGCTTAAATGGATGTGGAACAGTAAAAGTCCTTTTTACGTACAACCCAGATTGAGTCTAAGTTTGATTGACTGGGGATTGAAATTTATGCGCAGCGCTACTCCGGAGCATGTAGAACGCTCTGCCGTACCTCTGAGAGATATTGCCATCATCAGTCAAAAAATGTATGAGGAGTGGACCAGGCTTCCTCAGTTCAAGTTTGCCTATGAGCACAAAGGATTACTTGAAATTTTTCAGACAGATAAAGGAGGCGACCATGCAAAGCATGTAATGCACAGAGCTCATGAACTTGGTCTGACAGATACTGTTTTACTCGATGCCGCTGAATTGCAAGCATTAGAGCCGCATACAACAGTAGAAGCGAAAGGAGCAGTATGGTTCAAATGTGATGCACATTTATATCCGAACAAATTGATGTCGCAATTGATCGCCGATTTAAAAAATAAAGGTGTTCGTTTTGTTGTGAATGAGGAAGTGAGAGGTTTTGAAAAGCATCAACGCCAGGTTACAAAAGTTATAACAACTTCACAGGTCATTGACACCGATGCCGTGGTGATCGCAGCCGGTTCTTGGAGTAGAGAATTATCTGCTTTGCTGCAAATGAAAATACCATTGATGCCGGGTCGTGGGTATTCAGTGACATTGGAAGATTCACCTCACCGTCTGAATTATCCGTCCGTACTCATTGAAGGTAGGGTGGCATTGACCCCGATGGATGGCAACAAAATTCGTTTCGGTGGTACTATGGAAATCACCTCTACCAATACACCTCCACGCTATCAACGTGTACAGGGAATTTTAGATGCCGTAAAACGTTATTACCCGCAATTCGATGTTCCGATGCCGGCTCCTGAACATATTTGGTACGGTTATAGACCTTGCTCTGCCGATGGATTACCTTATTTAGGCCGCACCCAAAAATGGCAAAATGTAATCATGGCAACAGGGCACGCTATGGTGGGTCTCAGTTTAGGTGCGGGTACAGGTAAACTGGTGAGTGAGATCATCAATGAAACAGCTTTGAGTATGGATATAGCAGCATTTAAGCCGGAAAGATTTGGATAGTGTGAATTGTGAATAGTCAATTGTGAATGGCATATTTGTATTTGATTGACAATTCACAATTGACCATTCACACCGTTAAAATTGACCAGCGGTGACACCAATAACAGGTAAGTTGTACTTTTATTCTTCATTATGAAGCATCACTGTAGCCGATTATCATACGAGAGCACCGGATATTTTTCAAAGATCGTGACGGATTATCTAGCACAAACTGATACTGTCAGACCTTTTTTTGAGCATACGCCGGATCTGAAAGGTATCCAACAAGCGATCATTGCCCGACAATCTTTTCAAACACCAAGGGCTATTTTGGTAGAGGCATTGAAGGAGCAATATGCACAAATAGATAGTTTGCCATTGGTTCAAGACCAGATCGAATCATTGTTATCAGCTAACACTTTTACGGTTGTTACAGCACACCAGCCCAATATTTTTACAGGACCTTTATACTTTATTTATAAGATACTTCATGCCATTCAACTGGCTGATACGTTGAAGAAAGAAATGCCCAATCTTCATTTTGTACCGGTATATTACATGGGTAGTGAAGATGCAGACTTGGATGAATTGGGACAGATCAATATCGATGGACATCCACTCAGCTGGACAACCAATCAGACCGGGGCAGTGGGAAGAATGAAGACAGATAAGCAACTTCTCAAGTTATTGTCTGCCATTGAAGGACAAACAGGTGTGCATCCTTTTGGTAAAGAGTTATCAGAACTTTTCAGAACGGCTTATCAGGAGGGAAGGTCTATCCAGGATGCAACATTGCATTTGGTGAATGCTTTGTTTGGACGATTTGGTTTGGTGGTATTGATTCCTGATCAAGCAAAATTGAAAGCATGTTTTGCATCTGTGATTCAAAAAGAATTGCTGGAAAGTTTTTCTCATAGTATAGTAAGTAAGACTATTAGCGAATTAGAAAAACACTATAAAGTACAAGCAGGAGGAAGAGAGATCAATTTATTTTATCTGATCGATAATCAGCGTGAAAGAATTGAAAGAAACGGAGATGTATTTGTAGTTACGGCTCTTGGACTTCAATTTACAGAAGAACAAATATTAGAGGAGCTAAAAGAACATCCGGAACGTTTTAGTCCCAATGTCATACTTCGTGGTGCATTTCAGGAAACCATACTTCCTAACATCGCCTTTATTGGAGGAGGTGGTGAGTTAGCTTATTGGTTAGAATTAAAACAAGTATTTGCCGCAATCGATGTGCCTTATCCTGTTTTATTATTACGTAACTCCTTTTTGATATTAACAAAAGAACAGGAAAAGCGAATGACACAACTGGGTTTGGACACGACTCGTATGTTTAGAAAAGCAGATGACCTGTTCAATGCAATGGTGAAGTCTACAACCACCAAGCAGGTTTCTCTTCAGCAGGAAATCAAAGATTTGGAACAGTTGTATCTGAGAATTGAAAAAGTAGCAGCCGATATCGATTCAACTTTATCTCCGCATGTACAATCCTTACAAACAAAAGCATTCAAGCGAATACAGGAGTTAGAGAAAAAAATGCTTCGAGCTGAAAAACGTAAATTCAAAACAGAGGAACAACAGCTCAAACATTTCAAACATCAGTTATTCCCTAAGGATAGTTTGCAAGAGCGAGTTGAAAATATCTCCGGTTGGTATGCGAGATATGGTTCAACCTGGATCGATGTTGTAAAAGAGCAATCCTTGTCGATTCAATCACAGTTCAGTGTATTGGTGATAGATAAATAATGTAAATATCGGACATTTCTTTTTTAAGCTCTTGCCGTCCTCATTCTCAGCAGCGCTTTAGTCCTCAATCACATAGCTATGTGATAGGAGTACTTCCTTAGATGTTTCATTTTCGTATCCTAAAATCGAACAACATGAAACATTTATGGATCGCTTGTTTACTGATTTCTTTTCAGTTACAAGCACAAACTGAGACCTCAAAAAAGCTCCTGACTTCAACCGACCTCTCTGTCTTAGCGAGCAAAGCAAAGGCCAATCAGTTTTCCGGTACCCTTTACATTGTTCAGGGTAAGGAAAATGGATGGTCCTGGTCCAATGGCCAGGCTCAGGAAAAGCTTAAGATCGCAAATGGAGATGGAGTTCGTTACAACTTAGGCTCTATCGGTAAATCATTAACGGCAGTTTTGATCATGCAACTGGTAGAGCAACAAAAAATTGTTTTGGATCAGCCGGTAAAAAAGTATCTGCCTACCGGAACACTAACCGTAGGATCTGATGCAATGACAGTCCGACATCTGCTTAACAACACATCCGGTTTAGGAGACTTCTTTGAGCATCCGGATTACAGTGAAGCAAAAACCATCACCATTGATGATCACATGAAACTGGTCAATGGGATGAAAACGGTATCGGATGAGCCAGGAAAGACCTTGCATTATTCTAATTCAGGGTTCATTGTATTGGGAAAATTGTTGGAGTTGCATTATGGTAAGCCCTATCAGCAAATTGTAAAAGAGCAATTGTTGAAACCGGTAGGAATTAACTATGATGTGAAAAAGCCTACAGCCACAGGTTATTATCTTGAAAATGATAGTTTGAAACTAGGGGAAGGGAATGATCCATCTAAGTGGAGCTCTGCCGGTGGATTGTTTCTCACTGTTCAGGAATTACATCAATTGATCAAAGGAATTGTAGAAGGTAAATTTATCAGCAAAGAAAGCTTACAAAGACTTTGGACAAAGGAATCAAGACCGGAGCAGGAGCCACCTTTTGTGAACTATGGATTGGGTTGGATGCTTGAGGATCCGAATTGCATCCAATTGCGTGGACATAATGGTGGCGTAAAAGGTTTTCAAGCTGCATTTCGTTATATGCCGCAAGATGATGTCTTTGTTTATTTCTTGTCGAACAGAGATGGCGGTATTGAAAGTATGTTTATGGAAACGATCTTCTTATTGATGGAGAAGAAAGGATGTAAAATGGAAATGCCCGGAAATAATTAATTGAAAAAGGTATTTACTTATAACTCAAAACCCTTTCTTTTTTGATCTCAGATATTCATCGTTTATCGAGTTTCATAAAAGAAAGGGTTTGTTTATTTTACTGGTGTAATCAATCAAACTGATTAGGCCATTCATTTTTGAGACCATCAATTTTTTCACCCACCTCGTCTTTCATTTGCTTCTTATAAGCGGCTAATTTTTCTGCCGTTTTCTGATGGTGGCTTCCGATGATCTGTGCAGCCAGTATTCCTGCATTTTTTGCAGCATTCAATGCAACAGTCGCAACAGGTACACCGTTGGGCATTTGTAAAATAGACAATACTGAATCCCAACCATCAATTGAGTTCGAAGATTTAATAGGTACTCCAATAACAGGTAAGGTTGTGATCGCAGCCACCATACCCGGTAAATGAGCAGCACCTCCTGCTCCTGCAATGATGACCTGTAACCCTCTTGTTCTGGCAGTTTCGGCATAAGTGACCATCCTGTCAGGTGTACGATGTGCAGAAACTACGGTTAATTCAAAAGGGATATCAAAATGTTTGAGCATATCAGCAGCAGCCTGCATGATCTTCAAATCACTATCACTGCCCATGATGATTCCAACGAGTGGGGTAGAGGTTGTCATGGTGTAAAGATAATTAATTTATGTAGTTAGTTATTGGCTTATTGCTTATAGGTGATAGCAGATAGCCAATCGCCAATTGCTTTTATTGAATAAAATATGCAGCTAATCCTCTTAAGACTGGTACAGCTTTTGACTCATGGATGATGATTTTGAATTCATCGGTTTCTATCTTCGGGATTGTTGCAATTTTTTTTCTGCCAATCGTTGTTCCATCAAATACTTTTACGAAACGATCTCCTTGTTTTGCTTCAATTGAAAAACGAATCACTCTTTGTCCGTAAGGAATCATTTCTTCCAATACGATCGCATTGATCAACTCAATTTTAGGTAGCTTAAGATGAATGGTTGCATTTTCGTGTTTATCAGCAACCCAGTAGGTTTGTATATTTTCATCGATCAAATGAGTGAGTACGGATTCTTTTGTATTGTTGGTTGTTACGATCGCTTTTTTAAAAAAGTTATTACTAAAAGCTTCAGCTCTTTTCTTTGCAAATCCCATCAAAGCTGCTGAATCTTTTGGGTGAAACAGCCCTCTTCTGTCGGGTGGGACATTCAGCAATAAATTTCCTCCATTACCAACAGACTTCAGGTACAAGTTGAAGAGTTCATCAGGCGTTTTCACTTTGTCATCTTCACCGGCATGATAAAACCAACCCGGACGAATTGAAACATCTGCTTCTGCCGGAATCCAGTGTTTACCATTGAAATTTCCCTGATTCAACGTATCAACATGAGGAGCACCAAGTCCTCTGGCAAAACCTGCTGTATCCAAAAGGTTCCAGTTGGTATTTCCAATGAATCCCTTTTCATTACCGCACCAACGAATACTTGGGCCAATATCACTAAAGATGATCAGTGGTTGTTGAAAGGAGAAAGCCGCTTTTTCAAATCGTTTAAAATCATACACCTGTTTCTTTCCATTCGGGCCTTCGCCATTGGCGCCATCCCACCATAGTTCAAAAAAAGGACCATAGTTCGTGAAGAGTTCTTTCATCGTGGCGATATAGACATCATTGTACTCCGGTGTGCCATATTTGGGATGATTCCTGTCCCACGGTGATAAATACACACCCATTTCAATGCCTTCTTGTTTGCAAGCCTCGGATAATGCTTTTACGACATCGCCTTTGCCATTGTTCCATTTACTTTCTCTTACAGTATGAGTACTCTGTTTGCTTGGCCATAATGAAAAACCATCATGATGTTTGGCGGTGAGTATAATCCCTTTGGCACCTGCTTTTTTCGCGATTCTTGCCCACTGTCTGCAATCCAGCTCAGTTGGATTAAAAATATCAGGGTCTTCATTTCCTTCCCCCCATTCTTTATCTGTGAAAGTATTTGGACCAAAATGAATAAAGAGATAAAACTCTTTTTCATGCCATGCTAATTGCTCTTTTGTTGGAATAGGATAGAGGGGTTGAACTTTTTGCGCAAAGCTTTTGAGTGAAATGATCGTAGCAAAGAGCAGCAAGAATTTTTTCAAGATGGTTGTTTTTGATAGATGAATTGTTGCAACAGATTCACAGATTTTTATTCATGACTATGTAGCTAAATAATCAAAGTAATTGGCGCTTATACATCTGCACTGTGTTCTCGTATCCCAAATAAATGGCATCACAAACCAAAGCATGGCCAATACTTACTTCATCTAGATAAGGAATATGTTGTTTTAAGTATTTCAAGTTGGTCAGATCCAGATCATGTCCGGCATTGATGCCCAATCCCAAATCTTTAGCTTTTTCTGCAGCTGCAACGTAGGGGGCAATAGCCGCTTCATGATGACCTGAAGCAAATGTTTTTGCATAACCTTCTGTATATAGCTCAATACGATCAGTACCTGTTTGAGCTGCGCCTTCTACCATTTCGATCACAGGGTCAACAAAAATCGAAACACGGATACCGGCTTTTTTGAATACACTGATGATATCTATCAAGTAAGATCGATGTTTGATGGTATCCCAGCCATGATCACTGGTCAATTGTCCAAGTGCATCCGGCACCAATGTTACCTGATGTGGTTTTGTTTCCAATACCAGATCTACAAACTTTTGTTCAGTGGGATTTCCTTCAATGTTGAATTCTGTTGTTATGACCTTTCGAATCGCACGTGTATCATCATATCGAATATGCCTTTCATCCGGACGGGGATGTACGGTTACTCCATCCGCTCCAAAACGTTCTGCATCCATAGCGGCTTTGACCACATCGGGATTATTACCACCTCTGCTATTTCTTAACGTAGCAAATTTGTTGATGTTAACACTGAGTTTTGTCATGAAACAAAGGTACTCAGAACTGAAGATAATTTTAGCCGATTCTCTGCGATATCTCTGTTTCTTATGTTCTCTGCGGTTGAGATTTGTTTTACCGCAGAGAACATAAGAAACAAAGACTATCCTAGATAATGCATTACTACACTGGCTGTGGTGAGTCCCACAATATGATACCCGCAATCGATCAGGTAAAGTGCAAATGGCTTTTTTGTGTACAAATACCCGATACTAATAGCCGGAGTGCTAAATCCTACCGATAATAAGATGCCCAAATGAAAAGCATCCATATAATTATTCATGGGAACCATTTGTCTTAGGATGGTAAGTCCCACACAAGAAACTGCCATAAATAGGAAACTGATTCCCATAATGGCACCGGCTCCTTTCTTAGCATTGGGGTCATTCATATCAATATTGGATAACCGAACCCAGGCTTTGGAGAATAAAAAACTGTACCAGATAGCACCGATCAAAAAATAGGCTAATGCACTGAGAAAAAAAGATACCCAGTTAACGTGGTCTGTAAAATGATGTAGCATTGTTTGGTTGTTTAGGGTTTTGAATCATAGTAAGGTCGGAAATAAAACGGAGTTCTGCAACACTCTTTGGATCAATGGCTTATTTTGCACCTACAATGATTCTGCTCAACCATTTGCAGTAAACAATGTTTTAAAGCTATGTCTTACTCATCACTCGAATCCTGCCTTATTGATCTGGAAAAGAACGGTCAGTTGGTGCGCATCAAAGAAGAAGTGGATCCTTATCTTGAAATGGCTGCAATTCACCTGAGAGTATATGAAATGGGCGGACCTGCTCTATTATTTGAGAACGTTAAGGGGAGTGAATATCGCGCGGCTTCTAATATTTTCGGAACACTGGAAAGAAGCAGATTTATTTTTCGCGAAACCTTAGCGCAAGTACAGAAACTCATTGAACTGAAGGGAGATCCGATTAAAGCCATCAAACAGCCTTTACAGAATATCCGTACCGGTTTTGCAGCACTTAAAGCATTGCCTTTACAAAATCCATTGAATAAGCCGGTGATGTATCGTGAGATAAAGATCAGCGACTTGCCTTTGATTCATCATTGGCCAATGGATGGAGGAGCTTTTGTGACACTACCACAAGTATATACAGAAGACATAGATCAGCCCGGTATCATGAAAGCCAATCTCGGGATGTATCGTATTCAATTGAACGGGAATCAATATGAGAAAGACAAAGAAATAGGGTTACACTATCAATTGCATAGGGGTATTGGTGTGCATCAAACCAAAGCCAATAAAAAAGGATTGCCTTTGAAAGTAAGTTGCTTTGTGGGCGGCCCTCCCTCACATACCTTAGCTGCCGTAATGCCGTTGCCGGAAGGCATCAGCGAAATGACTTTTGCAGGATTGCTGGGAGGTAGACGTTTCAGATATACTTATCAAGATGGATTTTGTTTGAGTACGGATGCTGATTTTGTAATTACAGGTGAAGTGTATCCGGGTGAAAACAAACCCGAAGGTCCTTTTGGGGATCATCTTGGGTATTACAGTTTGCAACATCCTTTTCCTTTGATGCGAGTACATAAAGTATACGCTAAAAAAAATGCCATCTGGCCATTCACAGTAGTAGGTAGACCTCCTCAAGAAGATACCAGTTTTGGACAACTTATCCATGAGATCACAGGTGATGCTATTCCGCAGGAAATACCCGGTGTGAAAGAAGTGCATGCAGTTGATGCTGCCGGAGTTCATCCTTTATTACTCGCCATCGGTAGTGAAAGATACACGCCTTATTTGCCTACTAAACAACCTGCTGAGTTACTTACTATCGCCAATCATATTTTAGGAACCGGACAACTGAGTCTTGCTAAGTTTTTATTCATTACAGCAGACGATACACAACAGTTGACCACGCATCATGTACAGGAGTTTTTTGAATACATGTTTGAGCGTATCGATCTTACGCGTGATATTCATTTTCATACCAATACAACCATCGATACACTGGATTATTCCGGCACAGGATTGAATACGGGTAGCAAAGTGGTTTTTGCCGCCTATGGAGAAGTTTTACGCACATTGACCACCGAAGTGCCTGCTGTATTTCATTCTTTACAAGGATTTGGTCAAGCAAGTCTTGCCATACCGGGCGTTGTTTGTCTAAAAACAGATGCTTTTATCAATGCAGAAAAAACATCATTACAGATCGAACAGTTGAATGCACAGTTAGAGCCTCATTTACCTGAGTTAAAAGGGGTGGTACAGATAGTCCTTTGCGATGATGCATCATTCACTGCAGCAAAACTGGGTAATTATTTGTGGGTCACGTATACGAGAAGTAATCCATCGCACGATATTTATGGTATAGCTTCATTTACACGCAATAAACATTGGGGCTGTGAAGGCCCGATGATCATTGATGCCCGTATTAAACCTCATCATGCTCCACCGGTTGTAAAAGATACCGCCACAGAAAAAAAGATCGATCGTTTATTTGCTAAGGGGGGTAGTTTACATGGTATTGCAGGAAGTTAAGGTATCGATGGGTGAAAATGATTTACAAATATGTTTGTAAGTATTTCAAATCGTTTTCGTCTTCTTACAAAATATGACCATGAAAAAATTCATCACACTTGCTTTTTTACTATCTACACTGATAGCGCAAGCCCAAAACGAACCCACCGGATTAAAAACCGGAGATAAAGCTCCTATGTTTAACGGTGTAGATCAAAACGGACAAAGTTTCTCATTGGAGTCTGCGCTCAAAAAAGGAGATGTTGTTTTGATGTTTTATCGTGGACAATGGTGTCCTTATTGTAATAAACAAATGAGCCAAATGAATGACTCATTAACGATGATCACAAGTAAGGGAGCTACTGTAGTTGCCATCTCACCTGAAGTTCAGGAGAATGTGAAAAAGACCATCGAAAAAACAAAAGCTTCATTCCCGGTGATCAGTGATGTAAAGATGCAGATCATGAAAGATTACAAAGTGAATTTTGCAGTTCCTCAGGCAACACAAGATCGGTATAAAAATTTCGGGATTGATTTTAATATCGCCAATGGAGAGAATGGTGCGAATCTTCCGGTTCCTGCGACTTATGTCATCGGTAAGGATGGTAAGATCAAGTATGTTTTTTTCAACCCTGACTATCGAAAAAGGGCGTCCATCAAAGAGATTGTTGATTATCTCTGATATAATCAATACTTACTTTTACCACCACTTTTTTAACATGTGATGATCGTTGATGAAGGATACAAGGCATGTGAAGATCGGGAGGAAAAAAAATGGTAAACATTCCTTCTGTTACTACTGAAAAGAAATCCGGTGCTTCATCAAACAACATGAAATCGTCTTCTGTGCGATAATCTCGCGTTGGTACTTGCTTGTTTAGAAGTGCATGCCCCATTTGCTCTTGTCCATGGATCATGAACTGAACATCGATGTATTTCTTGTGCGCTTCCAGTTTTTCACTGGATGGATCTTTGGTATCATATTCTTGTACTATGGCAAATAATTGATCGCCATCGATTGGGTATGTGCCATTATCAACTTTTGTAAAATCTGTTGCCTGGATATACCTGAGTGCTGCTTCAATACCCGGATGAAGTTTATAATACAACGCTGCTTGGTGAACATGATCAATAACCATAGGTCAAATATAGCGGATTACAAATGGCTTCATTCAAAACGAAACCTTTGTTAACTCACTTCTACCCAAGTATGATCAGCCAATAGACGAACAGAAGAAACGAACTGTTTAAAAGGACCGGATCCGCCCCATTCCTGCGGTGCTACCAATGAAAGTATATGCTGTCCATCATTTTTTTCATAGAGGTGATAGATATGTCCGATCTGAGGTTTGAAATTCAGTTTCGCTTCATAGATCATCATGCTAAGTTCTTTTCTTTTTCTGATCTCCTGAGCCTGTCTGGCAAGTAACTCAATTTGCTGGCGAATTTGATCCAGTTGCATATTGGTTTGATCTTCCATCGCAGACAATGCCTTGTGTTTGATCACACCTTCCTTAGTGGGTCTGATGGCCACACCCGCTACTGATGATGCATAAGGTAAAACACTGAGCTGCTTATGATACATTTCAATGTTGACAAAAGGCTTATTGTCTTTATCATATCCTTGTTGGGTCAGTTTCAAATACCCATTGGGCATGATCTCATGTTTGACTTCCAATATCACTTGCCCGTCCTTCAAAAATTTGAATAAAAGGGTAGAAGAGTTCTCAATATTGGCTTGTGCTTCATCAGCCAACTCTGCATTTTCAAAAAGATGCAACTGGCCATCCGGAACAATTTTATATTGGGTATAATAAGCTTCATTATCCATCGATACCCAATTGATGCTAATACTTAACGCATGACCGTTATCTGCTGATTCTATTTTATAATTGCCACTTTTCGGAGGGATGCCTGATTGAAAATCACATTTCTCAGGAAAAAGCTGCCAACTTGCTAAAAAATTATATGCCTGTACCATACCTGTTAACTACATATGACGACTGCAAAGGTTCTGTATTTGCATGAAAAAGCCACAGATCCAGCAAATAATCTGTGAATCTGTGGCTAAAATAAAATAGGGTGTTATTATTTCACCTTAAAGCTTACGCGCATGGTTCCCCAAGCCAAAGTAACTACCCCGGCTTTAGAAATGGAATAAGTTAGTTTTTCTTCAGAAGTTCCCGCAGCACCTTGCTTTACATTTACTCTTAAAGCATCATCAGCCTCGCTATATTGAGTTCCCCAGCCTTCCCATTTTTTACTGAAAATCAGGGTCCAATCATTACCGTTTTTGATGGTAAAAAAACCATATTTACCGGCTGCCAAAGATTTACCTTCAATGGTAACATCTTTGCTGAATTCGATCCATGTTTTTTCATTAGCACCTGCACGCCATACTTTACCGTCTTTTGGCTCAATATCTTTTCCCAACTCACGTCCTTTTAAAGAAGGTTGGCTGTAATCAATGGTGATTTTAGTACCTCCAACGGTTTCGGATACATTAGCAGGTGGACTAGGTCTTTTAGATTTGTCTTGTTGCGCACAAGCAGCAATGGATGTGAACAAAAGGCCTGTCATGGCCATCATGGCGAAAAATTTCTTCATAGTAATCTTGTTTATGATTATAAACGAAAATTAGATGAAAAGGTTGACGTTCATGAGCTTTTTGTGATGATTGGAATGTTAAAACTAATTGGGTAAGCTGTTTAATTCACCTGAACAAAATCAGGGCGTCTCAAAAGCTGGCTATTGTATTTGAATCTAAGTCCGGTATTGAATGTTACATTCCAGGGAGTCATTCTGTTAGTTGTGCGAGGGTAGTAGAAAACTTTTAGTTCCATGGTGCCGAATACCAAGTTCTCATTTCTTGTTCTTACCCCTGTACCGAATGAAGTATAAATATCTCCTTTTTCAAAACCTTCTCCAATACCTTTCAAATAAGTGATATTGGAAAAAACAAATGGAGCAAAACTGAATCCGAAGTTCTTTTGTGTATTGTAAAAGACCGATTCGCAATTGGCGCTGATCCTCGTTGATGCCCTGGTTAATTCGTTTCTGAATTCAGGGATGCCAAAAGTGCTGATAAGTCTCAATGGTTCATTTAAAACGGTCTTTACTTGCTGTGTAATACTTCCACTTAAGAAATGACGCGTATGCCAATTAGTTCCGGAGATTTTGCGGAGTTTAGTAAAGTATTCGATACTGGTTAATCCACTGATGTCTTCAAATCTATTTTGATAAAAATAAGTACCAAAACGGATGATGTAGTTGACGTAGTTCTTATTGTCGGAGAAATAATTACGTTGGTAGTCAAAACCTATATACGGACGTTCAATTTGGTTCCTTTTCACCCATCCTGCTAATAATGTCATATTAAAACCTTCTGGGACGTCTTCATTTCTTCCGAATCCGTAAAGAAAATTGGTATGGTAATAATCTTGTTGAAAAATTGTAAATGCGCCTAATACAGCTTCAAGATTAGAGTAGTAATAGTTATAGTTTGTTTTGAATTGCTCAGGGATATCGTTGAATAGTCTTTGCACACCTCTGACGCCAATGAATTTTTTCAAACGTGATTTGAAATTTTCTCTCAACTGTTTTCTCCCGCCAATATTATGTGCAAGCCACCCATCGATGTTTTGATATTTGTATTTAAAATCTACTTTATAAATTGAGTCATTGATATATCCGTTCTCAGTATGTCTTTCTGAAACCTCAAAACCTCCCGTCCACGAATGATAAGGACTTACAAGAGGAAGTTCTCCTCTGAGATACAAGGCTTTTTCTTCTCTTCGTCCGCTATTAAATGCCGGGGCATGTGTCTGATAGCCGAACATCAGGTTTAGAAAGCTACCGCCAATATTACGCTTGATGTATTCAAAACCCGAACCAAAATCCGGTCGTCTATCCAAATCATAAAGACCACGAAACTGAATTCGGTCGCCTGAGCCGAAAAGATTGTCATTATTGACTTCCAGGCTAATGGTTTTGAGGGAACCGATCTCTGCACTGCCTCCAATCGGAAACAAATCTTTCCATCGAATAGTGATATCAACGGCATCCGGATCATCATCAACTTCTGTGGCAACGATTCTCGCATCTTGTAAATAAGTCAGTTCACGCAAAAAGCGTTCATTGTCCGCAATAAGATAAGGGTAAAGGGTGTCGCCTGTTACAAAAAAAAGATTTCGCAGAATGGTTTTATTGGTGGTGCCGGTGTATAGTGCATCGCTGATGTCATTGATGAATCTTCGTTGTGTTTTCAGCGTGTCATTTACTGAATTGTCAAATGAAAGTTTCTCAACCCGAATCTGGCGAATGACCTTTCCCCGAAAACGATTGAAAACCTCTTCATTTTTGATCGCACCTTTATTTTCTGTGATGATATCTTCGCGACCGCTTACTGATACGGCTCTCCCAAGCTTACCCAGCAACCCTTTTTTAGTAGCCAAGAAAAAAACACTGTCTTCTTTCAATTTAGTGTTTTGACTATAGCAAGAGAACGCAGATATGCCGGCCAGCATTAAAAAGATGAATCGATATATACGAGCATGGCAATTCATTCCCAAAAGGATCCACGGTTACAGTTGAGTAATAATCCGCATGGAAGTTAAGGAATAGGGCTAAGTATCATGCAAAATGTTAATGGGTTCATTGTTAAAAGAAAAACCCGGCTTACGGGCCGGGTGGGTATATATAGACTGAGAAAATTTCGAGTTATTTATTCTCCTTCGAGAAAATGCTTACTTGACCAGCTTCAGAAATTTCCAACACCAGTTTCTGGTTTGTTTTTTCCATAGAGATAAAGTAGCTGGTTTCTCCTACAGAGTTGGTGAACTCAATACAATCTTCCAACTGAAACTCAGGGTAAGTGTATTTTGTAGTGATGGTTTGTAAAGCTGCTTTTGGTAATTTATCAAAAGCATAAGTCTTAGTAGAACCGATCAACTCACCTTCATGCGTATAGAATACCTCTTTCTTAATGCCGTTTTCTAAAAAGCTGGCTTTTTCAAATTTTTCGTCAGCACTCCAGCTTACTTCTTTCACACCGGTGAAAGTGGAACTAAAGTGACTAGCACCATTGTACTTTGTTTTTTTGTTGGTATCAGCAAAAGCGCTGGTTCCAAGGGCGATGACCGCTAAGGTCAGGATGAATAACTTTTTCATTTTGTTTCTTTATTAATGTTGTTATAAATAGTTTGTCGTTTTCTTTTGTTTGATTGACAAGTCAAAAGTAGAACGTGATGATAGATAGACGAAGCTGATTGTGATTAGTTACAAGCGTTGCAGCAACGTTATTATGAGTGGTGATAATGCCAATGTTAAGCAATGTTAACATTGCCCTGAAATGCAGTACAGTAGGCTATTGTAGCCAAATTCTTAACGAAATATTAAAGGCAACTTTCCTGTGATGAGTTACAGGAGTGGGGAGGGGTGATTAGGATGAGCGGTGGGGGTGTCGGTAAGTTTTGAGCTGCAAGCTGCAGGCTGCAAGCTGCAAGTAGATTTAAAATGAGTACTACTTGTGGCTTGCAGCCTGCAGCTTGTGGCTTATCATCTTACTCTCTTCTTCAGCTCTTCCACAGAAATATTGATCTGTCTTCCGACTTGTTTACCATTTTTGTAGCACACAAATTTTACGTTAGCCACATCTTTGGGTAGGGTATAAGGCCCTTCGTATTTATGATAGGTATGATCGGGATTGCTTTCGTCTATTGAAAAATGAATATCCATGTCAGGGATTTCTTTATCTACCACCAATACCAGGTTTTTCTGGGCATCAAGTTTAGCAGTAATGATAGGGTCATACATGGCCGTACTGTATCTGATATTGGCATGATTCATTCGCTCGAATTGGAGTTCAACACGGTTAACGAAATCATTCCAATTTTTACTTTCTTTCTGCGACCAAACGGACTCGGCAATAGCAAAAGCACGTGGCCATAACATATACTGAACGGTTCTGAAATTCTGGATCTGTTCTGTCCATAGATTGGCTTGGCCTCCTAAAATGAATTTAGGGTCAATGCTGTCCGGTAATGGGTCAAACTGATAAGCTTTTCGTAATCTCAGACCAGCGTATACCGGTGGTTCTACGTTTTTTTCTCCTTGATAATAATCCAGATAAGCAAAATCGGTTGGCGACATCACTACGGTATGATTGGCTTTGGCAGCAGCAATACCGCCTTTCATACCTCTCCAACTCATCACAGAAGCACCTTCCGCTAATCCGCCCTCTAGAATCTCATCCCATCCCATCATTTTCTTTCCTTTGGAGCGAATGATCTTTTCTACACGCTTTACAAAATAACTTTGTACGGCATCCATATCTTTCAGGTTCTCTCTTTGCATGAGCGCTTTGATCTCTGCGCTTTTCTCCCAAAAATTCTTAGCAGTTTCATCACCCCCCATATGAATATATTCAAAAGGGAAAAGTTGTGCTATCTCTGTAAACACTTTATCCAGTACCTGATATACTTTTTCATTGGCAGGAGAAAGGTTGTTGTCTTTTAATGCATAAAAATGTGCACCCTCCGGCCATTCCATGAATTTCTCACCGGCATTAACCCAATATTTCGTACCGGGAGTCGCAGACAAATCCGGGAAAGCGGCGAGCATTGCCATACTATGCCCCGGGATATCTATTTCAGGTAAGATGTTTACAAAACGCTCTTTAGCATATTGAACCAATTCTTTAATGTCTTCATGTGTGTAAAAGCCGCCATAGTTTTTGGGCTCATCAGGTGATGGATCTGGAGTGTTTGCCCATTTGCCTTCACGTTTAGGTCTCCACGCGCCAACCTCAGTCAATTGAGGGAATGATTTGATCTGTATTCTCCAACCTTGATCATCGGTTAAGTGCAAGTGTAACAGATTGAATTTGTAACGCACCATTTCATCAATGAACTGTTTTACTTCCTGTTTGGTGAAGAAATGACGACTCACATCAAACATCAATCCACGCCAACCAAAACGGGGTTTATCCATAATAGAAACAGCCGGTACAGACCACTCAACAGATGATGTGACCAGTTTTTTTGCATTTATTTCTTTCGGAAAGATTTGTAAAAGTGTTTGTACACCATAAAAAAGTCCGGCCTGAGTATTGGCACTTATTTTAATACCCGAAGGGGAAACCTTTAGGTAGTATCCTTCTTCTCCTAATGCAACATCTTTTTGCGGTAGAAACTCTAAGGTAATATCTCCATTCTTGACTATCGGACTGAATGTAAACCCTGTCGGTACAGACAAAGATGTCATCAGATGTTGCATGGCAAATTTTGCTTCAGGAAGCGCTGCTATTGACATGCCATTTTTCAATTTGAAAGAACCAGCTTCGGGTTTTATTGAAACAGGCTGGGGTATGATAGCAGCCCAACGTGTACCAGTTTCACTCTTCACTATGTTGGAAAAAAAGAAAAGTGTCAGAATCAGCCCTATTTTTCTCATTGGATTTCTATTTAGAGTTGAAAAATAAGACTAAATCAGAAATAATCTTGCCTATTGTTTCTGTGTTATTCTGTGTCTTGAGTGGTAATGAAATGCCACTGAATGCATTGAGGTACACAGAAAAAAACAACCCGACAAGCAATTGTCGGGTTGCGGATATAGAATATCACTCAAAAAATTAATAACGATAATGTTCAGCTTTGAATGGACCTACTTTAGAAATACCAAGATAAGCAGCTTGCTCATCTGTCAGCTCATCCAATTCAGCGCCTACTTTAGCAAGGTGTAAACGAGCTACTTTCTCATCTAAGTGCTTAGGTAACACATACACTTTGTTCTCATAGTTCTTATGGTTATTCCACAATTCGATCTGAGCCAGTGTTTGGTTAGAGAATGAGTTACTCATTACGAAAGAAGGGTGTCCTGTAGCGCAACCTAAGTTAACCAGACGACCTTCAGCCAAAATGATCACATCCTTGCCATCAATGTTGTATAAATCAACTTGAGGTTTGATAGTATCTTTTGTATGACCATAGTTGTTGTTCAACCAAGCGATATCGATCTCGATATCAAAGTGACCGATGTTACAAACGATCGCTTTATCTTTCATCAAACGGAAATGCTTTTCAGTCAACAGATCGCGACAACCTGATGCAGTTACAACAATATCAGCTTCTTTTACTGCATCGATCATTTTCTTTACTTCGAAACCATCCATTGCAGCTTGTAAAGCACAGATAGGATCGATCTCAGTAACAATTACGCGACAACCTGCACCACGCAGAGATAATGCAGAACCTTTACCCACATCACCGTAACCACCAACAACAGCAACTTTACCGGCCATCATCACATCAGTAGCACGACGGATCGCATCTACCAGTGACTCCTGACAACCGTATTTGTTATCGAATTTAGATTTGGTAACAGAGTCATTCACGTTGATAGCAGGGATTGGTAAAGTACCTTTTGCCATACGCTCATACAAACGGTGAACACCGGTAGTGGTTTCTTCAGATAAACCTTTGATATGCTGAACCAATTCAGGGTATTTATCAAACACCATGTTGGTCAAATCTCCACCATCATCCAAGATCATGTTCAATGGACGATCAGCACCGCCAAAGAACAAAGTTTGTTCAATACACCAATCAGCTTCTTCCAAAGTCTGACCTTTCCAAGCAAATACACCCACACCAGCAGCAGCAATCGCAGCAGCAGCCTGATCTTGAGTAGAGAAGATATTACAAGAGCTCCATTTTACTTCAGCGCCTAATGCCACCAGTGTTTCGATCAATACAGCGGTTTGGATGGTCATGTGCAGACATCCTGCGATACGAGCACCTTTCAATGGCTGAGAAGCACCATACTCAGCACGTAATGCCATCAAACCCGGCATTTCAGCCTCAGCTAAACGAATTTCTTTACGGCCCCAGTCTGCCAGACTGATATCGGCCACTTTATACTTCAGGTTGAAGTCGATAGAAGATGTTAATGTAGACATATAGTGTTTTTATGAAGTGCAAATCTATATTTATAGACGAATATTCTACAATATTTTAAAAAAATAGAATAAAGCTTTAAATAAGCTATCTTTGGAAGAATAAAATCGCTAAATGATATGGCTAAAACGCGACAAACAGCCGAATCTACTATCGGTCCAATGGTATTGGATGAGAAAGACCTGGCCATCCTTCGTATCCTGCAACAAAATGCCCGTGCCACAGTGAAAGAGATATCCGACAAAGTATTGTTGAGTACAACACCTGTTCATGAGCGAATTAAAAGAATGGAAGAGCAGGGGGTGATACGACAGTATGCCACATTATTAGATCATTCCAAAGTGAAAAAGGGATTGATGGTGATCTGTTATGTATCACTCAAACAACACAATCGAAATGCAGGAGAACGTTTTATCAAAAGTATTTTAGAGATGCATGAAGTGATCGAGTGTTACAATATCTCCGGTGAGTTTGATTTCATGTTAAAAGTTGTAGCAGAAAACATGGATGACTATTACAATTTCCATGTGAACAAACTAAGTCAGGCAGAGAATCTCGGACACGTGCAAAGCGTATTTGTGATGGGAGTGATTAAGCAGACGCATGTGTTGGTGTATTAGCTGTGAGCTTCGAGCTACGAGCTACGAGCAACAAGCGGAGCAAGTGGAGTATGGTTCATAGCAAATTGTAATCATTTTATTATCTAGTATTGCTAACCCAATCACCTGATTCCCTGATATCCCAGCACCCAGTACCCAGCACCTAGCACCCCACTTCCATAATAAAATCATCCATAAAAAATCCATTGCCAATATCCAGTTTTACTTCTTCGGCAATGGTGAATCCCATGCGTGTGTAGAAATCTTTGGCAGGGTTTTGTTTGTTGACTTGTAGGAATAGGCGTGAATGGTTTTTCCTTTTTGTAAATGCAATCACTTCTTGTAAAAGCGCTTTTCCTGCTCCTGATTTTTGAATCTTCGGTAGGATGTATAATTTATTGAGTTTACATCCTTGAGCGCCCTCTTCTGAAACAGAAGCAAAACCAATCGGTTGATCGTTGAGTTCTGCGAGATAAAACTGATGTCCCTTTTGCATTTGCTCCAACAAAGCATCATCGCTATAGATCATATCTAACATGTAACGGATCTGTTCCTGCGAGATGATCTTACCATATGCATCAGGCCAGGTATCTTCCGCTAATAAGCGGATGGTCTTTCTGTCATTGGAACCGGCTTCTCGGATATGTAAGTTGGCAGACATATTACAGGTTCTTCAAGCTCTCTTCAATGTTTTGAATACGCGCTTCTGCATCCGCTAATTTCTTTTGTTCGAGTGCTACAACTTCCGGTTTTGCATTTTGAACAAATCTTTCATTGCCCAATTTTTTCATTACGCTGTCACGGAAATTTTTCTGATACTCAAGATCTTTTAACAGTTCTGTTTTGAGTGCTGTAGTATCTAGCTGGCGTTCAGTCTCAATGAAGAATTTATCTTTTTCAACGACCACTACGATGGCATTGGATACAGAAGTTTCAAAATCAATCGAAGCAGCATTGATCTGTTTAGCGAGAATTCCTGCAATACTTTCATATTGCTTTTGCTGATTGGTTTCAATATGCAGCTTGATCGGATCTTTTGGTTTCAGTTGGTTTTTATTACGTGCATCCCTTAATGCAGAAATTACCTGCTTTAATAATTCTCCCGCTTCCAGTATTGCGTTGTTTGTTTGTCCTGCCTGCGTTTGTTGTTTGATGCACAAGTCTTCAGATTGATCTCTTAACAGATGATAGATCTCTTCAGAAATGAATGGCATATAAGGATGCAACAATTGCATCATCTCTTCAAAATAAGTAATGGTCTTTTCATACACCACAGCATCAACAGGCTGCTCAAATCCGGGCTTCGCCCATTCGAGATACCAACTACAGAAATCATCCCATATCAATGAGTACAATACTTTCAACGCCTCACTTAAGCGGAATTGCTGCATGAGTGTTTCTACTTCTGCTTTTGCTTGCTGTAAGCGAGATTCGAACCAATCGGTAGCGAAGGAGGAAGGCTGTGAGCTATGAGCTGCGAGCTGCGAGCTTTTTTCTACTCTTGTTTCCCAGCTTTTAATCAGCTTTAATGCATTCCAGAGTTTATTGTTGAAGTTACGTCCTTGCTCTAGAGCCGCTTCATCAAATAAAATATCATTACCTGCAGGAGAGGAGATCATAATACCAAATCGAACGGCATCGGCTCCATATTGATCGATGAGTGCAAGAAGATCAGGAGAGTTTCCTAAACTCTTACTCATTTTTCTACCTTGTTTATCTCTTACAATACCTGTGAAGTAAACATGTTTGAAAGGAATTTCTTTCATGTATTCTTCTCCGGCCATGATCATACGGGCCACCCAGAAGAAAATGATCTCAGGCGCAGTTACCAAGGTGTTGGTTGGATAATAATATTTAACTTCTGCATTGCCAGGATTCGATAAACCCTTGAATACTTCAAAAGGCCAAAGCCAACTGGAGAACCAAGTGTCTAAGCAATCATCATCTTGACGAATATCATCCAATTTCAAATCTGCGATCTGAGATCTGAGATTTTCAAATGCTTCTTCTTTTGTAGCTGCTACCGCATATGTTCCATCGGGAGCATACCATGCAGGGATACGATGTCCCCACCACAATTGGCGACTGATACACCAATCTTTGATATTCTCCATCCAATGACGATAGAGATTTTTGAATTTAGAAGGATGAAATTCAATATCTCCATCCATTACTGCTCTTAATGCCGGTTCAGAGATCTTTTTCATATCTACCCACCACTGTAAACTCAGTCGGGGTTCTACCACGGCATCTGTTCTCTCACTAAAGCCTACCTGATTGGTGTAGTCTTCAATCTTTACAATATGTCCTTTTGCTTCTAGTTCCGGAACAATTTTCTTTCTTACTTCAAAACGATCTTCACCAATATATAACTGTGCATCCTCACTCATGGTGCCATCATCGTTCATCGTATCAATCACTTCGAGATTGTACTTCTGTCCGAGTTGATAGTCATTCATATCATGCGCAGGCGTCACTTTCAAAGCACCGGTGCCAAATTCTGTGGTTACATAATCATCTGCAATGATGGGAATTCTTCTACCGATCAATGGAACGATCGCGTATTTACCATGCAGGTGCTGATATCGCTCATCGTTGGGATTTACACATATTGCAGTATCACCTAAAATCGTTTCAGGTCTCACCGTAGCAATCGTAATAAATTCTTTCTCTTTCTTCTTACTGTCATCTGTCAACTCCAAACTGTCAACTACCTCATATCGAACATAATACAACTTACTCTGCACCTCCTTATAGATCACCTCTTCATCACTCAAAGCAGTTTTTGCTTTTACATCCCAGTTGATCATTCTTTTACCACGATAGATCCAGCCTTTTTGATGGAGATCAACAAACACCTTGATCACAGATTGATAGTAATCTTCATCCATGGTGAAAGAAGTACGGTTCCAATCCAGACTACAGCCCATTTTTTTGAGCTGCTGCAAAATGATACCGCCATATTTTTCTTTCCATTCCCAGGCGTATTGGAGGAATTCATCGCGACCGATAGATGATTTTGCGATCCCTTTTTCACGAAGCATGGCCACCACTTTTGCTTCTGTAGCAATGGATGCATGATCGGTGCCGGGTACCCAACAGGCATTTTTACCTTGCATACGGGCTCTGCGAACAAGTATATCCTGAATGGTATTGTTCAAACAATGTCCCATATGTAACACACCGGTAACATTGGGTGGCGGTATTACTACGGTGAAAGATTCTCTTTCATCGGGCGTACTGTTGAAATAACCTTTGTTTAGCCAATGTTGATACCATCTGGCTTCGATATCTCCCGGGATATAGTTCTTGCTCAATTCCATTCCTGATCTCATTTTTAAGGCTGGCAAAACTACGAAAATAGTAGGGGAGAACGAGGGGGTATAAAAAAACCACGCATTGCGTGGTCATATATATAAAATGCAAGGGGATTTGCTTACCAAATAAATACAGCTTCATTCCATTCCAATAGAGAAATGGCAGCCGGCTGTTGCGGAACAGCTTTCTCCTCTGTACCAATGGTTTTAGCCTCTTTTAAGGCGTTGCGCTGCTTTAAAGACATAGAAGTACAGCAACTTGCTACTTTCTTTCCTGCAGTTTTGCAGAAGCTACGAACCTGACTGCCACTACAGGCAGTGAAGGCGATCAGAAGGCAGATTAAAACAATATTCTTCATGTCAGTTGTTTTCTGGTGCAAAGCTAACCTGCGAGTTGTGAAAGTCAGGTTAACCATTGTTAATTATACCTAACGTTCCTTTATGATTTAGGTTACAGGTTTGCACCATTTTTTTTCTGACAAATAAGTATCAGTAAAGTCAAAAACATTACAGTCTGCTGCAGAAACAGCAGAAAACGATAATAAGGAGAGGGTTTAGTGTAAAAATGTCGTCAATCTAAGCGCGACCTTTCCATTCCAGATAAGATAATACCACAACAGCAATCAGAATAATGGCTACAATAGCCGCGTTGCGTACATTTTCACTAATCTGAAAATGTGATTTTGTGTTTGACATGGCAAGCAGATTTGGTACGTAAAAAAGGTTTTACGGTCTTCCAGAGGATATTTTAATATCAGATAGAAGAAATCCAAGCTGTCAATAAAACCGGGGCTATCGGGGAGAACTGAATCTTTGTTTGTAAGATATGGTTTATTTACCGAATTTACAAGCCTTATTGTATGCAATTTGCTATTGTGGATATCGAAACAACAGGCGGTTTTCCGGAACAACATGGAATGACCGAAATCGCCATTGTATTGCACAATGGCACAGAGGTAGAAGGGAAATACGAGACCCTGATCAATCCACATCAAGAAATCCCTCCTTATATCGCCAATATGACCGGTATTTCGGATGCAATGGTGTCAAAAGCACCTTCATTTGAAACCGTAGCAGAGGAAATTTTCAATTTGTTAGAGGGAAGAATTTTTGTAGCCCATAATGTGAACTTTGACTACTCTTTTGTGAAATATCACTTACAAAAGGCGGGGTATCAATTGAATGTGCCGAAATTATGCACCATTCGACTCAGTAGAAAAGTGTTTCCCGGCTTTCGGAAATATGGACTTGGGCATTTGTGTCGCGAACTGGATATCCCGATTGCGAACAGACATAGGGCCGGTGGGGATGCATTGGCAACTGCTCAGGTATTGGATATGGTTTTGCAGAACAATGGTCAGCGATTGATCAAAGAAATGCTGAAAAAGGAAAACCATGGACAAACCTTACCGGCTCATTTACCGGAAAAGCAAGTAATGGGACTACCGCAAAAGCCGGGGGTGTATTACTTCCATGATCAAAAAGATAAAGTCCTGTATGTAGGCAAGGCTAAAAACCTTAAGAAAAGGGTATTGAGCCATTTTTCCGGATTGGATATCAGCAAAAAAAGACAGGAACTTTTAAGAACTGTTCATAGAATATCTTATGTAGAGTGTCCGACAGAGTTTATTGCCTCTTTATTTGAAAGTGTAGAGATCAAAAGATTATGGCCGATACATAATAAGAGTCAGAAAAGATTTGAACAAGTTTGGGGTATTTATCAGTTTGAAGATAATAGAGGATATATACGATTAGGTATCGATAAAAAAAGAAAACACTTACAACCGATTGCATGCTTTGCATTATTAGCAGATGCGCATCGCATGTTATGGAAACTTGTGAAGATGCATGATCTGCATCCCGCTTTGTGTTTTCTCGATCTTACTTCACAACAAGAATGGCCGGATGTGCATGAATACAATCAACGTGTGATAGTGGCGTTACAATGGATCACCGAACAAAAAGAAACCTTTGTCATTCGTGATCAGTCCGCTTGTATTCTCGTAGAAAATGGAGTATTTTATGGTATGGGTACTCCATCCACAGATATTGCTATTCATCAGTTGGATGAATTGAAAGAACACTTGACCATGTATCCTGAAAATGAAGTCATTCGTTCCATGATACGTAACTACACAGAACGCTATCCATCTAAAGTCATTCGTATCGCTTAATACTTCTTCCTAATAGCTAAGAGCCAATAGCCAATAGCCATTAGCCATTAGCTCTTAGCTATTGGCAAGTTGGTTTCATCATCATATTTAAATTCAATAAATATTTTTACTCCTAGCTCATGGCTCGCAGCTCAACGCCCGTCACACAGCAAAACTTAAACAAGCCCCTAAGATTATCCACATCTTTTTTTTACACCCCCTTTTCCTCCTACATTCGCTCCCCTGATTTTTATTTGTAAAAAGGAAAATATTTATGTCTGGTTTTGCTCCCTTGATCGCAGTTAAACTCAATCTCAAACAAACACAAGTACAAGCAGTATTGGATCTGTTCGAAGAAAGTGCAACGATCCCGTTCATAGCTCGTTATAGAAAAGATAAGACGGGTGGATTAGATGAAGTTCAGATCCAGCAAATACAGGATGAATCTAAGTTTCTCAAAGAATTTACAGAGCGTAAGACCTTTATCGAAAAAGCGATTACCGAGCAAGGTAAGATGACGGATGAGTTGCAGACTAAGATCAATAATGCTACCACCATTGCTGCATTGGAGGATATTTATCTGCCATACAAACCTAAACGTAAGACCAAAGCGCAAACTGCACGTGAAAATGGACTAGAGCCTTTGGCAGGCTTAATGTTGGCACAGCAACAAGATGATGTAATGCTTGAGGCTGCTAAATTCATCAATGATAAAATAGTATCAGCTGAAGAAGCCTTACAAGGTGCAAGGGATATTATTGCAGAACTGGTGAATGAAAATGCAGAAGTGCGTGCTAAAATTCGTAAGCTGTTTGAGGATACTGCTACCATCCAGAGTAAAGTGCTGGCCGATAAGGAAACAGAAGGTATCAAATACAAAGACTATTTCGATTTTTCTGAACCTATCCATAAAATTCCTTCTCACCGTATCCTTGCTATTCTACGTGGATTTCTGGAAGGGGTATTGCGTATGAGTATTGCTCCATTGGAAGAGGATGCCTTGTATTTGTTGGAACAACCCTTCATCAAAGGAATGAATCCATGGTCTGATCATGTAAGAAAAGCGATTCGCGATGCTTATAGAAGATTGATGCAGCCGAGTTTGGAATCTGAATTCAGAACAGCTCTGAAACAAAAAGCAGATGAAGAAGCGATCAATGTATTTGCTGAAAATCTTCGTCAGCTCTTATTAAGTGCTCCATTGGGTAGAAAAAATATTTTAGCCATTGACCCGGGTTATAGAACTGGATGTAAAGTGGTTTGCTTGGATAATAAGGGAGATCTTCAAACAACGGATCTGATCTATGTACATGAAAATAATCGGATGTTTGAAAGTGAGCATAAGATTCGCAAACTAGTAGAGCAATTCAAGGTTGAGGCAATTGCTATAGGTGACGGTACTGCCGGAAGAGAAACCGAACAGTTTATCAAAAAAATGCAATTGGGCTTACCGGTATTTTTAGTCAATGAAGATGGAGCTTCTGTGTATTCAGCATCAGAGACAGCACGTGAAGAATTCCCGGATCATGATGTAACAGTACGAGGATCTGTCAGTATTGGTAGAAGATTGATGGATCCGCTGGCTGAACTGGTAAAGATTGATCCGAAAAGTATTGGGGTTGGACAATACCAGCATGATGTCAATCAGTTTCGTCTAAAAGAAAGATTGGATCAAACAGTTGTAAGCTGTGTGAATACCGTTGGAGTAAATTTGAATACTGCAAGTAAACATCTGTTGGCCTATGTGAGTGGTATTGGAGGGAGTATGGCAGATAATATTGTTCGTTATCGATCAGAGATCGGAGGATTCAAAGAGCGAAATCAATTGTTGAAAGTGCCACGTTTGGGGGCAAAAGCTTTTGAACAATGTGCAGGATTTTTAAGGATCAAAGAGGGAAATAATCCACTGGATGCAAGTGCTGTTCACCCGGAAGCATATCCAATTGTTGAAAAGATGTCGCAGGACTTGCAAGTGGATGTCAAAGAGTTGATCGGTAATGAAACTTTGGTAGCAAAGATCGACCCTAAAAAATATGTGACAGAACAGTTTGGAGAATTGACATTGCGCGATATCCTGAATGAATTGAAGAAACCCGGACTCGATCCTCGTAATGAACTGGAGCAATTTGAGTTTGCACAGATCTATAAATTGGAAGATGTTCAAACAGGCATGATAGTCCCCGGAGTTGTCACCAACCTGACCAGGTTTGGTGCTTTTGTAGACATTGGTGTGAAACAAGATGGATTGGTACACGTCAGTGAAATTGCACATCGATATATCAGTGATCCGGGTGAGGCATTGAAATTGGGGCAAAAGGTACAGGTGAAGGTAATGGAGGTGGATATTCTTCGAAAGCGTATAGGTTTATCCATTAAACAAGCAAGCACGGAAGAAAGAGTGCAAGGAGACAGGAAGCCAAGAAGACAGGAAAATTTCAAACAGAAAGAAGAAGATCTGTCTTCGTTGAGTGTCAATGATGCTTTGAGTGCATTGAAGAAGAAGTTTGGGAAATAAAGAAATAAGAAACAAGGAAGTTTCATGTAACAAGGTCATAAGTTTCAATAGAGCGAAGTTTAGTTTGGTGAGAAAGCGAATACGAGTTGATGAGTGGTGGTTTTGGTTAAAGAACATGCTATATCTTGTAGCTCTTAAATAAGAACTATGAAAAAGATCGCATCGCTGATAGTAGCTTTTCTAATTGCTGCTACTTCATTTTCACAGGATAAAGTAAATCCTATCATTAAAGATTTCGGTCCGGTATATGAAATACCTGATGCACTAGAAAAGCCGGATCCTAAACTGAATTATAAATTATTGGTTGATCTGGTAATGGGTAGTACTAAGCCGGATACCATCAATTTAGGTATCGAAGCAGCTTGTACATTACTCAACTTACATGGAGTAGGGGGTGTGCCCAAGGAAAAAATCAACATGGTGATGGCTGTGCATAATGCAGCAGGATACACTGTAATGAATAATGATGCCTATAAAGCAAGATATAAAGTCGATAATCCGAATCTCCCAATGATCAAAGCATTATTGGATGCAGGTGTAAAAATTGTAGTATGCGGACAAACCCTTAAAAAAAGGGGCATAGATCCATCGACACTAGCTCCGGGTGTAGGAGTTGCCACTTCGGCATTAACCACTATCACAACACATCAACTGAAAGGATACGCCATGATCAAGTGGTAGAGAGATATCATGATGTCAGATGCCAGATGTCTGATGTAAAATATTTTCAAACAAGGAAAGCGGCGAGCACAATAACTATAGGGCTCGTCGCTTTCTTTTTATCCGACATCGAACGCCTTCTATGTAATTTTTCAATCAATCCTGCAACCAATTCAAATTCCTTAGTATCTTATCACCACAAAACCGTACCGAATGAGAAAACTATTCTTTTCAGGGATAGCAATAGCTTCTGCTGCCTTGATTACCACGTGGTTGCCGTCTGAAGATGGGGAACTGCGTTTATTTTCTTCTTTTTTAGCAGACTCTACTAAAAAAGATACACCTGTCTATACTACTTTTAAAGACCTTCCATTAAAGCCTTCAAGAGAAATTAATTTCAATACCAAAGAAGGTACATGGATGAGTGTAGATGTTAGCCCTGATGGTAATACCATAGCTTTTGATCTGATGGGAGATATTTATACCATGCCCATTACAGGTGGTAAAGCAACTCCTGTCACAAAAGGCTTCGCTTATGAAACACATCCGCGTTTTAGTCCGGATGGTAAAAAAATGTTGTTTACCAGTGATAGAAGTGGTAGTGATAACATCTGGATCCTCGATATGCAAAAACAGGATACGATGCAACTTACCAAGACAAGGGTGGATGATTATGTAAATGCTGTATGGACACCTGATGGTAATTATGTAATCGCCAGTCGTGGTAGACGATTGCCTCGTTTATGGATGTTTCATGCAGATGGTGGTGGGGGTATTCAATTGAATGATGCACCGAATGCATTGAAAACCATCGATCCTTTTGTGAGTCCGGATGGTAAGACCATCTATTATAGTCAGCGATTTGGATCATGGAATTACAATGCATTATTGCCGCAATACCAGATCGGTATTTATGATCGTGAAAAAGGATTAGTAAATACGATCAGTACCCGCTATGGTTCTGCGTTTACACCAACGCTCAGTAAAGATGGACAGTGGATGGTGTACGGCTCACGATACAATGACAAAACCGGTTTGGTAATTCGAAACCTGAAAAACGGCGACGAAAGATGGTTGGCGTATCCGGTACAGCGTGATGAGCAGGAAAGTATTGCCCCACAGGGTGTATTGCCAGGTATGGCTTTCACTCCGGATAGTAAACATTTGATCGCCAGTTATGGTGGTAAAATTTGGAGAATACCTGTGAATGGAGATCCTGCAACAGAAATCCCAATGGATGTGGATGTTAAACTGGAATTGGGTCCTCGTTTATATTTCAATTATGATGTAAAAGACACATCGCATGCATTAGCTTCTCAGATTCGTGATGCTGTTCCTAGTCCCGATGGCAAGAAATTAGCATTCACAGTGTTGAATCGTTTGTATATAATGGATTATCCCAATGGCACTCCTGTAAGAGCGACCAATCACAATTTTACAGAAGCAATGCCTGCCTGGAGTCCTGATGGCAGACAAATCGTATTTGCTACATGGGAAGAGAAAGAGGGAGGACATCTGTACAAAGTAACAGTTGGATCTAACCAAGTCACTAAACTCACTCAAGAAGCGGCATTTTATATGCAACCTGCTTGGAGTTACAATCAACGTATAGCCTTCTTCCGTGGACCGAAGCGTTTATTCAAAGATGCAGAAGATCCATTCTTTGATGGCGCAGAAGGGGAGATCGTTTGGATGAATGAAAATGGTGGAGATATCAAAGTAGTGGATATGGCCAGAAACAGAGGTAACATTCACTTCACCAAAGACACAGACAGGATTTTCTTGAATGCCGGCGGCGGTGCATTGATCTCTATTCGTTGGGATGGAACTGATCCTAAAACACATGTACGCATTACCGGTATCACTACATTCGGCTCTGTACTTGACGGACATGGAGACGCACACAAAGAACCTGTATCGAATGGTAAAGAATATGTGATGGGTAGATATATGTCTGTATCCGATCCATTGAATCATTGTATGCTTCCTGAATCTTCTGATGCCAGAGAACCTCAGAATATGCCTTCGGCAGCGGGAGTTATTTTAATGGCTCCTGTTGGGAATCAAGCATTGGCGCAAGTCAATAACAATATCTATGTTGTAACCATTCCGGAAACAGGTAAAACTCCGAATATCAATGTTGCTGAACCTTCTGCCAGTATTTTTCCTGCCAGACAATTGACTGAGATCGGGGGTGAATTTCCTGCATGGGAAGGAGATGGTAAAAAAATTCACTGGAGTTTAGGTAATGGACATTGGGTATATGATACAGAGCGAGCAAAAGCAGTAGAGGATTCTGTGAAGGATGCTAAAAAAGCAGAAACAAAAAGAGCAGCAGATAGTATCAAAGCACTGACTGCCGCCGGACCGGAAGCTAAAAAATTAGCGGATTCTTTGGCAAAGAAAAAAGCTGCTGATCTTACTGCAGCTTTAAAAGCAGATCCGGCAAAAGCCAAACAGGATAGTTTGGATAAAGCTGAACTGAAGAAAAAAGAAAAGTATAGTCCGACAGAAGTACAGGTAAAAGTGTACTATCAAAAAGATATTCCTACTGGCACGATACTCTTACGCAATGCCAGAATTGTAACGATGAAAGGAGATGAAGTGATTGAGCGAGGAGATATTCTGATCGTAAATAATCGAATCAAACAAGTGGGTAAAGGTTTATCAGCTCCTGCAGGTGCCAAAGTAGTAGATTGCTCGGGGAAGACGATCACACCCGGCTTCATTGATACCCATTCTCACATGTGGCCGTTCTGGGGCTTGCATAAGAATACAGTATGGATCTATGCAGCAAATCTAGCTTATGGTGTTACCACCACAAGAGACCCACAAACAGCTACAACAGATGTGTTAACCTATGGTGATATGGTAGAAGCAGGAACCATCCCTGGTCCAAGAATTTATAGTACAGGTCCGGGTGTAGGTTATTGGATGTATAACCTGCGTGATTTGGAGCAAACCAAAAAAGTGCTGGAGCAGTATAGTAAGTATTACAAAACACAATACATCAAAATGTACCTGACAGGTGTTCGTCAAGCTCGTCAGTGGATCATCATGGCAGCTAAAGAACAAAAATTGATGCCTACAACAGAAGGTGGATTGGATTACAAGCTCAACATGACTCACTTGTTAGATGGTTATCCGGGTGTAGAACATGCGATTCCTGTATTCCCATTGTACAAAGATGTGACTAAGACTATCGCCGAAAGTAAAATGGCACATACACCAACATTACTGGTAGCCTATGGAGGTCCTTGGGCAGAGAACTATTATTATACGAATGAAAGCCCATTAAAGGATCCGAAGTTGAATCGCTTCACTCCATATGAAGAACTCAATGCGAAAGCGAGAAGAAGAACCGGTGGTAATGGTGGATGGTTTACACCTGAAGATCATGTATTCCAAAAACATGCCCAGGGTAGCAACAGCTTGGTGCAACAAGGAGGCTTGGTAGGTGTTGGTAGTCATGGTCAGCTGCAAGGTTTGGGATATCATTGGGAATTGTGGAGTGTGGCCAGTGGTGGTATGAGTCCACTCAATGCTTTGAAAACTGCCACTATTTTAGGAGCAACTGCATTGGGATTAGACAAAGACCTAGGTAGTATTGAATCCGGTAAACTAGCAGATCTGGTGATCATGGATGCTAATCCATTGCAGAATATCAGAAATACCAATAGCATTCGTTATGTGATCAAAAACGGACGTATGTATGATGGTAATACATTGGATGAAGTATATCCAACAGCAAGAAAACTCGATATCAGCTCCTGGACCAAAGAAGCACCAAAGGTGACAACGACGGTAAAGGAATAGGGTTGTGATGTCAGATGTCAAATGTCAGATTTCTGATTTGAAATAAAGAAAGCGGCGAACACAATAAACAGTGTTCGCCGCTTCGTTTTTTATCTGCCATCTGCCATCTGCCATCTGCCATCTGCCATCTGCCATCTGCCATCTGCCATCT